>MTKZ01006152.1_pt2 | contig 10306 bp, 6 predicted proteins | sample 1042781 | NCBI WGS metagenome assembly MTKZ01 (sample SAMN06212207, study PRJNA360539) | anaerobic digester metagenome | biome: Wastewater treatment plant; material: sludge; isolation source: anaerobic digester fed with sludge from wastewater treatment plant | place: Denmark: WWTP Viborg ...
GCGTCGGCCGACAGGATCAACTCGATCCTCTCCACCGAGACCTGTACGCCCGACGGGGATCTCGGCGAGGAGGACTTCCCCGAGGACTGGGAGGAGATCCGCTTCGAGGACGTCTGGTTCCGCTACGGCCGTGCGGAATGGGCGCTGAAGGGAGTCTCGCTGGTCATCGCCAGGCGCTCCCTGGTCGCCCTTGTCGGCGCGTCGGGAGGAGGCAAGAGCACGATCGTGAGCCTCCTCATGAGGTTCTACGAGCCCACCGGGGGGAGGATCACCATCGGCGGGATCGACATACGCCGCTTCAGGCTGGATGTCTGGCGCAGGAGGCTCGGGCTTGTCCTCCAGAACGTGAGCCTCTTCTCCGGCACCCTCTCGGAAAATCTCACGGTCTTCGATTCCTCGGTCCCGGCCAGGAGGCAGATCGAGTCCCTGCGCACGATAGAGGCCGAGGATCTGCTGGAGAGGATTCCGGGCGGGCTGTCCGGGGAGATCTCCGAGGGCGGGCAGAACCTCTCGATGGGCGAGAGGCAGCTCATCAACTTCGCCCGTGCGGTGCTGCACCGGCCGGAGATCCTCATACTGGACGAGGCCACCTCGTCGGTGGACCCCGGGACCGAGAAGCGCATACAGAAGGCCATGGACATGTTGTTCGAGGGGAGGACGGCCCTCGTGGTGGCCCACAGGCTGACCACCGTCCGCAACGCCGACAGGATCTATGTGATCCAGGCCGGTCAGGTCGTGGAGACGGGCACCCACCTCGAACTGCTCGAATGCGGCGGCGTCTATGCCGGGCTGTGCAGGCTGCAGCTCGTGCCGGAGGCCGTCAATGCTTAAGTACTTCAGATGGATTTTCAGATACTACAGGACGCACAGGCTGCACACGGTGTTCCTGGCCCTGCTGACGCTCATTTCCGCAACGGTGGCGCTGGCCTTCCCGCTGGTGTTCCGCTACCTGCTCGACAACGTGCAGGAGGTGCTGGCCCCCGGCAGCGAGGACAGGTTCCTGAAGCTGCTGCTGGCTCTGGGCGCGGTGGGCTTCGCCAGGATGGTCGCCGGGTTCTACCCCGGAGCGAGGGCCTGGCTGAACAGCAAGATCGGCATGGAGGTGCGGGACGACGCCTTCGGCGAGATTCTGAAGAAGGACTACAGGTTCTTCTCGAAGTTCGGCCCCGGGGATCTCTCGACACGCCTGACGGACGACATCGTCGAGTATCCGCGCATCGCCTGGTTCAGTTGCTCCGGGATATTCCGGGCCGTCGAGTCCGCCTCCAGGCTGGTGTTCTGCCTCGGGGTGATGGTCTTCATGAGCGCCGAGCTGACGCTGCTGTCGCTCGTGCCCCTGCCGATCATGCTCTGGATCTTCTACCGCACCGAACGGAAGCTGGGGAAGCGCGTGGAGGAGAGCCGGAAGGCCACCAGCAGCACCAGCGACCTGCTCGACAGCACGTTCGCCGGGATCGCCATCATCAAGGCCTACCGGGCCGAGAAGGGGCAGTCGGGAAGACTGCGCAGACTCCTCGACTCCAGGCTCGCCATAGACCTGTCTATCACGAAGCTCGTGATGGTGATCGAGTCCCTTTACAGCGTCCTGGGCGAGGTCGGCAAGGTCACGGTCCTGTTCCTGGGCGGCCTGTTCGTGATCCGCGACAGGATATCGATCGGCGACCTGTACGCCTTCTACGTCTATCTCGACATGCTGCTGGCGCCCATGATCGACATTCCGAACCTGTTCGTGACGTCGAAGCAGGCCTTCGCCTCGATCGACCGCGTGCGCGAGGTGATGGACTTCCCTCCCGCCCCGGAGAGGAGCGGCGTCAGGAAGCTCGGCTCGGTGGACTCGGTGGAGTTCAGGAACGCCGGTTTCCGTTATCCGGGATGCGACGCGGGCGTGATCGGTGTCACCGGAAGGTTCGAGAGCCCGATGACAGTCGCCGTCGTGGGGGAGGTGGGCTCCGGGAAGTCGACCCTCGTGAAGATGCTCTCGGGCCAGCTTCCCTGCACCGAGGGCGATATACTGGTGAACGGAATCCCCCTCATGGAAGTGGACCCGTCGGATCTGTCGCTCGTAACGGGCTACGTCCCCCAGGAATCCTCCCTGTTCTCCGACAGCGTCGGCGAGAACGTGCGGCTGGGCCGCGGGATGGAGGATCAGACGGTGGAGAGGGCCCTCGCCCTGGCCGACCTGCCCGCCGGCGATCTGCCCGAGGGGCTCGAAACCAAATTGGGACAGGGCGGGTCCGGCGTCAGCGGAGGGCAGAAACAGCGTGTGGCGATAGCCAGGGCGCTCGCCGGCGATCCAGGCCTGTGTCTCTTCGACGACTGTACCGCAGCGCTGGACGCCGATCTGGAGCAGAGGCTCTGGGACGGCCTGCGCGCCGAGGGGGGCAGGAGGCTGATCTTCGTGGTGACCCACCGGGAAGCCACCGTCAGACAGAGCGATCTGGTCATCTTCCTCCACCGCGGGATACTGAACGCGATAGGTACGCACGAGGAGCTACTGCGGACCAACGAGGTCTACCGTCTCGTGCTCGCGACGGAGATGAGCTAGAGCGATGGCTCTCGCAGCCCGGCTTGGCTTCGACACCCTGATGGAGAGGTCTGCGGCGCTTCATTCCGCGATGGAGCGCTGCACCCTCTGCCCGCGTGCGTGTATGGCCCGCAGGACGCAGGGGGAGACGGGCTTCTGCGGTTGCACCTCGGATCTCGAGGTCGCCTCCTGCTGCATCCATCGGGGGGAGGAGCCGGTGCTGTGCGGAGAGATCGGGGTCGGGAACGTGTTCCTCGCACACTGCAACCTGCGGTGCGTGTTCTGCCAGAACCACCGGATAAGTCAGACCGCCAGGCGCTTTCCAATGTCCCCCTCCTTGCTGGCCCGCGAAATGCTGTCCTTCCAGTATGCCGGCTGCCCGACGGTGGGTTTCGTGTCGCCGGTACAGCACCTGCCGGGCATAGTGGAATCGATCGCCCTGGCGGTGAGGGATGGTTTCGACACCCCCGTCATCTACAACTCGAACGGGTACGACAGCGTCGAGACGCTGCGGCTGCTCGACGGCGTATTCGACATCTATCTGCCCGACTTCAAGTATGCCGGAGAGCAGGAGGCGCAGGAGCTCTCGGAGGTCTCCGGCTATCCCGAGTCAGCCCTGGCCGCCCTTCGGGAGATGTTCAGGCAGGCGGGTCCCCTCGAGCCGGACGAGGACGGGGTTGCGCGCAGGGGCGTCATGGTCCGCCATCTCGTTCTGCCTAACGATCTGGCGAGGACGGCCGAGGTGCTGGCGGCCGTTGCAGGAGTGTCCGTCTCGATCCCGGTGAGTCTCATGGCCCAGTATTATCCGATGCACCGGGCAGTGGACCACCCGCTGCTGTCGAGGGTGCTGCGCGAGGCCGAGTACGACAGGGCTCTCGCCGCCCTGGAGGAGGCCGGCCTGACGGCGGGCTTCACGCAGGATCCACGCGAGGCGCCCGCGGCATGGCTCCCGGACTTCGACCGGGGAAATCCCTTCAGCGACGGATGATATCCTTCCTCTCCCGATCCTTCGGCGGCNNAGGGTGCCGTTGAGACGGATATGGGATATGGCGGTCTCGGCGTCGCCCGTCGTGTGGCCGTAGCCTCCCGAGATCAATCTCGCAGGGCCCGCATTGTAGCCCCAGGTGAAGATGGATTCGGATCCGGCGTCCCACGTGAGCTCGATTACGAGGTTGTCGTGTCCGGCATAGAAGTACGGTGTGTCGAACTGGATTTCGAACCACTCGTCCGGCGCACCTGCGGTTATGGTTACGCTGTCGTGGTCGTACACGAGTATCCTGCTGCCCGGTAGGTAGTTGTTCTCGAAGGTCACCGAGAGCTGGTCGGACTGGCAGAGGCCCATGTAGATCTGGAAGGTTCCCAGATTCACGTAGCCGTCGTCGCTGCCGAGCGGAGCCCGCTTGAAGGAGATCGAACCGATGGTCATGGCTGTTCCGATCTCGGAATCGAGCGCAAGCATCTGGAAGCGGAGACTCTGCCAGCAGTCCCCGCAGAAAGGCCTGTTCATCCCGATCGAGTCCTGCCCTACATCGACGAAGTCGGCGCTGGAAACGCCGATCAGGATCATCGCAACCAGGAATGCACTCTTCATGTTTTACCCCTTCTCCCCGGGCGGCAGTCAGCGGGCCGTCCCGGCCATGCGGCTGCTGGACGGCTCGAACGACCTGATCACCGGGAGATTCTTATCGTTTTGAATAACATGCCGACCACCTTCGATGCATCGCTTCTGTCCCGGCGGGAGCCGGACACGATGCGGGGCCGGCGGGGTTACATGTAGCCGCCCCGGATCGGGACCAGCCGGGAGCCGGGTCTGCAACGGGCGCAATCCTGCGCCCGGCGCCCGGAGGCGCTGCGAGCCGCGGTTCAGGTGCGCGGGTTGTCTGCCATGCTGATCCTCCCTTCCGGACCGTACGATCTTGCGGGTATGCCTTCCCGTCAATCCAGAACATGTGTTCCGGTCCCTGCCCCGGGCTGGTGCCGTACATGGGCCGCCTGAAGCGTTTGCAGACCCCGCCGCCGAATTGACAAGGTCATTACGGAGGCGCATTAATTCTCAGGCGACAATCCGAAACAGTTTCGGAAGAGGTGCAATGGCCCAGTCCCTCTCACCGGGGAAGGTTACAGGGATGTTAATTGTCCCGCTGGTTAGAGGCGGGTTTGAGAGTGTATCCCGGCCGCCGCTGCCGTTCCTCCGCCGGCCGGAGTCGCCCCTTTCCAGATGGATGGTGTGCAGTGCAGCACGCCATTGAGCCTCTGCTCCAGGCGCCGGAGGCGCCTGCCCCCTCTCCTCCTGACGCCTGTCGCAGCCGCAGGGCGACGCTCCTGCGGAACAATCCTCCCGGATCGACTGCTTCCCCGCCTGCAGGCCGCCGCCTGCCGACGGCGAAAACTGTACTGAAGTTCCGCCCGCCATTTCCGCAGTGCCTTCCCTCATGCCAGGCCGGGTCCACAGATGTCCGGCATTGAACGCTTCTCCCCGGGGCGGCGGTGCACGCCCGTGAGCGGAGCTTCTCCGGGGTGGTCCCGTCCTCCGTCTGACAGCCCGTTCCCGATTCCGGAGTCACTGAAAGAAGGGAGTCTCGAAATGCGAGGTATCGTCTTCGTCCTGCTTCTCTGTTCCACTCTGTCCTTCGCCGCCGACAGGGTCGTCCTGGTAGAGGATTTCACGAACAGCGGGTGCGGCTACTGCTGGCAATTTGAACCCACCCTCAACTCGTTTGTGGACACCCATCTGGCGAGCGGCGACATATCCGTATGCAGAGTGCATGTGAACTGGCCCTCGGGGAGCGATCCGATCTACTTGGCCAATCCGACGGAGCAGCGAGCCAGATGGACCTTCTACAACGTGACCGGCGTGCCTACCATCAAGGTAGATGGAATACTCAGCGGGTATCCGAACATCCAGGCGGCGTTCAACTCCAGGTCGGCCGTGCCGTGCCACCTGGACATCCATGTGGCCAGGAATCCCATCTCGGGAACTACGGGCGAGATCAGCATCAGGATGATCGCCGAACAGGATCTGCAGGCGGCTGCCACCCTTCGCGTCTTCGCCATACTCGTCGAGGACAACGTCCCGGGAGCAGGCTTATGGGCGGGGTCGGAGTTCATGCAGGCCTTCCGCGACAACCTGTTCGGCACGGCTGGTTCGGAGGTCAGCTTCTCAGCTCCCTACCCGGATACCGTCTATGCCAGTGCTCAGTATAGCCTCAACCCTGACTGGAATGTGAACGAGCTGAGGCTCGTCACATTCGTGCAGGAGTACGCCGGAGCCCCCAACAAGGAAGTCATGAACGCCCACTTCGCCGACTTCCTCGACCTCCAGACGGGGATCGGCGAATGCCCGAGTGAAGAAATCGAAGGTGGGGTCATGTCCGTCGTCAATCCGTCGCGTGGCTTCCTATCGATAGCCCTGGAGCTGCCTTCGGGATCGACAGGCCTCCTGCAGGTCTACGACCTCGGCGGACGCATCGTGGCCGAGAGGGCTGTCGGCTGCTCGTCCGACATCGGTATCGACCTCGATACAGGCATGTATCTGGTCAGGTTCTCCTGTGACGACGGCAGCGTGACGACGGCGCAGGCCGTCGTGATGAGATAGGGCGCTTCGACAGGCAGGGGGCCCGCATTGAGGCAGATCCCCCGCATTCTTCAACTGTTCCCGGGTCGCATCATGTAGGGGAGCCGGGCCGGATCGTCGCCTCGAGGTCAATGGTCCGGTCCGGTTTCGTGGCAGTCCCTCATCGTGTGTTTCTGTCCGCCCCCGGAGCGAACATCCTCATCAGATCCCCGTCCCACCGGATGCGGACTCCGGCGAGGCAGTCCGCGCCGGCCGAAAGAACCTCCGCCGCATTTTCCGAATCGATCCCGCCTATCGCCACGACAGGGAGGGACGTTGCCGCCCTTATCCGTCTGATGCCCTCGAGGCCCAGGGGGGCGTCGAGGTCCGTTTTCGTAGGGGTGGAGAACACTCCGTTGGCGGCAACGTAGTCGGCGCCGCTGCGCTCCGCCTGTGCCGCCTCCTCCGGCGTGCGAACGGAGACGCCCAGGATCGCGTCCGGCCCGATGATGCCGCGCGCCGCTGCGGCCGGCGCGTCTCCCTGACCCACGTGGACCCCGTCGGCACCGGCCCGTGCGGCCGTCGCAGGATCGTCGTTTATGATGAACAGAGCGCCGTAGTCGTGGCATAGAGAACGCAGCCTCAGAGCGGATGCCAGGAGGTCTTCGGCAGTGGCCTCCTTGTCGCGTAGCTGGATGGTCCTGACTCCTGCCTCGAGCATGCTGCGGCAGGCCTCCTCCACGGTTTCCAGCTCGAAGAGATGCCGGTCGGTGACGAAGTAGACCTTCATCAGCGAAACGAGCCTGTCGTGGTGGATCCTGCTCATCGGGCCAGCTCCCCGGCCTCCGTGGGCGTGATCGAGTGGAGAGCGTCCAGGAAGCGGGGTACGAAGGTGCCCGGACCATCGGCAAGGCGTGCGGCCTTCTCGGCTGCGGCTGCGTAGACGGCAAGTGCGCCGGCCGCCCTTGACACGAGGTCGCCGCCGGCCGCCGCGAAGCAGGCCACTGCGGTAGTCGCGCCGCAGCCCGTGCCCGTCACCATGCCGAGCAGGGGATGGCCGTTGTGGACCTCGAAGGAGCGGGTTCCGTCCGTGACGTAATCGACGGGACCCGTGGCTGCCACCACCGAGTTCCACCGACCGGCAAGATCGTCGAAGAGGCTTCTGTCTCCGGCCTGGTCGAGCGAATCCACCCCGCGCACGGCGCCCGTGCGGCCGCCTGTGGCCATGATCTCACCAGGGTTGCCTCTAACGACGGCGATGCGCACCTCCCGCATTATCCGCGAGCAGGCATCCTGCCGGAGCGCCGTGGTACCGGCGCCCACGGGGTCGAAGATCACCGGGATGGAGAGTTCGTTGGCGCGGCGCCCCGCCTTGATCATGCTGTCGACCAGAGTGGGGTCGAGTGTGCCGATGTTGAGCACCAGGGCGCCCGCTGCGGCCACCATCTCGGCGGACTCCTCGGGCGCAGGGGCCATGACGGGCGACGCACCGAGGCAGATCGTGATGTTGGCGTTGAAGTTGGTGACTACCGAGTTCGTCATGTGGTGTACGAGCGGCCTGATCCGTCTCAGCTCGCCCAGCCCGGCTGAGGCGGCTTCCTTCAACTGCGAAACAGGTTGGATGATGGACATGGCTCCCCCTTTTCGAGGGGCGGAGGCCCTGCGAAGGCAGGCAACGGGTTCCTTCCGCCGACATTACTCGGATCAAGTTCCAGGGGTTCTTTCTCAGGCCTCTCTCGGGCCGCCCCCACCCGTCGGGCTCAATATAGCCCAATGCAGGCCTCGTGCGGCCAGCTCTCCCACCGACGGCACGAGAGGCTTCGCCATATGCCGGCGGGATTTTGCGGGAATGCATGTATCATATGATCTTGACACGCCTGCCTTTACGCTACTTGCTCCCGGTGAATCTGCAAGATAATGCGGTTTGTGAATGCCGGAAAATGTCAAGTGCAAGCCCTGCAATGTGTAGCCGCTGTATCTCAAGCATCTCAAGCCAGACCCAGGCTTGCCGGTGTCGCGGGGCGATCGGTAAAATGGGATTTCCCGTCCGGACGCGGGACGGGGTTGGGAGGAAGATGCGACCGAAGATTCTTCTGCTTTCCTGTGCGGTTTCCCTCGCCGCTGCGGCCGGCTCTTCCGCGAGCGCGGCCCGCGGGGAGGCCCCGCCTCCTTCAATATCCCTTCCGGAGTCGGTCGACTCCGCCCTGGCGGTCGCGCTCGACACCCTTGGCCTCACGCCCCTGCAGATGAACTTCGACCGAAACTGGTCGCCTTCCGTAGCCCTGCCGGACAGCATGGTCATCCTCTGCCTCCAGGACATCTTCGCCATGCCTTCCGTGCTTTCGGAAGCCGTCGGAGAGGCCTCGGCCCTGCTCCGGAGCCCCTCCGCGACTCCCCTGAGCGACACCCGCGCACTGGGCGACCTGGTGTCCCTGGTCTCGGAGCGCGACAGCGCATACCGTGCCGCCGCCTCTTCCCTGCCCCCGTCCGAGCTGGACGTGCTGGCCGGGATAGCGGCGCAGCTCTGGGCCGACCCGGACAATCCCGGCGAGTGGGGAGCCTGGGGCGGCTTCCACGAATCCAGGGGAATGACCTCTCCTCCGGAGTTCGAGGGCGATCCGGACTCGCTTGCGCTGTGGCTTTCCAAGTGGCCCGTGGTGGAGCGGATCGACCCGGGCGTGCTGATCGCCCTGGCCTGCGCCCTGCGCGAAGTGGAGTGGCACGATCCCTCCGACCTCGGCGTATCCGGTGTCGAGGGCTCCGTCTGCGCTCTCGATACGGATGCGGGGTACATCGTGGGCGGGCCGGGCGACAACGTCTACGGTCCCGGCGCCGCCTTCCGGATCATCGTGGACGTCGGCGGCAACGACGACTACGAATGCGTCGGGGGCGCCTTCGGCCCCTCCGGCGAGTTCGCGGTGCTGATCGTCGACCTGTCGGGGGACGACAGCTACCGCTCCGATGTGCCGGTTGCCGCAGGAGCGGGATTCATGGGCTTCGGCGCACTGGTGGACCTGGAGGGGAACGACTTGTACGACTGCGGGCCCGTCTCGCTGGGCGCCGGGCTGTTCGGCGAGGGGATACTGATCGACCTGGCCGGCGACGACTCATACACGGCCGACTTCTTCAGCGAGGGCGCGGGCTGCCTGGGTACGGGCATCCTCCTGGACGCCTCAGGGGCGGACACGTACCGGACCGCCTGCTACGGGCAGGGCTTCGGCGGCCCCGCGGGCGTGGGCTCGCTGGTGGACGGCGGGGGGTCGGACTGCTACCTGGCGGGGTTCGTTTACTCCCATGCCCCGCTGCTCCCGCACGACAACAGGGCGATGTCCCAGGGATTCGGGATGGGCTTCCGCCCCTTAGTGGCGGGGGGCCGGGGGCTGCTGGCCGACTTCGGCGACGGCAACGACACCTATCGGGCGGAGGTCTTCGGGCAGGGCGGGGCCTACTTCTACGGCCTGGGCATGCTGTTCGACGAGGCCGGGCAGGACTGCTACAGCGCGGCCCAGTACGCGCAGGGCTCGGGCGTACACCTGGCCGCGGGCTGCCTCTGGGACGGCGCCGGCGACGATTCCTACGTCTCGCGGTACGGCCCCTCGCAGGGAGCCGCGCACGATCTCTCCACGGGCCTCCTCTATGACGGCTCGGGCGACGACACGTTCGTCTCAGACGGGGCCCAGGGCTTTGCGATCAACAATTCCGCAGCGCTGTTCGTCGACATGGAGGGAACGGACCTCTTCGTCTGCAGGGAGGGGCACGGCGTGGGTGCCTGGTCGCGCGGCTCGGCCGGCTGCGGAGTCTTCATCGACATGGCCGACGACGACGTCTTCCTGGGAAACGGGGCCGACTCCCTCCGCTGGACCGACGGCGCATGGGGCGCCGGTCTAGACGTCGCTTCCGTGACTCCCGAGGAGCCGGTGCCGCCGGAGGAGATCGGGAACCCGGAGGAACTGGAGATGGATTCGCTCTTCAGCGTCGCGGCGGAGTGGGAGGTGGGCGAGAATCACGACAGGGTGATGGCCCACAGGGACGAGCTGGCTTCCCGCGGCCTCGAGGCGCTCGAGTACATCGCCGGAGAGCAGTTGAACACCACGGACGGCCTGGCTCTGCGGGCCATCCAGGCGGTGTTCGAGAAGAACACGGAGATCGCCGTTCCGATGTTCACCGCCATGCTGGACAGCCTCTCCGGACGCAGACTCCGCAACACGGTCCACCTCCTCGGGGAGACC
>MTKZ01019357.1_pt2 | contig 10306 bp, 3 predicted proteins | sample 1042781 | NCBI WGS metagenome assembly MTKZ01 (sample SAMN06212207, study PRJNA360539) | anaerobic digester metagenome | biome: Wastewater treatment plant; material: sludge; isolation source: anaerobic digester fed with sludge from wastewater treatment plant | place: Denmark: WWTP Viborg ...
TTGAGTATTTGTATAAACAGTGTCACAGGGGCTATTGGCTTTTACTGTCAATGTATAAGTTCCCGGTGTTTGCCATTGCACCCAGGCTGTATCATTATTGGTTGTAAGCACACCTCCACCGCTAAGCGTCCATACAAAATTAGCTCCGGGTATTTTTTGTGTATTATACCTGTAAGTAGCCAGGCAGGGTGAAGCTTGGCCGATGATCGGCGTTAATGTTCTTACCCCGATGCAGAAAGTTCTTTCTACTGGAATAGCAGCATTATAATTACTGTTCCCATTTTGAGAGGCTCTGACAGTAACAGTGCCTGCACCTTTTTTAGTAATCTTGTTACTACTAACTGAAGCATAAGCAGCCCCTGCAATAATGGAATAGCTGATACCCTGCCCCATAGAGGAAGATGCAACAAGTGTGATCTTATTAGCATCAAAAATCTGGTCTGGGATACTATCGAATGAAATTACCTGGTCTCCTTTTATCACTGTTATAGTATCATTCACAGTTGGTGCGGCGCTGTAGGTATCGTCACCTGGTTGTAATGCTTTTACAATAATGGTTCCCACACCTGTAATAAATAATGTATCATTAATAATATTGCCCGGACCACTTATTTTCTGGTAAAAGACAGGAAGTCCTGAACTCGCTGTTGCCGGTAACACAGCTTTCGCCGTGGGTGACATCGTGATGGTGGAAATATGCGGAAACGTAATGGTTTGAGGTTGTGCAGGCTGGGCAAATGAGATTATATTGGAAGAAGGCCCGGGGCCACAATCGTTGACAAACTTAACTGTATAATCCCCGGCAGCTTCAGCATAGTACGAAGAATCAACAGCACCGACTATAAGTGTGTCATTTCTATACCATTGACAGGTAGCGCCGGGTGGCAGCGAGTTGGTGCTAAGGGTTCGGGCAAAGTTGTAGGCGACCGGTGTCTGTGTAGGAAACTCTCCATTAACCACAATGTTTTGCGTCAAGGTCGGCGATGAACCTTTAGAATTGGAAAGATAGAGTTGAATATTCCTGTTCCCATTCGCATTCCAAACCACTGTCGCAGTACTATCCGTAGCATTCAACGTTCCACCACCGGCTGGTAAACTCCAATGAAAAGTTACATTACTGTCAATCACATTGGTGGCCTTGTAGATATAGGTTCCGCCTTCGCAAACCGTGGAATCGCCGCTTATATTGAACCACATGGAAGGCTTGAGTGGTTCTGTATAAAATGAATAACGAAATTCACCAGTGCCTTCGTAACGAATGTATGCGGTATCAAGGCCAGAATAAGGCCAATTGAAACCACCCTGCACCACTTGTCCGGCATCTAATGTTCCCACTCCATTTAACACATACCCCGTGACATATACTAGCTGGCCAAATCTATTATATAGCCATATTCTGAAAATACGGTTATCGACACAACCTATATTGGTGATATGCCAGCGTAATTTCAAGGTATCTGGTCCGTGTACTACCATTTTAAAGTAATCATAGGTGTCGGGTACACCACTATAGGTTTTACCAACATGGCGTAAATGCGTTTGCCCGCTGCCAATCCGTGTTGCCTGTGCAAATGAATTGTCCGGTTCCGGGTCAAAATGCTCCGCCGTATCCGCCACGAACTCAAACCTGAACTGGTAGCGGAACGTTTGTGTTCCCTCCAATCGTATATAAGCTGTATCCGGGTTGAAAATACAGGTATAGACCGTATCGTACACAGTGGTACCTGCAGGAATGTTTGATGCGTTCATAAGGTCTCTTGAGGATACCAACCCAGCAGCTACCGTATCTTTATACATGTTCAATGTAAGGCGTGATGTTGATGTAGTACAAGCGGTACTGGTGGCCTGTATATATACTTTCAGCCGGCCCTTATAAGGAGTTATTGTCTTATAATAATCGTAATTATCTGTACCGCCACCGGGTACATCATTAAAATATCTTAGTCTTCCGCTTCGTACTTCATTGGGAATTATAGGAACAGCATGATTGAAAAAATTATTAGGCTCCGGGTCATTCTGCACCGTCAACGTGTCATTGACCACATAGTGCACCTCGTACTCATAAGCCCGGGATGAACTGATCGTAAAGTAGTTGGTCCCGGCTCCCAGGCCGCATACCACAAAAGTGTCGAGGTACACAGCATCGGGTGTAAGCGTAGAAGTGGGAGGATTGGAGGGTGTTCGGTCGGTGAAATTGGAAGTGACAAAGGTCAACCGGTTATTGTTGTTGTTATTGGTCCCGCTATAATCATTGCGGTAGGTAGCTTTCATATACACCGTGATACTGCCATCCCCTGGCATATTGAACCGGTAAATATCGGAAGCATCAAAAAGGTATGCTGTTTTTTTAAACCGGACATGACCTTTTTTCACCTGTCCTTCTGCAATTGGGATCACTGTTGAAATCGGGGAATTATAAGCTTCTGCAGAATCGGACACGGTCGCATCCAGGAATTCATATTTTAAAGTGTAGCTGACCTTTTCACCTGCACTCAACTGGATATAAAAAGTATCAGCGGCGAAGCCTCTTAACTTCATAGTGTCATACCGTAGTTGCCCGCAAGGGAAGGCAATCGGCCATTGTGAAAGATACATATTGTCTAAAAAATTTCCATCTTTATCGAGGATACTTCCCAGTAGATTATTGGAGTACTGTATACACTGATCATTCCTTGCCATGACGAAAAGCTTAATGGCACCATCCTGGGGAAGTATAATTCTGTATGTATCATACTCGTCTATATATTCATCCGTATTGTAATTATATTCTCCTACATTGCCTCCTTTGGTATCGCCTTCATTTAAAACAATAGCATTATACACACAGCAATTGTCTTCGTCGTCATCATAAATATCTTGTTGTCTATATATAAACCGATAGCCAAACGTACCATTGGTAACAAATTTCACCAGCAGGTTATCTCCCTGCTGCATATTGTTTAAAGGAATGTTGCTGGTGACTTCCTGAAAAGAAGATACAGCGGGGTTGTCTCCTACAAATCCTGAAGCAAAGGGTGTACTGCTCCCATTCTTATAACAAAAATATTTTATCCATTGTGTGCCACTACATTGATTACTTTGTGCCCTTATCTTCAAATAAACACTATCATAGTTTGCCGCTGGCAGTGTTGTAGTAAAATAATCAACCGTGTCAAAATTGGTACTCCCCCAAAACTCATAGCCAAGGCTTGCTTCTTCTTCTATATTATAAGAAAATGGAGAAGCGGTACCCTGCGTATTATTGTATAAATAATAAAGATCATCCTTGTTATAGACATTTGCCGGGTACCAACGCATGGTATATTCAAAATCGCCGGTGCTTTCAAACTTCAGGTAAAAACTATCTGCTTCCAGGCCACATAAATATATAGTATGATAAAATGTTTCACCTTCATCCACCATAAAGCTTGAAGAGGAAAAGACTCCGACATATTCGTTATTAATTGTAAGGCTGTTATAAATTGATAAATCCAGGCTTTGTGTGCCGTTTGAGCCAGTATTGGTTATTTCCAATTCCAGGTAAAAGTTGGCATTATAGCTAAAATCCACTCCATGATAGTCAATATCATCACCTCCTCCCAGACTGGCAGTAGTGTAGTCATTTAAGACCAATGGACTGGCAGTTGAAAAGCTATTATTCGGCTCTACTTCACTGGATTGCCCAAATGAAATAAATTGAATAGCTACTATTAAAATAGCGGATAAGAAAAACCTTCTCATACCAGTAAATTGGTTCATAACGTAAAACCGAATGTATTTTTTATCACTACACCGGCCAATAATCCATTTGGATAAGAAGGTATTTAAGAAGCTATTCCGTAATTTGACAAGATAAACCTCCACTGATTGACAAGGTTCCGCTTTATATTGATTGCTATTATTTTATTTTTAAACAGTCCGGCAATTTTGTCGCAGTCTGTCAGCAGGTATAACACTTTCAGCTATAATGTAAATGAAGGGCTGCTGCAAAGCACTATCGGCGATATTGAATTTGACAGGAACAACTTTTGCTGGTTGTCCTTTCCGAATGGTATACAAAAATTTGATGGTAAAAATTTTATAACGGTGCCGGTGCAACCCGGTCTGCCAGATGACAAACTCTGTATATTTTCCCGGTGCAGCAACGGGGATTTGCTCATCAGCCATTCAAAAGGTATTAGTAAATATGAAATTTCAGGGAACCGATTCCGGCAATTTTATACTAATTCTCCGGGTATCAACACTCCCGTACAATTTATTGGTGAAGACGACGGCATTATATATATCTACACACAAGCCGGTATTATCAAAGCCATCGATTCTCAAACTTTGAAAGTCGTTTCAGCCATTACAACAGGTTTTCCGAACCACTCTTCCGATTTTAATTACAGACCACAAATCAGTAACATTATCAATCACAGGGTAGTATTGCTTATCAATTCTTCCCTTTGTCTGTGGGATCTTAAGAATGGAAAATTATTATTCCAATCGGCACCCGTTCCGGGCATTTCAGGTTCCCTGCTGCATTTAAAAAATGAACAGGAGATATTATTTAATATGTATACCCTAAACGGCATTTTGCAGCTTTATAACTTTACCAGTAATACCACGAAGCCATTTGCAGTAAAAGGAAGTAATGGGAAATACATGTCCCGTTGTGATATTTATACCTGGCAAAACAAAATACTGATTTTTCTGAACGACAGAATTTATGAAACAGATTCGGCACTTCAATCATTAAATGCCGAACTGGTGAACTATCAAAACCTTCCCGTTTCAGCCAACTCAACCATTGCACGTCTCAAAGAAGATAATTTTGGCAACCTGTATATACAAACTGTTACCGGGGGCATTAAAAAAATTATCCGGCAAAACTATCCCATCAAATATTATAACTCAGGTGATGCTGAAAAAAATTTCATCCTGTGTATTTATCCCGACAAGAAAAACAACAGGATTCTGGCGGGAACTTCTGGCCATGGAATATTTATTTTTGATACAGTTCAGCAATTGGTTAAACAAGTAACGTTTGCAAACAGCAAAGGCACTCCTTCCTCCATAAATTGTATATTTAAAAATAACGAAGGTGACTACATCCTATTTGGGTCAGGTCACAAACTGGCCTGGAAACTGAACAGCGATTTGTCCCGCATCAGTACTATTCCTTTCAACACTTCACTAGCCGACAAAAAAAGTGGCACCAGGTTCTTCGGCAACTTTATATTGCAAAATGACCGGGAAGCTGTTATACAGACACAGGAAAGGCTCTACCGGCTAAATTTTAAAAAAGAAACAATTGATGAACACATTTTTGCATCAGGATATATTATGGGGGGCTTATATTACAACCCTTTTATTATTTCACATGTGAATGATGAATTGATTTTCCTGGATGCCAGTACTTTTAAAGAAGTAAAGAAAATTCCTTTTAAAAATACAGCCTTTGTCAGGTGCTTTGCTAAAGACAACCTGAACAATATTTATGTTGGCAGTAATAAAGGAGTTTTTAAAATCGATAGTAACGGGAAAATTCTGCAGCAATTAAACAAAGAAACAGGCTTACCGGATGAATGCATCTATGCCATGGCATTTGATGAAGAAGGATTTCTATGGTGCAGCACCAACAAAGGAATCCTGAAAGTAAATAAAGATAATAAGGTAGTACTGCAACTAAAAAAAGAAGATGGTATGCAGGAAAATGAATTTAATACCAATGTTGTTGCGAAATCGGATGATGGTGAACTATTTTTTGGCGGAGTTAACGGGCTAAACAGTTTTTATCCATCGGCCATCGGGAGCTTTGAAGAAAAGCTGAATATCCTTTTTACCCGGATTAGAGCCAATAACGAAGATGTAATAAAAGATACGGCCACCTGGAACATTACATCAATAAAACTCCCGTATACCAACAATAACCTCTCTTTTGATTTTGTTGCCATGGGCACTAATAATCCAAATCAGTATATATATCAGTATAAAATGGAAGGTGTAGACAAAGAGTGGATACAAAATAACGAGATACAAACAGTTCGTTACAGTCTTCCTCCTGGCAAATACACTTTTAAAATATATGCTTCCCGTTCTTTTAATACGGATGCAACGGCGATGAAAGAGATACGCATTGTCATTCAGCCCCCCTTTTGGAAAACATGGTGGTTCCTTACAGCAATATCTTTGGCGTTTATTTCTATTCTTGCCTACCTGATCAATCAAAAAAATAAAAAGAAGTATGCAAAAAAATTGCAACTACTGGAAAATGAACGGCAACTGAAGCAGGAACGGGAACGTATTTCCAAAGACCTGCATGACAGTCTTGGTGCATATGCCAATGCTGTCCTATACAACACAGAATTACTCGAAAAAGAAAAAATAGAAGAAAAACGAAAAGACCTGATTGGCGATTTAAAATTTGCCTCCAAAGACATCATCACTTCCCTCAGAGAAACGGTGTGGGCTTTGAAAAAAGAAACATACACGGCAGAAGACTGTCTTGTCCGGGTAAGAAATTTCATACAGCCCTTTGCAAAATATTACAGTCACATCAGCTTCCGGGTAGAAGGCGAAGCTCCTTCCGGTATGGAACTGCATTACACAAAAGCACTGAACTTAGTCCGGATTATGCAGGAGGCCATCTCAAACAGTATTAAACATGCAAGCCCTAATAACATCCATTTAACCAGTAATGTCACGGATAATAACTGGCAACTGATTATTGCTGATGATGGTAAAGGATTTGATTACGCAGCAATGAAAAAGCAGGAACGGGGTAATGGATTNNCTGATAATATTGAACACCGGGCTGCGGAATCCGGCTTTAACCTTAGTATACAAGCAGCAGAAAAAAAAGGTACCATTATCACCATTATAATATAAAATAATGTTAGTAAACATTGCCATCGTAGACGACAAAGCCAGTAATCGAAGTATTATAAAAGACAAGTTGCTGAGGCATAAAATTTTTGAAGTTTCACTGATCGCAGAAAATGGCAAAGACTTTCTGGATAAAATGAAAGTACTGCCACCGGATAAAGTTCCTTCAGTGGTGTTGATGGATCTGGAAATGCCTGAAATGGATGGTGTAGATGCGGTGGCGGCAGGTTCATATCTCTACCCCACTGTAAAATTTGTAATGCTTACCATTTTTGATGATGAAGAAAAAATTTTTAAAGCCATTAAAGCTGGCGCCTTCGGATATTTATTGAAAGATGAAAGTGCAGAAAATATTGCAGAGACACTTGAACAGATGCATGAGAATGGTGTCGGGCCTATCTCTCCCGGCATTGCACATAAGATTCTTCAACTGGTGCAGAACAATACTGTTTCTCTTATTCAAAAACATATACCCGAAAAAGATAAAACACCCTTCAACCTGACAGAGAGGGAACAGGAAATATTAAAGTTGCTGGTACAGGGACTTCAATATAAAGAAATAGGCAGCCGGTTGCAGATAAGCCCTAATACAGCTAAGAAACATGTGCTTAATATATATAGCAAACTGCATGTAAACAGTAAAACGCAGGCTTTGGCACTTGCCTATGAAAAGGGTCTTATATAAAATCCCCCAGCCTTTTTTACTTGCTACTTTTATAATAACAAAATCTACAGGAATGAAACGACTCACCTTTTTTACGTTGCTTCTGGTTGTACTTAACGCTGCAGCACAAACAGAAACAGACATCCGTAAGCATTACACTGATGTCAATAAAAAAATTACTGAATCCATTGAACAGGGTTTTGAAGGACCATTATACAACAACCAGTGGATAGCCAATAAAAACGGGAAAAGCTGGCCGGCAGTTGGCATTTATACAGCAACAACAGATTTCTGGTATGATGATCCGCCTGACCATCTCTCTGCCACGGAACGTACTCCTAAAAATGTATTACTAAAAATAAATATCACCCGAAAAGCATCACACCTGATGACAAATGAAGAGTACTTGTATAAAGATGGAAAACTTCTCTTTTATTACTCGCATGAAGGTGAAGAAGGGAACGAATGGGAAACAAGAATTTACTTTAATAACAAAGGGATTATGTTTAAAAGCAGTGTGAAAGCAAACGGGAAAGAACTCGCAGCCAAAGATTTTCTTACAGAAGAATACAAAGATTTCAAGCCAAACACCCCTAATATTCTGAAAAATAGTAAGGAGTACCAGGATTTGTTTATAAAAAGTATGCAATAACAGTATCCATTATTGAAAAGCCTCCGGAATTCCGGAGGCTTTTCAACGTTATCATCGTTGGGTTAGTTAGCGATAATTAGTTTTACCGTTTGCACTTCTTTCTCATTCATCAGCCTCAATAAATACATTCCGTTCCTGACACCCTCCAGGTTAATCTGTAGCTGGTATTGTCCTTTATTCTCCCGGTCTTTTATTAATTTACCCATAGCATCAACCAACTGGATCCTGTTATAAGGCTCAACTCCTTCAATAGTTATCTGCCGTTGGGCCGGGTTGGGATAAACTTTCACCATACCGCTCATTTCGAACAATACACTTACAATATTGGACAATTTACTGTTACCATCAAGGTCAACTTGTTTTAAACGGTAAAACACTCTCCCGGTTCTGCCCGGAACATCAGTACTACTATAGTCCTTTATTTCATTAGCGTTTCCTGCACCATTTACAAATTGTATAGCAGTGAAATAATTGCCATCAAAACTGCGCTGCACTTCAAAACCTTTGTTGTTTACCTCAGTGGCAGTTTGCCAGGTTAACTTAGCAGTGGTTGTATTTATTTTCTGCGCCTGGAAACTGAGCAGTGTAACCGGTAAACCAAATCCGGATGAGCCTAATATGTATTCGGTGTTCTGTCCGGCTACTATTAGTGTATTGGCAGTTGTGTTTAATGAAGCACCGCTGTTTGTCCATGTTTTTACACTGTTATTATCCCGTTTGAACAATTGAAGGGTAGGTTCTGTAGCCGGTGAAACAACGGTGTTGCCGGTATAATTATAGGTCGCTGTATAGCTGGCTGTTGTGCCGCTAGGCATTTCAACTTTCTTAACACCAAAATAATGATCATTGCTGCCCAAACCCAGAATACCTGTTTGAATTTCCGGCGGATCTTTTACCAAATAAACGTACAGGCCTAAAGCTGTTCCCGCCCCCTGAAGAGCTGAGAAATTTTCTCCTGTTGGCAGTGTCAGCGTTGCCGGAACCAATGGGTTAGCAATATTATGCACACTGGCATCACCAATGGGTGCTCCGGAAGTGATATACTGCGGACCGTTAACTAACATCCCGGTTTTCGCCCCTTTAACTTCATAAGTAAGTAAAACGTTCTTTTCATCAAAATTGTAATAACTGACCAGGTTTGAAAAAGTAGGGTGATTGGGTGTAATCTTTCTGTTCATCCAGTCTCTGACCTCTGGGGCAGATAATGCGGTATTCCATATCCGGATTTCATCCATAAAAGCATCAGCATATTCAAGGTGAGGTCCGTATTGCTTACCAATTTGGGTCTGTGTTCCCCCGGCTCCTACTGAATAGGATATACTGGTCGCTACCTGAATTCCATCCATATATAAAACACCATTGAACCCCGATTTTACAACAGCTAAATGCACCCATTTATTCTGAGGCAATTCGACAGTAGTTGCCCATGTATCGCCCAATCGAATATATCCTGTACTATTAGCTGTACCAATATAAAAAGCATTTGGTCCCCAACCCTGAGAAATGAATTCTCTGAAGCCATTGATATTTCTATTGTACACCCATAATTCTACTGTAAAATCCCCTGTTGTGGGTACCAGGTATTCATTGGTTACTATATGATCATCTACACCATCAAAATTTAAAGCATTGCCGCTTCCTCTGCTTTGTTTATGCAATGCTGTAACCTGGTTAGCATCCAATGCACTGCCATAGATTTTTACTTCATCCACTTTACCATTTAATATACCTAAACCGCCACAACCATTGGGCTCACCTATTTTAACAAGTGCGCCGTATGCAGGATTATTATAAGCTGTTAGCATAGAGCCTTTCAATACCCCATCTATATATAGTCTCTGATATGTAACATCATAAGTGGCTACTACATGATGCCATTTTCCGTCGTTGTATGTTTCAGTAGTTGTTAATGGGAACCAGGTAGCACTAACTGACATCCAGAAACCCAATTTTCCGTTTTCTACAAGGAGAATATAACCATTAGGAGTTCCGCAATTGTGCTTACCTATTATCTGCCTGGGTTCACCAGTATTGGTTCCAAGATTAACCCAGGCTGAAAGACTAAAAGGCCGGCCACTGAAATTCTCATAAAAGTCCAGTGAAGTACTGTTGGCCAACGTAATATTTGTGCCTGTTCCATT
>MTKZ01123735.1_pt1 | contig 10303 bp, 8 predicted proteins | sample 1042781 | NCBI WGS metagenome assembly MTKZ01 (sample SAMN06212207, study PRJNA360539) | anaerobic digester metagenome | biome: Wastewater treatment plant; material: sludge; isolation source: anaerobic digester fed with sludge from wastewater treatment plant | place: Denmark: WWTP Viborg ...
ACGTTGATCGCGATGATACCCGAGGCGCGCACGTTCTGATAGGCGTCCAGCGCCGTCTTCTTGACCGTGCCCCGCTCCGTCGCGAAGAAGAGGTACTTGTCGGCCGCGAACCCCCGCACGGGGATGATGGCCGCGATCTTCTCCGCGCCCTGCATGTCCAGCAGGTTCACCAGCGCCTTGCCGCGGGAGTCGCGGGCGCCTTCGGGGATCTCATAGGCCATCTTGAAGTACATCCGGCCCCCCTCGGTGAAGAACAGCATCCAGTCGTGCGCGGAGCAGTTGAACACGTGCTCGACGTAGTCCTCGTCCTTCGTGTCCATCCCCACCACGCCCTTGCCGCCGCGCTTCTGCTCGCGATAGACGCTCGTCGGCGTCCGCTTCACGTAGCCGGCGTGGGACAGGGAGATCACGCAGTCCTCGTCCGCCACCAGGTCCTTGATGTCGAGGTCGCCCTCGTCGGCGACGATCTCCGTGCGCCGCTCGTCGGCATACTCCTTGCGGATCGCCAGCAGGTCGTCCTTCAGCACGCCGTAGAGCTTGCGGTCGTCCGCCAGCAGTTCCTGCAGGTAGGCGATGCGCTCCCGCAAGGCGCGGTATTCGGCCTCGAGCTTGTCGCGCTCCAGCCCCGTCAGCTGGTAGAGCCGCATGTCCAGGATCGCGTTCGCCTGCGCATCGGAGAACCCGAACCGGCCCATCAACTGCACCTTCGCCACGTCGCGGTTGGACGCCGCGCGGATGATCCGCACCACCTCGTCGAGGTGGTCCAGCGCCTTCAGCAGGCCTTCCAGGATGTGCGCCCGGGCCTCCGCCTCGCGCAGCTCGAACTTCGTCCGCCGCGTCAGCACCTCGAACCGGTGCTCGATGAAGCACTTCAGCAGCTCCTTCAGGTTCATCACCCGCGGCCGGCCGTGGTCGATCGCCAGCAGGATCGCCCCGAACGTGCCGCCCAGCTGCGTCTGCTTGAACAGGTTGTTCAGCACCACCTGGCCGATCGCCCCGCGCTTGAGCTCCACCACCACGCGGATGCCGTCCTTGTCCGATTCGTCCCGCAGGTCGCTGATGTCTTCGATCCGCTTCTCGTGCACCAGCTCGGCGATCTTCTCGATCAGCGCCGCCTTGTTCACCGTGTACGGGATCTCGGTGATGACGATCCGCTCGCGGTCGGCCTTCCACGGCTCCACCGCCGCCTTGCCCCGCAGCCGCAGGTGCCCGCGGCCCGTCTCGTACATCTCCCGGATCGGCGCCAGGCCGCACAGCGTGCCGCCCGTCGGGAAGTCGGGCCCCTTCACGAACCGCATCAGGTCCGCCACCGTCGCCTCGGGATGGTCGATCAGGTGGACCGTCCCGTCCACGATCTCGCCGAGGTGGTGCGGCGGGATGTTCGTCGCCATGCCGACCGCGATGCCCGTCGAGCCGTTGACCAGCAGGTTCGGGATCCGCGCCGGCAGCACCGTCGGCTCCAGCAGCGATTCGTCGAAATTCTTCTGCATTTCGACGGTGTCCTTGTCGATGTCCGCCAGCAGTTCCTCCGCCATCTTGCCGAGCTTGCACTCGGTGTAGCGGTAGGCCGCCGCCGGATCGCCGTCGATGCTGCCGAAGTTGCCCTGCCCCTTCACCAGCATGTAGCGCATGGAGAAGTCCTGCGCCATGCGCACCAGCGTGTCGTAGACCGCCGCGTCGCCGTGGGGATGGTAGTTGCCGATGACCTCGCCGACCACCTTCGCGCATTTCACGAACGCCTTCGCGTGCGTCCAGCCGCGCTCGCGCATCGCGAAGAGGATCCGCACATTGCCCGGCTTCATGCCGTCGCGCGCGTCCGGCAGCGCGCGGCCCACGATCACCGACATCGAATAGTCGATGTAGGCCTTCTGCATCTCCTCTTCGATGTTGATGCGCTCGACGCGGTCCGGCGCGTTCTGGGGCGCCGCCGCCGCGGGCAGGGTCTCGCCGGCGTTCGCGCCACCGGCCTCGGGTTTCAGTTCGTCGCTCATGGTTCCGTCTTCCGCTCCCGGGGGGCGCCCGTCAGATGTCCAGGTTGCGCACGTTCAGCGCGTTTTCCTCGATGAACGCGCGGCGGGGCTCCACCTCGTCGCCCATCAGGATCGTGAAGGTCTGGTCGGCGCGCACCGCGTCGTCCAGCTGCACCTGCAGCAGCTTGCGCTTCGTCGGCTCCAGCGTGGTCTCCCAAAGCTGCTCGGGGTTCATTTCGCCCAAGCCTTTGTAGCGCTGGATGCTCAGCCCGCGGCGGCCGACCTCGCGCACCAGGTTCAGCAGGTCGCCCAGCGCGCGCAGCGGCACCTTCTTGCCGTCCACCTCGGCCTCGAAGATCGGCGCCCCGTTGCGCAGCAGCGTCTCGATCCCGAACCCGCGCGCCTTCAGCTGCGCGAACTGCTTCACCAGCCCCGGCGCCTGGTGCAGCTCGTCCCACTTGAACTGCGCCGGATCCAGCGGCCCCATGCGCCGCTCCGCGTCCTCGCGGATCCGCCGCATCTCCTCGTCCGAGAACGCCAGGTGGATCTCCTGGCGCTCCACGTCGCCGCCGGGCGGGATCACCCGCACGCGGTACAGCGGCAGGCGGTTCTGCGCCGCGTCGTAGCGCTTCACGTATTCGTCGAAATCGATGCTCTTGCGCGCCATCGACTCGGCCACGTGCTCGACCTCCTCGAGGATCTTGAGCACCTCGGCCATCTTGCCGTCCTCCAGCGCGGGACGGCCGTCGAGGTTCAGCATGCGCACGTCCTCGATCCCCAGCTCGATCAGCACCCGCGTCAGGTGCCGGTCGTTGTCGATGTAGCGCTCCTGCTTCTTGCGCTTGATCTTGTAGAGCGGCGGCTGCGCGATGTACACGAACCCCCGCTCGATCAGCTGCGGCATCTGCCGGTAGAAGAACGTCAGCAGCAGCGTCCGGATGTGCGACCCGTCCACGTCCGCGTCGGTCATGATGATGATCTTGTGGTAGCGCGCCTTCTCGATGTCGAACTCGTCGTGCCCGATCCCCGCCCCGATCGCCGTGATCATGGTGCGGATCTCCTGGTTGTTGAGCATCTTGTCCAGCCGCGCCTTCTCCACGTTGAGGATCTTGCCGCGCAGCGGCAGGATCGCCTGGAACTTGCGGTCGCGGCCCTGCTTGGCCGAGCCGCCGGCCGAATCGCCTTCCACCAGGAACAGCTCGCACAGCGCCGGATCGCGTTCCGAGCAGTCCGCCAGCTTGCCGGGCAGGGAACCGGAGTCCAGCGCGCCCTTGCGGCGCGTCAGGTCCCGCGCCTTGCGCGCGGCCTCGCGCGCCCGCGCCGCCAGCACCCCCTTCTCCACCACCTTGCGCGCCACCGCCGGGTTCTCCNNAGCGAAGAACGTCGCCAGCGACTCGTTCACGATCGACGAGACGATCCCCTCCACCTCGCTGTTGCCCAGCTTGGTCTTCGTCTGCCCCTCGAACTGCGGGTCCGGCACCTTCACGCTCACCACCGCCACGAGCCCCTCGCGGATGTCCTCGCCGGACATCGCGTCCTCCTCCTTGAGGATCTTGTTCGCCCGCCCGTAGGTGTTCACCACCCGCGTCAGCGCGCTGCGGAACCCGCTCAGGTGCGTCCCGCCCTCGATCGTGTTGATGTTGTTCGCGTAGCTCAGCACCGACTCCGCGTAGCCGTCGTTGTACTGCATCGCGATCTCGACGGCGACGCCGTCCTGCTCCTTCTCGAAGCAGATCACCTCCGGATGCAGCACGATCTTGTTCTTGTTCAGGTGCAGGATGAACTCGCGGATGCCCCCGTCGTAGCGGAAGGTCTCCGCGCGCACCGTCCCGTCCTGGTGCTCCTGCCGGAACACGATCTCGATGCCCTTGTTCAGGAACGCCAGCTCGCGCAGCCGCGCCGCCAAAATGTCCCACGAAAACTCGATCGTCGAGAAAATCTGGTCGTCCGGATACCACGTCACCTTCGTGCCCCGGTCCGCGCACGAGCCGATCACCTCCAGCGGCGACTTCGTCACGCCGCGCTCGAAGCGCATCCGGTAGATCTTGCCCTCCCGCCGGACCTCGACCTCCATCCACTCGCTCAGCGCGTTCACGCAGCTCACGCCCACCCCGTGCAGGCCGCCCGACACCTTGTAGCTGCCGTGGTCGAACTTGCCGCCCGCGTGCAGCACCGTCAGCGCCAGATCCACCGCCGGCTTCTTCAATTTCGGGTGCGGGTCGACCGGAATCCCGCGGCCGTTGTCGGTCACGGCCACCGAGCCNNCCACCACCTCGTACACGCAGTGGTGCAACCCGCGCTGGAACGTGTCCCCGATGTACATCGCCGGACGCTTCCGAACCGCCTCGAGCCCCTCCAGGACCTGGATCTTCGACCCGTCGTAGGCCTCGGGCTTGGTCGCCGGAACCGCCCCCGTCGCTTCGTTCTGCTCTTGCTGTGCCATGCTGCCGTGCTCTCTCTATTCAACTAATATAGGGAGCCTAACCAAATCCCCCGTCCGACACAACCAAAACCGACCGGAAATCGTCGATTTTCTGGAATGATAAAACGTTTTATCCGCCCCGCGCCCGAAAACCGCGTCCGGAACCCCTGAAAGGATGGAACATCCTTGTTTTTCGCCTATTTGTGACGAAAAACGCCCGTTATTCCGGAAAATCGCGCGAAAAACGGCTGAAATCGGACAAAATCAAGCTTCTTCGTCGAAATCCTGGCCGTTTTTGTTCTCTTGGCGGCGTTTTTTGAAGAAATCCTTGATCAAGGCCGCGCATTCATCCTCCAAAACCCCCGTGAGGACCTCGGAACGATGGTTGAGCTCCGCCGTCTGCAGGATCTGGAATCGCGAGACCGCCCCGCCGCGCAACGGGTCGCTCATCCCCCACACCACCAAGGGAATCCGCGCCAGGACGATCGCCCCCGCGCACATCGGACAAGGCTCTTTCGTCACGTAGAGGATGCTGTCGGTCAGCCGCCAGTCGCCCGCCGCGGCCGCCGCCTGCGTGATCGCGAGGATTTCCGCGTGCGCGGTGGGGTCTTTCAGCGTCCGCGTCTGGTTCCAGGCCTGTCCCGCCAAGACCCCGCCGTTGTAGATCACCGCGCCCACCGGCACCTCGCCGGCTTCCGCCGCCCGTTGCGCCTGCCGCAGCGCCAAGCGCATCCGCGCCTCATGCGTGGCCCTCCCGGGCGGCGCGGCGCTCATGCCTTCTCCTCCTCGCCCAGCACCCAGCGCTTGTTGAACCAGAAATAGTTCTCCGGATGCGCCCGCACCGATTCGCTGAACCGGTCCATCACGTACTGCAAAATCCGCGCCCGGTCCGCCGCCGCGCCCGCCGCCACATCCGGCTCGATGCGCCCCGTGCTCCGCCATCCGTGCCGGGTCCAGCCCGTCCGCACCACCTCGGCGGTGATCACGGGCACGCCGGCCTCGTGCGCGTAATGCACCAATCCATTGGGCACTTCCGTCTCCACCCCCAGAAACCGCACCCGCACTCCCCCCGTCTTCGCCCGCACGTCCGGCAGGATCGTCAGCACCTTGTTCCCCGCGTTCAGTTTCCGGCCCACCTCGCCGATTTCGCGGCTGCGCGTGTCGATCGCCTCCACCCCCGTCCGCGTCCGGATCCGGTGGAGCCACGCGTTCATCAGCGGATTCTTCTGCTTGCGCACCAGCGTGATCAAATCCACCCCCTGCGACTGCAGCGCGATCCCCGCCAGCTCCCAGTTGCCCATGTGCGGAATCGCGACGATCAATCCGCGGCCCTTCGCCAACTCCGGCCGGAGCTCCTCCACCGGCGCCAGGTCGATGTTCCGCTCCACCCATTCGCGCGTCACGCCCGGCAACCGCATGCCCTCCACCGCCGTGAACGCCAGGTTCCGGAAGGCCCGCCAGCCGATGCGGGCAAGCTCCCGGTCGGTTTTTTCCGCCCCCAGCGCCTGCCGCAGGCGGCGCCGCGTCCGCGCCCGCCGCTGCCCGTTCAGCGCCCACGCCAGCCGCGCCGGCCCCCAGACCAGCGCCAGCGCCGCGCGGTGCGGCACCGCCGCCACCAGTCCGCAGACCGCCCGCGCCAGCCCGTGATCGATCACATGTGCCAGTGTATGCTTCATGGTTTCATGCCCGCGAAAAGCCACGGTCCAATCGATCCCGGACCACGGATCACACGGATTTCACGGATGACCGGGATCATCTACCCACTCGTTTCCATTGCAATTTGGCATATTTGAAGTTGAGCAACAACGCAAGCCGCAACCCCGTCTTGGCCAGATATCCCGTCTTCTGGGCCACATGGGTTTCGTTGAAGGCGGTCGCCACCTTGGGATCCACAATGACCAACTCATCGACCATCAGGTCCGGAACCCGACGGCCGATTTCATGCCCCTTGTACTCGACTTTGAATGATTTCTGCTGGTTGACGGCATGTCCGCGGTCCTGCAATTCGATTACAAGCGCGTTTCCATGGAGTTTTTCATCCAAGCCAGGCTTCCGGTCGTTCAGGACAGCCATGGCGGCGCCCAAAATCTCCTCGCTCCGTTGTTCATGGATCAGTTCGGCCATATCCGTGCCATCCGTGGTTGCATCAGGGGCTTTCGGCTTCGCGCAGCAGCCGGAATCCCACGTCCCGGCCGCGGTATTCCGCCGGGAACGGCTGCCGGCGATCCACCCGCAGCAAGTCCCGATCGCGCTCCGCCCAGCTTCCGCCGCGGGCCGCGGGGCGGTCCCCGGGCCGGCGCGGATCGGTTCCGCACCACTCATAGAGGTTGCCGGCCATGTCGTGCAATCCGAATCCGTTGGCCGGAAACCGGCCGCCGCGCGGCGCGGGGCCCTCCGCGTCGAACCACGCCAGTTTCGCGGGCTCTCCGCCCCAGCCCCAGGGGAACGGCGCGCCGTCCACCCCGCCGCGCGCCGCCGCTTCCCATTCCGCCTCCGTCGGCAACCGCGCCGTTCGGCCCGTTTCCCGCGTAACCCACCGGGCGTAGGCCTCCGCCTCGGGGTGCGTCGCCTCCGCCTTCGCCTGGCGCCCCGCCCCCCGCCGCGCCGCGTACCCCCCGCCCGCCATCCTCCGGATCTGCGCCGTCTCCGGAAAATCCACCACCCCCGCCCGGTTNNCGGTTCAGATACTCCACGAACGGCCCCACCCGGGTCTCGCCCCGCTCCATCTCGAACCCCCCGGCCGCCCCGCCCCGCCCCGCGTGCCGGGGAATCACCACCCACTCCCCCGCGGCGCACGTCCCGCCCAGCAGCACCCCGGCGATTCCCATGGACCAGCTTCGGATCACCCCCGCATTAAAGCGCATCCCCCTTTGACATTCCACCGTGAAATCCGCATACTGTCCGTTCGAAAGTCAAACCGATTCGAAAGGTGGCGACGATGGAAACTCGCAAGGCGAAGTGCAGCGGCTACGGCATGTACACCGGCATCTGCTGGGTCATCGCCCTTGGCATCCTCTTGGGCGCGGCCCTGGGTTTCTTCCTGAAGGCCGGCACGGACTGGGACGCCTCCCAACTCGCCGCCCTGCTCGCCACCGGCATCGCCGGGGCCTACGTCCTCCTGGCCGGCGCCGACTGGCTCGCCCAGCGGCGCGCCCTGGCCGCGAATCCCCTGCCCGACGACCTCGACCTTTCCGACCGCGCCGTGGCCGCCGAACGGCTGGCCGCGCTGAAGGGCTGCACGATCCTGCACCGCCACATCCGCCGCCTGCTCGCCGCGTGGGCCGCCGGCGCCTCCGGTCCCCAGGTCGCCGCCATGGCCGGCAACCAGATGCTGCGCCTGCTGGGCCTGCTCGTCGCCGAAACCGCCGCCGTCCTCGCCCTGCTCGCGGCCACCGCCGACTTCATCCCCCCGCAGGTGCTGCTCACGCTGGGCACCGGCCTCATGGCCCTGCTGCTCGTCGTCGCCGTCGCGCGCATCCAGCTCGCCTCCCACCTCGCCGGCTACATCGAATCCCATCTCCTCGCCCGCATCGGCAACGACACCCCNNTCGGCAACGACACCCCTGCCGCCGCCAGCCTCGACTTCGCCAAGGCCGTGGCCAAATCCGTGACCGATTCCACCGCCGTCCTCGCGGCGGCCCAGGCCAAGTTCTCCGACCAGCTCGCCAAGACCCAGGCGGACGCCGCCGCGCAGCTGGCCAAGGCCCAGCAGGAATCGTCCGCCCTGCTGGCCAAGGCCCAGACCGAGATCGCCGCGCAGCTCGCCAAGACCCAGGAAGGCACCGCCGCCCAGACCGCCAAGGCCCAGGGCGACGCCGCCGCCCAGATCGAAAAGGCCCAATCCGCCATGGCCTCCAAGCTGACCGCCGCCCTCGAGCAATCCTCCGCCCAGCTCGCCAAGGCCCAGGACAAGGTCGCCGAACAGCTTGGCCGCGTCACCGACATCGCCGCCAGCATCGACCGGATCTTCAAGCTCCAGCAAGCCGTCGATGGCACCCTCAAGGGCGTCGCCGTCACCGACGAATTCAAGTCCACGCTCGTCGAGCTCAAGCGGCACCTGGCCGAATCCGACCAGCTGCTCAGGAACGCCGCCAAGCCCCGCACGATCCGCCTCGTGGAGAAGGACAACGAATAGCGGTTCGGCCATGGCCGGTTCCCCCGCCGCCCCCGCGCCCGAACCCGCGCCGGGGGCGGTTCCGTCTCCGCCTCCGCTCGCGCCCGGCCTCTACCTCGTCGGCACCCCCATCGGCAACCTCGAGGACATCACCCTGCGCGCCCTCCGCGTCCTCCGCTCCGCCACCCACATCCTCGCCGAGGACACCCGCCACACGCGCCTCCTCCTCGACCGCCATGGCCTCCGCACGCCGATGATCTCCTGCCACAAGTTCAACGAACGCGCCCGCGCGGAGGAAATCCTCCGCCGCATCCGCGCCGGCGAAGCCCTCGCCCTCGTCACCGACGCCGGCATGCCCGGCATCTCCGACCCCGGCGCCCGCGCCGCCGCCGCCGTCCGCGCCGCCGGCCTGCCCGTCACCGTCGTCCCCGGCCCCTGCGCCCTCTCCGCCGCCGTCGCCCTCTGCGGCGAAACCGAAAGCCGCGGCTTCCTCTTCGAAGGCTTCCTCGACCACAAGACCGCCGCCCGCCGCCGCCGGCTGCTTGAACTCGCCGCCTGCCCCGCCCCGGTCGTCTTCTACGAATCCACCCACCGCATCCTCAAGCTCCTCGACGAGGTCGAAGAGGAGCTCGGCCCCGCGCGGCGCCTCTTCATCGCCCGCGAACTCACCAAGAAGTTCGAGGAAACCGTCGCCGGCACCCCCGCCGAACTCCGCGCCCATTACCAAACCCATTCCCTCAAGGGCGAATTCGTCGCCATCCTCCTGCCGGCGGAAGCATGATCCGGCCTGGCGGATTCTGGCTGTTGAAGAGGAGCGCATCTAGGATCTGCTTGCCGGACAAGCCATGGAAAAACTGCGCGAGGAGGTCAACCGCCCCTTGCAGGATCACGGCCCGTTTGCGCCACCCGCGCCCCCGGGCGCCCGGCCCCACCACCGCATCGATGCTGAAAAGTACGACCGTTTTCTGGACGAGGAAATGGCGGCCCGCCGGCGCCGACGGCGCAAATTCGACCGGCAGACCCTCGTGTGGGTTGCGACGGGCATGCTTTTGCCGGTCCTTCTCTTCCTCTTGAACCGGCTGGTCTTCTAGCCGCGCCGGACGAACCGCGCCGGTTCGCCTGAATCTGCTTCCCCTGCGCCGCAAAAGGCGCCAATCTTTCCGCGTCATGAAAACCGCCGCGCCCACCCCCTTCTTCCTGCTGGGCCATCCCGTCGGCCATTCGCTCTCCCCCGCCATGCACAACGCCGCGTTCAAGGCCCTCGGCCTGCGCGCGAACTACGCCCTCCTCGACGTCGCCCCCGGCGACGTGCCCCGCACCCTCGAAACCCTGCGCGCGCAGGGATGCGGCGGCGCCAACGTCACCATCCCCCACAAGGAAGCCGCCTACCGCTTCCTCGCCGCCCAAGGCAAGCTCTCCGACGGCGCGAAGCTGCTGCATTCCGTCAACACCGTCGTCTTCCGCCCCGACGGTTCGCTCCTCGGCGACAACACCGACGCCCCCGGATTCCTCGACGCGCTGAAAGAGGCGTTCCGCGCCTCGCCGCGCGGACGGCGCGTGCTCCTGCTCGGCGGCGGCGGCGCCGGCCGCGCCCTCGCCCTGTTCTGCGCCATGCAGGGCGCCGCGTCCATCCTCGTCGCCGACGTCAACCTCGCCGCCCGCCGCCGCCTCCTCCTCGCCCTGCGCCAGACGGCGCCCGGCCTGCCCGTCGCGGGCGTCTCCCTCGCCCGCGCTCGCCAAGCGGCGCGCGAGTGCGACCTCGTCATCCAGGCCACGCCCGTCGGTATGCGCCCCGGC
>MTKZ01029317.1_pt1 | contig 10300 bp, 8 predicted proteins | sample 1042781 | NCBI WGS metagenome assembly MTKZ01 (sample SAMN06212207, study PRJNA360539) | anaerobic digester metagenome | biome: Wastewater treatment plant; material: sludge; isolation source: anaerobic digester fed with sludge from wastewater treatment plant | place: Denmark: WWTP Viborg ...
ACTTCGACAAACCTGCCAGAAATCCATTTGTGACTTGCCGACGACTCTTTTTGACCCAGCCTCGCATCTCACGCCCCATCCATCCAATCACCCACGGCGTGAGGCATCTCACGCCGGACAATCCCATCTCAACCGCTGATTGACAGGAGGCACGGCAAACCGGTACGATATCCGCGCCGGCTCGACGGCACGAGCGGTCTCCGCCGGCAAGGGAGCACGATGCAGCAGTGAGTCAGAACCGCCCCACACTTTCATGGATACCGGTCCGTCTGTTTCCGGCCGTCCTCGTCGAAAAGACCGTGACGGTGGAGCAGTGGCTGGAGCAGGCCGCCGCTTTCGGCCTGCCCGCCGTAGAGATATACGAGCCTTTTCTCAACACGAACGATCGATGGAGCGTGGACGAGGTTGGCAAGATCCTCACACGCCTCGGGCTGAGAGTCTCCATGGTCACGGCCTCGCCCGACCTGACGCATCCGGACGCCGGCGCGCGGCGGCGGGAGATAGCCGCCACCGAGCGCGCCGTCGAGCATGCGGCGGCGCTGCGGGCGACCGCCGTCAGGTGCACGACGGGGCAGGCACACCCGGGTCTTGCGGAACGGGAGGGCCTGGAGCTTGTGTCCGGCGCGCTCGTCCATCTCGCCGAGTACGCCCGCCCGCTGGGGGTGAAGATCGCGGTGGAGAACCACTTCAGGGACAGGATGGTGGCGGAACTGCCCGATTTCGCTCAGCGCAAGGACGTGTTCCTGAAGCTCGTCGAGTTGGTGCGCGATACGCCGGTTATGGTCAATCTCGACTGCTCGAACCCTCTGATGGTGGGCGAAAGCGCAATGGACATACTGCCCGCGGTGCGCGGCAAGCTGGTCAGCGTGCACGCCAGCGACCGCAAGCGGGGCGCGTATCTCCATTCGCCGATCGGCGAGGGAGAGGTGGACTATCCGGCGATATTCCAGGCCCTTGCTCAGTCGGGCTACAGCGGATGGATCAGCATCGAGGATGGGCAGCCGTTCGGCGGCGAGGGCTTCGGGCGCAGCCTCGCGTTTGTGCGCGGGGCAATAGACAGCTACTGGGGCGCGCAGCCATCAGGCGGCAACTGAATGTCACACTCCGATCGAACCCGGTCCGGCACGAAGCGGCTGTACGTCGGCGCGACGCGCCAGAACGACGGCAAGACAATCACGAGCCTCGGGCTCATCGCCGCCCTGAAGAAGCGGTTTGACCGTGTCGGATACATCAAGCCCGTGGGCCAGCGCTACATCGAGCGTGACGGGCATCGCATTGACGAAGACGCTCTGCTGGTGCGGGAGGCCTGCGGCCTGGACGTCGAGCTTGCGGACATGTCGCCGATCGCCATCCCGCGCGGGTTCACCGAGCAGTATATCGAGACGCCCGACCGTGAAGCGCTGGCGCGGGATGTTCTGGGCAGCTTCGAGCGGGTGGCCTCAACAAGCGACATCGTGGTCATCGAGGGAACGGGGCATGCGGGCGTCGGCTCGGTGTTCGATATGTCGAATGCGGATGTCGCCGATCTGCTGGGGGCCAGAGTGGTGCTTGTTTCTTCGGGCGGCATCGGCCGCCCGATTGACGAGATCATGCTCAACAAAGCCCTGTTCGATTCGAAGGGCGTGCAGATCGTCGGGGTTATCATCAACAAAGTAGAGCCCGAGAAGTACGACAAGGTCAGCCGGATTGTGCGCAAGGGTCTGGCGCGGCTGGGGCTGGCGTGCGTGGGGGTGATGCCGTACCGGCAGCTTCTGTCGCGCCCGACGATGGAGCAGGTGCTGGACGATCTGGGCGGCAGGCTGATTTCGGGCAAGTCGGGCCTCCGCAACACCATCGGACGAACGGCGATCGGCGCTATGGCGCCTCACGAAGCGATGGACTACTTTGCGCGCGACGTTCTGCTGATTACCCCCGGCACGCGCGAGGACCTGGTGCTGGCGGCCATGAGTTCGTGCGTTGTGGGGGTGGGCAAGACGCACTGCGTCAGCGGCATCATCATCACGGGCGGCATCGAGCCGCACCCGAACATCATGGAGCTGATCCAGCGCACCTTCATTCCGGTCATCTCGGTGGCTGACGACACCTTCACGGTAGCGAGCAAGGTCAACAGGCTCATCGTGAAGATCCGGCCCGGCGACACCGAGAAGGTGCAGGCGACCGAGGAGATGTTCGACGAATTCGTGGATGTCGGCCGCATTCTGGAGGCCATCTCCTGAACCCCCATGGACTATGACGAGTCCGTAGTCTGGCTGTCGGGGCTGAAGCGCTACGGGATCAAGCTCGGGCTCGACCGCTTCCGGGAGCTTCTGACCTGGTGGGAAGAACCGCACCGGACGTTTCCCTCTGTTCACGTAGCCGGCACCAACGGCAAAGGCTCCACCACGACGATGATTGCGGCCGCGCTGCGGAATCCGGGGCGCAGGGTGGGTCTGTACCTGTCTCCCTACGTGTTCGACCTGCGTGAGCGCATACAGATCGACGGCGAGATGATCCCCCGCGAGCGGTTTGCCGCGCTCGCAACACGCGCCCGCGCCCTGGTGGGGAGAGTTGAGGCGGGCGGCTTCGGGCAGGCCACCGAGTTCGAGGTGAAGACGCTGATCGGGTTTGAGTATTTCGCCGAGGAAGGGGTGGAGATTGCGTGCATCGAGGTGGGCCTGGGCGGGCGGCTCGACGCGACCAACGTCATCAAACCGCTCGTAAGCGTCATCACCAATGTCTTCTTTGATCACATGGAGCATCTGGGCGACACACTGGCAGCGATTGCTGCTGAGAAGGCGGGCATCATCAAGTACGATGTCCCTGTGGTGACTGCGGCTCTTGAACCCGAGGCGCTCGCCGTTATTCGGGAGACCGCGCTCGACCGCTCGGCGGCGCTGAGGCGTGTCTGCCCCTGCCCCGCCCCCGAGGGCGGAGTCTGCTGGCGGCTGCGCGGCGATGGAGAGGGGTTCGACCTGCTATCGGATGGTTGGGCGCTGACGGACGTGCGGCCGCGCCTGAAGGGGGACTTTCAGGCGGCGAACGCAGGGTGCGCGGCGGCGGCGCTGCTCGAGCTGCGAAGGCAGGGCTGGCGGGTTTCGGATGACGACATCCGCGAGGGGATAGAGAGAGCGTGGCTGCCCGGGCGGCTGCAGGTGCTCGGCGAGCGTCCGCTGATCATCGCGGACGGGGCGCACAACCCCGCGGGGGCCGAAGTCGTGGCGCGCTATCTGAAGTCGCAGAGCGTTCCCCGGCCGCTGGCGCTGGTGGTGGGGATGATGCGCAGCCACGAGCCCCAGGAGGTGCTGCGATCGCTGTTGCCGCTCGCGGAGCGCGTGGTCGCGAGCAGTCCTCCGGTTCCCGGCGCGTGGACAGCGGAGGAGATCGCATCGGTTGCCCGGGGGCTGGGCGCGCGCGCCGAGACCGAGCCGGATGTGAACGCCGCCGTCCGCAAAGCGGCGGAGTTTGTTGGGCCAGGGGGCGCCGTATGCGTGACGGGGTCGTTCTACCTTGTCGGCGCTCTCAGGCCGGGGCCTGCCGCCCGCGATTAGGCAGGCGGCGCAACACCTTGTATACTGCTTGATGTTATAATGTGCCCCGAAGTCGGTTACAGCAAGTGAGGTAGGCATGAAAACGAGGTTTTTCAGTGTGCTGGTTATCGCCGCGCTCCTTCTGACGGGAGTGTGGGCGGATGCAGCAAACACGGCTGAGGAGAAAGCCGCCGCTCCGGCCGTTGCGTCGGCAGCAGAGAAAGTTCCGGGCGACAACGCAGTGCGCAAGGCGGTGGAGCAGTTCAACGCCGGACAGACCGCACAGGCGATCAAGACGCTCGAGGCCGCCGCGCCATCGTCGGGGGGAAACGCCCTGCTGCACGGGTGGCTCGGCTTCCTTTACCTCAAGGCGGACAAGCCCGCCCAGGCCATCGCGCCTCTGGAGCAGAGCCTCAAGCTGCAGCCCGGCACGCCTGACGCTCTGCGCAACCTCGGCAACGCGTATCTTGCCACCGGCGACACGGACAAAGCCGCGGCGCAGTTCGAAGCGCTGGTCAAGGTGTCCCCCGCTTCCCCCGAAGCCGCCTACAGCCTCGGCAACGTCTATCTGAAGCAGAAGAACTACGAGCAGGCCGCCGATATGTTCCGCAAGTCCGCCGAGCTGAAGCAGGACGCGCGGGTCTATAACAACCTGGGCATCGCGCTGCAGAACGTGAACGAACTGCCGAATAGCGCCAATGCCTATCGCAAGGCCGTGGAGCTGGATCCGAAGAACGCGGTCTACTGGTCGAATCTGGCCATCGCGCAGAAGCAGATGAACCAGAATCCGCAGGCGGTGAACTCGTTCGAGAAGGCTGTCGAATTCAACCGTGACGACTTCGCCGCCTGGGTGTCGCTTGCGGAGCTTTATGCGAAGCAGGGCAAGACTCAGGAAGCCGAAAAGGCCATGGCCGAAGCCGCGCGCATCAAGCCCGACAGCTATGAGGTCAACCTCAACAGAGGCGTAATGCAGGGCAAGGCCGGCCAGTACGCCGCCGCGGAGCAGTCTTACAAGAAGGCGCTGGCGGCGAAGCCGAACGATGCCGAAGCGCTGAACAACCTGGGGTGGGCGTACTACTCGCAGAAGAGGTACACCGAGGCTGCCGCGCAGTTCAAGAAGGCGCTCGAGGCCGACCCGAACCTGGCGGCGGCGCGGTTCAATCTGGCTGCCGCGTATCAGGAATCGCACCAGACCGACAACGCAATCGAGGCGTGGCAGGCCGTGGCGCAGAAGGACCCCGACGATCAGGGCGCGTGGCTGTCGCTGGGCAATCTTTACGTTCAGAAGAAGGACTACGCGAAGGCGGAGTCGAGCTACAAGGCGGCTATGGGCGGAGGGGCGAGCGACGTCTCATCGCTGATCGGGCTCGGGCTTGTTTACGAGCGCACGGGCAAGCTGGCCGACGCCGAGAAGGCGCTGCGCAAGGCCCTGCTGCTCGATCCGAAATCGGCCACGGCGTACAACAACCTGGGGTCGGTGCTGGAGCGCCAGAAGAAGACCTCCGAAGCGCTCGCGATGTACAACCAGGCGCTTCGGTTCGACCCGAAGCATGCCGACGCCAACCGCAACAAGGAGCGTCTGCGCAAAGCCGGCCGGTCTTAGGCGGGGCCAGCGCGGTGCAAGCCCGCTGCGTCGGAGTCGTAGTCAATCCGGACAAGCCTGAAGCGTTCGGGCTTGGCGCGGAACTGGCCGCGCTTGCGCACTCGCGCGGGCGGGATGTTGTCTTTGAGCGCCCCGCGCCTCCGGGGGCGCTCGCTCCTGAGGCGCCGTTGAAGGACGTTGTCAGACAGGCGGACCTGATTCTGGTGCTTGGCGGCGACGGGTCCATGCTGCGCGTCGCCAGAGAAGCCGCACCCGCCGGAACCCCGATGCTCGGAATCCAGTTCGGGCACTACGGTTTCATCATGGACACCGAGCCGGGGCGCGCTGTCGAGTTCCTGTCCGGCATTCTCGAAAACGGGTTCCGGACGAGCGACCGTCTGATGCTGCAGATGACGTTGCAGCGCGAAGGCGCGTCCGTGGGAGAGCATCTTGCGCTGAACGACGTGGTGGTGGCGCGCGGGCACACCTCCCGCATGCTGCGGCTGCGGGTGGCGGTGGGCGAGCACGAGGTCGTGCGCTACTCGGCGGACGGCATCATCGTCGCGACACCCACGGGATCCACGGCTTACTCGCTGTCGGCGGGCGGGCCGGTGGTGCACCCCGACGTGGACGTTATCATCCTCACGCCGATCGCGCCGCATACGCTCAACTCGAGGCCGCTCGTCATTCCGGCTTCCGAGGAGATAGAGATCACCGCCGAGGAGTCGCCCACGGTAACGGTGGACGGCCAGCTTTTCGAGCAGATGGGAGAGGGGGATGTGGTGAAGGTGCGCCGCGCCGGAACGGTGGCGCGGCTTGTGCGGACCGGGCGGACGGCGTTCTACCAGCAACTGGACAGCCGCCTCGGTTTCGGCGACCGTTACGACCGGTGAGCAGCCTGAGTTTCCATGCTTCGCGAACTGCACGTTGAAGACTTCGCTCTGATTGACCGGCTCGAGCTGGAGTTCGGGCCGGGCCTGACCGTGCTGACCGGAGAGACCGGCGCGGGAAAATCCATCGTCGTGGACGCGATCAACGCGATGCTCGGCGAGAGGGTGGACACGTCTTCCGTGCGTGAGGGCGCGGCGCGCAGCGTCGTTCGGGGAGTGTTCGATTCGGCGGACGGGGCTGGCGCGGATGGCGGCCGGATAGAGCTGTCCCGCGAGGTCTCGGCGCAGGGAAAGACGCAGTGCCGCGTGGGAGGCCGCCCCTCCACGCTTTCGGCTCATCGCGAGATCACGCAGCTTCTGGCGGACGTGCACGGGCAGCACGAGCATCAACTGCTTCTCTCGCCCAGATGGCAGCTTGCTTTTCTTGATGGCTTTGCGGGCCCGGAGGCGGCCGCCGTGCGGGGCGAGTTTTCGCAGGCGTGGACGCAGCTTCAGCAGGCGAAGTCCGAGCTTGCGCGGCTTTCGACCGACGAACGCGAGCGGGCGCGTCTGGCGGACCTCTATCGGTTTCAGGTGGGCGAGATAGAGCAGGCGGGGCTGCGGGAGAACGAGGACGCGGAGCTTGCGGAGGAGAGCCTGCGGCTGGCAAATCTCGAGAAGCTCTTTCTGGCGGCGCAGGCGGCTCTGGCGCATCTCGCCGGCGGCGATTCGGACGACTCTCCGGGAGCGGAAGGTGAGCTTGCGGGTACTCTGAAGACGCTGGAGGCCGTGAGCGCGTTCGATTTGAGCCTCGGCCCGCACATAGAATCGCTGAACGAATCTCTGGTGCGCGTTCAGGAAGTGTCGGAGTCTCTGCGGCGCTGGCGCGAGGATCTCGAAATGCCGCCCGGGCGGCTGGACGAGGTTCAGGAGCGTCTGGAGCGCATCTCCGCGCTCAAGCGCAAGTATGGCGAAACCATCCCCGAGGTTCTTGCGTATTGTGAGCAGGCGGCGCGCGAGCTTCAGGGGCTCGAGACATCGGGCGAGCGCCGCGCGGAGCTTGGCGCGGAGGTCGAGCGGCTGGAGGAGACGGCGGACGGGCTCGCGGGGCGTCTGAGCGATATCCGGCAGGCGGCCGCGCCGCGGCTGGAGCGGCAGGTGGAGGGTGTTCTGGCGGATCTGAGCATGACCGGGGCGAAGTTCCTCGTGAGCGTCTCGGAGGACGACCTCGGGCCGTCGGGGGGCGATCATGTCGAGTTCCTCATATCGGCGAACCCCGGTGAGTCTCCCCGGCCGCTGCGCAGGGTTGCGAGCGGGGGCGAGGCGTCGCGGATCATGCTTGCTCTCAAAGATGTGATGGCGTCCTCGGACCCGGTCCGGACGCTGATCTTCGACGAAATAGACTCAGGGATCGGCGGGCGGACGGCGACGGTTGTCGGAGAGAAGCTCAAGAAGCTTGCGGCGGGGAGGCAGGTGCTCTGCGTCACGCACCTTGCCCAGATCGCGCGTTTTGCCGACCAGCATCTCTTCGTTGAGAAGTCGCAGGATCCGGACGCGGGGGGCCGCACCGTGGTTCGCGTATCGAGTCTGAGCCCGGATGAACGTGTCGCCGAGCTGGCCCGGATGCTTGGCGGCGATCACGAAAGCGAGGCAGCGGTTCAACATGCGCGGGAACTTCTCGGCGCAGGCGCAACAGAAGACAGCTAGGCCCCAGGGCACGCGCATCTCCGGCGCGGTGCGCTGCGGACGGCGCACGAAGGACCTCGTCCGGCGGCTCCAGCGCGGCCAGATCGCCGTCATTGACCATGTTGACCTCGACAGCGTGGGAGCGCAGGCTCTTGTGGACGCCGGGGTGGCCGCTGTCGTGAACCTTTCCCCTTCCATTTCGGGACGATACCCGAACCGAGGCCCCAGCGTACTTCTGCAGAACGGCGTGCCCCTCTACGATGCGCCCGAGCCAGATCTGATGGACGAGATTGACGAGGGCACGCCGCTGGAGATCGTCAACGGGGCGCTGAAGCAGTTCGGAGCGAAGCTCGCGCAGGCTGAGCTTCAGACGCCCGCCATCGTGACCCGCAAACTGGCCGAGAGCCGCAAGAACCTGGACTCCGAGCTTCAGATCTTCGCGCAGAACACGCTCGACTACGCCTCCCGCGAGCTTTCTCAACTTCTCGCGCCCGTGCAGCCGCCGCCGGCGCGCGTTTCGCTTCGCGGGCGCCACGCGCTCATCGTCGTGCGAGGAGAGGGCTACAGGAAAGACCTCGACATCATCCGCAGCTATCTGCACGAGAAGAGGCCGGTGCTCATCGCGGTGGACGGCGGCGCGGACGCGTTGCTGGACCTCGGGTTGAAGCCGGACGTCATCATCGGCGACATGGACAGCGTGAGCGATGCGGCGCTCAAGTCCGGAGCGCAGATCATCGTCCACACCTACGCGGACGGGCGCGAGTCGCCGGCGCTCAAACGGGTCGAAGCGCTGGGGGTTGAACACGACACGTTCTCCGTTCCGGGCACCAGCGAGGACGCGGCGATGCTGTTCGCGTTCGAGCACGGCGCGGAATTGATCGTGGCGGTCGGCACGCACTCGAACCTGTACGACTTTCTCGACAAGGGGCGCAGCGGGATGGCCAGCACCCTGCTCGTGCGTATGCGCATCGGTTCGAGGCTGGTGGATGCGCGGGGGGTGAGCAAGCTGTACACGCCGGGCAAGCAGGGCTGGGCGATCGGGCTGGTGCTCGTCGCGGGCGTACTGCTGCTTGCCGTGGTTGTCCAGAGCAGCGAGCCGCTGCAGGACTGGTTCGGCATGCTGGGCAACGGGCTGCGGCTCAAGCTGCTCGAGTGGCGCTTCCTGGGCAGAGGGTGACAAACTCCGGATGTATCGTCACGAGGTACGCCCGCGCCAATGATTGATCTGAAGTATCACGTTTATAGTCTCGTCGCCGTTTTCGTCGCGCTCGCCGCCGGCGTCGTCATCGGCATCGGCATTGCGGGCGGAGCCGGGGGGCAGGCCAGCGCCATCGAAAAGCAGCGCCAGGCGATTACCGACCTCAGAGACCGTTTCCGCCAGTACAGCGACGAGCTGGGCAGGAAGCAGGCGTCCATGGAGGATCTCACGGGCGACCTCAAGGACGTGGACACCCTCGTCGGGGGCATCCTGCCCGCTCTCGTTGAGGGCACGCTGAGCGGACGCCGCGTGGCGATCATTCAGATGGGCGCGGCGGGTGACGTCTCGCGGCTGCAGAGGACTCTTGCCGCGGCGGGAGGCGTGGTGACTTCGGTCACGCGGATCAACACCGATTTCGAGTTCGCCGACGCGAAGCGGATGGCCGCGGCCGCGCAAGCGGTTCCGCCGGAGTTTCAGCAGACGGACAAGCCGCCGCAGGATCAGGTGTGGGGGTTCTTCGCATCAACGCTTGCGGGCGGGCGTCCGGGCAGTCCTCTCGATCCGCTGGCGGGCGCCGGCATTCTGGAGCCTTCGGGCGACTACTCGCGGCCGTGCAACCTGGTCGTGATTCTCTCGCCCGCGGGCGACGATGCGCGTCGGGTGGTCGAGCAGTTCGGGGGCGCTCTGCTGGCAAGGCTGCGCAGCCAGAAACTGCGGGTGGTTGCCGCGTCCCCTTCGAGGGCCCAGCAGGAGGCTGTCGAGAACCCGTGGCACGAGCTCGATGTGCCGACCGCCAGCCACTCCGACTACGCGATGGGGCAGGTCTGCATTGTGGAGGCTCTGATGCAGGGTGAGGGGCGCTACGGCATCGGCCCGTCGCAGAGCATCCTGCCGAACCGGCTTCTGCGCAGGTGAACTCCTCCGCGCGGCGCGCCTGCGTGCTGATCCCTGCCCGCAACGAGTCCGCGCGCATCGCCGATACCGTGCGGGCGGCGTCGGCGCTCGCAGGCATCTGCGATGTTATTGTCATTGACGACGCCAGCACCGATGACACCGCCGCGCTTGCCCGCGAGGCGGGCGCGGTCCAGGTCGTTCGTCTGGAGCGCAACCTCGGCAAAGGCGGCGCGCTGGATGAGGGATTCAAACACTGCTTCTCTCCGGTCATTCTCATGCTCGACGGCGATCTCGGCGAATCGGCATCGCTGGCGCAGGCGCTGCTTGACCCCGTGCTGGCGGGCGAGTGCGACATGACCGTCGCCGTTTTCCCGGAGCTGGTGGAGCGGGGCGCGCGGACGGGAGGCGGCGGGTTCGGTCTGGCGCTCAAGCTTGCGCGACGGGGAATCCGGCTTCTCACCGGGGCCGAGCTTGCCGCGCCGCTTTCGGGCCAGCGCGCGCTGGACCGGCGGATTGTCGAGAGTAAGGGCGGATTCGGCTACGGGTTTTCGGTGGAGACCTGCCT
>MTKZ01024225.1_pt1 | contig 10297 bp, 4 predicted proteins | sample 1042781 | NCBI WGS metagenome assembly MTKZ01 (sample SAMN06212207, study PRJNA360539) | anaerobic digester metagenome | biome: Wastewater treatment plant; material: sludge; isolation source: anaerobic digester fed with sludge from wastewater treatment plant | place: Denmark: WWTP Viborg ...
GGGTATCAAACAAAATATGGGGGGGCCGTATTGCCTTGATTTCTCCCGGAGCATAGTTCCCGGGCGGACATTGCCAAATCATCCGGGGCGTTGCTCCCTCCTCCAGGGGCCAAAGCCAGCAACGGCGGGACCTGTCCCAGGAATAAATCCAGTCTTTACCTTCTGCCAGGACAGGACTATATAAAACGAAGGCATGTCCTTCTCCCGCAAGGATCACCGCAGCCTCATCCGTGTCCAGATTGACAGCCGTCATTCTGTCTCCTTCAACACTCCCGGTAAGCATATACCCTTCAGGCGTAAAATGGTATCGAGCCGCCGAGGTTTCCAGGACACGCTCCACCACGCCCGTGCGCGCGTCAATCAGGGTGAGTCTGGTTCTGTAGTTATTGATGTTTAGTTCGTCAAAAACGGCTTTTCCGCCTGGTGTGACGTAATACAACAGGGGATGATCCTTGCTGCTCAGGACGTATCCCTTCTCAATCAGGCCACTTTCCGGTTGCCAGAACCAGGTGGTCAGGGTCTTCTGTGAATTTGGTGGTGATTCACCCGTTACTATTAACAGGGTTTTGGTGTCCGGCATCCAACCGGCCACCCCGAACTTTCCGGTCCTCTCCCCGGAAATGGTTGGCTGGAGCGGAAGTCCCTCCGGCGTATATACAACGATCCCGTCATCAAAATGAGTATAGACCCAGGCACTGCTTCCGATAAACCTGGTTTGACTGGGATTGCCTTTCGAATCCTCAGAAACCTTCCATTGTTCCTTGCCGGTGTTCTTGTCTACCACCTGAAATCCCTTCGTCTTCTCAATGACCAGGGTATCCCGGCTGAACGTGCAGTCGTCATGAGTTTCAAACTGAAGCGACCACAAGCGTTTCCCGCTATCCATACGCTGCGCGTACACCGCCGTATCTGTAAGAACAAAAAGCAAATTCTTCTCAACATCCACATGTACAACCCATGGAGGACGAGAAATAATGTTGGTGGCGTCGTGCGCCGCAGCCATCCCCGCAAGAAGCGACAAGACAACGGGGACGATAAACAGCACCGTTAAGCAACGCATAAGACAGATTCCTTTCCAGTACTGCTACCATTGAGACCCAATGCGCTATGCTCTTTTCTCTACTAGTAGCCAAGCCGATTGCGAGTCTGTGTTTCCCTGCATCTGAATAGAACCGTAATGGTCACCATTTCGTGGAAAGTGCGGACGATAAATGTTTCTTTGTCTATTATGGATATCCTGTTGAAAAAGCCCTACTCCTGTTCTGCCTTTTTTATTTGGGTAGTTTCCCTGCAGGTAAACAAGTTCATTACTATCCGGCCAAGGACCTGAATGCAAGCATGTACCAGGCCAATCTGGAAAACGACATAAAACACATCGTAAAACGGGACCTCTTGCATCTCAGGTATAAGCCGCCACCACCCCACCACAGGCATCCAGAACAGGAAGGCAACAATGCCATTCCACAAGAGTGATTTTTCTACATACAACAGCGAAAAAAATACAACAAGAAAACCTATCATCGCTGGGACAGTCAGTGTCAAGTTCATCGCCTCTGAATCGTTCCCAACCGTAAACGCCAGCATAAAGGACACGTGAATGGCCAATAACGGCCAAATCATCCATAAGAACCGCTTATTCCTTGAGGTTGTCTCTTTCCCGCCGGCCCGGGCGTTTTCTTCTGTATAAAACCGATTAATAAACACCCTGCCGGTAGATTGAATGAAACAATGCGCCAAGGCAACTATCCCGATGCTGATTGCCACGTCGATTACTTCCTCTTCCCAAACGGTTACAGTGTCCGGCCACGCCCAATGGAATCCGAGGACAGGCAACCAGAATACAAACGCGACAGCGCCGTTCCACAAAGGCGATTTTTCTGCGTACAGTAGTCTGATAAAGAAAACAACAAATAAGGCCACTTCCGGCACTATGAAAAGAAGGCGCAGATCGGGTGAAAACTTGCCTGCGATCAGCATCGAATACAGGGGTACAATCGTCCCTATTGTCGATACGATGCATTTTTTCCGGATTGTCATAAGGACACCTTTCCGATACTGCCGTCTGGCTCAAAAATAGCCAAGGCTTCGGAGGGTCTCTTCCATTTCCTCGGACTGCTCCTCCGGGGTTGATTCAGGTTTCAGATACCCTTTCTCCTCAAGGAATATCCGGATGTCGTGGGAGATGACATTCGGGATGCGGCTTATTTTGACCGGGTCGGGAACCTGGTCCGGACAGCGTTCTCGGAAAGCGTTTAGAATGTCCTGCACATGGTCGCGTACCTCCGGCATTGCTTCCAGGATATTTTCTTTTTCCGCCGGGTCCTTTTTCCTATTGAAAAGCGCCTCGTATTGAAGGGACCCCCACGGGTGCGGTGAGGGACGTATTCCCCGGAGTGTTTCCTCACGCGAGACGGCCATGTTTTGCGAAATGGTGACACGCTCCTCCAACGTCAGCCACTTGGGTGCGGCGATATACAGGTATTCTCCCTCCACGACGGCACGGACGACATTACGCACGGGGTTGAGCAGTTCAGCGATAATGGGCTTTTCTTTGGGCTTGGGCACCCAGGCGCCATTTTCCCGCTGAAACAGCGGGGCGCCGTCCACGGCATGTTCCGCCGGGGGCAGCCCCGCCAGTTCGAGCAGGCTGGGCAGGAGGTCCACCAAAGCGACGGGGGTCGGTATCCGTGCCGGAGTCAGCCGCATTGGCATCCAGAAAAGCAGGGGAACGTGGATGGACTCCGAGAAGAGGGACCAGGCGTGCTCAACGGAGCCATGCTCTAAAAACTCCTCCCCATGGTCGGCGACAAAGACCAGCAGGGTATCCTCCAGCGTTCCCAAGGCCTTCAATCCTTTGAACAAAGCCTTGATGGCATCGTCGTCCTGGGCGATTTCGGCGTCATACCGCAGCATCAGGTCCTCGAAGCGCGCCTCGCCCGGCCCGAAACCCTCAGCAAGCAGCGTGTCCAGGTGCGCGCGCACATCGTCTATGGCGTCCAGCGGTTCCGGATAAATCTCCGGAGCAAAACGCAGATAGTATTCATCGGGGGGCGTATAGGGTGTGTGTGGGCTGACGTAATGCAGGTAGGTAAACGTCTTTTGGTCTTTATGGTCCGCCATGGAGCGCAAGGCTCGTTCTGTCAGTCTCCCGCTTTGGCTTTTCTTGTCATAGGTCTTCGCAAGGAATTCATGTTCGTCAAAGGACCTATGCAGTTCCGTATAGTCCAGGGTGGGGTTGGTGGAGAAATACGCCGTATGGTATCCGCCTGCAGCAAGCAGTCGGACCAGATCCTTTACTTTGGGGTTGGTATTGGCGTACTGTCCGCCACCCCAGGGGTTGGCGGAGGGGTATATCCCGTAGAACAGGGACAGGGTGGATTCCACGGTAAAAGATGACTGGCTGTAGGCGCTTTCAAAAAGCACGCTTTCAGCCGCCAGGGTATCTATAAACGGCGAGGTGTTGCGTTCATAGCCGTAACAGCCCAGGTGGTCGGCGCGCAACGCGTCCACCAGGACAATGACAATATGACGCGGCGGGGCGTCCGGCACCACCGGACCTTCGCCACTGGCTGCGGCAAAGACAAAAATAACGGCCATCATGCAGAATAGAAAAGTTCGAATGGGTAATGTCACGTTGGGCTTTCCGGTTGTGGTGTATGCGGTACTTTCTAAATGTTTTCGCGACTGTTTATATTGTCCGGACTCAGCGTAGCAAAAGGAGCTTGGAATACACAAGACAGGCCCTTTGACCGCGGCGGATGACTGTTGTAGTATAGGTCCTATATGACCTATGAGACCTATAAACAGGAGGTTTAATGAAGAACATAGACTATTGTGTAACCGTGGCTTTGCTGCTGGCCGGAGTGTTAATGGCAAGTGCCTTTGCCGCGCCCGGCGACTTCAGTGGCAGGATTGGGCGGCCCGTGGTGGTTGCGGCGGCGGCCATCGGCTGCGGGGGCGACTATGGTAAGAAACTGCCGCTGGCGATTGAACATCTTCATGCCGCCGGCGCGGCAGGTGCGGACATCGTGTGCCTGCCCGAAGAATTCAGCGGGGGGGCGCCGGAACCGGTGCCGGGACCGATCACCGCCGCGGTTGCCGCTCTGGCGAAGCAATATGGCATGTATGTGATTTGTCCGCTGAAGGAACGTTTTGAAGACAAGGAATACAATACGGCGGTGCTGATTGACCGTGAGGGTAACCTTGCCGGGTGTTACCGCAAGATATTTGTGTTCTGGAGTGAAAACGTCCATGCGGGCGAGGCGCGGGTGCCGTGGTTTGACACCGACTTCGGGCGTATCAGCATCTTGACCTGCTTCGATATCAATTTTCCCGAACTGTGGCTGGAGACGGCGCGTAACGGGTCGGAAATCGTGTTCTGGCCGAGCGCGTTCGGTGGCGGGTTCCCGCTGAACGGGTACGCCGGTACAAACGCCTATTATGTCGTGTCCGTAGGGGATGGGAATTTTATTGACATGACGGGCGAGGCTATCGCGGCGGCATCGGAGCCCCTTGACGGGTTGCATATTGCGACACTGGATATGGATCGTACACTGGTGCATAAAGATTACAATCGGGACAAGGTGGTTTCTTTACTGGCGGCACATCCGGATGAAATCGTTCTGGAGCGGGACTGGCATCCGGAAGGGTGGTTCATGCTGCGGGCATTGAAGCCCGGCGTCCGCACCCGCGACCTGTGCCGCAGGCATGACATCGAAACCCTTCAGGAATACCGCCTTCGGAGCCGGGAGCAAATCAATGAGCGGAGGACGGCGGGAATGCGCATCGGCGCGGACAGTAACGGCGTTCCGACGGGCATGGATAGTACCGCCGGGAAAGAAGAGGTTCCGGCATGGATACGCGCTTTTTCCGGACGCCTTATCCATGCCTGGCGACGCGGTCATCCCCTGCCCCAGTTGAGCGCGGTTTATCCGGAGGCCACCCTGGCGGATGCCTACGCCATACAGCGGCAACTGGTTATCGGTTCGGGCCTTTTCGGTGACGTGGGCGGTTTCAAGGCGGCCGGTGTGGGCGGCCTGGGAGAAGCCGATTACCCGCCTGTCGCGGTTATACCGGCTGCCGGCGTATTCCCTTCCGCTAATACCATCGTAATCGACTTGCGGGACGGGCCGCCCAGGCACGTGGAAACGGAGATCGGTTACCGTATCGGCAAACCGATCCTCGTAACGCCGGGTTCGGTAGAAGAATTACGGGCGTATGTGGATGCGGTGATGGCGGTTGTCGAGGTGCCGGGCAACCCGGTGGCTTCTTTTCAACCAGGCACCCGTGAAGACTTGGTCGCTTGGAATATCAATGGGAAGGAAATGATTACGGGTGACCCCCATGATCCGTCCGGAATCGACCCGGATGCCGTGGAAATCACCTTTACGCGCGATGAAGAAACCATTAATAGGGCGCGGGGCGACATGGCCGCTCTCGGGCAATGGCCGACCCTGTTAAAAACAGTGAATCAGATTCTGCAACAGGGGTATACTATCGGGACGGGTCAAGTGATCTCGAACGGGGCCCTCGGCACGATTGTAAAGGCGATGCCGGGCGTCTATCGGGCGGACTTCGGCCCCCTCGGGATTATTGCCTTCGATGCGCGTTGAACCAGTCCTTTGGGCATGCTCCCGGTCAGGGGACAGGTTTTATGCGTCCACCTGCTGTCTTGTCAAGAAAAAAGCCGCAGGGCGGACCATCGTACTTTGAGGGTTGTATTTTTTTTTGAACAACCTGTTGATAGTGTCCTATACTCAATAGCGGGAAGCCAACAAGTTCCCGGTGGATGTGGGGGCCTTCGCATGCCTGCTTTCACCGGGTTGGGAAGTCAAAATGACGATACCACAGTTACTCGAAGAGCAGGCCCGGCGTGAAAATGACCGGGTTATGCTTCTTTACGGCAGCGAACAAATTACCTATGGCGAGATGCATAGGCGGGTTGGCCGTGTGGCCGGCAACCTGAAAGCCCTTGGCGTAAAACCCGGGGATAAAATCGCCCTGTTGATGGAGAACTGTCTGGAATACATCTATTGTTTTCTGGGCTTTGGTCGTATTGGCGCCGTGATGGTGCCCATCAATCCCGCCCTGAAACCTGAGGAAGTGGCGTATATCATCAACGATTCCGAGGCGGAAACACTGGTCGTAAAATCCGAGTTGCTTGGCAACCTGGGGGATATCCGGGCCGCTTTGCCCGCCATAAAACGTCATATTGTGGTCGGCGCTCCTGTGGAGGGGGCTTTGCATTTCGATTCATTGCTTGCAACCGTTGACGTCCCGGCCGCTATAACGGGGGAGCAGGACGATGCCGCGCTCATCTATACTTCCGGGACGACCGGTAAGCCCAAAGGGGTGGTTTTGACCCACGGGAACTACATTTGGGACGCGCGCGCCATGTCGAGGTCGAATCGTCTCACCCCGGAAGACCGCTTCCTTTGCGTGCTGCCCCTGTTCCATGTGAACGCGCAGGTGGTATCGGTGCTTACGCCCATGATGGTGCGTGCGACAATCGTGCTGGTGGGCGGCGCGTTCAATCCCTTCAGTTTGTTGCATCTCATAGAACAGTATCGCATCACCATCATGAGCGCAGTCCCCACCATTTACGGCCTGCTTACCCGGTTGCCCAAGGCCGGGAGCGCGGATGTCAGTTCTGTGCGTTTCTTCGTCTCAGGCGCGGCGCCCATGCCGCAGGCCATTTATGAGGCGGTGCAGGCGGTGTTCAAAAAACCGCTCATCATGGGCTATGGCCTGAGTGAAGCCACCTGTGCCAGTGCTGTCGCGGACCATGAAGATCCCATACATTGGAATTCCTCGGGGCCCGCCTTGCGCTACACCAGCATCCGTATTGTTGACAAAGAAGGCAAGGATCTTCCTGTCGGGGAAGTTGGTGAAATTCTTATTTCCGGCCCGACGGTCATGAAAGGCTATTATCACAATCCCGAGGCTACGGCGGAGGTTTTGGCGGACGGCTGGCTCAAAACGGGAGACCTGGGGCATTTTGATGAGCATGGGTACCTGTATATCGTAGACCGGGTCAAGGATATGATTATTCGCGGCGGCATGAACATTTATTCCGCCCAGGTTGAGCAGGTGATCGCCGCCATGACCGAAGTGCAGGAAGTTGCGGTTATCGGGGTGGATGAACCGACCTGGGGCCAGGAAGTACTTGCAGTTGTGGAAGTCAAACCCGGTCATACGCTCGAAGCCAAGACGGTCATCAATTTCTGCCGGGAGCACCTGGCCGCCTATAAGTGCCCTAAACATGTCCGTTTCATTGAAGCGCTTCCCAAAACGGCTATTGGCAAGGTGCGCAAGCACGAACTTGCTGAACAATTCGGCGATATCGCCTCCAGAAAAAACAGGTAACCTCGGGCGGCATACGCAAGACCGGTGTTACCGTTTCTGTCCCCGTTGCCGCTTCAACTCCTGTTGCTGGGTTTTTGTGGCGCCCAGGATGCTGCCGCCGATGCGGAAGATGGACAGGAACATTTGTCTGGGCGTGTCCAGGAGTTTCATGGCTTCCCCCGTCATTTCGGCCGCGCCACTGACCAGGGTCACGCCCATGGGGGGAAGTCCGGCCAATTCCCCGGTAGGACTGAAAGTGGGACCGGTAATATGAAATCCCAGCTCGATGTCCTTTTGGGTCATCCGAAACCCTTCCACGTTAAAACTGTCCCGCAGGATGGGGATCTGGTCCGCCATGTCGGGGCGTACGGCAATATCGATGCGATAATCCATGTCTCCCTCCATGACCCATGTACCGTTGCCCTTGATGGTCATGCCGGAGGATTGAATCAGGAGATTGTCGGTATAAATGTGGTCTCCCTCAATCCGCAAATCGGAGGAAACCTTGTCAAACTGCAATGCGGCGGGATGCAAGTCGGCAAGGCTGTCGCTGAGGGCATGTTTGAAGGTGTCACGCAGGGTGTCCGCCAGAAAATGGCCGTTCCCTACGCTGAACTGGCCTTCCGCCCGCAGTGTGGTTCTGGGGTCATCCTGGTCCATGACATAGGATATGTTGCCCGAGGCGGCCCCCTCCAGAATCTCGGGCAATTCCAGGTGGCGGATGATATACTTTACGGGAATGGATTCCCATGTTCCTTTCAAGTGAATGACATTATCGGCTTTTTCCTGAAGATAGGTGCCTTCAATCCTGCCCTCGCCCACTTCGGCGCGATAAAAATTAAATCCGGTTTCTTTTTCGTTGCTGTACACTTCCGCGACAAGGTTGCGCCCTTCCCATGGCGGCACGGTAATCGTATCGGCGGAGAGTTTGTATACCCAGGGTCGCGGTCCCTCCGTGTCTGCGGCGGGATATTTATCAACATTTTTCAAGGTGTAGGTGTCGGCCCACTCGGGGTCGGTTGAACCCATCGGCAACAGCCAGGTCTCTGAAAAAGGCGGTACACTCGCCTCCGCGGCATGTACTTCCAATTCTCCCGACCGCTCTCCGCCCTTGATGTTTGTCAGTGTCACCGACACTTGCGCATCGCGGCAGATCAAAGGCGTTTTACCGCCATCAGGTAAAAAAGAGACGTAATCAAACACGCCTCCCAGGGTGCTTATGTTGTCGTCCTGTTGTTTGCCCGCCGCCGTCCATTCATAGAACCCTTCCTTGCAGGCGCCCCCCGTGGCCGTGTAAGGTATGTAGATGCATTTTCCCGCGCTGTTGACCTCGAGATGGGGAATATCCAAGCGGATGTGTTCATTGACCCATTTCTCCTTGTTCCTTCGGAAGGTAAACGTACCCAGGAGATGGGTGTCTTCAATATAGGCTTCCCCCTTGATCTCCATTTTTTTTCCCGGTGTGATGTTCACGTTCAGTTCTTGAATGGTTGCGCCGACGCCGGCGGGTTTGCGGAGCCACCATTCATAGGCGACTGTACCGCGGGTAACATCAGCGGCGGCCTTAAGATTCAAGTCGCCCGCGCGGGAATAGGTACCACTGATATGGAATCCGACATCCCCCTCAATCCAAAGCATTTTGGCGGGGCTGTGGAGAGGTGTTTTCTCAATATCGACAAACCGTCCGTTCAGATCGAATTTCAGCCGTTTTTCCTGCAGTTCGTAGGAGGCGGTTCCGGCAAACCGTTCCCCGGATATGATGGCGTTCAGGGGACGCACCGAAATCTCGGAACCGTCCAGCACAAGTATTCCCAGGACATCTTCGGCTTCCATGCCATATGTTTTGGAGGTTATCTTGCCGCCGGACAACGTGGCCGACCCCGTAGGCAACCCATGGAACTCTTTCCAAAGGAAATCCCCTTGCGTCAAGGTCAGGCTGCCACTGGGCAGTTTTTTATTTTCGGGATTAAACGCGATATCCGCACGGGGGATGAGCAGTCGTGCGGAGAGCACCGGTTTGGGGGCGGTGCCCGATGCGGAAAGATGCATTTCCACGGATTCGGGCAATTTCACGTCAAGTTTGCCCGCAGCGTCCATGGACGTGGGCAGCAGTTTCGGGATAAGGTCCTCCACGGCCAATTCGTTGATTACGGCTGTCAACGCCATTTCAAGCGGCTTTTTACGCACATCCAGGGTGCCGCCCAGGGTTATTGCCGCGAGGGAGCTCCGGGCTTTGCAGTCACGCACAAAGAGCAGGCCTTCCCCGGCATTCCACTGTACCAGCCCGTTTAGAGACGCGGCGACATTCTCGAGCGGAACGGGCAGCCCTGGACAGGTTAACCTGTCGGCCTCCACCGTCAAATCCGCCATCACCTGCTGTTCCGGATTGCCCCAGGCGTGCATGGTGCCATTCAAGGCTCCTTCGAAACCCTCGGGAAGGGAAACAAATGGGGTGATGCCGTCCTGCGTAAGCCCGTTGACGGAGAGGTTTACATCAAAGTTGCCTTCCTTTTGATACCTGCCGCTCAGCGACAGGTCCACATCCGCATTTTCGTAAGATAGGGCGGCCTGAATAGTCCCTGACAGGGAAGTATCCCCCGGCTGATTTGTCACTGTAAAGGATAGGTCTTGCACCAAAACAGGTTGTGGAAGCGCTTTTGTGCGCACCTCGATGAAGCATTCGGCGCCTTTCAATGCCAACTGGGGCAGCCTTGTCAATATAGATGCCGTGCCGGCGCCCCCCCCCCGCTTTTCCACGGGTTCGAGTTCCAGCAACAGGCGCGCGCCTCGAATGTCCACCTCGCCTACCGCCACGCGCCCCTGAAGCAGCTCCGGAAGGGACAAACGCAATCGCAGCGCCGCTACGTTCAGGGTGCCCCGGCCCAGCCCCGGCAGAGGAAGGGACATTTGCAGCCCGGTAACATCCAGCGTGCGCAGCCCTTGCGTTTGCAGA
>MTKZ01069182.1_pt2 | contig 10297 bp, 7 predicted proteins | sample 1042781 | NCBI WGS metagenome assembly MTKZ01 (sample SAMN06212207, study PRJNA360539) | anaerobic digester metagenome | biome: Wastewater treatment plant; material: sludge; isolation source: anaerobic digester fed with sludge from wastewater treatment plant | place: Denmark: WWTP Viborg ...
GCGGGGAAAGGAACCGCGAACCCAGAGTCGTTCAGCGTGTTGTTCACCCACCTCGGACAGGGTAAACCCGCCAAGTTCGTGATAATGGATGCGGCCGGCAAGGGATTCCACGCTTTGTCGGAGCAGGCCCGGTGACGCGCTTCCCAGCAGCAGGAAACGCGCGGGTTTGCCGGGCCTGTCGCACAGCACACGCAGCACCGGAAATAGATCCGGGTGCCGCTGTATTTCATCTATAACCACCAGCCCGTTCAAATTGTCCAAGGCAAGCATGGGGTCGCTTAAACGTGCCTGGTCACCGGGGTCCTCAAGATCAAAGTAAGAAACGGTCCCCTTCCATTTCGCGCCCAGCATACGCGCAAGCGTGGTCTTGCCCACCTGCCGCGCACCGATAATCGCTGTCGCCGGATAGCGTTTGATTAGCCTTGTCAGTTCCCTCATTTCAGTATCACGCAATTTCATAACAGAAAGTATACCATGAAATCTCGGTGTAGTCAACCGAGATTTCATGGTGGCCTCTTGCGTAAGACCGCAGCCGAATTTAAATGTGTTTGAAGTTACCCCCATTTTTTGGACAGTGGCTAAGTAAAGATTTGGCGGCTTGAGCCGGCTTGCCGCCATGCGGACAATAGCCGCAAAGGAGTCCAAAAAATGAGACAAGTACGCAAGAGTTATTCGAAGGAATTCAAGGCAAAGGTGGCAGTGGAGGCAGTGAAACGCCTTCGTTCACTGGCGGAACTTGCATCGCGATATAAGGTGCATCCGACACAGATCGCGCAGTGGAAGAAGCAACTGCTGGACAACGCGCCAGACTTATTTGAGCGCGGAGGTTCGGGGCGTGTATTGGACGCGGAGACGCTTACGGCGCCGCTGTACGAGCAAATCGGTCGACTCAAGGTAGAGGTGGACTTTCTCCAAAAAAAGCACTGAGCGCGCCTGCTGGGGAACGTCGTTCTTGGGTGGACCGCAGCCAGACAGGACTTTCGGTTTCCCGGCAGTGCGCGTTGTTAAATGTTTCCCGCTCGAGCGTGTATTACACACCGAACACTACGGAGTGCATGGAAAATCTGGCGCTGATGCGGCTTATAGATAAGCAATATCTGCGCACACCGTTTTATGGCTACCCACGCATGACACTGTGGCTGAACAAGCAGGGTTTTAATGTCAATGCGAAGCGGGTGGCACGGCTGATGCGAGTAATGGGACTGCAGGCAACCGTACCCGGTCCGCACACGAGCCGGCCTCATCCCGGACACAAAATATACCCATATTTGCTGCGTGGAATGAAGATCAGCGCCCCGAACGAGGTGTGGTCGGCGGATATCACCTACATCCCGATGCGTCGTGGTTTCATGTATCTGGTGGCTGTGATGGACTGGTTTAGCCGGTATGTAATTGCATGGGATCTGTCCAATAGCATGGAGACTGGGTTCTGCACTACCACTCTTTCTCGCGCGCTGCGGACGGGGCGCCCCCATATCTTCAATACCGACCAAGGCAGTCAGTTCACGAGTGAAGAGTTCACCCGGACGTTGCTCAAGGCCAACATTCAGATAAGTATGGATGGGCGCGGCCGGGCGCTCGATAATGTCTTTATCGAACGCCTTTGGCGTAGCCTGAAATATGAGGACATCTATCTGCGCGACTACTGCGACGGCCATACTTTGCACAAGGGACTTACCCGCTACTTCCGTTTCTACAACCATGAGCGCCCCCACAGCAGTCTTGACAATAGGACGCCAGCTACATACCACCAGGAAGGAGGATAACCGTCGGGAAATGACGCGCCCGTTTTGGGGCCGTTCCGCTCCGGCCTTGCCCTACGGGCAGTCCGCCTAACGGCGGACACGGCCTGCGCTCCACGGCCCCAAAACGGCACCTAGGCTGGCGCGTTGAAAACAAGCCATAAACATGTTAAAGTGAGGACCTAGACCGGCGGTAGTCCGCCGATCGGTTCCATCTTAATTTGCCCCGGTACCTGTCGAAAGATGGGGGTAAGCTCAGTTGTCATTGCTTATTCGCTTTTTTAAAGCACTCCTCCAAAATTTCGCGTGCTGTTCAGGCTTTAGCATGCGGGGCTTACAAACATACTCGAAATCCAATAGACAAATCTTGTTTAAAGGATTGAACATTGTTAGTCATTCGCTTCGTTAACCTTGTCGAAAGAGTATGCGGTGCCACCTTGCTCATCTCTCTTACACATTTTCAACTCCTCCGTAATCCCGTATTCTTCCGTACCGCGTGCATAGACCCCTGTGGTTATGGAATCTCCTGGAACGATAACATAGACTTGAGCAAGTTAGAACTCTGGACATTCGGCGTCGTGCCTCACGCAGCTACCCACGAGTAATAAATTTTTACCGCTCTACAGAACGAACACAACAGCAGGGTGACTACATTAATGAAACGAAACAAACGGAGAAAGTATACGCGACTTCCGCTATAATGAAAATCCGGGGATTACTTGAATTAATGTCCTCAAAATTTTTTTTATTCTGTCAAGAAGACTGGAATAATTTTCACACTCTTTTTCAAGATTCTGAATGCGTTCTTTCGAAGCTTCCTCAACGCTTTCATACAACGTCTCGATTTCTTCGTTTTTTTCTGCAAGGTCCTTTTCTAACTTTATTGCTTCCGTTTGCAGTTCGCTATTCTCTGCTTCTATTTCAGTACGAATAGCCCTTTCTTGATTGAGTGCTTCCAGAAGCTGCTTGGCCTCATGTTCGCTATCAGAGTACTGGCCCGCTAAAACGTTCTTTTCTCTGATAAGTTGGTCTATTTCCAGATGTTGCATCCACAAAATGTACCCCGAAAAGGTTAACAAAGCCAGAAGTAAAACGACAAGGCTCAACCAACCCCAAGGTCGATTGTTTTTAGGTGTCCACGTGGGAATTAAGTTTTGTGGAGGTTGTTTCTGTTCGGTTCGCTTACGTGAAGACGAAGGTTTTATAGATTCATGCACATCGCCCGATTCTTTCTTTTCTTGCCAAGTGTTTGCGTCAAGAAACAAGACTTTCTCCAAACCTTGCAACGAAAAACCATAGGGGGCGACGGAAGCCATGATAGCGGTAGTGGACGCCTTGCCCGAAAGCGTTCTACTCAATTCTGCAATATCAGAATCCAGTTGTATGCAAATCATAGATTCTTCGGCATCGGTCATAAACGATTCTGTCTGCACCGCCTCAACAAGAAAAAATTCACGCAGCTTGGGGTGTTGTCGAATTGCTTCTTCAGATGCCCACGCGGCCTCCAATGATAGTGTTCCCGGCCTTCCCCGGTCATCCAGACCTGCATCCGCAAAATGGAGCAAAAGGGCGCCTCCCGGCGCATCAATCACGGGTATCCACAAGGCGACCGGCTTGTGCCTGCTCTCGCCCACACTCATCCATTGAAAACGTTGACACCACTGATCCGCAAGCGAAAAGATCGCATCCGGGAATTCGTGATGCCGCTTCATCCAATGGAAGTTCCGGGCGACCTTTCCCGGTGACGTTGTATTCTTGCCATAGACGGCGCCTGGAAGCTGAATAGACATATTACTTCTGCTCCGCCAGTGCGATAAGGGCGGTCTTGTTAATCACCCAATCCTTTAACAAACTCCAATCCTTTGCCTCCCAACCTTCAACATCCGCATTCAAAACAACTTTTTCTTGTTCAAAATAACCAACGTCTTTATGTTGCTTATCAAGAACGACCTCTCCATCAAGGTCCGCAATCGACAACAGGCCCAGGAATTCTTTTCTGGCCACCAATCGATTCCCTTGTAACTTCCCCCAATTGATATAAACTTCCAAGATAATGTTTTCTCCCGGCTTCCAAGGAATTTTAAATTCTTTTTTCTCCTCGAAACTATACCTCTTTATCTGGCTTTTAGATGTCTCATTGTAGACATCCTGCTTGCCCACATTTATCTTAAATTGAAAAAAAGCATTCTGCGTATCATCCACTATTTTACCGAGATGTTTTAATTCAACAGTCAACGCCTGTTGCTCCACCTCATCGGCAAGGCGAATGGCCAGACGGGCAGCATCCCTCATGTCTTGCGGCGCCTGATCAGGATGATTTGCAACAAATTCCGTCAGGCCTTGGGCAATATTTCGCAACCCTTCCACACTGGAGGCCCCCATGGTGGTAAGCTTGCTGATGTCCTGTTCGAGCGTGTTCTTCTGGTGCTCATTTACATGTTCGTTTACTTCGTCTTTATACGTTCCATTTGGGAAGGAGGCCAGATAATCCAGGGCAAGTTTCATGAAAGAAGGGTCTTTGGAATCAAAGGCTCGTTTTATTGCGAGATATTTGGACTCCTCAATCTTCTCACGCAGTTTGGTTTTGATTCCTTCAATCTCCGGAACACGATATCCGTCACCCCCTGCAACCGCGGGGGTAAGTTTTGCTAAAGTGTCTTCATAGTCAGAGACTTGGGCCGAAGGGTTTTCCAGTGTTCTGCCTGCCTGAACCAAGATGTCGTCTATTAGGGCATTCCGATTAGGTTCTGATGTTTGCTGCAGAAGATTCACCATCTTATCCTGATCGTTTTCAGACTGTACCCGGGGCGCCAATTGTTTGAGTTCATCTTCCGCCATAGTTTGCCGCCACATATTCCATCCCACTACTCCCGCTACGATCACGATTATGGCGGCAACCAAAGGCCAAACACGTTGTAGCATGCGATTCCAGCGTTTTGCCTTCACATCTTTTACAATCCAGGCAAAAATATTCTCATAGCCCCAAGGTGCAAGGTCCGGCCCCGGCTTTGGAATATCTCCGGGAGTTTCCGTCTCGGTATGCCCCACGGCGCTTACCGCAAACACCGGCATATCCGGCAATTGCTCCCGAAGGGTAGCCAACAGAACTGGCGCCGTTTGTTGAAGATACGCTTCAGCATCCTGAGGTGTGTTTAGTTGCTTATTAATTTTATCCGCCTTTGTGATAAGCGTAGCGATTCGCAATGGATGCTGATTACCACGGCTAAGCCGAAACTCAGATACGGCATTTATTAAAGCTTGAAGATGAATCTTATAACCCTTCCTATCTTCCCGGGTATCGAAGTTTTGCTCACCAGCAAGGTCAACCTCCGGGTCAAGAGCAAGCAGGAAGTAGTCTGCTTTAAGCAATTCTTTGGGTATCTCTCCGAATTGTGTTCCGCCCTCGGTAAAATGCTGTACAAATCGCTCCCCAGAATAGTCCAGCCAGCGAACGGGAATGTCTAGACCGTTAAAACGAAGCATGCCGTTAATAAAACGGCTTCCCGTAGTCTGGGTTGGCCAGTGTCCGTCACGTAAGGTGTTGGCCAAGGCGTTTGCCGGCCCCCGGTCTTCCTCTTTACAAGTAAATTGTATGGGAGTATTTCGGTCCGGTTCACTAACGATTCCCAGCCCTGCGAGAAAACTTGATTTTCCCGAAGATTGGCATCCAAGAATATAGATGGAATACTGCTTGTCTGTCATATAACGTCTCCTTTAAAAATTATCCCAGTGCAGGCGTTTCCCGCAACCCTAAAAAAGCAACACATTGTCCATGCTCTTGACTTTTTCTGTATGAAAAGGCCACAAGTTGCCACCAATGTAAAAACGTTAGCAACCTGAAAATCATCTTGTTCTCGTTTGGAAAAGTTTGAATAGCGTTACTAAGTTAACGGATTTACATGCTTAGGCCGCGTTAGCCTCCAAACCACTCCGGCGGCAGACAATAATGCAAGTACAATAACGATATGCACCAAAGGTACTGGAAATCCTTGCAGGCCGATTCCTGTATTCTGGAGCATCTCCTGAAAGGCGGATACCAAAGCCTTACCGGGGGCTGTAGCTAACCAAGTGACAATATCTGCTACAGTTTCCCCCGCTTGTTCGGGAGCCTTTTCCAGTAAATCTCGACGGGTATAGGCTTTGACAAAAGCAAGTCCATAACCCAACAACTTCCATTTTTTAATGTTTTCAGGAGAAGCGGAACGTCCAATTTTTTCAGCAAGTTCGTCACCACTGCGTCTAATCCAATCCGCTGCATTTCCCAAAGTACCTCTTGATGTTTTTGAAGCTGCTCTAACTACATCATCGGACTTGGTCGCCGCACCTCGTAAAAACGGAAACAATTGCTTAATACCTTTGCCCGAATCCGCTTGGGCCAGTACTTTTCTGGTGAGGGTACCAGGTAGTTTTTTGCCAGATTTGACAACAGTATCTGCCCCTCTCAGTGCGAAGGACGTAGCACGGGCGCCCCCTTTTACGGCTGTCTTTCCGGCAGTTGTAACAACCTTGGATGTGCCCAAGGTACACACCATGAGCCCCACATCCACAGCATCAAATACCGCCCAACCTACTTCCGACCAGTTGCAGGGATATCCTTGTAACTTATTGGCGACAACCTTTGCCACACTACCGCCTGGAAGGGCCTCCCACCATCGGTCAGAATCCTTTAAGTGGCCTTGTTCATCAAAATACTTGTTAACATACCCGGGCTCATTGCTTGCGTCCGTAATGGTTTCGGGAAAACGAGCGGCATAGGGAATTATGCGGTCTCCTATTTCGGGATGAACCAACGCGTTCTTGAATGCCATATTGTCCCGGTAGTCAAAGAGTAAAACCGCGGCAACATCTTCGTATTCAGCGAGTGCCGCTACCGCATTCAAAAGTAATGCGTTCTCTTGACCTTCTTCACTGTAAGATTCGTAGAGCTGCAGAAGAAAACCTTCATTATCGCCGTAGCGTTCAAGAACCGCATTCGCATGTTGTCGGGCATCTAAAAATAACTGCAGAGCCAGGGGTGTGGTTCTGGCATACAGCCATACGCTATGGTTTTGCTTGTATATATCATTCAAGAATGCGGCCTGCAGTTCACCGGTATCCGTATACTGTCCTTTTGAAGCGGCATAATCCTCCAGGATATTCGGATTGGCGTAAATAACATCAAGCGTTTCAATCAGAGGCAAACCATAGCGACTTGTTGCGATGCTCAGCGTATCCCCATAAAGTTCAAAGATATGATAAGCCAACACGGCCTGTTCCGGCGACATATCGTAAACTGTCCTGAGTAAAGTTTTATGGTGTGATGCAACAGCCAGTAATTCGCGGATACGGTCGTCCGGATTAAATAATTTCTCCATTTCCATGTTACTACTGAAATTAGCTTCCAGGGTAATGCGCTGCAGGATTAATTCGGCTAGCCAGTCATTTTCCTGCTTGTAGAGGGCCCAAAGTTCGGGGGTTTCGCGGGTGGCCTGCCAAGCCAGCAAGGCAGGGTATCCTGTGCGAACAAGTTGCCAATCGGCCGGAGATTGTGACACCTCTTTAAGCGAAGAAAGTGTTGCCACGCGTTGCTCAGAATTCGGAATCATTCGGATTGCACTGTCATAACTGATGAGAAATGTTTCGAGGTCGGGGTCCCCAGGGCGCATCCCTGTAGATTGAACCAAGTTTATAAGGACAGCCTCATGTATCGGTTCATTGCGTTCAAGTTGTATCGCAAGGGGTTCGTTAAAACTATTATCCCCAGCCAGTTTTGCGTCAAGCCGAAGTTTTGTAGCCAGTGCGACCTCACCATAGTCTGAGCGCAACCGAGAAATTTTATCCGCCATGACAGGGTTCTTTTTCACCTGTTCATCAAGAAAACGTTGTGCTTCCGACTTCGCCCCGATACTTGCCGTTCTTTTAGAAAATTCCCAGCCCCACAGTCCATAGCCTGCGGCGCATACCACCAACCCTGCCACAACAATAGTCNNAGAAACAGTAACGTGTCTATTTTTGGATACAATTTCTACGTTATGTTAAATGCTATGCGTATCGTCTGAAGCTGGAGTCTTTATTAGGAGCTTCTATGGGGTTTATTCTTACACAAACTTGTTCCAGATTCCGGAATTAAATCCAGTTCAAGTAATAGCAGTACCTATTACCGTAATAAATTCCCTTCCTAAGTAAATGCCCTTCTGTCCCAAGATTCTACTATGCTTCGCCTCTATGTATATAGACAAAAAATAATTGTAAGCAAAACTACGTAAAGATAAACAAACCCCTGAAGACATATAAATTCATCCAAGAATTAAATATACAGTATGTTAAGAAGTATATTCAACCAATATAAAATTTAATGTATACAAACCATAAGTTCCAGATTACGGAACGCAAACAACTTGCCTTGTTGATCTTACGAGGAACTTGTGGTATTATTTAGTAAGTATTTACTCCCCGTCGGACCAGCCGAAAGGCCTCTGGCGGGGTTATCTTTTTTTTTGGGATGTTGAACTTCGAAAATCTGTACAAAAAATATGCCTCTTGAACCTGCTGAAAAAAGAACTGTTGCCTTCATTGACGGTCAGAACCTTTTTTATGCGGCCAGACATGCGTTCGGCTATACCTACCCAAATTACGACCCACTTGCTCTTGCCAAAGCTGTATGTACGCTCAAAGGGTGGCAATTGCGTGAGACTCGATTCTACACAGGGGTGCCCCAAGTTCAAGACTCCGCCTTCTGGAATCAGTTTTGGACGGCAAAACTTGCTGTAATGGGAACACGCGGGGTCCATGTCTTCTCGCGTCATCTCAAATATCGGAATCAAACGGTGGCCATGCCGGGAGGCGGCCAAGTGACGGTTCTTATCGGCCAGGAGAAAGGAATCGATGTTCGTATCGCGCTGGACATGGTGCGCAAGGCAAGAATGAACGAGTACGATGTGGCGCTCCTTTTCAGTCAGGACCAGGACCTCTCGGAAGCGGCGGATGATATAAAGAAGATTGCGCGGGAACAGGAACGATGGATCAAGGTTGCATGTGCGTTTCCACAAAGTCCTGCATATCAGAATCAGCGAGGGGTGAACGACACCGATTGGATTCCCCTGGACCGCCAATTTTATAGCGCTTGTCTGGATCCCCGCGACTACAGAACAAGGAAATGATATATTTGCGCCCAACGCACGTGTTGGAAATCAGATCGCATAAACCGTTGCTCTCGAGCCCGCGATACACGCTAGGAAAAAAGGATTTTTGATCGCGTTCGTCTCCACCAAACCAATCTTACAACCAAACAAATTCTGCAACCCCGCGAGCAGACCGAAATACCGTTCCACGTGTTCTTTGGTAGCGACACACCCCGGCGCACTGGGGTTATTGGTAGGCAGTAACTTTTCGCTTACAAGCAGGCTTACACGCACGATTATGCTGAAGCGTCTCTACGCTTGTCATGAAGGTGTGCTTACACGCTGTGGATCTCGATGTGCGCCTTATAGCCCAGCTGGTGGAGCAGCGTTTCACAGTCATCCCAGGATAAGCCGAAATTGCGTACGTCCGCCAGTCCAAGTCGCGCCAGGACCTCTGCAAGTTCCTGTGGTTCGTTGTCTGCCAATTCACCTTCCATGAGGGCGCGCTCGGCCCAGTCCACCAGATCATCCAGGCTGATTTCGTGTTGCAGGTAAGCCCCTATCTTTTCTGCTGTTATAGAGCCTGTAATCAGCATAAGTCATTCACTTTGTCATGTCCCGTGTCAACAGGATATTTTCGGTGTATTTCAACACATGTTCCTTGTTCATTATATATTTCCTGTTGAAAAGAAACAATCTGTTCGTTTTCATCAACTTCTTTCACATATACGGCATGCCAGCCCATACGCCCCGGTACTACCCGTGAATACAAGCGGCCACCGCCGGGCAATTCCTGCCAGTGGCTGAATTTTCTTTCATTTTGCTTGCGGGTGCTCAACGGCTAAGACTTTCATCTGGTGTTTTGATTGATAGTCTATTTGTTCTTGTTCACCATCCGGTCAATGTACCTATTGAGGCAATTCGTATTCAAATTTATATTTAACCCTGAGCGCCAAGCACCGACATCGAACGGTAATGAAGCGATCTGTTGGTATTCGACTCTGTTTGTTCCTGGAAATAGATTGCCTCGATGCCTCCTAAGAAACGCAACTCGTTACTCGCATACTTTCAGTAAGATAGGAAATCAATTGTTTGCCCTTAAACGATTGGGATTAAGCCCGATTTCGATACCGATACCGATAGCGATAGCGAATTTTCTGGTCGGAATCGGAATTCGGAATCGGGATCGAACACGTAGGTTCGCGTTTCTGTTCATAATAAACCCCGACGCGTCGGGGTGGTTCGCTCGCAATGACTATCTCTTCCACTGTTTTTCTATGCTTCAATATCCCTTTGCGTTCTTATTTACCATGCCGTCTGGAGTACAATCAATGAATCACAACTGAAATCCTGAAGGAGTATCATCATGAATAAATGGAGCAAACAGTACGCGTCGGTAGTAGTAACGGTTCTTAGCGTTTCTTACCTGCTGCCCTTGACTGTATTCGGTGAGAC
>MTKZ01082785.1_pt1 | contig 10296 bp, 12 predicted proteins | sample 1042781 | NCBI WGS metagenome assembly MTKZ01 (sample SAMN06212207, study PRJNA360539) | anaerobic digester metagenome | biome: Wastewater treatment plant; material: sludge; isolation source: anaerobic digester fed with sludge from wastewater treatment plant | place: Denmark: WWTP Viborg ...
AACTAGAAGGAGTTCGATTACGAACAACACGATAAGAATACCAATCGCAGAGACGATCCATATGAGTATCATTTCAGTTCCGTTCTCATCCTAGCATACCTTTGGAGAGAATAAAAGGTTCTTGGCGGTTTGTCCGTAATGTAAAGAGGTCCCAGCAGCCTGAGCAGCGCCTGTTACGACACGCATCAGCGGTCGTTGTGCGATCGCGAGTCATCGAGCGTCAGTGGCTGTACTGAACACAGCGACAAGCACGATGCAAAGCAAGGTGCGAGGAGTGGGAGGGAGCAGGCGTTGCGATGTGAGCGAAGCGAGTGAGCATGGCCGTCATCAGGACCAGGAGCGTTCTGAAAAACAGACACACGATGTGAGTGAAGGGAGGAGAGAGCACTGGATGAACGGAGGAGCGAAACGACGACCGGAGCGAGCATGGTGTGACGTCTGAATATTGGATTGAGGGACCGCGATCCTATAAAGCAGGAGACCAAAAATTATGAATCAGGTCTTGCTTATTCACATCCGCCTCGGCAGGGTCCTCTTGTGCAGGTACATGGTTCCTGCTGTAAATATGAGAGTGAACACTATCAATGCCGCAATATCTCCGAGAACAGGAAAATAATTCGTCCCGGTGAAGGAGTAACGCACGAGATCCGTGAAATAGGTCAGCGGGGAACAGACCGCGAGTGCCAGCCCCCAGGGTGGCATCTGCTCCAGCGGGATGAAGATCCCCGAGATGAAGACGAGCGGGAACTTGATCAGCGAAGAGAGCATCATGATGTTCGATGGGGTGTTGGTGGGCGGAACAGCAAGGAGCATCCCGATTGCGGAGAAGCAGCATGCTGCGAGCAGGATACCGGCACCCAGTGTGATGGCATGGAGGAGTGAGAGCCCGAGTGCCAGCCCGATGATAACGGTGAGAAGCGTTATCCCGATGCCAAAAAGTGTTGAGGCGATCATGTCGCCAAAGACAATAGCCTCGACGGTGATTGGACATGATGCAAGGCGTTCGAGGGTCTTTGCCTGCCCCTCCCAGGGAAAGATTGCCGGAGACACCGCTGTCGCTGTGAAAAAGAGCGCCATTCCTACCAGCCCTGACACCAGGAACGCGAGCGGGAGCTGCCGGCTCCCCATCAGGAACGCGAGGAAAAGGAAGACCGGCATGAAAACACCGAAGATGAGCACCGGCCCCTTCACATAGTAGATCAGGATATCCTTCTTGGCGATCGCCCACGCCCTCCTGACCTGTTCCGAGAACCCTGCCGGGTTCATGGGGATGCCTCCCGGGTAAGGCGGAGGAATGCATCGTCGAGTGAGGGAGCAAGGGTATTGAGCGTGACAATTGTGGCACCCTGCTGCTGGCTGAATGAGACCAGGGACCTGATGACTGAATCTCTATCTTCCACGGTGATCTGCCACTTGTCACCCGTCCGGTTTATGCTCACCACCCGAGGGAGCCGGGCAAGAACGTCTGCCGGTACTTCCCGGTCAAAACTCACTTCAATCCGGTGGAGACGATCGATCGCCGCCTTCAGTTTCTCCGGGGCATCGAGAGCGACCAGCCTCCCGCTCCGGATGATACCGACCCGGTGGCAGAGCCGGTTTGCCTCCTCCATGTTGTGCGTGGTCAGGAAGATCGTGGTGCCTTCCTGATTCAGGTCCCGGAGCAGGGAGAGGATCATCTGGGTGCTCTGCACATCGAGGCCGCTTGTTGGTTCATCCAGAAAGAGCAGCCCGGGCTCGTGGAGGAGCGCCATGGCCAGGATGAGCCGCTGCTTCATCCCCTTCGAATAGGCCTGCACCTTCTGGTCTTTCCGATCAAGGAGCCCCAGTGTCCCGAGAAGTTCAGATGCACGCTCTGTTGCACGGGTGCGGGAAAGGCCATACAGCTCGCCCATCAGCATCAGGTTCTGCCATGCCGTGAGATCGGTGTAGGCATTCGAGGTCTCAGGCACAACGCCGAATCCCTGCTTTGCCAGTACTGGTTGATGCTGGATCTCATAGTCAAGAATCAGTGCAGAACCGGAATCGGGAGGAATAACCCCGGTCAGCATCCGAGTGGTGGTGGTCTTCCCGGCACCGTTCGGGCCGAGGAAACCAAAGATCTCGCCTTCCTTCACCGAGAAGGAGATATGATCGACTGCTACGGTAGTGCCAAAGATTTTCGTCAGATCTGCTACCACGATCGCTTCAGGCATCAGGGCTCTCCATTCAGATCTCATCGCGGATGCCGAGGATTACCATCCGCTGATCGCACCGGATCCCCCGGTCCTGGTCTTTCTCGACAGATATAAGGTGCAGGGGTTTTACGGGATGCCTGACCTTCCCGGCAGTGATGATCCCCTCTCCCTTGAGGACGACAAATACCACGGCGTATGGTTCCGGATGCGGAGGGATCTCCTGTCCTGCCTCAAGGCAAACCACGACAATGTTCGATCCACGCATCCGGATGAGATCTTTCTTCACAGGGGTATCCGGTGAGCACTCGACAACTTTTTGAAGGTCCATTCTTATCACTCACTTTATAATTCTGACGGGACTGGTCCAGAAAACCGGGAACATTCTCTTATCACTCGTTCACAGGGAGGGTATGAGAAGGTATCGCAGAGATTATTTTCCTATCCTGACAAGATATCGATTATCTGCCTCCTGATCCCAGGAAACCTTGTACCCCTGCCCGGAGAAGGGAGCGCAGGTGTTATCGACCTGCTCCCGGGTTGCATAGAAGGAAACAGCATCTCCAGGGGGAAGCTTGTTCAACAGGATTTTTAACTTGATCATCAGGTTCGTGCAGGTCAGTTCGGTGAAATCTCTTGGTTCTGTCACATTCACCACCCTTCCCATCCTACGCCACTGAAAGCCGAGTCTCGTGCAAGGATAGTACTGGTATGACGTGTCGTGTCAGGGTGAGAAGATGGCGTCATATGCAGCAGATATTTCAAATTCTTTTAAAATAAAAGTTACGAATTTTCAGTCTCACTCCATCTTACAAAATCTCAAAGCTTCATGTTAAAAGCGAAATCTTATATTCGAATATTCAAATATAGTCATATTCATGGCGGGTATCACAAGTCAACCGGCCGGGACAGAGACAGTCACCCTCCAGGTCCACGGTATGAACTGTACATGCAATGCCGATCTGCTTGCCCGGAAATTGAACGCTCTTACGGGGATTGTCGGTCACGAGATCACTCCCGTTACAGGGCAGGCAAGGATCACCTACAATCCTGCGGTCGTGAATGTCCAGGAGATCATCCGCACCGTTGCAGAGACGGGGATGACCGCTTCGCTTGTGCGGGGTGAGGGGCGAAGGAGCACCTGGTGGCGCGAACCACAGCAACTTGCGCTCTATGGCTGCGGACTTATCGCTCTCACCGCCTTCATCGCGGGATACCTCGGGGCATCGCTCCTTGTCGTCAATGGATTATATCTCCTCGCGGTAATCGTTGGGGTATACTATCCCGCACGAAAAGCCCTCATTGCACTCCGCAACCTGACTCCCACGATTCATCTCCTTATGCTGATCGGCTCAGTCGGGGCGATGCTGCTTGGCCTCTGGGGAGAGGCGGCAGTCCTGATCTTTGTCTATTCACTCGGCGATGTACTCGAATCATTTGCCGTGGACAAGGCCAGAGGTGCGATCCGGTCCCTGATGGCACTCATGCCAAAGGAGGCCCTTGTCCGGCGTGACGGGAGGGAAATGGTCTGTGCGGTTGATACGATCAGCATTGGGGAAGTCGTCCGGGTCCGGCCTGGTGAGCGGATCCCGGTGGACGGGACCGTCACATCAGGGACTTCGTATGTAGACCAGGCGGCTGTCACTGGTGAGCCAATCCCGGTGAAGCGCCAGGCCGGTGACGAGGTATTTGCCGGGACCATCAACCAGAATGGCTCCCTGGAGGTACGGGTCACAAAGCCTGCATCCGAGACGATGCTCTCCCGGATCATCCTGTCAGTCGAGGAGGCACAGGCAAAACAGACCTCATACCAACGGTTTGCGGATTCGTTTGGGAAATACTATACCCCGGCGATGTTCGTCCTTGGTGTCCTTGTGGCAACCGTTCCCCCACTGTTCTTTGGTGCCGAGTGGTATCCCTTCGTCTACCGCGGGCTCGTCGTCTTTGTCGTCTCCTGCTCCTGCGGCCTTGCTCTCTCGGTTCCCGTTGCGGTCGTAGGGGCGATGGCAAACGCGGCCAAGCATGGCACGGTCTTCAAAGGGGGGACGTACCTGGAGGTCATTGACAAGGTAAGGGTCATCGCCTTCGATAAGACCGGGACCTTGACCATCGGGCGTCCCGAGGTCACCGATATCCTTGCATTCAACGGTGCACGGGAAGATGAGGTGCTCGACCTGGCCGGCAGCCTCGAGTCCAGGTCCAGCCATCCGCTCGCTGCAGCGATTCTCCGGAAAGCCCGGGAACACGGGACCCCCTGCACCCTCCCATTGGCAGAGTTCCATGAGGCTGCCGGGCTCGGGGTATCGGCACGAATAGATAATCAACCTTGCATCGTTGGCAGTCCCCGGGGACTGTCCGAACAGGGTATCGACGTCAGTACGGCTGCCGGAACCATTGACCAGTTCGAGGACGAAGGTCGGACAGTGGTCCTGGTGGGTCGCGGTGCCGTGCTGGTGGGCCTCATCGCAATCGCGGACGAAGTGCGGCCGGGCGCCGTCGATGCCATGCAACGCCTCTCCCGCTCCGGTGTCAGAACTGTGATGCTGACGGGGGACAACGAACGAAGTGCCAGGGCTATCGCTGCAAGAGTAGGTGTTGATGAATACCTGGCACAGCTCCTTCCGACTGAAAAAGTTACAGTGGTTCGTGAACTTAAGGAAGAGCACGGGACCGTTGCCATGGTCGGCGATGGGATCAATGATGCCCCGGCCATGGCAGTATCGGATGTCGGCATCGCCATGGGTGCTGCAGGCACGGATATCGCGATCGAGGCAGGGGACGTCGTGCTGATGTCTGACGATCTCGGGAAGATCGCTTATGTCCGGGAGCTCTCGCACCGGACGGTCAGCACCATCCGGCAGAACATTGCGGTCTCGCTCATCAATGTCGCATTCATGGTGATCGCAGCCCTGCTTGGGTATCTCGGGCTGGTCACGGGGCTGCTCCTGAATGAAGCGAGTGCGGTCTTTGTCATCCTGAATGCCCTGCGGCTCCTGACATGGCGCAGCGCTGCAGAGCCATCTGTCCCGAATGGAGGAGAGCCCCTCTCTGTTTCGAGCCCTTCAGGGATCAGGGAAGGAGCACGACCTGCGACTGGTTGCAGCTGCTCACCCGCAACAGAACCGGCCGGGGAATACGTATCCCCACAACCATCCACAGGGTCTTGTTGCGGGAGCGTTTCAGGATCTGGCTCGGCTCCTGTTAGTCATGCCGGCTGCGGATGTAAGGAATCGGGTGAATCATTAAGGTCTACTCCTTGCTGCAGTACAGATCCAGTCGCTACCACCACAACACCAATGAAGGTCCGTGAAGAAAGCCCCTGTTGCTGTGGACCCCCCCTCACTTCACCACCCTCTCCCGGGCAGTCCACCGCCAGCCTCCTTGCGGCAACTTTCCGGGTTGAAGGGCTCGGCTGCACCTGTGAAGGGCAGATTATCGAGAAACGGGTGAAGGCACTGGACGGGGTCACAGTGTTCTCGCTGAATCCCATCACACATCAGTTGAAAGTCATCTACAACGCAGCGGTCGTATCACGGCGGGATATCGAAGCAGAGGTAAAGAAAGCAGGAATGACGCCGGTCTTCCTGAAGTCGGAAGCACCGGCAGAATTGGCCGGGCAGAGATCTCCCCATGCGACAGAAGGAGGGCAGGAATGACCACACGGACCCGTAACCGCCGGGCTGCCGGGCTCTCCCTCCATGCCGCTCTATTCAAGGCGCTTTCAGATGAGACACGGCTCAGAATATACCTCCTTCTTGGGCAAGGTGAGCTCTGCGTCTGCCAGATCCAGGTCGCCCTTGCCATGTCGCAAACAAAGATCTCGCGCCATCTCACCGTGCTCAGGAATGCAGGGCTGGTGACTGTCCGCCGTGAAGGACTCTGGATGTACTACCAGAGAACGGAACTGCATACTCCGCCCCTCCATGACTTCATCGAAGGGCTTGTCCAACTCCTCGAGGCTGATCCAGATCTTATAGCATCAGTTGTGATTGACCAACGGTATGCCGAGCTTCCCCCAGAGGAAGTCGCTCGTCTGACAAAGGATCTATAAGGGTCGATCCTCTGGATTCCTCACAGGTGCGAGAACCGTTCCCGTTCCTGATCGAGAAATACCTGTGCCTGGTCGGTGATATGATAGATAATCCATTGCCCTTGTTGCTCTCCTTCGATCATCCCGGCTTTCTTGAGGATATTCAGATGGTACGACAATTTGGAATCGGCGATCTTGACCACTGTTTTGATCACACAAACACAGAGCGGCTGGACCATGAGAAGGGAGAGGATCTTCAACCGGACCGGATCGGCACAGGCCTGGTACCACCCCTGCATCTGTTCAAACACCCGGTCGGAAGGGAGCTGGCCGATGAGTCCCTCCACTCCGCCACAGGAACAGAGCGAATCGGCAATTTCCTGGGGGATGGAGAGGTCATCGACATCCTTTCGAGCCATCCGGGAGCGTGATACCTGCCTGGACATTTCAAATTATTATACACTATTCTGATCTCATAAACTGTTCATCCACACCTGGTTGTGCGGTTGTTCCTTCTGAATGATTCCTATCAGAAGTTTTATGTCTCACTATATTTCAATTATAGTTGAAATATTTTGTCGAGAAGGATATGAATGCATCTACACCATCCCCTGTTCCTCGAAGCTGCTGAAGGAGGAGAACAACCATGACCGATGCCATCACCGGTGCACTACTCTCCGGGCTGAACGCAGTCATCGAGTATCTTGCTGCCCACGTCGTCACCTGCCTCGTCCCGGCATTCTTCATCGCCGGCGCGATCGCAATCTTCGTCAAGAAAGAGGCGATCCTGAAGTACTTCAGCCCTGATGCCAAGAAATCTGTCAGTTACGGGGTTGCATCCATATCAGGGGTCGTTCTTGCCGTCTGCTCCTGCACCATCCTGCCGATGTTTGCCGGCATCCTGAAGAAAGGGAGCGGGATCGGTCCTGCAACCACCTTCCTCTATGCAGGGCCTGCCATCAACATCCTCGCCATCATCTATACTGCCAGCGTGCTCGGATGGGACATCGGGTTTGCCCGGGCATTTTTCGCCATCACCATGTCGATTGCCATCGGCCTCCTCATGGCCACCATCTTCCGGTCTTACGATGAGGCCGTGACAGCAGCGGGCAAGGGGTTTGTGGCCGGCAGCGAAGAATCCACCCGGCCGAAATGGGTGGTACCTCTCTTCTTTGTCTTCCTTGTGCTCATCCTGGTGATCGGGGCTTCCGGGCTCATTCCATTCTCTGTCCGTCTCTCGATCGTGTATGTCCTGACCCTGGGAGTCGCCCTGTTGCTGATCTACTACTTCGAGCGCGACGAAGTAACCGAGTGGGGATACGAGATCTGGGACCTCACCAAGAAGATCTTCCCGATCCTCATTGCCGGGACATTCATAGTGGGCATCATTGCCTTCTTCCTCCCGCCAGAGACCTTCAAACCGTTCTTCGGTGACAACTCGCTCGGGGCCTGCGTCCTGGCATCAGTGGTCGGCGCCCTCCTCTATATGCCCACGCTCCTCGAGGTCCCCATCATCGGCGGCACGTTCGGATACACCTCGGGGGTCATGGCCGGTGGCCCTGCACTCTCACTCCTCCTCTCCGGCCCGGCCGTCAGCCTCCCGAGCCTGCTCGTGCTGTACCGCATCATGGGAGGGAAAAAGACGCTGGTGTTTGCTCTCCTGGTGGTCGGCTTCTCGACCTTCGCCGGGTTCGTGTTCGGCAACTACTTCCCGTACCTCGGGATCCCGGGATGTGGCACCAGTGGATGAGAAGCCCTGCTGCGAGGCGGAAGCCCTCCGTCGTATCCGGCAGGTCGATGTTGGGGGTATCGTGGTCGGGATCAGCATGCTCGATCATATCCTTGCCGAAGTGAGGGAGATGGAACTTCCGGACGAAAAGGAAATCGGGAGAGAACTCCTACAGAGGGTGAAGATCTACAATTATATCCCTGCATCAGCAGAAGAGAAATACCGGATCGCGCTTTTACAGGAATATCAGAAGTATAAGGGTGGGTGAATCATATGAAGATCGAAGTGCTCGGTACCGGCTGCATGAAATGCAAGCGGCTGTTCAAGAACGTTGAGATTGCCGTAAAGGAACTCGGCATCACTGCAGAGATTGTGAAGGTCGACGATATCAGCGAGATCATCACCCGCGGAGTCATGCTCACCCCAGCCCTTGCGGTCGATGGGGAGATGAAAGTCTCAGGCCGTGTCGCAGATGTAAAAGAACTCAAGGAGATCCTGAAGGGATAACCCATGGCATCAAAACCAGAGTGTGCATGCGGTGACACCTCGGCACTCGCTGGTGGGAAGAAACGGATCATCTTTCCCTGTGCAGGGACAGCGAACGTCGGTTTTATCTCCAACGCAGCCGCCCTCCAGCTCGGCGAAGAGGGGTATGGAGTAGCGACGTGCATCGCACTCCTGGGATCCGGGGATCCGGGTCTGAAGAAGCGTATTGCTGATGCCGATGAGGTGGTGATCATCGATGGCTGCCCCATGACATGCGGGGCAAAGATAGCCAATTTCCAGGGAGTGACCCCGGCCCAGCATATCGTGATCACCAGTCTCGGAATCGACAAGGTTTACGAGAAGAACTTTACCGAAGACGAGGTGGAACTCGTCGTCTCTGCTGCCTGGGAAGGAAGGGGAAGACCCGGGGAGACCTATGTCCGGTGAGTCCTGCGTCACGAAGGAACCAAAAGGCCTCGGCTGGTTCGAACGGTACCTGACGGTCTGGGTCCTCCTCTGCATCGGGATCGGCATCCTGCTTGGGAAATACGCCCCGGAGCTTGCCCGGTATCTCGATTCCCTTGCCATCTATTCGGGCGAAGCCCCGATCATCTCCATCCCCATCGCCATCGCCCTCTTCTTCATGATGTACCCCATCATGGTGAAGATCGACTTTGCGGAAGTCCTGAAGGCTGGGAAGAACATCAAGCCGGTCGCCCTCACCCTCTTCGTGAACTGGGCCATCAAGCCCTTCACCATGTATGCTATCGCCCTCTTCTTCCTCGGCTATGTCTTCATCGGGTTCATCGGGCCGGAGGCAGTTGACCTCGTGAAGATGCCCTTCGGCCTGGACCTCCCGGTTGGAGCGCCCTATGGGGACGGGACCGTGGTCATGGTGGATGGCATCAAGATGCTTGAAATCCCGCTCTGGCGGAGCTACCTTGCGGGGTGCATCCTTCTTGGGATCGCTCCCTGCACGGCCATGGTGCTGGTATGGGGATATCTTGCGAAGGGCAACGACGGGCACACCCTCGTGATGGTGGCCATCAACTCGCTCACCATGCTCCTCTTTTACGGACCGCTCGGGGGCTTCCTGCTCGGGATCGGCCAGCTCCCGGTCCCCTGGCAGGCGCTCGCCCTCTCGATAGCGGTCTATGTAGCTCTCCCGCTTGTAGCCGGGTATATTTCGAGAAGACTGATCATTAGGGCAAAGGGCGAGGAGTGGTTCAACCGGAAGTTCGTCCACTACCTGACCCCGGTCACCATCATCGCTTTACTTTCGACACTGGTCCTCCTCTTCACCTTCAAAGGGGAGGTCATCCTCTCCCAGCCGCTTACCATCGTCTGGATCGCAATCCCCCTCTTCCTCCAGACGATGCTCATCTTCACGATCGGGTATTTCCTCGCGAAGAAAATCCACCTCACCTATGAGGATGCCGCACCCTCGGCGATGATCGGTGCCTCGAACCACTTCGAGGTCGCCATCGCCACGGCCACGATCCTCTTTGGGATCGCTTCAGGGGCAGCCCTCGCGACCGTAGTAGGAGTCCTGATCGAAGTCCCGACCATGCTCCTCCTGGTAAAAATNNGATGAAACGCAATCTTATCATTGAATGGAAACACATCGGCACCACCGTCACCGGCACCTGCGAGCGCTGCAGTCTGACCGGCGGGGCGATTATAGACGTGCTCGAAGACCTCCAGCCCATTTTCAGACAGAAGAATATTACCGCCCGATTCAGGGAAACCGTACTCCCCGACTCACAGATCGAAGAGTCAAACCAGGTCCTCATTAACGGCGTTCCGCTGGAGGAGTACCTGTCGGATGCCCGGGTGGTTCAGACTCCCTGCTGTTCCTGTGCCTGCATCACGGGACAGGA
>MTKZ01040296.1_pt1 | contig 10295 bp, 9 predicted proteins | sample 1042781 | NCBI WGS metagenome assembly MTKZ01 (sample SAMN06212207, study PRJNA360539) | anaerobic digester metagenome | biome: Wastewater treatment plant; material: sludge; isolation source: anaerobic digester fed with sludge from wastewater treatment plant | place: Denmark: WWTP Viborg ...
GGGGTGTAAAAGGAGCCTGTGGCCTTCCTCTCTCCTTTGTCCGTCACCAGATACAGGCCGCCCGCCTCCACGCTGTCTGAGACTTTCTTGCCTCCTGCCTCTCTTTTCGGCAGCCAGACCTCCTTTCCCTTCTTGCTCTTCTCCTTGACCGCCACCATCGATTCTGTGGCGATGTTCAGCCTGTACTCCAAAATGCCCTCATAGATCGATCCCAAATGGCGGATATCTAAAGAGGAATAGTCGACGAAGACCGGGCCGTTCTCTCCCTGGGACCGGGCCAGCAGATCGATGGCCTCCGCCAGATAGGAGTTTCTGATCCTCTTCTCCGCCAGAAAGGGATTTTTGGCCGGATCGAACAGCCCTCCATTGTAGGCCGGAATGTAAAACTCCTCTTTGGAGTAGCCGAAGGCCTCGCTCCCGTCATTGATCAGCCGGAAGAGATCCCTCAGGCTCTCCCAGTAGGTGGACTGGATGGCGAGGATTTTTTCACCTCGATCCTTCTTGCCTGCTATCTCCTCCTTCAGCCGACGCAGGCTCATCTCTCTGTAGTGGCGGTTGTCTACTTTGAGGAGCCTTCTGCTCTCCGCATAGAAGATGAATAAAAGGCGGTAGAGCAGACGGAGTGAGTTCTCCTGAACCTCTCTGAGCATCTGCTCCTGATCTTGCGGAACTGTCAGTGGCCATAGCGAGTTTGCCGGCTCATAGATGAAGCCCTCCGCCAGGACCTTCATCGCCCGGTAGACATTCTCCTGCAGGTCCTCGCCCACCTTCTGGGCATATGCTAAGCTTTCCTCCCGAATTTTATCCAGGAAGGAGGGTCCGAGTGGAGTCTCGGGAAAAGCCTCCCTCCGGAAGAAGAGATAAAAATACTTGAATATTGATAGGTCACCAGTCTCTTCGATCTGGGCGATCAGATCGGGAAGGTTCACCTCATAATATGAGTCCATGCTCACGCTTGAGTCCTCATGGTAGAGCCTCCACAGCCTGCCATTGGTGAGGATCGCCCATTTGGGCGGGGTTGCCCTCAGGTAGTTGTCGATCTGAAAGCTGGGGTTGGTCATCTCCCGCAGCACCCTTCCCTGACGGCTCTTATCTAGAACCACATTCCAGGCCTTGGCATCTCCAACGGCCACCGACCTCTTATAAAAGTCATCCGAGCCCTTTTGGGAATAGGCCTCATTCAGCGCCTCAGCATCGGGAAAGAAGGCATAATCGGGCTTCAGGGGATCATGATGCAGACTCTCCTGGACGCCGTAATAGTGGCCCAGGGCATCTAAGACCGGGCGAATCCAGTTATGCTCCAGATCCGCCTCAACATACCGAGGAAAGTTCTTCTCCTTCTCAAAGAATCTGTCCTTTATCCTGGTGTAGGCCTCCAAAAGACCGGATTCATCCTCCCATTCCGAGGACTTCTGGACCATGTTCTCCAGGTAATGGTTGGAGAAAAGGTTGCTGTTGTTGAACACGTGCTCCTTAATGGTGACCTCTGCCGCTTCATCCAATCCGCTTCCCTCGATCTGCATTAACCATCGCTTGTAAGAAAAGCTTTTGGATGAATGATCTCAAACCAGCTTTGCCTTCCCAGTCGATTTGTCCCTTTCGTATAGACTGCTATCCAGAGTCACCAGCGGCACACTTTTTATCCAGGCACAAGAGATAATCCATTATGATCGTCTGGTGGGGTTGGCTGCCGGAGCCGGTCCCTCCCCTACAATTTTTCCGCAAATGATCGCAGTCTATTAATAGGAATAATTATATTAGCACTTTCGCGAGAAAACCGAGGCGCAGCGGATAAATGCCCAGCACAAAATATACCAGAATAGAGATCACCCCCGAGGCTTACAGGGCCCTTGAAGCCGAAGCTATTCTGCAGGAGAAGACACTGAAGAAGCTAGCCTCCGAGCTGATTTTGCGGGGCATTTCCAAAGAGGCCCTCGATTTTATCAAGAAGGCAGGAGAATCCAAAAAAAATCGCCGGGCACTGGACAGCAGCGCCATGGAGAGGGCTATCGAGGAGATCGGGGCCACCGGGATGAGCTTCGATCAGTCTATTCTGGAGAACATGCACGATATCATTCAGGATGAGGGCTATTCCGAGGGAATGCTTTATGCCGTTCAGAACACCGCCTCTATGCAGAGAGATGAGCTTCACCGGGTGCTGAACATTTGCGAGCGCCACGGCCTGACCAACATTCTGGCAGCGGATATCATCCTGAACCTGAACAAGATCGAGTCCGGCACGAGATGAGAATTTGATCAAAATCGGCTCAGGGATTATGGATCTCCGCCCGCACTCTGCCCATCAACCTGTTCCTTTTTGGCCAGGCCAAGGCCGATGAACATCAATGGCGCCCCCAGTGTGACCCAGAGCCCTGCCAGCATGCTCCTAATGTAGTCGAGGGCCCAGTCGGCTGCCTCTATCTGCATCGCCTCTTTCAATCCATACCAGATCAGGACCACTCCTATCATTCCCAGAAGATAGCGGACCAGACGCCTGGATAGTGGACCGTCTGCCAAGAAGCCTCCTCTCCTCTTTAAAATAGCATAGCCAGAAGAGATACCAAGCATCATCCCTGCAGCACAGAATGCATCAACCGGGCTGACTGGATCGATGGGCTCTCCAGTTGCAGCCAGAGCATTGGCCTCCCAGGCAGAGGGCATCTGCCAGGCACCCGTGCCGGCCAGGCCCAGGAGATAAAGGGCGATGATGGCGAAAGAGGCTAGGGCGGCGAGCAGGATCTGGCCTTTCAGATTCATTCTTCCGATCTTCTCCTCCATAACTGGCATTGCCTTGATGGATGAGCCCAGAAGCACTGCACCCACGCCCCAGCCTACAAGCACATCTCCCAGGAAGTGGACCCCCAGATAGGCTCGAGAGAGACCGATTAATAAGCAGGTGCCAGCGGCCAGGAGATAGGCCCAACGCTTGTGGATGAGTTGTGCGGTCAGGCCCCAGATGGAGACGGCATTCTGGGCGTGCCCGGAGGGCATGCCAAAGGAGGGTTCAGTGCTCCAGGCCTGGACATTGGGATCGACCCAGTAAGGCCTGGGGCCGTGCAGAGCGATCTTCAGGGCAGAATTCAGCCCATGGCTCGTGACCAGCATCAGTCCCACCCTGAAGCCCCATTTTGCATCCCAGCACCAGAACAGGAAGGGCATAAAGAGGAGCATGAACTCCAGCGATCCCAATGAGGTGGCCAATCTCATTATCGGGATGGCCCAGTCCTGGCCCTGCAGGAATAGGATTATGGAGAGGTCCGTATCCATCATATTCCAAAAATATCTCTGTCCTATTGCGCCATCTCGTCCGTCTGCATCATGCCGAAGATGTTCTTCTCGCTATCCAGGCAGTAGGCCAGCCAGCCGACACCCATAATTGGCATCTTGGGGACTGCAACCCTTCCCCCTGCCCGAATAACCCGGTCGATATGCTCGTCAAGGTCAGGAACTTCTATTGTGCAGATGAATGAGTTGACCGATTGTCCCTCTGCCGGAGGAGGACCGCGGCGGAAGACGAGACCGCCGTTGATGCCAGGCTCAGCCTCACTGCCGGTCGTAACCTGCCAGTAACGATTCTCATCCTTGATCTTCACTTTTGGGATCTGCCATTCATCGATCTGCCAGCCGAAGACCTCCCGGTAGAAGCTCGCTGCTCTCTCGGGATTCTCTGCCTGTATCTCAAAATGGACTACTCGGTTCATGCGAAATGCATTATTTATGCATTATATTTAGATTAATTGGCTTGCTCCTCTTCCTGAGAGTGATCGTTCTCCGGCACTGGACAAGATGATGCCTCGACCGGCTGCTTCATGATTATGACATTCTGATATGGATACGGGATCTCAATTCCCTCTGCATCAAACCTTTTTTTTACTGCTTCCCTTATGTCGCACCCGGCATCGTATGCCATCCCCCGGCTGGGGGCGTAGAAGGTCAGGCGCAGGTTCATGGCAAAGTCTCCCAGCTCGATGAGGCGGACATTGATGCCCTTCTCCTTCAGAACATGGGGGTGGCTCTCGGCCACCTCTGTGATGATGCTTCGTGCCTTATCGATATCCGATGAGTAGCCTATTCCAAAATTAACCGGCCAAACGGTCTCCGGATTGCCGATGCTCCAGTTCACAATGAAGTCTGAGCCCATCAGCTTGTTCGGCACTATTATTCTCCTCTGGTCCCAGGTGCAGATTATCGTATGGCGCAGAGTTATATCCTCTACATAGCCATACTCGCCTTTGAAGTCGACGTAGTCGCCAATGCGCATGGGTTTGAAGATGGCCAGAAAGATCCCGGATATTATATTGGAGAGGGAGTCTTGGCTNNCGTGGCCACACCAGCGCCGGCCAGCATGGCGATGGCAATTCTGTTCAGTGAGGGGATGAGGAGTATGGTCATCAAGATGCCGACGGTATATATCGCGGCAACGATCAGCCTGCGGGTCATGGCATGGGAGGTCTCGTCAAACTCCTTGCCAAGCCGGCTGGATTCCACAATTTTTGGGATCTGCTTCTCCAGCAGACCATTGACCAGCCGGGCGATTAAAATAGTTAAGATGATAATTATAGATATGGATATGATGGTCGAGATAATGTACCATACGTTCTCTGCCAGAGCGCTTCCAATATAACGTATATATATGTATTTAATTATTGATATAATATCCTCTGCAGGACCTCGTCCGGTTAATTGGGAGGAGAACTCTGGAATATCTGCAAAGGGCAAGGTCATAAACCAGATTTCGACATCTGCAATACATAAAGGTTTGTGTTATTCCATGCACCTACCCGGGCCGCTGACCAAAACCTAAAAAATGGATGGAAATCCTTTCCGGCTGTACACAGCTAATCGCATACAGCCGCTTCTGCCAGCGAGCGCAGCGGCACTACATAGGGCCGACCCATAGCGTTCATGACCATGGCCTCTATGCCGTAGACCTGGCTGATATTAACCTCATTAAGAAGGGCCTTCGGCTCTCCTGCTGCATAGACCTTGCCTTCTTTTAGCATCACCAGCTTATCTGAGAAGCGGGAGGCTAAGTTGAGGTCATGGATGGCCATCACTGCGGAGATCTTCTTCTCCTTGACCAGGCTGCTCACCGTCTCCATCACCTCTAGCTGATGGAGCATATCCAGGTTGGATGTGGGCTCGTCCAGGAGCAGGACTGCCGGTTCCTGGGCCAGAGCACGGGCGATGAGCACCTTCTGTTTCTGGCCGCCGGAGAGCTGGGAGAAGTCACGCATGGCCAGGTCTTCCAGATGCAGCCTCTCCAAGACCTCAGCCACCTTATCCAGGTCTGAGTCCTGTACCCTCCAGCCGATATGAGGCCTTCTGCCCATGAGGACGGTATCAAAGACGGTTGTTGCCAGGGGGGTGGAGCTGGACTGGGGCACATAGCCGATCTGCCTGGCTACCTCCTGCCGGCTCATTCTTTCTATCTCCTGGCCGTTCATGAGGATGCTGCCCTTGGGCTTAAGGATGCGGTCCATGCACTTTATAAGGGTGGTCTTTCCCGAGCCGTTTGGCCCCACCAGGCTCAAGATCTCTGAGCTCTTCACAATGATGTTTACTCCATCGAGTATCTTATGGCTGTTGTAGCCGAATACGAGGTTCTTGATCGTGATTTCCACCAAGGGGCTGCCTCCTTTGAATATCGGATATCTAAGACGATGCGGCGCACATCTCAGATGAAGCGCATCTAGATATTCTTCTGTGATCGATTTTGTTAATATCTATTTCCTAATTCATGCTATCTATTATGGATAAATAGCTGTTGGTGTATGGATGGAATTTCGCAAAAACATCTCATTGTAAATGGATTTCATGATAGATGATTATGGTATCATATATCATTTGTGCGCTGATCTCCGAAAATCAAGATCATGAGCTGCTAGCGTGGCAAAATTGCAGTATCAGAAAATGATATTAATTATGGAAAAAATAACATTTATTGTTAACATCTCCTTGGTGGAAAATCAGGATGCCCACTTCTCAAGTTTTTAAAAAAATTAAGTTATAAATAATTAGACATCTGTCAATGATAGGGTGTGACTATTCCATAGACAGTGGTGCCTGGTGGCACATTTATGATCTTCTGCACTCCTTTCTCGAAGTAAATATCCTTCGGGTAGTTGTGCTCTCCATCGAAGATCCTGATGTTGTGGATCATTCCGCCCACCACCTTGAACTTGAAGACACCATCCAGAAGATCGCCACCGGTTCCCTCTTTGCCAATGAGAACTCCGTCCACATAGACATCATAGCTCTTCAAGGTGGTCTGGATGGTCACCGGCGTGTCTCCCGCGACAATTGCAGGCACGGCAGGCTTTGCAGCCACAGCAGCCGGGTATTGAGTGGTGCTGCTGGCAGAGGTGGTCTGCTGGGCCGTTCCGCTGTATGTCTGCATGACGCTGGTTGTGGCTCCGGGGAGCATCTGCACCGCCTGCGTAGGCTGTACGGTTTGCATGGCCTGCACTCCAGAGGCTGCAGGGTTGTTGGTGGATGGTGGCATATCAGCTGCCACTGCCGTCTGCTGGGCTGGAGGGGCCTGGCTGATCACATCGATGATGATGGCGTTGCTGGGCTGATTATTGAGCACAAAGAGGAGAATGTGCCTGCCCACCTCATCAGCCTTGAAGTTCAGGCTGTTGTATCCGGGGTAGAGGTCCAGACGCTTGCTGGTGATGTTGAGGGAGTTGCTCTGAAGGATCCAATAGTAGTCCGCCTGGCCGCCCACGGGGGCAAAGGCGATGAACTGAATGCCGGATCCCGCAGGAACAATGGCGTACTGGGACCAGTCAGCTCCTTTCTGAATCCAGAGCTCATTTCCTCTGCTGGCGGCCACTGTAGATTGGTACTGGGTATATGCGATCCCCTTACCGCTGCCGAAATATATCCGGGAAGGAACATTTTGAGTCACATCGATCTTTACCGGAGCGAAGGTCTTGACCACTGGGACAGAGCTCTCCATATAGAACTCGGAAAAGAAGGTGGTGGCGGTGCTGACATCCTGAAACTCCGGGCCAAACCAGAAACCTTCCCCACCTTCGGTGCCGAATCCGAACAGGCTCTTGACGAATTCTTCATCGAAGTCAGTCTCGGATACCTCCATGGATTGCGATATGGATACATCATATCCGGCTGCCACTCCCAACCCCATGACCAGGGCCAAGAGACATAAGCATAGGCAATTGAATCTCAACTATTGCACCTCAATGAATACTGACTGGACTTGTGTCTATTTAGCCTTAAGTCTTGTATCAGGCTCATCTGAATCTCATGGAAGAGAACAAGAGTTATTTTATCCTGTTATGAAACACCCTCTTTGCCTTTCCTTCCTGGCGGGGCAAGCCTCCCAGGGGGAAGACGTCTCCTTTGGGGGAGAATCCCAGCGCCTCTTTGAGAGCCTTTTCCACCATATAGCCGGTCACTCCCGGTTCGGCTTCGACATTGACCCGGACGCTATTGACTCCGTCCTCCTCCTCCACTATGATCTGGTAGTTGTTGCCAATGCCCGGTATTCCCAGGAGGGTTTGCTCAATCTGCTTGGGGAAGAAGTTCACCCCTTTCACAATCAGCATGTCATCCCTTCGCCCGGTTATCGGTGCCAGACGGATATGAGTCCTGCTGCATTCACATCTGTCCCGGGATATGACATGGGTGAGGTCAGCTGTCCGGAAACGGATCATGGGCAGCGCCTCGCGGGTGAGCGAGGTGAAGACCAGCTCTCCCTCTTCTCCGTCATCCACTGGCTCTCCTGTCTTTGGATCGATGATCTCCAGGATATACTGATCCTCCCAGATGTGGATCCCGTCGTGCGCCGGGCAGTCCATGCCTAATGTGCCAACGCCTCCGGACTCAGTCATGCCGTATATGTCGAAGACGTCGATGTCCAGGCCCGAGGAGATCTTCTTTTTCATGGAGTCAGAGAAAACCTCAGCTCCGAAGATGCCTATCTCCAGGTCCGGCAGGCTCTCTTTCTCTTCGGCCAGCACCTCCATCAACCGGATGCCATAGCTCACCACTCCGGTGAAAACCCTGGTCTTCAGATCTCGAGCCAGGCGGATCTGCCGGGCGGTGTTTCCCGGACCGGCGGGGATCACGAACAGTCCTGCTGCCCGAGCGCCATGATACATACCAAAGCCACCATTGAAAAGGCCGAAGAGGGGTGTGATCTGGGTGGGGTCCCCAGGCTTCGCCCCGGCCATACGGTAGCAGCGGGCCATGCATTCCGCCCATTGATCAAGGTCTGAGCGGGTGTAGGGCATGACTACCGGGGTGCCGGTGGAGCCGCTGGACATATGCATCTCCACGATCTGATCGCGGGGAACGCAGGCCATATTCAGGGGGTAGCTCTCCCTGAGGATGTCCTTGCCGGTGAAGGGCAGTCGGACCACGTCCTCTGCCGTCCTGATATCCTCAGGCCGGACGCCTTTCTCGTCGAATAGACGCCGGTAGATCGGATTGGATTCATAGACGTGACCGACGATGGCCCTCAGCCGCTCGGACTGAATCTGGGTGATTCTCTCTCGGGAGGCCGTCTCCATCGGTTCATTGTGAAATTTGCTCAATTCTGTCATGCTTTGCTCCTGCCAAGTGAAAATGCTCTCAAATTGAGATCTCGGAACTTCTCCCGGACGCACAGGCCGATGGCCTCCTCCCAGGATTCCAGGGGGAGGTCCAGCCCACGGGATATCGTCCCCAATAGTATGATGTTCGCTGCCCTGCTGTCGCCCAGCTCTCCTGCCAGCTTCGGGGCGTCGATATAGACCAGCCGGGGAAAAGCCCTGGCCAGCAGTTCCTCCGCATTCTCTGGGTAGCGGGCAAGACCGGAGGAGACTGTCACCGGCACAATGGCCTGGCTGCTGACTGCGGCCAGGCCGTCCGGCCGGAGAAATTCCCAGTACCGCAGGGCTTCCACCTTCTCCAGCGCCCCCAGGATATGAGCGCTCTTTTTGGAGACCATNNGTGGTCTTGACCTGGTAGCCCTGAATCATCGCTGCCTGGGCTAATATCTCGCTGGCCAGCAGTATCCCTTGACCGCCCACGCCGACGAGGACGATGCTCTTTGTGCCGTTCGAGTCCGGGTTGTCTGCGCTCTCCGTTCTCTCCCTGCTTTCTTTGTTCATCATTCCCTCTGTCCTCTCCGCCACCCTCTCGATCATACTCCCTCCCGGCTGACAATCGCCCCGGCAGGGCAGATCTGTTCGCACAGGCCACAGCCCGCACAGAGGGTCTGATTGATCTTCATCACCCCATCCACTCCCTCTATCGCCGGGCAGCCCAAAGAGAGGCACAGCTCGCAAGCCCGGCACTCCTCCGCCAGGATGGTTCTCATCGCCCCCACCCGTCTCCTCTCCCGCAGGGGGCAGGGAGCGCGGGATACAATAAGAGAGGGCTCAAGAGCCGCCAGCTCCTCTTTGATCGCCTCTCTGGCGTCATCCAGCTGGTAGGGATCTATCGACCTGACCCGATTGATCCCGCAGGCCCGGCCGATATCCTCGATGGAGACGGCGACTGTGGGCTCGCCGCCAATGGTCCTGCCGGTGCCCGGATGGTCCTGGTGGCCGGTCATGGCAGTGGTGCGGTTGTCCAGCACAATTATTGTGGAGTGGCCCTTATTGTAGACAATATCCAAGAGCCCCGTGATCCCGGAATGAAAGAAGGTGGAGTCTCCAACCACGCCCACCACCTTTCTCTTCTCCCCTGCTTTCTCCATGCCGTGAGCCATGGAGACTCCCGCTCCCATGCAGAGGATGCTGTCCATCCGGTCCAGGGGCGGAAAAGCGCCCAGGCTGTAGCATCCGATGTCCCCGGTGACCACCACATCCTCCCTGGAGAGGGCATAAAAGACCCCTCGGTGAGGGCAACCGGGGCAGAGCACCGGCGGGCGGGGAGGAAGGAGCTCTCTATATGGATCCTCTTCCTTTCGGGTGGCCTCTCCTCCATCCATCAGCCTTCTGGACTGGAGCAGTCGGTCCACGGACAGCTCCATGATCCCCGGCACGAAATCTCTCCCCTGGCAGGATATCCCCAGGGCTTTTACGTGCTCTTCTATGAATGGATCCAGTTCTTCGACCACCAGCAGACGGTCCACACCTTGGGCAAACTCCCGGATCAATGCGTCTGGGAAGGGATAGGAGAATCCCAGCTTCAGAACCGAGGCCTCCGGCCAGACCTCACAGGCATACTGGTAGGCGATGGAGGAGGTGATGATTCCCAGGCCTTTTGACCTCCACTCGATGCGGTTGGCGGGGGAGCGTTCCGAGAGCTTCTGCAGATCTTTCAGCCTATCTTCCACC
>MTKZ01126551.1_pt1 | contig 10290 bp, 9 predicted proteins | sample 1042781 | NCBI WGS metagenome assembly MTKZ01 (sample SAMN06212207, study PRJNA360539) | anaerobic digester metagenome | biome: Wastewater treatment plant; material: sludge; isolation source: anaerobic digester fed with sludge from wastewater treatment plant | place: Denmark: WWTP Viborg ...
CAGATTGCCCCTGGCGAGTCGGGGTCGGGTACGACGTCCACCGGCTGGTGGAGGGCCGGCGGCTGGTGTTGGGCGGGGTGGAAATCCCGCATCCGCGCGGACTGCTGGGCCACTCCGACGCGGACGTGGTGCTGCACGCCATCATGGATGCGTAGATGGGGGCAGCCGGCCTGCCGGACATCGGCGAGCTGTTCCCGGACACCGACGCGTTGTGGAAGGATGCGGACAGCCGGGATTTGCTGTCGGAGGTCATGAAGAAGGCCCGAACCGCGGGGTTCGAGCCGGTGAACGTGGATTGCGTCGTCCCCGCGGAGGAGCCGCGGATTTCGCCCCACAAGGGGCGGATGGCTGCCGTGATCGCCGAGCGGATGGGGCTGACCTCCGACCGCGTCAGCGTCAAGGCCACCAGCCACGAGAAGCTCGGGGCGATCGGCGCGGGAGAGGGCATTGCATGCACGGCCGTCGTGCTGGTGCAACGAGTGTAGGGTCCGCGCCGGCGGATCGGCGCCTGGCGAGCCAGAAGCAGGAACGGGTCATGGCCATTCGGGTATACAACACGCTGAGCGGCGATAAGGAAGAGTTCGTACCGGTCCAGCCCGGCAAGGTGGGCATGTATCTCTGCGGACCCTNNAAGCCGAGCCACATCGGCCACGCCGTAGGGCCGGTCATCTTCGATGCGATCAAGCGCTACCTCACCTACCGCGGCTACCAGGTGACGTGGGTGGTGAACATCACCGACGTGGAGGACAAGCTGATCGCGGAAGCGGCGGTCCAGAACCTGCCCGTGTTCACGCTGGCCGAGCGAATCACGGAGAACTACAACGACGCCATGCGCCGACTGGGCGTGACGGGCATCGACCACATGCCCAAGGCGTCGGAATACATTTCGGACATCATCGCGTACGTGCAACGGCTGATCGACAAAGGGGCGGCCTATCCGTCCGGCGGGGACGTATATTTCGACGTGACCGCCGACCGCGATTACGGCAAGCTCTCCAACCGGTCGCCCGACGAGCAGTTCGGCCAGCGCGAGCTTCAGAGCGGCCAGAAGCGCCACCCGGGCGACTTCGCCCTCTGGAAGGAAGCCAAGCCAAGCGAGCCCGACGAGGTGAAGTTCGTGTCGCCCTGGGGCCAGGGCCGGCCGGGCTGGCACATCGAGTGCTCCGTCATGAGCATGAAGCTGCTGGGCGAGACGTTTGACATCCACGGCGGCGGGATGGACCTGATCTTCCCGCATCATGAGAACGAGATCGCCCAGTCGGAGACGGCCACGGACCGGCCGTTCGCGAAGTACTGGCTGCACAACGGCCTGACGCGATTCAACACGAAGAAGATCGCCAAGTCCGACCCGGAAATGGCGAAGTTCATGGAGAAGATGGTGCTCACGCGGCTTCTGGATGAGCACGGCGGCGAGCTGCTGCGATACCTGATTCTCAGCACGCACTACCGCAGCCCCATCGACTTCTCCGACGCGGAACTGGCGGCCAAGAGCAAGGCCCTGTCCACGTTCCATCGGCTGTTCGAGCGCATCGAACGCATCACCGGTCGCAGCCCGTACGCCGACCTGCCGACGCTGGAGCAGACCCCGGTGGCGGGGCTGGATGCGTTTGTGGCTGAAGTCGGCGGCTTCCGCGAGCGTTTCGTCCAGGTCATGGACGACGACTTCAACACGGCGGCCGCCATCGCCGTGCTGTTTGAACTGGCGGCCCGGGTCAATCGGTTCATCGACGAAAGCAGGGTGGAATCGGCCCCGCAGGACACCACGCGCACGGCCACGCTGGGAGCGGGGCGTGTGCTGGTGGAGCTGGGCCGGCTGCTGGGCCTGTTTCTGGAGCCCCCGGCCCGCCGGGACGGAGGCGGCGAGAAGCTGGACGCGGTGATGCAGGTGCTCATCGACATCCGCCAGCACTGCCGCAAGAACAAGGACTTTGCCACCGCCGACCTCATTCGCGACAAGCTGGCCGAGGCAGGCATCACCCTGGTCGACCGACCCGGCGGCACGGAGTGGCAGATGTCGTAGGGTTGCCGGCAGACGGGGATGCTGCCGATTCCGCTGGAGCAGGTCTGACGACGTGACGCGGGCTCACACCAATTCTCTCAAGCGCGACTCAGATCAATCCACAGCGTCCGGCTTCTTTGACGAAGCCCCGTTGGAGCGGTGGTGGTGCGGCTGGCACGTGGTCGAGCTGCTGGGGGTGTTTCTGCTGGGAATGGCCATCGTGGCCTTCCTGTACACGCAGCCGGGCCAGCCGAAGGAGGAATGGGGCGTTCCGGGCCACGACGCGTTCTATCACGTCAAGATGGCCGTCCTGATGCCCGAAATCGGCCTGCCGGACCGGTTCCCCTGGCTGCAGGCCACCATCTTCTGGAAGGACCGGTTCGTCAGCCATCACTGGGGGTTCCACGCCTACCTGGTGCCGTTCGTGCACGCGGCACACGCCCTGGGATACGAATACTACGTCGGCGCGAAGTGGGCCATGATGCTCTGCTTCGGCGGTGTCCTGGCGCTCTTCACGCTGCTGCTGATGATCGAGCGCATGCCGTTCCGCTGGCTGTGGATCGGGCTGTTCCTGGCCATGCCGGACCAGTTCTTCACCCGGCACTGCATGATCCGGGCGATTGATCCGTCGCTGTTCTGCATGTTGCTGCTGATTCTCTTCATGTTCCGCCGGCGGTACGTGGCCGCCGGGCTGACGGTGGCCGCGTTCATCCACGTCTACATGGGCGGATTGATCTATGCGCCGATCCTCGTGGGCACGTACTTCCTGGGCGGGCTGCTCTCTCCGCGCGGGGATCGCGTGTCGTGGAAACTGCCCGTGTGGACGTTCGCGGGCTGGCTGGTCGGCCTGCTGACGCACCCCTATGCCCGCGGTGCGCTCCCGTTCTTGCGCGTCCAGATCTTCGGCACCGGCCTGACGCCGGACATCCCGGTCGGCAATGAATGGAAGCCCTACGAAGGGACCCTCTGGTGGTTCGCCGTGTTCACCTACCCCATGGGGGTGACTCTGGCCGCGGCCGTGTGTCTGCGCCTTCGCTCGGGATTGCGGATCGGCCCCAAAGAGTGGTCGATGCTGCTGGTGAGCTTTGCCTTCCTGGTTCTGATGTGCAAGGCGCGGCGCTTTGTGGAGTACTGGCCGATCTTCTGCCTTCTGGCATCGGCTTACCTGGCCGCCCCGCTGCTGCGGACGGCCCTGCCGGACCTGTGGACGCCGGAAGCGGATCGCAAGGACCCGGACCTGCGCGTGACGGTCGGCGTTGCCACCGTTCTTCTGGCGATCGGGTTGGGCATCATCGGCTGGTACAGACTGGGCCACCTGGGCATCGAAACGCTCATCGCAGAGTGGCAGGTCTGGCTTCTGGTGGGCGCCGTGTACTTCCTGGCGCCGGTCGGTCGATGGCTGACGCTCACGCATCCGCCTCGCTCCGGCCGGGCGGCCCGGCTCGCCGTGCTGGGCACCGCGGTGTTGATGGGTGGCTTGTTCGTGAGCCTGTCCTACGCCGTTCTGCGGGCCGCGTACTGGGATAAGGGGTTGGGATCGCCCCTGCTGCCCATGTCCGCGTGGCTGTGGATCGGTGCAGGTGCCTTGTACGGGGTTGCGGTGACTGTCGGATTGCACTGGCGCAACCGCGACGCGGAACGGCCGGCGGGGCGGGCGTGGATGGCCGTGTCGATTCTTGCCTGCGGATTTGGCTACGCAACGATTCTCTTTCTGACCTGCGCGGCCCAGTTGACGGAGCTTCAAAAGTCCGTTCGGTGCGGCTACGACCTGCCGGCGACGCAGCGGGCGATGACGTGGCTGAAGGCCAACTCAGCCCCGGGGTCGGTGGTGTTTACGGACGACTGGGACATCTTTCCCCTGCACTTCTACCACAACCACCACAACTACTACATTGTGGGGCTGGACCCGAAGTTCACGGACGAGATCGAAACGGTGGGATCGGAGTTGTGGCAACGTTACGTGAAGCTCTCTCGCGGGCAGTTCCCGTCAGAGATCATCGTCACGCGGCCGGATGACCAGGGCCGGATGCGAGAGGTCGTCGACATGGTGACGATCGACGACTTCACCCGGGTGTTCGGCTGCCGCTACGTCATCACGGATCGCGACCACGACACCCTGGCCCGCAAGCTGGAACAGTCCCCGTCCCACGCCCGCCGTGTCTGGCCGGTCGAAGGGTCGATTGACGATTCGGGCTCGCCGCCGTACAAGATCTTCCAACTTCTGGAGCCGGCAAGTGTCTCTCAGGAGGGGCAGGCTCACGCCCGAGTTCCCCGATCCGTCCCACAACTGAGCCAGGAGAGTACATGACCCGACCGGCATTCCTCACTCGACGACCGCTATGGCTGGGTGTGGCGTTTGGCATCGCGATGGCGGTCGGTCCGGCCGGCTGCAGCCATGACCACTCTCCGCGGGCACGCTTGCAGCCGCACGTTCAGCGGCCGACAACCGCCGCCGTGCTGATCAGCGTGGACGGGCTGAACGTGGCCACGCTGGACGCCATGCTGGCCGCGGGCGAGCTCCCGGCCATCCAGCGTCTGATCGACGAGGGCGTGCGCGTGGAGGCCGCGGTGAGCGGCTACCCCACCATCACGTATGCCCAGTTCACCAGCATCCAGACGGGGCTGTACGCCGGCCACCATGGAATCCTTGGCAACAAGTGGTTCGACCGGCACGCGCTGCGCTTCCGCGGATACAACACGATGTATACCTACCGCAACGTGGACGGGGATTTCCTGGCCCCCACTCTGTATGAGCGGTTGTCGGACCGGATGACGGTGAGCATCCAAAGTCCGATCCGCCGCGGCGTGACGCGCACCATCGACAACTGGGCCAGCTCGGGGATTCGCTGGTTCTTCGGCCTGTTTCTGGACGTGGACCGGCTGATGCCTACCCGGCTGGAGGTGGTGCGGGACGTGGCAAACGAGACCGGGCAGTGGCCCGCGCTGATCCATGCCTATCATCCGGCAGTCGACGAGGTGGGCCACCGGCACGGGCCGCGGTCGGCGCAATATCGCCAGGCCGTCCGCAACGCGGATCGGCAGGTCATGCGCATCCGGGAGGCGCTCGATGCCGCAGAAATGACCGACCGGACCTACGTGGTGCTGCTGAGCGACCACGGCTTTGAGGCGGTCGACAACCACTTTGACGTGCCCGACTGGCTGCGGCGCGAACGCGGAATGAGGGTCGCCGACCGGCCCTACGACAACGAATGGTTCGAGCAGCGGCATCAACACTTCTCCCCGTTTGACGCCGTGGTGATCAACGGCGGAAATCGCCGCGCGGTGATCCACCTGCCGGGTCCGGGCGGGTGGTTCGAGCGACCGACCCCGGAAGAGGTCCGCAACCTGCTGCAGACCGATCCGACGACCGGCCGACCCGGGCTGATCGATCATCCCGGCGTGGAGCTGGTCGCCCGGACGATCGACGCGGACGGGGATGAGCGTGTCATCGAGTTGTTGTCCCGGACCGGCCGATCGCTGGTCCGACGCCGCTGGCAGGACGGAGCGAAGCTCTACCGCTTCGAGCGGATCGAGGGCGATGCCCTCGGGGACTGGACGAACCCGTCCTTGGAGCAGGTGATCGCCGACGGCTGGAATGACGGCGATGTGTGGCTGACGGCCACCATCGACTCGCTCTACCCGGACCTGGTTGTCCAGATGGTCGAGATGTTCGACACCCCGCGAGCCGGGGACATCGTCCTTTTTGCCGAGGACGGCTGGGACTTCGGCTCCCGCACTCGGGGTGGGCATGGCAGCATCACCCGCTCCGACATGGTGGTTCCGATGATCGTCGTCGGGCCCGGCATCCCCGCGGGCCGGACCATCCCGTGTGCCCGCCTGGTGGACGTGGCCCCAACGCTGCTGCATCTGGTACGGGGGCGTCCCCTCAGCCCGGGCGAGCCGCCCTTTGACGGAACCGACCGGGCCCCGGAATTGCCGCATCCGTAAAGGGGGCGGAAACGCCCTCCGCAAGCGGTGACCATCCATCGCGAAGATGCCCGCGACGGCACGATGACTCCCCCGAAACGGACGGTAGAATGCTCAGGCCATGAACGGTGCCCGTATCATCGCGTTTCTGGTTGCGGCCGGTGTCGGGGTTGCCGTCTGGCGGGCTGATCGAGAGTCACCCGTGGCGGGCGCGGCCGACCCCGGCGTGGTTCCTGCTCGACCTGACCATGCGGTCGTGAAGCCGCCCGTCACCACCCGGCCGCGTGAAACCACCCGCCCGCTGCGGCGCGGCTTGCCCTCGCCCGATCCGCCCTACCACGGTGTAGCCATCCAGGTGTATTCAGCGGACAATGCCGTCGCCCGCTACGGACAGATGATCCGCGAAATCGTGGCGCTGGGCGCTGACACCGTCATGTTCAGCCTGGACGGATTCCAGAAGCACGTGGAGTCCACCGACATCCGGACCGATCCGAAACGCACGCCAACCGACGACGAATGGCTCGAGCTGTTTGACCTGGCACACGAGCAGGGATTGCGCATCGTGCTGATGCCCAAGATCCTGCTGTCCGATCCACGAGGCAATGAATGGCGGGGCAAAATCCAGCCGACCAGCTGGGACGCGTGGTTTGACGCCTACCGCGACCTTGTCGTCCACTACGCGACCCTGGCCGAGCGCGGCCAGGTGGAAGTGTTCATCGTCGGGTCCGAACTGGTCAGCACGGAGAAGATGACGGACGGGTGGAAACGCGTGATCGCGGCGGTGCGCGACTGCTACCACGGTCGGCTGAGCTACTCGGCCAACTGGGACCACTATCGCGGAATCCAGTTCTGGGGCGACCTCGACCTGATTGGCATGACCACGTACCACCAGCTCTCCGACGACCCGGGCCCAAGCCAGGAGGAGTTGCTGGAGAGCTGGATACCGATCAAGCGGCGTATCCTGGAATGGCAGAGCAGCGTGGGCAAGCCGCTCCTGTTTACCGAGGCCGGCTGGTGCAGCCAGGAAGGGTGTTCGGTAGAGGCGTGGAACTACTACCACCACGAAAAGGCCACCCCGGCCGGCATGCGGGAGCAGGCCGACTGCTACCAGGCGTTCATCGACACCTGGTCGGATGAACCAGCCGTCGGTGGGATTCTGTGGTGGGAATGGTCTTACGAATCGCGGGGCGAAAAGGACTACGGGTACACCCCCAAAGGCAAACCGGCCGAGCGTCTGCTTCGCGATTTCTTCCGCACGCGTGCTCGGGCAGCCGACCGCTGATCCGTCTCAAATTCAATTCTTGCATTTTCATTGACATGGGCGACAATCCGACCTGCGTATCAGGCATTGACGCGGCTGGTGCGCGCCCATCTGAACGCCATGATGCGCCCGGTTTCAGATCAGTCAGGCAGAAAGGGAACAAATGCAGAACCACACGTGCACTGCCGGGGCGGGCGTGTTGCTGCTGTGTCTGGCGGCGCCCGCATTCGCCACAGGGTTTGAGAGCCATCGAATCGTCGCCCGCGAGGCGGCGGACTGTCTGCCCGACCCCATCGCGCCGCTGTTCATGCGGGAACGCCTGGCGTTTCTGGAGCGCTCCCTGGAGCCGGCGACGGTGTGGCCGCGAGACTCCGAACTGCGCCGCCGCGAATGCTGGCACCATGTTCCGCTCGACCTGGCGGCATCCGCACAGACTCGGGCGGCTCGCCTGGAGGCGGCGGCCCGCTTTCCGCGCACGCCGGCCGGGGCCCGCGCCCTCTACAACGAGCACCACGTGCGTCAGGGCGGAACGCTGCCCTGGGCCATCGAAGACCTGTACCGGGAGCTGGTGGACGCCTTCCGCAAAGGCAGTGAGGAGGACGTGGTGCGCGCGGCCGGGCACCTGGCGCACTTCGCGGGCGAGTGCGCTTCACCTTTCAGCGCAACGAGCAATGCGAGCGGCCAGTTGGCGGGTAATCTGCAGTTCGGCTCGCGTCAGCTCGGCGAGGAGATCNNGTAATCTGCAGTTCGGCTCGCGTCAGCTCGGCGAGGAGTTGTACCCTCACCAGAGTGTGCAGTATCGATTCGACCTGGAACTGGTCAACCGGAACGGGAGCCGGTACCGCGAGCGAATCCACCTGAGTTCGAGCGATTATGAATCAATTGGCGCCCCGGTGGACCGGTCCTTCTCGGTGCTTCTGGATTCGCTGGGGTGTCTGGACGAACTACTGGCCGCGGATCGGGAAATTCTGGCGCAGTTGGCCGTAACCGATGCCGCGGGCTTTCTTCGGCGGGCAAACGAGTACTACGTGCTGCTCGACGAGCGATGTGGCGACATCTATGTCGATCGATTGCAGGCAGCCGCCCGGCTCGCCGGCGGACTGATCGGGGGCGCGTGGGAGGCCGCGGGGCGTCCGGACGCGGAGACCATCCGCTCACGCAGTCAGCGGGGGGCGTCGGCGGCCCCGACGGAAGAGCCCGCGGCAGACGACCCGACCCGCGCGCCATCGGAGCCGACGTCGGAGGTCACGTTTGTGGGAAGCAAGGGGTCGAAAGTGTTTCACCGAAGCGACTGCTCCCATGCGGCACGAATCCGGGACGGCAACCGCGTAGTGTTCCAAACGGCGGAGGAAGCCAAGCGGCAGGGTCGACGCCCCTGTCGAACCTGCATGCCGGAAGGCTGAGCCGCCCGTTCTGAGCCTGCGGTTGCGCCTCGGGGACGGACGACGGGATCCGCCGCCCGTTTCCTCCGAGCGAAGGTCTCGGGCCCGGCCGGATCGCGTCGAGGGGGGCGGGCGCAGAAAAAAATGAGATGGAAGATCGCCGTGGCGCTACGGTTCTTCCATCTCATTTCGTTTGCAGTCTTGCGAACAAGACTGGTCGGAGGCGATCCCTGTCTCCACTCACCGTGGCGCGTACTAGAGACCGGGCTCACCTCGCCGCAAGTCGGGTACGCCCGTCACTTCGCGGCTTTCTTTTTGCGTTTCTTCGCGGCCTTCTTTGCCTTCTTGGCGCCTTTCTTCTTGGCAGCCTTGCGCTTTTTCGCCATGAACATCACCTCCTTTCTGATCGCAAATGGTAGCAGGCCAAAAAAATCTGTCAAAAAAAATCTTGCAAATTGTCTCCAGTTTTGTATCGGCCGGTTCCCGCCGATTTCTTCAGTTTTCGCGCCGAACGGCACCGTCGGCGCCGCCGTGCGCCCCGCAAACCCGCATCATGCGACGCTGCTGATCGGACCGTTCGAGGGTGCCAATACGTGGCGTTGTGCCCATCGTTCGCGCGCTCGCCGCCTGCGGCGAGAGGGGCGTCCCCGGCAGCGCCGCCGGGTGTGCGACATCCTGTCTCTGCACCAAGAAAGTGTCTCTGCATGGCACTGCGAATTTCGAGGAAATGCCCATTTCCCCGGTGAATTTCTCACTTTCCGCCGGGTGTGGGTCCGGGAGTGCGGAGTCCTCTGTCGCGGTCGGAATGCCGATTGCCATCCTGCGCCGCGCCGCGTGAAAAGACAATGGCCGCCGCCGTTCGGCGCCTTGGACAAACGCCGTGCGGTGGGTTGCGCCTCCGACCGGACGGAGTCAACGAGACGCCCTTCGACCGCTTGCGCCCCAGCCGCGAGCGGCCCGGCCAATTCGTGGCGCAGGTGGTCTTTTCCGGCAGACCGCCGTGGCGAAAAAATTCCCGGAATTTTCCTTGGCGCGGGGCGCAAGAGGGCCGGAATCCGGCATGACGACGTGCCTCGACCCCGCGCGGCGATCCGCGCCGCTCCCGCCGGAATTGCCGGTCATGNNACGGTCACTTGGCCCGTTCAACGTATTCGCCGGAGCGTGTGTCCACGCGGATGCGCTCGCCGGGTTCGATGAACGCGGGCACCCGCACCCGGGCCCCGGTCTCCAGCACGGCGTCCTTCGGCTGGTTCGTCACCGTGGACCCCTTCACCACCGGCGGCGTGTCCACGATTTCCAGTTCGACCACGTGGGGCAGCTCGAGGGAAATGATCTGGCCGTCCAGCAATTGGGTGGTGACCCTCTCGTTGGGCTTGAGGAACTTCACCGCATCGCCCACCACGTCCTTGCCCACGTGAATCTGGTCAAAGCTCGTCGTGTCCATCAGGATGAAGTCTTCGCCGTCCTGATACAGGTATTCGTACTCCCGGCTGTCCACGAAGGGCTGCTCCAGCCGGTCATCCACGCGAAAGCGCACGTCGATAATCAGCCCGTCCATCATGCCCTTCAGCTTGGTCTGCATGTAGCTGGCCTTGTTGCCCTTGGCCACGTGCTGGGCATCGTGGACGACGTACGGCTTGCCTTCGTGGATGACCGCCCGCCCCTTGCGAAGATCCACCGCCTTAATCATCTGACCGACTCCCTGAGACTCCTCAACCTCT
>MTKZ01015110.1_pt1 | contig 10287 bp, 6 predicted proteins | sample 1042781 | NCBI WGS metagenome assembly MTKZ01 (sample SAMN06212207, study PRJNA360539) | anaerobic digester metagenome | biome: Wastewater treatment plant; material: sludge; isolation source: anaerobic digester fed with sludge from wastewater treatment plant | place: Denmark: WWTP Viborg ...
ATGCCAATCAGACCGGAATGTTTGAATGCCATAATCCCAATATGCAGATAATTGAAGTGCAGGATAATCATTACACGGGCGCGGACGTAAGCGGATGCAATATGCTAAGGACTTTTTCAATATCAGGAAGCAGGCTTACAACTCTCAACCTGGGCTCAGCCAGTGTAATGACTGATATCAGGCTGAAAGACTGCGGCCTTTCACAGTCTCTTACCGATTATGTTCTGCAGACTATCGATGGCGCCGGACGTTCAAACGGAGTTCTTGACCTCGGGGGCAATTCGGCTCCTTCGGCCTCAGGAATGGTTCACTATAACAATCTGAGGAACAGGGGATGGACTGTAACGATTACTGAACCGGGACCTAACATTCCTGTCACCTCGGTAACAATTGCCGGGGCTCAGGGAGTAACTTCCATTAATGTTCCGGATGGTACCCTTCAGCTGTCAGTTCAGGTTTTGCCTGAAAATGCAACCGAGCAGGGTATTACCTGGACCATAGCAGACGGGCTGGATGTTGCATCAGTAAACGCAGACGGTCTCGTTACAGCACTTGCCGACGGAACAGTTACCGTCAGGGGAACTGCGAATGACGGTTCGGGAGTTTTCGGGGAAATCACTGTGGTTGTTTCCAATCAGGAATCATCCTCATCAGACGGAGGGTATTCCCCGATTGGCAATATTATTGTAAACAGCAGTGAGCTGAGGATTTTACTAAATGATGATTACAATTCCTGGAGAGCTTCTCTGTATAATTTCAACGGCAGGCTGGTAAGTAACAAATATGTCGATGGTGATATTCTTACTTTTGACATTTCGGCACTTTCTCCGGGAATATATCTAATTGTGCTCGGCAAAAACGACCTTATTCTCACAGCCAGGTTCTACAAGCCATGAGTTAGGACGCCGGTTATAATTCCTGTTTAATTGGTTACCACAAGCTTCTGGGTGAATACCGTTATCTCGCCTGTGCCCATCTGAACAATGTAAATCCCGGGTTTGAAATTCACTGGTATCCGGAGTTCCCTGTTGAGAGGATCAATCTCATCAGTGAATATAAGTTTACCTGCCAGAGTGTGTATTCTGATAAAATCAGGATTGAAAGTGGGTTCATCAATTCTGATATTTACCATCTCGCGTGCCGGATTGGGATAAAGTTTGACTATATGCTCTTCATAATCTGCAGGATTCCTGTGCTTATAACCAAAGATGAGAAGCTCTGCAATATAGTTCCAGTCGTCGGTTGCATTTCCCAGGCCGACGATTTTGACATATCTGAACTCCTTGTCGGCTTTTGTTGCGGGGAAATCAAAGTTCTGCATATTGCCTGAGAATGCACATGATTTCGACTTGACAAGAATAGGTTCCCAGTTCTGTTTGTCGTTTGACCCATAGATGTCAAAAAGGAATTCTTTCCTTTGTCCAGGCTGAAATGCAATTGTGACGTGTTGAACGTTAAACGGGCCGGCAAGTCCGAGTATAATGCTCTGTTCAACACCTGCACAAGACCATGCAGTACTTATATTACCATCTATAATATTGTAAGACAGATCCGGTGTCTGGGGATTGTCGGTTTCAATTGATACTATTTTTGCAATATCAAGTCCAGGCTGGTAGGGTTCCACCTCAACGGGAATAGTTTTCGTCTGGGGTGATTTCCCGTCACTTACTGTGAGCGTAAAATTGTACGTCTCTTTTGATTCAACGATTGGAGCAAGAAATTCGATAACAGCTCCGCTGGTTGATGAAACAGGTATGTTTCCCGGTACTTTCCAGGTAAAGGTAAGGTTATCCTTGTTGGCATCATAGCTTCCGCTCGCGTTGATGGTTCCTACAAAACCCGAGCTGAAATTCTTGGCATAGTTGACGTTTATTACAGGAGCATTATTTGTTGCAACAGGGCTTACCCTGTTTGTTACTGCCTGTGAACTGAATGATGCCGCAAGGCCTCCTGCACTTGTCTGAAGGGCATTTGATGAAGGCCTGGTATATGCCAGAGTGACTGTGTTACCGTATACGACAGGAGAGGAAAGGATCAGTCTTACCTGGGTTCCGGATACCGCAACAGAACTTACTGTTCTCGCTGATGAGTTTACAGTTACAGTAAACGCAGATGCAGAGGGTGTTGTGGCGGCAAGCGCCAGATCATAGTTCATAACGATAACCGATGGAGCACTGTTTTCAACGGAGGCTCCGGTGAAGACAGGTATTGCTGTGGGCGCACTTACCCGGTTTGTGACAGACCTGTTGGAAATTGATTCTGCTCTTCCTCCTGCGCTTGTCTGAAGGGGATTTGATGATGGCACTGTATAGGAAACAGTAACGGTATTACCGTAGGCTACAGGACTTGCAAGGGTAAGACGTACGCTTGTTCCGGAAACCGCAACTGCTGTAACATTTCGTGCCGAAGAATTAACCTGGACCGAAAAAGCTGATGTGGCTGGAACGATGTTTGCCAGGGACAGATTATATGTCATAACTATCACCGACGGGGCTGCATTTTCAACAGCAGAGCTTTGATATACCGGGACTGCAGCCGGGGCACTTATCCTGTTTGTCACCGATCGGTTTGAGATCGATTCTGCCCTTCCTCCCGCAGAAGTCTGAAGAGGATTGGATGACGGAACCGTATAGGAAACGGTGACAGTATTGCCGTACGCTACCGGGCTGGCCAGGGTAAGCCGGACACTGGTTCCGGAGACAGCAACAGATGTTACATTCCGTGCTGAAGAATTAACCTGGACCGAAAAGGCTGATATAGGAGGAACAATATTTGCAAGCGAAAGGTTATATGTCATTACTATGACAGAAGGAGCTGTGTTTTCGATGGCTGAGCTCTGGTATACCGGAACTGCAGGAGGAGCAGCCAGTCTGTTGGTTACCGACCTCGCTGAAAATGAAGCCACTCTTCCTCCTGAAGATGTCTGAAGAGGATTGGATGACGGAGCATTGTATGCGACCGTGATCGTATTACCATAGGCAACCGCACTCGAAAGGGTGAGCCTTACAGAAGTTCCTGAGACGGCAACTGATGATACGGTTCGTGCAGATGAATTCACCTGGACTGAAAAAGCAGAAGCAGCCGGAACAATGTTCGCAAGCGAAAGGTTAAAGGTAAGGTCAATTCTTGATGGAGTGGCATTTTCCACAACGGCACTGCTTAAGACCGGTGATGGCGGTACATATGCTTCAAGGTCAGATTCATATGCTCCCATGTCAGGTGCTGAACCTCCATATGGTAGCCCCACATTTGTACCGGCGTTAATAAGATCAGAGCCGGATGCAAGTTTAAAAAATCCTATATTCGGAAGGCTTCCGTCAGAGCCTCTTGGCCCATTAGCTCCTGCTGAGTTAAGACTTATAAAATCTGCATCACTGAGAGTTACCTTTCCATTCCATGTATTGTTGGTATTTATAAAATTTGACTGGCCGGCATAATTGGCCATTTTATTCTTATAAGAAACATTGTTTTTGAATGTGCAGGCAAGATTATCACCAGTATTGTATCCAAATCCGTTCTGACCATTATTATAACTTATACAGTTAAAGACATTTTCAATTACATAAACTGTGTTAGTAAAGCCTTGTCCTTTATTATTAAAGGAAACACATCTGTTCAGGATCCTTTGTACGCCAGATTCTCTACTTCCCCTGGGATGAGATTTAAAACCGTCGCCATTGCCGTCATACCTTCCATTGTCAAATGCCCAGCAGTCCGTAAAAGTAAAATATCCATTGGCTCCGTAAAGATCAAATCCGTCGTCTGAATTACCCCATGACCTGCAGCCAGTGAGCGTTACATGAGTCCCAGATGCATAGACTCCCGGACTTAAATACATCGTTAGAGTAAAACCGTTGGAAAAGCCTCCTTCGTCAGAAAAATCTATATTATCATAGGCATCACAATTCTTAAAATCTATATAATCGCAAAAACCTATAGTACTAAACCCATTACCACTACCATGCACTACACATTTTTCAAAATTCATGTAGCGTGAGGCATTCAAGGATATTGCCGTGGCAGTAGGACATCCAGCATATTGGCCATACTCCTTCACATTCCTGACAGTGAGTCCTTTAAGGGTGTAATATGAGCAGTCATCGAGCGAGATACCTCTTCTTATTGCTTTGGCAGTCATTGGTGAGCAATCGAGTATAGGAACTTCATCCTGGTAAGCCTGGATTGTAATGCGGTTGGATGACGTTCCATGCTTATCACTGATATAAACACCTGTAATCACACTTCCTCTGGAAATGCCGGATGTGTAATATACGCCACCCCTTATATTGACAACATCTCCGGCAACTGCCACATCGAAGGCTTTCTGCCAGGTGCGCCAGGGAGATGATAATGTTCCGGGATTGCTGTCGCTGCCGTTCGGAGCCACATAATATGTTGCCCCTGAAAGTTGTAAACTTAGGCTGAGAAACGATATAACAATAAAAGCTCTCAGTAAAAGAGTAATTCTTACGATCATCTATTTTTTTTGACTAACACAATAAATGAAACAGCAAAACCCAACATTTATTTTATTAACAGCATAATTTTTTTTTTACTCTTCCCTTTTGCTCCCAAGGAAAAGACCCACTCTGAAATATTCAAATTATAATGAGATATTTTGTCAGGGACATAAAAAACCAATGCATGCGCAAATATTGCACATTTTTTTTAAATACAAACAATTGTATGAAAGTATATTGAAAAAAAAATGAATTTCTGGCTGATATTGCTCCTCCTGATTGATTTGTTCATGTGCATTAAATCCATGGTAGTACCAGTGAAAGGTACATCCTGATAAGCACAGATCTCGGTGTCCTGATGCTCTGTCCAACTGCGGCTGTAGATTCATAAGCCCCCAGATCAGGTGCATTCCCGGAATAAGGCAGGCCGGTATCCGTCCCTGCGTCTATCAGACCTGAATCCTCCCTGAGCTTTAAAAAGCTAAGATCAGGAAGAGTGCCGTCAGCCTTCCTTCTTCCTGATACCCCTGTGGTATCGAGACTTATGAAATCAGACCTGCCTGACTTGAGACCTTTGTTCCATGAGTTGTTCTCATTAATAAAATCCGGCAAACCGGCATACTGGGATCTTTTGTTGTCAAAAGAGACATTGTTTCTGAAAATGCACGGCAGATTTCTTCCGGTATTATAACCAAAGCCGTTAAGATCGTTGCTGTAGCTTACACAATTCATCATACTCTCTATTGCCTGTGGAGGTGATGTAAAACCTGATCCTTTATTATTAAATGCAATGCACCTTATATATGTACGCTGGATCCCTGATTCTTTTTCCCCTTTCTGGTGTGATTTGAAACCATCCCCGTTGCCATTGTATCTGCCATTGTCGAATGCCCAGCAATCAGAGTATTCGAAATATCCGTTCGCCCCAAACATATCATACCCGTCATCCGAATTGCCCCACGACCTGCACCCTTTGAGAGTGACATGGGTTCCTGACGCGTACACTCCCGGACTTAAATACATTGTCAGGGTCCATCCGTTTGCATAACCTCCGTTATCTGAAAAATCTATATTATTATAAGCGTCGCAATTTACAAAGCTTATCTGATCACAGAATCCGCTCGTACCGAAGCCGTTCCCGCAATCATGAACAGTGCACCTCTCAAAATGGATATGGCTGCATCCTGCCATGGAGATACTTTCGGCGAGAGGGCACCCGGGAAACTGCCCGTATTCCCTTACATTTCTTACTGTAAGTCCTCTCAGAACAAAATGTGAACAATTGCTTAGGTGAATTCCCCTCCTTCGTACATTGGCTGTCATCGGAGATCCGTCAAGAACGGGTGTTTCACCGGAGTATGCCTGTATGGTAACCGGTTTTTCTGCTGAACCGCTTTTGCTGCTTACACTGACACCGATGCATTGCCCTCCCCTCAGAATGCCCGCAGTGTAATATATTCCTCCTCTTATAAATATGGTATCGCCGGCAACAGCAGCATCAAAACCTTTCTGCCACGTGAGCCAGGGTTGGGTAATACTTCCGGGATTATCATCATTCCCATTGGTTGCCACGAAATAAACCCTGGCCTGAAGGTTTTGTACCATGACAATTAAAATAAAGAAGAGAATTTTCTTCATAGCAAAAGAATAAGAATGACTTCAGGTCTTAAATATATAAATCTAACTCATCCGATTAATTTTTATTCTGTTAATTTACATTCTGGCCCTTAAATAAAGGGGTTTTATTCCTTGGCGGCACCTCAAAAAAAAAAGAGTATCAAAAATTTCTTCCATGTACAGGTTTTTTACAATATTTTATTCTAATTGGTGTTAATAGATCAGTACTATTATAAATTGAAGTCTCCTGATATTTTTTAATAAATAGAAAGGTGAGTTTAATTTTTTTTTAAGCTCGTCGGCCGCTATGAATGTGACTGACGGGGCTTTGCATTAGACTGAAAGCAGAAAAGTGTTCAATAATAACGTAATGCAGCTGTGTGCTGCCTGTTAATCTAAATATATGGCTGGCAGAAAGATCCCGGTTTATACGGCTTTTATGAATGGTCTTGCAAAAGGACATGAACGATCTGTAAAAGCAAAGAAGAACATTATCCTGTCGGGTGTTATCAAAGGTATCAGCATTGCCATCAGTCTTGTGCTGGTCCCCCTTACCATTCACTATGTTAATCCGACCAAATATGGTATCTGGCTGACGCTGAGTTCAATTATCGGATGGTTCAGCTTTTTTGACATAGGACTTGGGAATGGCATGAGGAATAAATTTGCCGAGGCCATGGCAAAGGGAGAGCATGAACAGGCAAAGGTTTACGTGAGCACTACATATGCAATACTGAGCATTATTATCGGAATAGTACTCGGGATCTTTTTTGTTGTAAACCAGTTTGTCGACTGGACAAAAATTCTGAACACTCCTGCTGACATGGCAAGGGAATTAAGCCTTCTGGCAACCATTGTGTTCACCTTTTTTTCCATCCGGTTTGTTCTGAATCTCGTAACAACGATTATGACCGCCAATCAGGAACCTGCAAAGGCTTCATTCTTCAACCTCCTGGGCAGCTTTCTCAGTCTTGCAGTAATTTTCGTTCTTACAAAAACCACGCAGGGCAACCTGGTTTACCTGGGTCTGGCTCTTGGTTTTACACCAATAGTGGTATTAACTGCTTCAACACTCTGGTATTATAAGCACGATTACAGGCTTTACGCCCCATCTTTCAGGTATGTGAGATTTAAATATGCCAGAAACCTGATGACACTAGGCATTAAATTCTTCATCATTCAGGTTGCCTCAATTGTGATTTACCAGACCAGCAACATAATTATAGCCCAGCTTTTCGGACCAGAACAGGTCACCCCCTATAACATAGCCTACAAATACTTCAGTGTTGTTCCCATGGGTTTCGGAATTATAATTACCCCTTTCTGGAGTGCATTTACGGAATCGTGGGTAAAAAAGGACATTACATGGATAAGGAACACCATGAGAAAACTGATACTTATCTGGGGCATTTTCTCGGCTGGTGCGTTGATAATGCTTGTTTTCTCAGGTTTCGTTTACAGAATGTGGGTCGGAAAGGAAATAATCGTACCGGTGAGTGTATCAATAGTTATGTTCGCCTATGTTGTATTAAATGCATGGTGCGGGATATACTCTCATTTCCTTAACGGTGTTGGTAAAATTAAACTCCAGTTGTACAGCGGGATATTCGGAGCTGTTATTAATATACCACTGGCTATTTACCTTGGAAAGCAGCTGGGTATCTATGGTGTCCTGCTTTCGACGACAATACTTGCAGTGATAAGCGCTATATGGTCACCGATTCAGTATAATAAGCTGATTAACAACAAGGCCGAAGGGATCTGGAACAAATAGCAGCATGAACATCCTGATATTAAACAGCAATAATCCCCTTGCAACTTCAGGGATAGTCAGTTATGACCTTTTCACCGGATTAAAGGGAAGAGGCCACAGGGTAAGACTCCTGGTAAATTCCTACAGCAATGATTATCCTCCTGATATAATCAGCCTAGAAACTCCTTTCTCAGTTAGGAGAAATAAGTTTATAAAGAGGATTAAAAAGAGATTATTTCCCTCGAAAGGAGTAAGGACAAATCCTGATTATCATTTTCATAATCTGGCAGAAGCAAAGTCGGTTTACAGAACAGCGAAGATCCTCCGGAAGGCAGGAATGAACCCCGATGCTGTTATTGTGATGTTTGCAGGCGATTTTGTGAATACAAAAAACATATTTGAACTTTACCGAAATACAAATGCCCGGGTTTTCTGGTTAATGTATGATATGGCACCGTTTACAGGGGGCTGTCATTACGCGTGGGATTGCAATGGTTACAGGGAGAGATGCGGAAGGTGTCCGGGGCTGTATTCGGATGATCCTGAAGACATTAGTAACAAGAACCTGCTTTTCAAAAAGAAGTACATTGGAAAGACCGGAATTGAGGTTATCGCAGCTTCAGAATGGCAGTTCAGACAGGCAAGGTCGAGTTATCTTTTCAGTGACAAATTAATACATAAGATTCTTTTATCGGTTGATCCTGAATTATTTGCAATGGCCGATAAAAATGAAGCCAGAATCAGGATGGGAATTCCCGAAGGCAGGAAAATAATTTTTTTCGGTTCTGTATATATGTCGCACCGCCGGAAGGGTATGCAATATCTGCTTGAAAGTTTGAAAATACTTAAGGAGAAAGTTGCGGGATCACTTCTTGACGAAAAAATCCTGCTTCTCATTGCCGGACGCGAAATGGAGGAGATAGAAGGTCTTCTTGCTTTTCCCTTTCATTTCCTCGGGTTCGTGAATAATACAACCGGTATTGCTTCTGCATTTCAGGCAGCAGATCTGTTTCTTTGCCCTTCGATTGAGGATTCCGGCCCTTCGATGATAAACCAGTCGCTCATGTGCGGAACTCCCGTTGTCTCGTTCGAAATGGGAGTCTCACCTGATCTTGTAAAATCTGGGCAGACTGGTTATCTTGCACGCTTAAAAGACAGCAGTGATATGGCACAGGGTCTTTATGATGTTCTTTCAGCCGATGACAGGACTTATGAAAGGATGGCAGAAAACTGCCGTCAGCTTGCCATAGACCTTTGTTCTCCGGAGAAACAACTGGATAGTATTGAAAAGCTCTTGCAGACTAATTGAAAATGATTTAATGGACGATCGTTATAAAATTCTGGAATGGGATTCTGATTTTTTCGGTTACAAAGTAGCCTCAATCAGGCAGGAATCGATCAGCGATGCCGGTTTTGATACAGTTCTCTGGGCTCTGCGAAAGGAAAATGTGAAACTCGTGTACTGTTTCCTCAAACCCGGGGAAGATGATCTTGCTAAACTGATAATCGGGAATTCAGGTTTTCTCGCTGATACAAAGATCACTTATTTTAAACCCGTTATATTTGATAAAGATTTTTCATTCAGTGAATCTGTTGTATCATATAAAAAGACCCACTGCTCTCCCAAACTGAAGGAACTCGCACTTCAGAGCGGCATTTATTCACGTTTCAAAATTGATCCCAATTTCAGGAACAATGAATTTGAGAAGCTGTACACAGAGTGGGTGGAAAAGTCGGTCAGAAGGGAGATCTCCGATGAAGTTCTGGTTTTTACTGAAAATGACGACGAGAAGGGATTTGTGACTATTTCCCTTAAGAACGGAACAGGCACAATCGGGCTTATCGCTGTAGATGAAAAAACCAGAGGCCGGTCAATAGGAAAAATACTGATGAATTCGGCACTCAGGTTTATGTCAGAGAATAATGCAGGCATTGCTGAAGTGGCTACTCAGAAAGCAAATGAAGGCGCATGCAGATTTTATGATGCCCTGGGATTTGAGATTAAAAATATTGTTAATGTGTATCATTTATGGATAAGCTGAGAATACCTTTCAATAAACCTTACCTTACCGGGAAGGAGATGCATTACATGTACCAGGCAATTTACTCAGGTAAAATATCTGGTAACGGAATGTTTACCCAAAAATGCCACGGTTATTTTGAGCAGAGGTTTGGTTTTAAGAAGGTGTTACTTACAACCTCCTGTACCGATGCTCTTGAGATGTGTGCGATTCTAGCAGATATCAAACCTGGCGACGAGGTAATAATGCCTTCATATACTTTCGTCTCGACAGCCCTGGCTTTTGTAAGGCAGGGTGCAAAAATTGCTTTTGCCGACAGCAGATCTGACAACCCGAATATTAATGCTGATCATATTGAAGGCCTGATAAATGAAAGGACCAGAGCTATTGTTCCCGTTCATTACGCAGGAATATCGGCAGACATGGACAAAATAAT
>MTKZ01047900.1_pt1 | contig 10287 bp, 11 predicted proteins | sample 1042781 | NCBI WGS metagenome assembly MTKZ01 (sample SAMN06212207, study PRJNA360539) | anaerobic digester metagenome | biome: Wastewater treatment plant; material: sludge; isolation source: anaerobic digester fed with sludge from wastewater treatment plant | place: Denmark: WWTP Viborg ...
TTTACGGGGCAACCAATCGATACTTCGCAAGTAATCGTACATTGCCCCTTTAACCCGCGTGAGCGCGAATGTGGTGAAGCTCGCGCCTTTGGTTTCGTCGTAGCGATCGAATGCGTTGATAAGCGCGACGACCCCCTCCTGAACGAGGTCCGAAACCTCTACGCTCTTCGGCAAGGTCGATTTCACGTTTGAGGCCAGCGCTTTAATTTTGGGCAGAATCATTTGTATGAGTTGGTCTTTTGTGAGCCTATTTTGGCTGTATGAAGAATCGAGACGCTTGTTTTTGATCACACTGCTGCCCTTCCTTATCGTATGGAATCATTTAGTGCCCGCTCTCCGCCTACAGCTCTAGAATCTCGGTCTTTTCTCCCCCTCCCACTTTTCGTATCTGAAGGATCCCCGTTTGGATATTATACTCTATACTCCTGGCGCGGGTACCGCCGGTGTCTTCACTTAATAGACGGATTTTTTTCTGGGCGAGTACGTTTTTCACGGCTTCGGTGTTTCTTTTCCCCACTTCCATTGACGATCCGGTGGATTTAAACATCGCTGCGCCGCCGGCTATCTTCGCCTCGAGTTTAGCTAAGTTCGCTCCTAAAGCTCCCATCTCTTTTAACAAAACCTCAATGCCGGAATCCGCATATTTACCAGGTTTCGAGACTTCTTTTCCGCCACTTTCCGGGAGCATAACGTGAATCAGACCGCCAACTCCTTTGGCAGGGTCCCTGATGCATACTCCCACGCAAGAGCCGAGGCCCAAGGTGACGAGAACCAGAGGGTTCTTACCCGATTTGTACTCTCCGATGCCAATGATTGCTTTTTCTTCCATAGTGCTCACATTCCAAGCGATTCAAGCAATTTTTTCACGGATTCGGGTTTCAATATCAAAAACAGAAAGGCCTCCACATTCTGCTGACCCTCGATCTGGAAGTTGGTCTCGATGAGAATCGTGTGATCCTCTTCTTCGGCATACTCTAAGCACGATTCCGCGACGATACCGGAGACCATATCAACGGTGATTTGAGGAACTTCGGAGTTCACGAACAGATTCGTAAACTGCGTAAGCGACACGAGATAGGAACCGCAAACGATGTTGCCAATCTCGCTGAAAACCGATCGCTGCATTTCGTCCATTGTCGTGAGGTCTTCGTTCACGAATCCGATCAACAGCTCCAGCAACCTTCGACCGGGCTCGGAATCAAAAAGCAGGAGGAGTTTTCCATTCAACTCCGCATGAAATCCCAGCTGTATGCCTACGGTCACTTTTTCGGGGTCTTTAAAAAATAAGGGAATCCGAGAAAACTCGATTACAGAGACGCTGGGGACTTTTATCTCCACCTTTTTACCCGTCATCATAGAAAGCGCGGTGGCCCCGTTCCCCGTTCCTATGTTGCCGATCTCTTTCAACACANNACAGTTGTGCATAGTACGACATCAAGGATTCGCTCCTTCTTCCTTAATTTTTTTTCGATATTCCTGTTCTAAAACGAAGACATACCGGACGATTCGGTCTTCGATCGAACGAGGAAGATCCTTGAACTCCACCCCGTAGATCCAGTGTTTCGTTTGGACATTGCGATCGCTCCTGACAATCTGTGAGGTAACCCCGTCCAAGGTGATGGATTCGCAAACAACCATATTCACGACCACCTTCTCCGAAACCGTCATTTCACAGGGCGACACCATCAGCAATCCTCCGGCGCTCAAGTCTTTCGTAATGAATTTATGAGTCTCATTTGTTTTCAAACGGATGAAATCGCCCTCCACGAAGAACGGGACCCGAACGAACTGGCGCCTTTGTATCTTCCGCAGGTTGTCCGGAAAAAGGATGTACGTCACCAAGAATCCTTCTTGATCCTTCTCGTAGGATATCACCATACTCTGGAAAACGTACATAGAGCTTTTATCCACCATCTTCACGTATAGGCGCGTTCCGGCGGGCAACGGGACGAACTGACCTTGAGAGCTCGGCATCCCGATTTTCATCACCTTTTTGTTGAAATCGATGTCATAGATGCTGCTCTTGTATACGCCCTCCAACAGAGGGTCGGATACGTCGATGATCAGCGGCTTCCCAATTCTTAGCCCTTCGCTTGCTTTGATCTGCGTATTGAAGTATGCCATCCTTTCCCTACCTAATGAGAAACACCCAGTTTCGCGAGCTTCTGGTGAAACACGAGGAGTTTCTTTTTTAGTTCATTCTTTTGCTCTTCATCCGCCAGTCGGAGCAAGAACCCGTACTCGAAAAAGTTGTAGTTGGTGAATTCATAGGCTTTCTTAACGTGAAACGGACGTTGTATGCCGAAGATACGGATCGTCCCTTCTTCCGCTAACAAACGGTTCTGGCAAGAGACCCCAATACCGGCCATCGAAACGTCTTTAACGATTACCTGCCTCGACTCTCCCCGTGATTCGAAGGTTCCTTTTTCTATCAAAAAGTAACGTTTGTAATTCCTCTTCTGAGAAACCATCGTTTGTCCCGGAGACACCAATAACCTTTTTACTTTACCATATACGGGGTCGTCTTTGACCATTTGCTCCTTCAGTCGTCCCTCCCCCTTGATGATACCCAGAGGGAGAAAGATTTGATAGACGATTTCACTGTCGTTTCGCAAATCGGCGCTGATTTGGAATACCCGGCTTTCGAACAGAAGGAGGTCTTTGTACGTGCCCAAAAAAACGCAGAATAAGGAGCGGCCCGGTAATTCCAGCATCGATTTCCAACAGCTGAGCTTCAACAGCTTGCTTAAATTCTGGATAAGGATCATCGTGCCCCTACTTGATCCCGAAGAGCTTTTTGAACTTTACGAAAAAGCCATTGGGCTCTTCGTCTTCCTTATACTGGCTTTTGAGAATCATCTTCGACAAGCGCAATATCGCTTGAGCCGGCTGGGAATGCCTTTGAGTTTCGATGAAAGGAGCCTGTTTTAAAACGCTAGCGCTCACGCCAGAATCCTCCCTCACGATCAACTTTTCGGCTATCGTCCAGCCCGCGAATTTTTCTAGAACATAAGAGAACCGTTCGAGCACCTGCGTGTCTTTACTCGTGTTTCGCGATTGATTCATAATGAGGTACAGCTCCGGAAAAATCCCTTTCGTGGCCAACACCTTCGCCAGGGTGTAAACGTTGATGAGCGCGGTGGGTTCAGGCGTCGTAACCAAAAACAGTTTGTCCGCTGCCTGATAAAAAGCGACGAGCTCTTCGTTGAACCCGGCGCCTGTATCCACCACCGCATAGTCCATATCCACGACGAGTTTCAAGAAATCGTCCATAAGTCGCAGTTTCGACTCGTTTCGAAAAGCGATCAGATCGCCCACATCCGTTCCGCTACTCAGGAGCCAAATGCCATAGCTGGTCGGGTATAGCACGTCTTTGAGTTCCATATTTCCCACGAGATAGTCGCGTAGGGTGTTTTTGGTCGTTAACCCCAATAGAATATCCACATTCGCGAAACCCACGTCAGCGTCGAAAAGCAGGACGCTCTTCTGATTTTTCGCCAACGCCACCGCAAAGTTCGCGGCGATCACGCTTTTCCCAACCCCGCCTTTTCCGCTGGCAACGACGATGATTTCGAAATTTTTAGCTGCTACAACCTTTTTAAGCGTTTCCAACTGGTCTGGCATTAGTCAGCACCTCTTTCACGATAAACGAAGCCAACCGTTTCGAGTCCGCTATCATGATATCTTCTGGAATCCTCTGGCCGTTCGTGATGAAGCATACCGGAATGTCGTATCGGCTACTCAGTTCAAGAAATGACCCGTAGACGGAGGTTTCATCCATCTTCGTCAGAATCAGATGGGTGGGCGCGATCACCGAAAAATGCTCGATAATGCTGTACATATCTTTCGAGCGCGTGTTCATGCTCATCGTCAGCAGCTTATACTTCGGATTGACGATTTGCAGGTATCGGCTCAATTCGTTCATCTGCAGTTCGTTCTTCTGATTCCTTCCCGCGGTGTCCACGAGCACGAGGTCGAAGTCTTTAAACCGTTCCAGTAGCATCGATAGTTCTTTCGGGTTATAAGCGACACCCACGCCGATACCCATAATGTCCGCGCTGGTTTTCAGCTGGTCAACGGCCGCGATCCGGTAGGTGTCGATCGTTAGAATGCCGATTCGTTTTCGCATCTCGAGGGACAGCATCGCGGCGATTTTGGTCAACGTGGTGGTCTTCCCCACGCCCGTCGGGCCGATGAAGAACAGGATATCCCCTTTTTCGTGGTTCTTGATAAAATTATCGGTTCTTATGGCTGGAGATAAAACTTCCGAAAACTTCCTTTCCACCTCCATCGTGTTGTCCATCCCGTCATTCGTGACGATGCGCAAGGACTCCACCATTCTTCTGGACAAGTCCTGATTAACCTCTTGGTCGATCAGCGCTTCATAGATCCTGCGAAACCGCTCCGGAAGGCCTGGGAGATAGTGTTCTTTCCCTATCTTGACGCTCAAGTCCTGGATCATCCGTTTCATCGCCAACATATCCTTCCGAAGCCCCGACACGTCACGGGCGCCCGCGTCATCGCCTCCCCCCCACTCCGTTGCGGGAACTCCGGACAGTCTCGTAAAAGAGGAGTCCTCATCCACCTTTTCGATCTTGGGAAGCCCCACCGAATACCCGGTTGACGGCACGCTCGGCGTCTTAGGTCGTTCCTTCGGAGAAGGTGACGTCTCCGCTTGTGCCTGGACATTTTTCGACAGGATGCGTTTCAGTTCATAGAGTTTTTTGCTGTCGATCCATTCCTCATCTTTTGGCGGGGTCTTCGATTTGATTTCTTCTTTCTTCTCTTCGGCGACGGCGGTCACCTCGTACTTGGTTCTGCTCCCGAATCCCAAAAATCCGCCGGACTTGAACTTTCGCGTGCCGAGTATAACCGCGTCTTCGCCAAGGTCTCTTTTAATTTGTTTGAGCGCGTCCTTGACATCTTCGACGACGTACTTTTTGATTTTCACAGGTTAATCACCGCTTCCACCGAAAAAGGGATGTCCTCGACGAGTTCTTCGTATGCCAGAACGATAACGCCGGGTAACGCCCTTTCGATACTTCGCTTCAGATAGTATCGAATCGACCCGGAACAGACGACGATCGGCATAAATCCCTTTTTCATCGCTTTCTCCAAGGCGTTCGACAGAGTTCCCTCCAGTTTTTTCAACATCTCCGGGTCTATCGCCAGGTACCGTTCTTCCGGGGTTTCGCGGATCGAATTCACCAACTGCCGTTCCAAAGACGGATCCAATCCCACCGCATGCAAAGCCCCGTCGTCGGACCGTGCGTCCAAAACGATCTGGCGCTTTAACCCCCGTCTGACGTATTCTGTGAGATAATCGATATCCTTCGTCTTATCGATGTGCTCGGTCAACGTTTCGAAAATCAAGGGCATATTGCGGATCGAAACGCGCTCCTTTAATAGATTTTGCAGGATCCGCTGGACTTCGAACATCTTCAACCCATCCGGTATGACTTCGTTGACCAAAGAAGAGAACTTTTCTTTCAATCCGTCGATCAGCAAGCTCATCTCTCGGCGCCCCAGAATCTCATGGGCGTATTTCTTGATGATCTCGGACAGATGTGTGGCGAAAACGCTCGGCGGGTCGACGACCGTGTACCCGCTGTTGATCGCAAATTCCCGTTGAGATTCATCTATCCAATAGGCTTCTAAGCTGAACGCGGGTTCACGACTGGAAATGCCCGGCAGGATGCCCTTCGCCGTACCCGGGTTGATAGCCAACAAACGGTTCGGCCACAATTCATACCGCGCGATTTCCGTGCCTTTCAATTTTATCACATATTCGTTCGCCTTTAGGAGAACGCTGTCTCGAACACGAATAGGAGTGAGGATCAAGCCCATTTCATAGGCGAGTTGCTTTCGTACGAGGGTGATGCGGTCGAGCAGGTCTCCCCCTTGCGTCGGGTCAGCGAGCGGTAACAGGCCATACCCCAATTCCACATCGATGGTGTCCGTTTGGATGATCTCGGAGACCTCCGCGGAGGTCGTCATAAAGGGCGCCGGCTGTTCTCCCTTCGGACGCGGCTCCCCCGGCGGCGGCCCTTTTAAACCCGCGAATCCTTCCGGTTCCGGTCCACCCGGGCCTCCCGTCTCAGGCGCCAGCTTTTTCGTTTCTCGAGAGGCCATAAACCCCATCGCGATGAGCAACACGCCGATCAATAGGGTGGAAAATGTGGGCAGGGGCGTGAACAGTGAAAGAAAAACCAAGACTCCTCCTGTTAGGAACATCACGCGATTGTCCGAGGTCAGCTGCTTCATCATATCTCGACTCAGGTTGTCTTCCGAGGCGGCCCTCGAAACCAAGATACCGCTGGACGTCGAAACCAACAAAGAGGGAATCTGGGCGGCGAGCCCATCTCCGACGGTCAATAGGGTGAAAACTTCCGCGGCCTCTCCTATACTCAAACCCTGTTGAACGGCGCCGATGATCAATCCGCCGATGATGTTGACGAAGACGATGATGATACCGGCGATGGAGTCTCCTCGAACGAATTTGCTCGCCCCGTCCATTGCGCCGTAAAAATCTGCCTCGCGGCGCACGTCGTTTCTCCGTTTTTTCGCCTCTTCTTCGGTGATCAGCCCCGCGTTATAGTCGGCGTCCACGCTCATCTGCTTTCCCGGCATCGCATCCAAGGTAAACCGCGCGGCCACTTCCGAAATCCGCTCCGATCCCTTGGTAATGACGATGAACTGGATGATCACGAGGATTAAGAAAATGATGATACCGACGATATAGTTGCCTTGAACGACGAAATTCCCGAAGGCTTTCACGACCCGCCCGTCGAAATTTTTACCCTGCAAGAGAATGAGACGCGTGGAATTGACGTTGAGAGCCAGTCGAAACAAGGTGATCACCAGCAGGATCGAAGGGAAGGAGGACAATTCCAACGCGTTGCCTACGTACATGGTCGACAAGAGGATCACGAGAGAAATGGTGATATTGATTATCTGAAAGATGTCTAGCAAAAAGGTGGGTATCGGGAGGATCATCAACAGGACGATACCGACGATCAGCAACGTTATGATGATGTCAAAGTACTTCATACTCACACCTTTCCGACCGTTTTCAAGACGTAGGCCAAGACTTGGGCGACCGCTTGGTAGAGTTCGGCGGGTATTTCCTCCCCGATCTCCGTCGTTTCATACAACCTCCTCGCAAGCGGAGGATTTTCGTGGATCGGCACATCGTGCTCTTTTGCAATCTCGATGATTCTTAAGGCGATAAAATCGATCCCCTTGGCCACCACCACAGGGGCCGACATCGTATCCAAATCGAATTGGATCGCCACCGCGTAGTGGGTCGGGTTCGTAGCGACAACGGTGGCGGAGGGCACCTCTGCCATCATCCTGCGCTTCGCCAGTTCCGCCATCATCTGCCGCTGTTTCGCCTTGATCTGCGGGTTCCCTTCGATGTTCTTGTACTCGTCCTTGATCTCCTGTTTTGACATACGGATGCTTCGCTCGAACTCCCACCTTTGGTAGAAGTAGTCGACGAAGCCCAGAATGACCAAGGCGAAACCGATCCGTATAGCCAGCTGATAGAGAGAATCACCGATCAGAACCATCGAATCCATCGTCGAATAATCCGGCAACAAAAACAGGGTATTCCATAAGCCGGTGATGAATGACCAACCTATTATACCCAGAATGGCCAATTTTCCAATATTTTTTATCAGCTCCACGACCGATCGTAAAGAAAACATCCTTTTGAACCCGTTGATCGGGTTCAGTTTGTTCAAGTCGAACTTGATCCCTTTCAAGGTAAAGAGGAGCCGCGTTTGTAGCATACCGGTCATTAGCGCGATCGCGAAGGCGGCTAACAAGAGAAAGGCTAAAAAGAGGAAAAAATCTTTGCCTTCGATAAACAGGTTCAAAAAAGGGTCTTTGAAATCCGCGATATCTCCGAGGTTCGGCAACGATAGATAAAAAACGACTAAACGGGTCAGGTTTTCGTACAGCTTTGGGACGATAAAGCGCAAAAACACGATAATGCCGATGAACACCGCGGCGGTGGCCAGGTCTTTCGAATAGGTGATCTGACCTTCCTCGCGAGCCTTTTGGCGACGTCGCGGCGTCGCCTTTTCTGTCTTATCCGGGTCCGCGAAGAGCTGAAGGTCGATATACAGCCGTATCTCTTCTAAAACCATTTGAAGATTTGATTCATCCATACGGTTAACTCCCTCGTGTAACGGACCACAACGTCTGCCCAGATAGGCAGAAGCCCAACCAAGATAATCATGCCGACAAGAACTTTCAGCGGCAGCCCCACGATGAACACGTTCAGCTGGGGCAGTAATTTCGACATAATGCCGAGGACGAAAGTGACTAAAATCATAAAAAAGATCATTGGAATCCCGATTTGCAGGCCGAAAATCAGCACATTCCCCATCAGCGTGGAAAACTCCAACGGAAAATTCGCGTCCATTCGCATAATCGTCAACGGAACCAGTCGAAAGCTTTCGACGAGAACCTGGAACAGGATCAGCGGCCCCTTCATCAGGACAAACATGAACAAAAAGCCTATCGAGGTCATCTGAGAGAGGATCACGCTCTCTGTCTCAGTTTGCGGATCGTATATCGTTGCGGCCGAAAAACCGAGCTGGTACCCGTAGATATCTCCGGCGAAATCGACAGCCCAGAACAAGATATTAGCGACCAACCCCGCGGCGAACCCGAAGGTAAAATTGAGCATTTCGATGAGGACGATATCTCCCACAGGTGTGGTTAGGGGGATCGGGGTCCCAACGGCCGGAATCAGGATGTACGAGGTAAAAACGACGAACAACACTTTGATCAAAGGAGGGAAGTAGTGTCCCCCAAAGAAAGGCGAGTATAGGATCAAGCCCGTGAGACGGCTGATGATCNNCGCTGACCAGGAGAGGAAATACCGAAAAACGAACTGCTGTACGTCAAAATCCACCGACGGATCCTCTATATGAGGTTCATATAGTACGTCATCACATCGGCTATATAGTCCATAAGCTTCTGGAAGATCCAGCCCCCGAAAATGACTAAGGACAAGAAGACGACCAACACCTTCGGAACGAACGATATCGTCTGATCGTTAATTTGGGTGACCGCTTGGAAGATACCGATCAACAGACCGATAGCCAAACTGAGAAGCATGGTCGGAGCGATGGTGTACAGAATCACATAGATACCTTCCATAAAAACATCCAAAAACGTCTCTATTGTCATCGAACCCCCCCTACCGCCTATCTGTATATTATATCATGAAGTTCTCGACCGCCGAATCCCCGCACTTCTGGGAACACCCTGGGAACGCCGAACTTTGTGGGTTATCGCGGGGTAACCAGCGGGACCCCGCGATCCTATCTTTGCTTTTTTTTGCACCGCTATGAGCCCGTAAAAATCGGTATCGCGCCGTCGCGAAAAGAAAAGGCGCTTACGCCGCGATGCCGCCCAGGCAGGATCGCCCTGGGAACGCCGGACTTCAGTCCGGCATATTCTTTAAGTTTTTTCACTCCTCCGTGCCCTCTGTGTTCTCTGTGCGAACCCTGCTTTTTCTCTTCGAGCCCCCTGTGCGAACCCTTTTTGAAATGCATATCGCGCCGTCGCGAGAAGAAGGAGCCCTTACGCCGCGATGTATGTTTTCTCCGTGCTCTCTGTGCCCTCCGTGTGAAATCTTTTTTCGCACTTTGGAGAACTCGCCTTTCTGAGAACGTCCTAGGAACGCCGTAGTCCCCCCACTTCAGTACGGCATTTACACCCCCCTTTCGTGTACAATAGACATCGAAAGGAATAGAAGGGAGTGACCCTATGAGACCAATAACAGCCGTTCTCGTGGGCGCGGGAAACCGAGGAACCCACGCCTACGGAGACTACGCGTTACTCAAACCCGAATCCTTGCGGATCGTCGCGGTAGCGGACCCAGACGGGACACGTCGGAAGCGCTTCCAGCAAGACCACCAACTACCCGATAAAGACTGCTTTTCCGATTGGAAGCCCCTCCTTAACGAAAAGCGCGCGGATTTGGCGATCATCGCCACGATGGATAGACTGCACGCCGAACCCGCCCTCCTGGCTATGGAGAAGGGGTACGACATCATCCTCGAAAAACCGATGGCGACGACGTTGGAGGGGTGTCGACAGATCGTCGACGCCGCGAAAGAAACGGGTCGAATGGTCAGCGTCGCGCACGTGCTACGGTACACCACCTTTTTCTCGAAGATCAGAGGGCTTCTGGACGGGGGGAGAATCGGAAGACTCCTACAGATCAACCTCACGGAGCGCATCGGGTACTACCATATGGCGCACATC
>MTKZ01036231.1_pt1 | contig 10286 bp, 8 predicted proteins | sample 1042781 | NCBI WGS metagenome assembly MTKZ01 (sample SAMN06212207, study PRJNA360539) | anaerobic digester metagenome | biome: Wastewater treatment plant; material: sludge; isolation source: anaerobic digester fed with sludge from wastewater treatment plant | place: Denmark: WWTP Viborg ...
TGTTATTTAAGTTGTAATAATGGACATATGCTAAATCGATAATACTCACTGGTAAATCAGCATCTATTTTCTTGGATAAACACAGTTCATAGCTTCTTTGCGCATAATGCAATGCAGAATCTCCCTTATTGGCAGAACCGTAAAATCTTGAAATAGTGGAGAGGGTGGCAGTTAAGCTTGTATAATCTGTTGGTGCATCTAAGTTTGGCAGGGCTTTAAGTAGAAATTCTTTGTGTTTTGCGCTATCGTTCCTGAAACAAATGGCGAGGTCCTGATATATAACTCCCAATACTTCTTTGTTTTTATGCTTCTGCGCCATTTCTAATGCGGTGTATGCCAATTCAGCACCCTGTAAGCTATTACCATTTATAGCCAGTATATAGCCCAATTCTGCCGTTATCAGGGATTCAAGTATCCGGTCTTTTTCTTTCCTGGCAAAGTCAAGCACTTTCTTTGCGTAATCTACCCGGCTTTGCTGGGTTAATTCGTTTATGTCGTAGAGTAAATATCCAACCAGTCTTAGCCTGGCGTTAGTCTCGGAATTGATAATCGCATTGACAACAGAATCAGCTTTTGGGTTTTGTGCAAATACTGGTAGCATACTTGCAATAAAACAAAGGAGGATAATTATTTTTTTCATGTTCAGTTCAATTAGTGTTATCTTTTTCCAATTCTTCTATCGTTTTTTTAGCACTGGCCAGCCGTATCGCTTTATTCTTCTCCACCAATTTATGCGTAGCCCATTTTTCTAATTTATGATGCAATGGTATAAGTAAAGCTGCAATGCAAACCAATGCCAGTAACATCAGCACCGGTGAATGATGAGTGATGCTTTCTAAAAAAGGATGAAGTAGTAAATTTAAAAACTCAAATACCAATAATAAAGCAACTACTCCGAGAAACTGAATGAGCTTGGTATTGGTGATATGGCGGCGACTAAGAGCTAAAAACAGAATAATGAAGGTGAGGATGCCTAGTGCTATTATGGCATATTGGATGTTTTGTTTGCGATGTTGTTCTGCAATTTTCTTTTCCTTTATTAATTCTTGTTGTTTCTTTTCATTTTCAAATGTCATCAATTGTGTTTGTTGAATGGCTTTCGCACTAAATACACTATCATTTTCAATTCTGTAAATTTCAGAATACTTAAAAGCACTGTCCACATTGCTGGTTCTGTAATTATCTAAAAGTAATTTTGCTGCGTTTAATTTATAATTTGTAAAGCCGGTGTTTGCAATAACAGATAAAGCTCTTTTTGCATAAAATATAGATGAATCTCTTTGAAAGATTGAAGCAAAAAATTCTGCCTTTGCAGTATATGCCCAATTTAATTGTTTTACGGAGTTTCTTTTCAAACCATCTTCTATAGCCATATCAAAGTAACTTACTGCAAGTGCAGTGTTTCCCATTTTTCCATGAATACCCCCAAGTGTTAAAAGCGTATAACCAAAATCGTCATAAAAACCTATTCGCTTACAAATCTCAAAATCCTTTTGTTCGTACATTAATGCAGAGTCTGGTTTATTCATTGACAAATACACTTCACCAAGGTTTTGACAGGCCATGGATTTTATTTTCTCGTTTTTTACTCTCTCTCCAATTTCAAGAACAGCTAAATAGTATTTGATTGACTGTTGGTATTCTCTAGTGTCTTTATAACAATGGGCAAGTATTGCTTTGGCCACAGCTAAAGATATTTCGTTACCTGTTTCAATTCCTATTTCAAATCCCTTTATGGAATACTCCAAACTCCTGGTAGTATTGCCCAATCCTCTATAACAGAAGCCAATCGTTGAAGTTGCCAAAGATTCACCTATTTTATCCTTATTGGTTTGACAATATGCCAAAAATTTTTCTGATGCTTTCAGAAATATTAAAGGATCTCCTTCCGAATATGTTTTATAAACCGCAAGTATAGCTTCATAGCGAAGACTATCGCTTTTTGCGGCAGAATATTTTAAAAATAAAGAATCAGTACTTTGTGCAAAGGCTGTTTGCATACTTGCAATAAAACAAAAGAGTACTAGTGTTTTTTTCATTCAACTGTAATTTATTTCACCCGGTTATACTTTTTCAAAACATCGATTACCAATTTATGCGGCAGTCCATAAGCCTTGTTGCCATTTATCCCTTCCATCGTTTCTGCTGCCACCATCGCATTAATGATGGCTTCTTCCACCGCCTGCACTGTTCCGTTAAACAATGGATTAATCATATCATTCGGTAGTGCATCCACTTTTGTAAAATCTTCCCGTTGAAATGCAGTTGGGTTGGCCGTAGAAAAGGCTATAAAAATATCGCCGGAACCATTTTCTCCCCGTCCGCCAACTTTGCCCACACCCAGGGCAATTCTGGCGGCCATTCTTTTTAACTGGTGAGGTAATAAAGGCGCATCTGTTGCAAGCACCACAATAATAGAACCATCACCCGGCTGATAAGATGGTGGTGCTTTAAATTCATAATTCATGGTATCCTTTAATTCTCTGCCAACAGGCACACCAGCGATCGTAAAATTATTTTTGCTTCCAAAGTTGGATTGCACCAATACACCAATGGTATACGTGGAGTCTTTAATTTTTATCACTCTCGATGCAGTGCCGGTGCCTCCTTTAAATCCCAGGCACATCATACCTGTGCCACCACCTACATTTCCTTCTTTCACTAAACCACTCTTTGCACTGTCTAGTGCCTCCCAGGCATTTTCTTCTTTTACATGAAAGCCATAGATGTCATTTAAAAAACCATCGTATGTTTCTGCCACCACTGGATAGGTGTACCAGAAATCTTCTTTATACCATTTATTCTTTACATACCATTTCAACACCGCATCTCTTACCGCACCCACACTATTGGTATTGGTTATCATAATCGGGCCTTCTAAAAATCCGGATTCAGTTATCCAGGTAGTGCCTGTCATTTCTCCATTACCGTTTAATGCATACCAGTTTCCATACACCGGATTATTGTTTTTTCCTCTTGGTAAAATAGCAGTGACACCTGTACGTACCGGACCCTTGCCCCGTATATTTTTTCCCGTGCCAGAAATGATGGTACTGAAACCTACTTCCACACCTTTTACATCAGTAATAGCATTGAACTTTCCCGGTTTGCCATCAAAAGGAATTCCAATATCTCTTGCACGGGGTTTTTGCGCATGGATGTAAAAGTTCCCCAGAATGAATACAGTAAATACAAAAATCTTTTTCATAGTAAGAAGTTTATCTTTTTTAATTAAATCCCACTTTGCCTTTCACCGATTCAAATAATTTCTTTGAGTTATATCCAACGCCGTTTTTAAAAACATATAATACCTTGCGTATGTCGCTGATGTTTTTTGACGGGTCTCCATCAATGATTAAAAGGTCGGCTGATTTACCCGGTTCAATGGTGCCAATTGTTTTATCAAAACCTAATGCAATACTGCCATTCAGTGTTGCAATTTTTATCGCTTCCAGCGGGGTGAATCCAGCTGCTTCAACGAGTAATTCTATTGCCCGCCAATTACCATAACCGGCTAATGTCCCGCCATTACCTGTTGGATCGGTGCCAACAGTAAGCAAGCCACCCATTTCGTAAAACATTTTTTCCATTTTGGAAGTAGTAGCGAATGCTTTATCGTACACAGTTGGGCCTTTGGCCGATTTGATAGCGGAAAGTCTTTGTAAATAAAAGTCCCTTGTATCTGGCGACATAGCATTGAGTGCTTCCTGGTTCGGTTGCGGTTGAGTGGTGGTATTTCCTTCAAACACGGATAATGAAGAAGTGATACTTGTTTTTTTATCAATCAAAAATTGAATGAATTGTTTTACACTGTCATGCTGAATATCAAGATTACTCAATGCTTTATAGGAACTACCGGGAGCTGGGGGTTCATTTTCTTTTTTACCAGCAGCAAAATCTGTACTGGCCATAAATCCATGTTCTAAATTATCCATACCCAACGAAGCAGCTTCTTTGTAGGTAACAATATCGTGGTGCCCGGTAATTTTCAACTTTCTTTTATGCGCAGCATCAATAGCCGCTTTCAATGTTGGCTTATCTACACCCATGTAGGCTTTAAAAGAAGTAAAGCCCTGGTCGGCCCAATAGTTTACAAAAGCTGCTGCATCGGCCGGTGTTTTATTTTCATTCATTTGCGGAAACCGTGTTGACTTTCCTTCAATGTATGGAGCAGTCAATTCCATATTGGGACCGGGGAATACACCGAGGTCAATATCTTTTTTTATCCGGAGGTCTGAGTAGGGCTCAATACTGCCACATGTTCTGATCGTAGTAGCACCGGCAGCGAGGTAAAGCCGGGGAAAGCTAAATGGTAATTGTTTTAAATGAAGATAACGGGCTTCTATGGAAGGTGCTGATATATACATATGTTCATGCAGCATCACCAAACCCGGCATAATGGCTTTGCCATTCAGATCAATGAGCTTGGCACCATTGGGTATAGCCGCTTTTGCATCATCACCCACCCAATCAATTTTACCATTGCTGATGATGACTGTTTGATGCGGTTTGGCAGCATTGCCTTTGCCATCAATCAATAAACCATTTTTGAAAACTGTAACCGGGTCATTGTATTCAATATATTTTTTTGTTTCATCGCTGAACTTTATTTGTGAAAAAGCCGGAGCTGCAAATAAGTATGCAATAAAAAGGAGTACTATTTTTTTCATGATAATGAGTTGAATGGATTACTGAAATATATGGCAGTACGTTTTTAACTTATTTTTGTACGAGTTGAATGCAGGTGTTTAACTCTCCACTGTTTTCTTTCTTTCGCTAAAACTACAGTTTCTAGCCATTGTACCGTTACTTGTTTGCCATCTTTTAATATTATTGACTGAAGCCGATAAGTAATCCATGCCGTATTCTTATCTACTGTGGTATTGATGAACTCAAAACTATTGGTACGTTTAAAATTGGCTGACTGATTCAATGTAATGGCCTTTAGGATCAGTGTATCCATATTCCATACCTGTCCATATTCGTACAGTGTAATATCCGCTGTGCTATGGGCTTTCAGGCTGACAGAGTCCCGGTTTGATAAAGCATCAAAAAATTTTATTATAGTTTGCTGCACAGCCTGCTGGTTTTTGGTTGTTGGTTGCTGAGCCTGTAACAATGCTATGCATAAAATGGCGGGGAGAAGGATTGATAGTTTTTTCATAAATACTTTTTTACTTATGCTGATTGTTTTTTATCGTTTATCAACCAATATAGATGGAACAACAATAATGGAACCAGCCACACAAATACATCTGAAGCCAGATATGCTGTTGATTTATTTGGAAATAAATAATAGAATACATCCATAGCGTAAGCATCAATTACTCTTACAGTAACAAAATAAGCCGCACAGATAAAACTGCTGATCATCATTCGTTGATGTAATATTATTTTTCGTTGCTTAATAAAATAAAAGGCAAGTACGACAAACAACAGCCATAAACTGGTTACTATAAATTGGGAGGGCATACAGGCAACACAACTCGTTCTGGGTAACATAACATACAAGGTGGTAATACAGAGAAACGATGCAAGTATATAGAGCTTGCCTGTTTTACGATGAAAAGAAATGTATTTGTTGCGTATGGCAGGTGTGAATTGTAATATAGCGGTGCAATAAACAATGATGCCGGCCAAAATATGCAACGCAAAGATGCTGTTGTCAAATGTAGATTTGCTTCCCCAATGTTCTAAAGTATCGTTGGTGAGGTACTTGTATTTAGGTATCAACATAAAGAGAAAGAGGCCAAAGAAGGCAAGCCAAAAAATAGCAATGGAAATTTTCTTTAGCATGTTTATTTTTTATTCATTTCTGCATAATCAAATACCAAATTGCAAAAAGTAATTACGCCTAATTTGAAGGAAGCATCATCAATTATGAATTCAGGCGTATGATGCGGGGGAGCTGTTTTGGCGTCTTTGCCTTTGGGCATACCACCCAAACGAAAGAATAAGCCAGGTACTTTTTGGGCATAAAATGAAAAATCTTCTGCACCGGTATTTGCAGGAACTAAGAATACATTTCCCACTCCGGCTGATTTTTGTAAAGTAGGTAACATGAGATTTGTGAGTTCGATATTATTAAACGTAACAGGATATTTAACTCCGTAAGGAAGTTCTACTAGTGCTGTTGCGCCAGCTGCTTCGGCTGTCTTTTCTGCAATTTGTTTAATACGGCTATAAATCAAAGTTTCATCTTCATTGGTGAAAGCCCTTACATCACCAAGCATCTCTACTTGTGCCGGAATTATATTAGAGCGGTTGCCGCCATTTATCGCACCAACCGTTACCACCGCCGCATTATCAGTAATTTTTACATTTCTGCTTACAATTTGTTGAAGGCTGACAACAATTTGAGAGGCAACAAGAATGGGGTCAACAGAAAACCAGGGTTTAGACCCATGACTGGGCTTGCCTTTAACCGTAATTTTAAAATCACCAACACCTGCTAACGTTCCACCCGGGCGATAGGTAAGATTACCAACCTCCACCTGTGAATCCATGTGCAATCCAAAAATCACATCCACTTTGGGGTTTTCCAATACACCTTCTTTCACCATCAAATAGGCTCCACCTTCTTCACCTATTGGGGCTCCTTCTTCTGCTGGTTGAAAAATAAATTTCACCGTTCCTTTCAGGTCTTTTTTCATACCTGCTAATACTTCGGCAACACCCATTAATACGGCCACATGCCCATCATGACCGCAAGCATGCATCACACTTGTTTCTTTGCCATTATACATGGTTTTTACTTTGGAGGCAAAGGGCAAGCCATTCGTTTCCTCTACGGGTAAGGCATCCATGTCGGCTCTTAAGGCGATAACAGGTCCCGGTTTATCGCCTTTTAAAATACCCACCACTCCTGTAATGCCCACTTTTGTTTGTACTTCAATACCCAGCGATTGCAAATGTTTGGTAATGAGTTCGGCAGTACGAAACTCCCTGTTTCCTAATTCGGGGTTTTGATGGATATCGTGGCGCCATGCAATTACTTTCTGCTCTATTTTATCTCCACTTTTAGCGATTAGTTCGCTGTAATTGCTTTTTTGGGCAGATGCTAGTTGGAAACCAAATAGCAAAACGATTATGATTGATTTTTTCATTTTAATTTACTTTCAATTATTTATAAATTTTGTTGAATGCAATACATTTATTTTCTATAGCTTTTTTCTAATATCAAAATACCTGTTTCCATTTCTGGTGAAGATGGTTTGATGTTGTCTTGTTGCATCTGATTGATTTTAGTGTCCGTTCTTTAAAGCCTGCCAGCTTGGTTTTTTAAATACTTCTGCTCCAGGTCTTCCACTTGCTCCAAATGATTCTTCACCTGGATAAATTTTAATAACAGCATGGCCAAAATGACAACTGAAGAAAACACAACAAAAATTGTTTGCCAGCCGAAATGGTTACGAAGTAATCCTAAAAATGCAGCACCTGCTGCTAATGCACCATTAAAAACCGTCATGCAAAAGGTGAACTGCAAGGCCGAAATTCTTTTCCAGCACATTTGCATAGCTAATGCCAGCACACCAATATTGAGCAGCACGATACATATATTGATGCAGGCAATAAAAGTGATAACAAACGATTTGTTTTGCCAAAAGGCATTAGAAAAGGCCATAATACCGACCAATATGGCTGTAACTAAAAGTATACTCTGTAGCATGCGAACAATACCAAACCGGTAAATAATAATTCCTCCGGTTACCATTCCAACAAGTCCTCCAATCAAGTAGGTAGTAGAATAAGTTTTTGAATAAAAAATATTATCCCACCCAAGACTTTTAATGGTAAAAATGGGAAGCAACGTTCTCATGTAATGGATGGCAGCCATTATTATAAAAGTGATGATGACCAGTAACCACATATTACGTAATGAAAGCACCTGTTTGAAAGATTTGAACAGTTTACCCCAGCTATCAATTGCCATTAGTGCTGCATCAGGTGAAGTAGCACCGGCACTCCAGGGCAATAATTTTTCACCCTTTCTTTCTCTTAATAGTAAGGGTACAAGCATAAATAGCAGAATTGACATAGCCAGCAATGAAACGGCAAATGAAAAGCCATAGCTGTTAATGAGCCAACTTCCCAGTCCCAATGATAAAGAAGTGCCCACAATTTTGGATCCCCACATCAAACTGTTGGCTTTGCCTTGTTGTTCAATCGGTACAATATCTATCACTAAGCTATCGGTAGCAATATCCTGGAACATGATAAAAATGTGAACACTTACTGCCACGGTGGTAAGTAATGCAACATTGTTTAAAGGGTCGGGCACAAATGATAGTGCCAGTAAGCTGCACATAATACCAAACTGACCAAACAGCATCCACGGTCTTCTTCGCCCCATGGGCAAAAAAGTAAATCGTTCCATGAAAGGGGCTAATAAAATTTTAAGACTGAACGGAATCATGATAACAGCGCTGTAACCGGCAATTTCTCCGGCACTCTTGCCATTCATCGCCATCCAGGCTGGTATGGCGAACATCGTTATGCCTTCCGGGATGCCTTGCGAAAAATACAAAACAATAAAAGTGGCATAACGCAAAACAGGATGCTCTGCCAGGGGAGGCAGTGTAGTTGTTTTTTTGGATGAAACAGCTTCTGTTGAATTCATTTGTTTTGGTTTAACGAAATGCAGCTTTTAAGAATGTTGTAAATACATTATTTGTTTATCGCTAAGCTTTCTGTCTCACAATCCTCTACAATACAATTGAGCGGTGAAAATTATTTTATTTCAATCAGCACCATATTTATTGCTGCATCTGCCGTTGCAGAAAAGTAAAATGCAGCGGCTGGTTTTATGTATACATATTTTCCTGCTTTTAATTGCGAAAGTTCTTTACCTTTTTTGTTATGAAGGGTTACATCGGTGCCTGCTACCAATTCTGCTATCATCGGCCCCCGGCCCTTAATGACTTGCTTATTGAATAATTCTGCTGTCAAACGGTAAGCGATTATTTTTTCATTTTCAAATAATACATTGAAAGGGAGCGGTTGTAATATTTTGGCTGCCTTGTAAGCTGAAAGCAATTCAACATCGGTTACGTGAAATGGAACTGTATCACAATTACTCACCCTATGCACCAGCGTATCATTAACAAATGACCTGTACCAGGCATAGCCTTGGGTATTTTTAGCGGTTACCCATTCCTTACCTTTTATTTGTGAGCATACAACTGTTGTGGTAAAATGCAGAAATACGGACGGTGTTGAATGAATATGAAACAAACTGGTATCGCCGGGCGGTATGTTAACATCCAGCAACCGGATATATTTATTTTCCAATACCTTTTTGTGGCGTGGTTCTTTGCTTACCTGTACCTGTGCTGTGAGTACAAATGAGCTCAATAAGATTATCCCTAAAAGGACAGCTCTTTTATTTTTCATTTAATTTTTTATAAATAACTCAGCCACCATTTTTCTTTATGAATGGTTTTATACTTGTCATATCGTTTACATAAGGGATACAACGCAATAACCACCGCCAGCCAAACCCCATACACCACCCATAAATTATATCCCTCACCCGGGGCTACGAATAAGAAAGGAAATTGCTTACCTACATTTTGTGCATCTTCCAGTGTATGCCCACGGGCAAAAAAACAAATGGCCGCCACTAAGTGGATAAGGTAGATATGAAGGATATAATAAAAGAAAGCAGTTCTGCCAAATACAACCATCGCATTGGTAAAACTGTTTTTAATTTTCTCCATATAAGCCAGTAGTAATAAAGCCGGACCAATTGTGATGCAGAGGTATAATAAAGACGGCGGATACTTATCTACATTTAAAAAAGATAGAAAAGTATAGAAACCGTTTTTCTGCGTGGTCCAGTCCACCGGATCGCCATATACATTGGAAAAGCGAAGAGCTATAAAAAATACGATCAATCCCAAGCCGATACGGGTTAGTATTTTTCTGCGTTGTTCTGAAGTGTATGTTGGTGTAAACAATGCTCCGGCACAATAGCCAAGCATCATTACACCCGTCCATGCGGGAAAAGGATACACCAGGAAGGCGAAACGATTGGGTGAAAATTCATAAGGTGTAAATACGCCGTGATGAAACAGATCCCATGCAAAGCTGGCGTTAAAACCAGTAGCCGCTTCCGGAATGTCTAATAAATTATGACCGGCGACAATAATAACACCAAGTATAAATATAACTTTATAAGGAAGCCTGATCAGCACCATTAACCCCAACATTACCATACTGATACCGATGGCCCAGATAACCTGGAAAGCAATCATATTATAGAAAGGATTGAATGTCCACGCAAA
>MTKZ01019665.1_pt1 | contig 10282 bp, 18 predicted proteins | sample 1042781 | NCBI WGS metagenome assembly MTKZ01 (sample SAMN06212207, study PRJNA360539) | anaerobic digester metagenome | biome: Wastewater treatment plant; material: sludge; isolation source: anaerobic digester fed with sludge from wastewater treatment plant | place: Denmark: WWTP Viborg ...
AAACATGGTCCTTCGGATAAAACTCGAAAAATTGTATATCAGGATTCACTATGTGCACTTTATTATGCAAGAAATATAGATAAATGTCCTCGTGAAGATACTCGAAAAGCTGTTTGCCAATATTCAGGATATGCATATTGGTATGCGAAAGAAGTAGATATGTGTCCTCATGAAGAAACTAGGAAGGCAGCATGTAAAGATTCATTATATGCATATTTATATACAAAGGAGATAGATAAATGTTTTCGCGAAGATACCTGGATGACTGTAAAAGGTACAGAATATGAAGAAAAATATAAAAGAATATTGAAGAAATTGGTTAAGGAACAGATTATATGAATCATAAAGAAGCTTTTGATTTTGCAGCAAGATATGGTCCTTCGAATAAAACAAGAGAAATTGTTTGCCAGAAGGTATATTTTTATGCATTAAATATAGATAAATGTCCTCGGTAGGAAGTTTTTCAATGATAAAAATAAGTTAACTGAGGAGAAAACACATGACTCCAGAATATGCGTTATGGTCTGCACAATATATAGATAAATGTCCTCGTGCAAACACAAGAAAAGCTTCTTGCAAAAGTCCAGAATATGCATATCTTTATGCGAAAGAAGTAGATAAATGTCCTCGGGAAGATACTAGGAAAGCAGCATGTGTGGCCCCATATTTTTCATATAAATATGCATTAGAGATAGATAAAGGGCCCGTGGATATTACTAGGGAGATCGCATGTAAGAATGCATTTTTTGCATATTTATATGCGCAAGATATAGATAAATGTATTAGAGAAGATACTTGGTTGGCTGTAAAAGGTACAGGATATGAGAAAGAATATAGAAAGTTTTTCAATGAATTGGCCAAGGAAGATATTATTATATGACTCCAAAAGAAGCCTATGAGCATGCAGAAAAACATGGTCCTTCGGAAGAAACGCGTAAAATTGCTTGTAAAGATTTATGTTTTGCATTTTGGTATGCGAAAAATATAGATGAATGTCCTCAGGAAGATACTCGTGAGGCTGCATGTAAAGAATCATATAATGCATTTTATTATGCATTACTTATAGACAAATGTCCTTGGGATAATACCAGGGAGGCTGCATGTAAAGATTCATTATATGCATATTGTTATGCATTGGAGATAGATAAATGTTTTCGTGAAGATACTTGGATGGCTGTAAAAGGTACAGAATATGAAGAAAAATATAAAAGAATATTAAAGAAATTGGTTAAAGAACAGATTATATGAATCATATAGATAAATGTCCCCGGTAGAAAGTTTTTCAATGATAAAAATAAGTTAGCTGGGAAAAAACACATGACTCCAGAATATGCGTTTTGGCATGCAAAACATATAGATAAATGTCCTAGGGAAGATACTAGGGAAGTAGTTTGTAAAAGTCCAAAAGTAGCATATTGGTATGCAAGAGATGTAGATAAATGTTCTAGAGATGATACACGGGAAGCTGCTTGTAAAAAATCATTTTTTGCATATTTTTATGCGCAAGATGTAGATAAATGTATTAGAATAGATACTTGGTTGGCTGTAAAAGGTACAGGATATGAGAAAGAATATAGGAAGTTTTTCAATGAATTGACTAAGGAAGATATTATTATATGACTCCAAAAGAAGCCTATGAGCATGCAGATAAATATGGTCCTTCGGAAGAAACGCGTGAAATTGTTTATCAGGATTATGTATATGCATATTATTATGCGAAAGATGTAGACAAATGTCCTAGAGAAGATACTCGTGAGGCTGCATGTAAAGTTTCAAATTATGCATATAAATATGCATTAGATGTAGACAAATGTCCCAGAGAAGATACTAGGGAGACTGCATGCAAAGATTCATTATATGCATATTATTATGCAAAAGAGGTAGATAAGTGTCCTATGGAAGATACTCGGGAGGCTACATATAAAAGTCTATATTATGCATATTTATATGCTAAAGATGTAGACAAAAAACCCAGAAAAGATACTCGGGAAGCCGCATGTGAAAATTCACATTTTGCATATTTATATATGAGAGATATAGATAAGGGGCCCACGGAAGATACCTGGTTGGCTGTAAAAGGTTCTAAATATGAAGAAGAATATAAGGAAATGTTTAACGAGTTAATTTGTGAAAATCCATATTTTCCATAATTATATGCAAGAAATATAAATAAGGGGCCTACGGAAGATACTTGGCTGGCTGTAAAAGGTTCTAAATAATAAGAAAATGTTTAACGAGTTACTTAAGGATCAAATTATATGACTCCAGAAAAAGCCTATGAGCATGCGAAAAAATATGGTCCTTTGGATATTACTCGGGAAATTGTATGTCAGGATCCAGAATATGCATATTATTATGCATTAGATATAGACAAATGTCCCAGAGAAGATACTAGAGAAGCTGTCTGTAAAAGTTCTCAATATGCATATTATTATGCAAAAGAGATAGATAAGTGTCCCAGAGAAGATACTAGGGAAGCTGCATGTAAAAATTCATATTTCGCACATTATTATGCAAGAGATATAGATAAATGTCCCAGGGAAGATACTAGGGAGGCTACATGTAAAGATTCATATTGGGCAATTGGATATGCATTAGATGTAGACAAGTGTCAAAGGGATGATACTAGGGAAGCTGCATGTAGAGATCCATTTTCTGCATATAAATATGCAGAATATATAGATGGATGTCCTCGGGAAGATACTTGGCTGGCTGTAAAAGGTTCTAAATATGAGGAAGAATATAAGAAAATGTTTAACGAGTTACTTAAGGATCAAATTATATGACTCCAGGAAAAGCCTATGAGCATGCGAAAAAATATGGGCCATCGGATAAAACTCGGAAAATTGCTTGTCAGGAATCATTATATGCATATTTATATGCAAAAGATACAGACAAATGTCCTCATAAAGATACTAGAAAAGCTGCATGTAGGTTTCCGCAATATGCATATGATTATGCAAAATATGTAGATGAATGTCCCCGGGATGATACTAGGGAAAGTGCCTGTAGAAGTCCAAAATGGGCATATTGGTATGCATTAAATATAGATAAATGTCCCCGGGAAAATACTAGGGTTTCTGCTTGTAAAAGTCCAGAATGGGCAACGTGGTATGCATTAGATGTAGACGAATGCCCCAGAAAAGATACTAGAGAAGCTGCATGTAAAAGTCCTCTTGAGGCATATTATTATGCATTAAATATAGATAAGATGCCCAGAAAAGATACTAGGGAAGCAGCTTGTAAAAGTCCAAAAGTAGCATATTGGTATGCAAGAAATATAGATAAATATGCTAGAGAAGATACTTGGCTGGCCGTAAAAGATACAAAATATGAAGAAGAATATAGAAAACTTTTCAATAAATTAATGAAAGAAGAAATTATATGACTTCGCAAAAAGGATTCGTATATGTAAATGATCCTTCAGAAGAAAGTAGAAATATTGCCTGCGAAGATCCAGAATTTGCATATAAATATGCAAGATACATTGATCAGGGACCAAGGGAAAATACAAGAAAAGCTGCTTGCGGGAATCCAGAATATGCGTTTGAATATGCACAAAACGTAGATAAAAAGCCTAGAAAGGATACTAGAAATGCTGCATGCAAAAGTCAAGAATTCGCATATAGATATGCAGCAGTATTAGACAAGAAGCCCAGAAAAGAGACTCGTGAAGCTGCAAGTAAAGATCCAGAATGGGCCTTTTGGTATTCATTTAGCATTGATAAAAAACCTCGGGAAGATACTAGAAAAGCAGCTTGTGAAAATCCAGAATTTGCATATTATTATGCATATGATATTGACAAAAAACCCTTAGAAGAAACTCGTAATGCAGCATGTACAAATCCATATTGGGCATATAGATATGCACTATACATAGACAAAGGACCCAAAGATAATACTAGGGAAGCTGTCTGTAAAAGTTCTCAATATGCATATTATTATGCAAAAGAAGTAGATAAGTGTCCCAACAGTAATACTAGAGAGGCAGTTTGTAAAGATCCGAAATATGCTTATTTTTATGCATTATATGTAGATAAATGTTCCCGAGAAGATACTCGAAAAGCTGCATGCAAAGATCCAGAATTTGCATTTTATTATACAAGAGATGTAGATAAGGAACTCCAAATAGAAACATGGATGGCCGTAAAAGATACAGAATATGAGAAAAAATATAAAATAACATTTCATAAACCAATTAAGGAGTTAATTATATGAGCCCAAAAGAAGCCTGTGAATATGCGAGAGAATGCGGTCCATCGAATGAAACCAGGGAAATTGCTTGTGAAAGCCCAGTTTGGGCATATATATATGCATGGATTATTGATCGGAATCCTAGAAATGAAACTCGGGAAGCTGCAAGTAAAAATTCGAAATATGCATATTTTTATGCATTAAATGTAGACCAAGAAGCTAGAAATGATACCTGGTTGGCCGTAAAAAATACCGAATATGAAAGAAAATATAAAAAGATTTTTAATGAGCCAATTAAGGAGAAAATTATATAAATTTAGAATTTTACACAGACAAAAACATAGAGATGATATTCTAAAATTTTTCTATCAAATAGCATATCATATTTGAAGATAAATTGGGAAGCCTTTGGAAAACTTGGAGGTTCATCATGAAATTTGATGAAACGTATTTTACCGCTATGGCAGCCTATGAAGATGCACTATTATTGCTTCGTAGTCCTTCAAATGCAACAAGAGAAATAGCTTGTCAAGATCCCGAATGGGCCTGGAAATATGCATACTATATAGACAAATGTCCTCGGGATGATACTAGGGAAGCCTCATGTAAAGAATCGTATTGGGCATTAGCATATGCAGGGCGAGTAGATAATCAACCAAGAGATGATACTAGAGAGGCCGCTTGTAAAGATTCACTCTGTGCATATGATTATGCACTTTGGGTAGATAAATATCCCATGGAAATTACTAGGGAAGGTGCTTGTAAAGATCCGGAATGGGCATATGCATATGCGAAAGATGTTGATAAATACTCTAAAGAAAATACTAGAGAAGGTGCCTGTAAAAATCCTAAATATGCATATCTTTATGCGAAAGATGTTGATAAATGTTCTAAGGAAAATACTAGAGAAGGTGCCTGTAAAGATCCAAGATTCGCATATCAATATGCGAGAGATATTGATAAATGTTCCAGGGATAATACTCGGGAAGCCGCATGTAAAGATTTAAAATGGGGATACAAGCATGTATCAGCTAAGAAAATGAAGCAATTAGTTTGTACTTCTTTAAAATGGGCGGCCCTTTATGCATTAAATATAGATAAAGAACCCAGAGATGATACAAGAGAAGCTGCTTGTAAACATCCATATTATGCTTATTTTTATGCATTATATGTAGATAAAAAACATAGAAATGATACTTGGTCGGCCGTTCAGAATACAAAATATGAAGAAGAATACAAAAATAAATTTAATTTATCAAATTCCTAAGGACAATATGGAAAATAACATAAAAATTGATTACTTCTGTGCTTTTCATATTAAATTAATTCTTAAATTATTTCGATTTTTTCATTTATTTAATTTAGCAAGAAGATTCATGTGTCGAAATTATTTGTCCGCATATTTTTATGCAATTCAGGATGGCCCAAGCAAAATGACTCGCATTGCTTCGTGCAAAAATCCTGTTACTGCATATTTATATGCGAAAGATGTAGATAAATGTGCGAAAGATGAAACTCGTTTAGCTTCGTGTATTGATGTTAAGTTTGCATATTTATATGCAAAGAACATTGATAGATGCTATCATGTTGAGACTTGGAAAGCTGTAGTTGGGACAGAATTAGAAATGCACTACGAAAAAAATATTAATGAATTCAGAGAGGTAAAAATACCATGACATATTTAGATTATTTCTTTTTTGTTGCTATTTTCTTTGTTTTTGTTTTGCTTTTTATCGATTTAGTTGCTGATGAGAATAAGCACATTGATGATTCTTAAAGTTTTAGTTTTTCAATAATGTATTTTTAATTGAAAAGGAGTTTTATAACATGATTTCTTCCTTAGTCGCAGAAAAAGCTAGTTTAAAAATGAATGTTCTTGATGTTCAAAAGGGTCAATTTGTTGGCATCATTCGCATTGTTGATGGGAAACAGGTAAGTTCTGAACTTCCTATTTCTTTGATTTCTGATTTGCAGGAACTTTTGGGTGATAATTTGACAGTTTCTCCTGATGGTGTTTTCGTTCGTCGTTGTCGCGAGGTATTTCAGGCATTAAAAGAAGTTGGCTTGCCAATTATTTCTTCTCATATTTCTTCTGAGCGCAAATATAGTCTGAATTAAATGATTTTCGGGTGCATTTCGGGCCCCTTGGCACCAGAATTCTGCACTCGGGCCTGGGGAGGAATATTATGGACAAGATAGATATTGCTATCATTCGAAAAATAGCATATTCGGGTGAAGAAAAAATTGATTTTATGTGTTCTTGACTAGTTGCTCCTATTATAGAAATATATGAAAAATAATAGAAAAATATTTAATAAAAAAAAGGTATTTAGGAGGATATATCTGAATATATAAATATGAAACTTACTGACTACGCAAAAAAACATGGAGTTTGTTACCGAACCGCATGGAACTGGTTTAATAATGGGCAAATCGATGGGGCTTTTAAAATGCCATCCGGTACTATTATTGTGCCAGACGAAATTCTGAAAAAACAAAATAAATCTGTCTGCATCTACTGCAGAGTCTCGAATAACTCCAGAAGAAAAGAATTGGATTATCAAGTCGATAGATGCTTAGAATTCTGTAGGACAAAGGGAATCGAAGTCCTGAAAATATATAAAGAAGTTGCTTCCGGGATGAACGATAACCGGAAAGAACTTTGGAAAATGTTGGATAGTAGCCCTGGGGTTGTTGTCGTTGAACATAAAGATAGATTAACACGATTCGGCTTTAACTATCTCGAAAAACTACTCGATAAGCAAGGAACCGAAATCATCGTAATCAATAGAGATAATAAAAACGATGATGACCTACTGAAAGATATGGTATCGGTAATTACATCTTTCTGCTGCAGGCTCTATGGGCTTCGTAGAGGAATGAATAAAACTAAAAATATCAAAAAGGAACTGGCCGATGAAATGTCTTAATGAAAAAACAAAAACAATAACCAGGTCAACTACACTCTCCTTTAAAAAAGATATTAACCAAGGAAAGCATATCACCATAAAAAATATCCTCGAAGACGGAAAGGAACTCTGCCAGTTCTTTATCGATTTCCTCTGGGAAAATGAAATCTCGTTTACAGACTCAAAGAAAAATATCCGCGTATTTAACCGAAAAAAAGACCTTCTGGATTGCCCGAGCTTTATCTCTACCGTCGGAATCGAAATACCCGAAAAACTACGGCACCTGCATGGAAGATTTATAAAAGCCATTTCTACACAGGCTTGTGGAATCGTTAAATCTAAACTAGAACTTAGAAGAAAAAGACTATTCGTCGTTAATGAGCTAGAAAAAGAAGGAAAAACAGCAAATAACCTCGTCAAAAAACTGGATAAAGATATCGTAACCAAGCCAGTAATTAAAAGCTTCAACATCCATCTCGACTCAAATAACTCGGACATCCGTATACTAGAGAACAAGAGAAAAAACAAAAAGCAGGTAGTGATGGATGGTTTTATCCAGTTAAGCGCCATTAGTAAGAAATACGGAAGAGTTCGGATTCCCATTCGGTTTCATCGACAAATTAATAAGTGGAGAGCATTTGGCGAAATAAATAGCGGGATCATTCTTTCAAAGAACTCGGTAATGCTTTCTTTTTCCATTCCGAGGCCAGAGGAGAAAGAAGTTGGTCGGACTGTCGGAGTAGATTAAGGCATTATCAATGTTGTTACTTTTTCCGATGGACAAACATCGGGGCAAGATAAAGATGGCCATACGCTCCAAAGCATTCAAAATCGTTTATCTCGAAGAAAGAAGGGCTCGAAGAGATTTGAGAAATCGCAGCGTCATCGGGAGAACCATATTGGCTGGGCATTAAATTTGCTAGATCTTTCCGAGATTAACGATATTCGTTTAGAAAAGATATATCAGATACGAAAGGGGAAAAAGAGTAGTAGGTTTTTAAGCCACTGGACCGCGACAAAGATAGCAGAAAAGCTAGAGAGGCTTTGCGAGGAGAACGGGGTCCGTTTTTCGCTGCAAAGCTGTGCGTATCGGAGTCAACGTTGTAGTGCCTGCGGTTTTGTTCATGAGAAGAATCGGAAGAAAAAGGTATTTCATTGCCTCTCTTGCGGTTTTTTGGAGGATGCCGATTTTAATGCTTCATTAAATCATGAGGCGGAGCTTCCTTCGGTCCCGATAAAATTTATCGGGACTGGCTTGAATAAGGGTGCTGGAGGTGGTTTTTATTGGAAAGAGCGAGGCTTTTTCCACACGGATGGTTCGGAGTTTACAGTCCCGAGCGATCCGATACTAAATGCAGGTTTTCCATAGAATTCTATTGGGGAGCCAACTGTAATAATCTTATTTTAAATAATACTAGAAAGGAACTTAATCAGTTTAATGAGGAATATTATGGACCGGATAGATATTGCTAATATTCAAGACATAGCATATTCGGGTGAAGAAAAAATTGATTCTATGTATGATATTCTTATTTTTAATAATATTAAAAAGGAATTTGATCAGTTTGATACAGTAACTAGAAATTTATTTTTAATGCAACGAAACGCAAAAAGTGCCTATGAATATGCAATTTGCATAATACATTGTTGGTATTGGGATGAGTCTTTTACAAATCATAGAAATTTCATATTTAATCAATTTCGTACGGCTGCTTGTACAGATCCATATTATGGATGTTTATATGCAATAAACATAGACGAATGCTATCATGAATTAACATATAAATCTGCATGTAGGGAACCGAAAACAGCATTTCTTTATGCATATTATATTTTAAAACATTCGACGAATGAATCTCGTCGTTCTGCATGTAGAGATCCATATTGTGCATATTGCTATGCATTAGAAATAGATAATTGTCCTCGGGATGATACTAGGAAAGCTGCTTGTAGAAATTCGGGATGTGCATATTATTATGCGAAAGATATAGACAAAGAACCCAGGAGGGATACTAGAAAAGTTGCTTGTAAAGAGCCCAATACTGCATATTGGTATGCAAAAAGTGTAGATAAATGCTCTAGAAAAGATACTAGGAGAGCTGTTTATAAAGATCCGGAATATGCATATTTTTATGCAAAAGATGTAGACAGAGAACCCAGAGATGATACTAGAAAGGCTGCCTGTAAAAGTCCAGATTTTGCATATCTTTATGCACTAAATATAGACAAATGTTCCAGAGATGATACTAGGAAGGCTGTCTGTGGAGATTCAAAATATGCATTAGCATATGCGAGAGATGTAGACAAAGGCCTCCATGAAGATACTTGGAAAGCAATAAAAAATACGGAATATGAGGAAGAATATAAGAAGATTTTTAACGAGTTACTTAAGGAACAACTTATATGAGCCCGAAGGAAGCATTAGAATATGCGCAAGAGAATGGTTTTTCGGATAAAATAAGAGAACTCATTTACCAAGATCCAGAAACTGCATATGAATGTGCATATTCTGTTGATCAAGAGCCAAAAGAGGATACTAGGAATGCTGCATGCAAAGATTCTCAATGGGCATATTTTTATGCAAAAAATGTAGATAAAGAACCTAGAGATGATACTAGAGAAGCCTCATGTAAAAATTCATATTTTGCATGTTTATATGCACAATATGTAGACAGAGAACCTAGAGATGATACTAGAGAGGTTGCCTGTAAAAAATTATATTCTGCATAATAATATGCAGAATATGTAGATAAATGTCCCCGGGATGAAACTAGAGAGACTGTTTGTGAAAGTGCTGGATATGCATATTATTATGCAATAAATATAGACAAATGTCCTAGAGATGATACTAGGAAGGCTGTCTGCGAAGATTCAAAATATGCATTAGCATATGCGAGAGATGTAGATATGTGTCCTCATGAAGATACCTGGGAGGCAGTAAAAAATACGGGATATGAGGAACAATATAAGAAGATTTTTAATGAGTTACTTAAGGATCAAATTATATGAGTTCAGAAGAAATATACAAAAAACACGAAGAAATGGTAGTAGAATTTCGCGAAAAAACGAGACATATTTTTCGTAAAGATCCAAATGAAATTTCCAGTCAAAATTCGAATAAATTTCCTAGTAAAGTAGATGAACCTTGTTATAGGCTTAGAGAATTGTTACATTGGTAT
>MTKZ01035558.1_pt1 | contig 10282 bp, 10 predicted proteins | sample 1042781 | NCBI WGS metagenome assembly MTKZ01 (sample SAMN06212207, study PRJNA360539) | anaerobic digester metagenome | biome: Wastewater treatment plant; material: sludge; isolation source: anaerobic digester fed with sludge from wastewater treatment plant | place: Denmark: WWTP Viborg ...
TTAAAATATTTTCACGACAAACTGTAGTGTAATGCAAGCCAAACCGTCTTCTGCGATTGGTCTGTCCATTCTACCCTGTGCCGCTTGTGGGCAGGAATATTGATATAGTCGCCCGGCTTCATGATTATCGGTTCGGCCTCGTCTTCGAACATGATAACTGCGGCGCCTGTAAGTAAAACAACCCATTCATCTCTTTCCTGATCATACCATTGCCCGCAAGGTGTTATCTGTCCGTTTGAAATAATCCTTTCAAGCTTGAAATTATTGGCTTCAAGCATGGTTTCAAAATATTCGTCATCATCTGTCTTATGCAGACATTCAAAAATATTGCGGATGTTTTCATTCATATTAAAAGGTGCCAGTCATCACATTACAATTCCAGCCAGGAATCAGAGTAAAGTGTGTGTCCGAGGAGGATTTTGGCGGTTTTCACATAATCTGCCTCTTCCCTTGAAAGCGCTGACATATCAATACTTTCACCATCCATTACCCTAAATATAAGGCTTTCAATATCAGGCCGGTTTCCTCTTGCGATTTCCCTCAATTCAGCATCAAAGGCGTCTACAATTGCAGAATACATCCCGTAACGCTTAATCATGACAAGATACGTCCTGTTCAAAATGCCTCTCAAATGCGCTGGGCATCCGTTTGACACGTTCGAAAGCCCGCAGGTAGACTTTGAGTTAGGTGCCAGTTCTGTCAGCATCATAACGAATTCTGTGCAACCCTGAACCTGCATCTGCTGGGAATTAATAGGCAGAACAATCGGGTCAAGCCAGATATCTTCTTCCGGTATTCCATAATTTGCAGCCTCTGCCATTATCTGCGCAGCCAAAAAACCCCTCTCGTTTGCATCCCTTGGTATACCGTCAGTGCCAAGCATAAGCCCTATGAATCCTGCATCATATCTTTTTGCAAGTGGCATTAGTGCTTCGATACGTTCAGGTCTCGCAGATATCGAATTGATAAGCGCCTTTCCTCTATGCACTTTTAGGCCTGCCTCTATTGCATCAATGTTTGTCGTATCGAGGGAAAGAGGGAGGTCAACCACATCCTGTACAGTCTTTACCACCCATTCCATCAACTCCGGCCCATCCTTTCTTGCAGGACCTAAATTTATATCTATCATATCCATGCCAGCATCAGCCTGTGCAAGCGCCATCTCTTTTATTGTAGAGGCGTCTTTTTGCTTCAGTGCATTTGCTGTTTTTTTTGAGATGACATTAAGGTTTTCACCAATCAATAACATTACATTCTTCCTGTTTCCCAATCTTATATTTTCAAAGCTCTGAGATAAGATGGTATATTTGCCGCCTCACNNAGGTCCCCCATTATAATTGCTGAATAACCAGGTATAACAATCTTTTTATGTGCAATCTTTTCAGAAATACCACATTTTTTTATAAATGCACCTACAGTGTCCCCGACAAACTTTCCTGCCGCCCAAGCCGTCATAACGGATAGCCCTTCAGTGTCCATCACACAAAGCCATGTCGGTACCCTCGAATTCTCTATCTCACCACTCACAATAAAATACGTTAGTGAAAAATTACATGTTACAAGGACAGGGGCGTTCTCATTCGGATTGTTCACCGGATATATGCCTTCTTTAGTCGTCATGGGTCTTTGAGGATCTGTATATATATTCATGCGTTGCAAAAGAAGGGGAAAGAGATACTCGCCCGAGAAATCACTTAACACTATGATACCTGCATACTTAGCTACAAAGGCTGATGCTATCAATGCCTCCTTCATGATATCGCCTGTCATCTCACATGGAAATGTAATGGTGGGAAACCCCAATGATTTAACCTTATTCAAAAGCGCTGCCCTGCGTATAATTACCTGCTCCTGAAAACCCTCTTTTATCTCACGCGTGGATGTATCAATAAAGATATCTTTCAAACCCATTCCGGCGAGCTTATCGGTCAAAACTGAAACCCCTTCAAGTCCTTGCCCTTTTACAGCAATAGGGCAACTGTATTCCTTTGCAAGACTACCAAAGGCTTCACAGTTGTCCAATGTAGCCGCATAAATAAGTGGTTTATTTTCTTTCGATATGTCGAGTGCCGCCCTCATTGTGTCGAGGTTGCCTGACATCAGCATAATTCCGTATGGTTCGTTGCATGCCTTTTTTACTATTGCGAGAAATTTTTCTCTGTTTCCTGTATCCTTTAGTGCGACCAATTCGGGTTTTAATACCTGCCCTACCCTCTCATATTGCAAGTAACCCAGTTTCGAGAATCTCTTTTGTATCTCGTCATCATCCATATCAGTTGTAATTAGAATCGCAAAACCTGGTTTATTGAAAAACGTCTTTTCATGTCGGAACATTACTGTTTCCCCGCCGACTTTTATTGCATTGTCTCCGACACCAATTGATACCTGCCTGATAGGCGGGGCACTTGAATCCGACAATTGTTCTTTCGACTCTTGTGAAATATGGGGACATAAATCAAGTTCAGTCTTAGCAGATGCAAGCGCCATTGCAAACGCAAGGCAGGTTGGAAATTTACATTCACCGCAATTCGTTTTTGGAAGAAGTTTAAATATCTGGATTCCAGTAAGCGCCATAAATTATCTCCTTTAGTTATAACTAATACTGTTTTTTATCAGAAAATCGAGGTCGGATAAGACTTTCGTTCATGTATTTTTCATCCGTCCCCTTGAGTCCTTTCTTTACTAAAGAATAGATTCCATTGTCAGACACGGATGACCTTTCATTGTTATACATTCGAGCACTTCCTCTTCTGTCTTTGCAATTGTTTCATCGGCGATCATGTCGACAAAATTAGGTATGCCAAGCTCATCAGCCCTCTTTTGCAGCCTTTCTCTTATTTCTTCCTTTAATCTTTTCGGCATCCATACAAGTCTCAGCAGACCACCATCACCTATTAAAAATTTTCTCTGAGTAATATTATATTTACTATGACCAAGAAAACCTGGACTCTGGGCACCACCTCCAACAGAACCCGCAAGTGTGGTAAATTTCATCCCACATGGTGTCATATCGGTAAAATCCCGGTCAACCGTCATTATCCCGTTGCACATCGGCATTATAGCAGCAATACATTCACAACATCCACAGGTAGTCATTGGATCCACCATAAGACTGTAAANNCACCCTGGATCTTCTGCCTTGACGCCATTCTGACGTACTCATTGCATCCCTTGAACTGTCCGAGTCTTTCATCGAGACATTCACCCTTTTTAATAGGCTGATTAGGTCCTGCAGGGTTTATTTCATATGCTGCCCGACAGTCAAGCCAATTGTATGCACCACAAAGACCGGTACGCTCTGGACTTATCACACATACATGGTCTGGCGCAAAGGATTGGCACAATATACATGAATAAAATGTATCTGTGGTCTCATCTGTCATGCCTTCAATCCTTGCGTCTCTGTGACTATACGACGCGCGTGCCATATCGAGTATCTCTTTTACCTTTTCCTCATCGGTATAGATTTTTATCTGGACCTTGTCAAATATAGCCCCGAAATCCTGATGATACTTTGCATGGATTATCTTTCCAATATGTTCCAGTTTAAAACCTTTTTCCACCGCCTGTTTCGAGATCCTTATCCAGGCGATATCCCTTTGCCCTATATGCATAACACCCTGGGCCTGATTGATCAGATGGTGGTTTTGACGCTCGAGTATTGGTTCAAAGTCTTCCTGAAAATTCCGTCCGGCAACCTCTGCAAGCATTGCAAAATGCAGTCTCGTTCCTGGTGCAATATCAGTTACATCTGGCCCTATTACTTCAACCCTTCCGTCCTCAACCTCTCCCATGCTTTGCATGGTTGTCCATTCAACTGCAATTGTCCTACCACCACCCATCTCAACATATATGTCTTCACCCCGAACCCTTTCACCCTCAAATGCCGGACCATAAGAAACCGGTATAGGTACCTTTGCAACTTGAACCTTAAGACCCCTTACCTCAACTGCCCGCTGGACTATCTGGTCATGAGAAATATTGGAAACCACATGTTCATAAGTACAGATACCTGTAGGTAAAACCTGCGGTATAGGTGTATCTGCTATCGCAGGAAATCCCCAGTTTATAGCACCGGCAGCGTTTGCATACCACTCATCGGTTACCCTTCCAAGCGCAAGAACAAACGCATATGTTCTATCTTTGTTATAAATCAGATTTCTTCTGAAATCCCCTGGCTTGATTCCGCCAAAAGCCATTGCAACCCGGCATGCAAAGCCTATTGCAAAAACAGCAGCAGATACATCTGGACCAAACGATACAAGACGTGTCGGCCAACCTATCTGAACACCTGCCTCTAAAAGCTGCTCTGAAAATCTCTTGCCTTCGTTTTCAGCACACATAAACACATACAGATTTTTTTCCTGCAGTTCAAGTGCAATCCTTGAAGCCGTTTGGGCATCAGGAGCAGCACCCACAATCGCGGCAAAACCAGGCGCTGTGCCGTCTACAAATTCAACACCCCTTTTTCTGAAGATAACATTATTTGCTGCTCCAAGCCATATCTTTCCATCGTGGCCGATCTCTTCACTGTTTTCAAGATAATATCCAGGCTCTTCGAGGTATCTAATCGCCTCCATTATCTCTTCGGCAAAAAAGGTCGCCATTCCAGCATCAAGCGCAGGAGCAAGATAAGGAAGGTGTGTTATTTCTTTTACAGGGGGTGGGATAAGCCTTTTACAGATGTCAAGAACCTTTCTTATATCTTTTATCTTTGAAACACCAATACCTGTAATTGCATAAATAATTGGTAGGTAATATGCGGTATTCGGAAAACCTATCTCCTGGTCAGGACCATACCTTTCGAGCGATCTTTCATAACAAGCCTCAGCGTTATTGTAAATTTTATGTGCACCCCTTATTGCCGCAGATGCTATAATCTTAGACATCAATACCCCCTTGGTTTAAATCGGAAGTTGAGAAATTGCATTTCTTCAAAGCTTCGTCCTTTTCCTCTTAGCATCTTCACTTTTAAGCCATCGCCCTTCTCATAGCCATATCAAACAATACCCTTTCTCTCGCCTTATCGAGACCAAGGGCTTTTCTTTTACTATCTATATGTTCAATCATAAGATGTGCAGCCTTTACAGGGTCAGGCTCAAACGCCCACATACCTTTATACAACTCCTTATAATCATTGAAAAGATGACCAGTCACCTTATCGCTGCCAAGGGTTGGCCATGTGGTACCAAAAACCGTAAAAACCCCTGAACCGACAAAATACTGGCCTATTGCTATCGCCTTTTCGCTCATCCATTCCGGTGCTGCACCTGCTGCCGGAAGATCACTTATGTCATCACCAAGCCCCCCTTCTTTCACCATGGCAGTGGCAGCTATAAGAATCCTCGAGTTGTCAACACATGAGCCCATATGAAGCACAGGGGGAATCCCAACCGCTTCACAAACCTCAGCTAATCCTGATCCGGAAAATTCACGGGCAGCTTCTGGGGTCAAAAGACCGGCCTTACCGCATGCCATAGCAGCACAACCTGTAGTCAACACTATTACATCATTTTTTATAAGCTCTTTAATCATTGTTATATGACCAACATCGTGGGGCATTCTTATGTTATTGCACCCAACAACACCCGCAACGCCCCTTATCCGCCCATTTATTATATTTTCATTCAAAGGTTTATAGCTCGCCCTGAAAATACCCCCCAAAAGATAATTTATCGTCTCATGACTAAAACCAGCTACCATGTCCTGTGAATACGAAGGAATGTAAACATTGTGTCTTCTGTTTGGATAGTTCTCTACCGCCATGCGCAGAATCCTTTTCGCCGTATCAAGACCATTTTCTGGATGAAATTCAATGTGTTCGGCACCTTCAATCTTTGCCCTGTCCGATGTAGAAATCAGTTTTGTGTGGAAACATTCTGCTACACTTTGCAAACCCTGCATCTGGCATTGGACATCAACTGTCATCAACTCAACCGCACCAGTTACAAGTGCAAGTTCCTGCTGAAGGAAGTTTCCCGCACATGGTATACCATGGCGCATGAGCACTTCATTCGCAGAGCAACACATACCGGCAAGGTTTATGCCAACTGCGCCTGATTTTTCTGTAAGCGCCTTTATTTCGGGATCACGTATTGCAACTACAAGCATCTCCGGCAATAAGGGTTCATGTCCATGAACAATAACATTCACATGGTCTTCCTTTAATACGCCGAGATTTATACTGCCCAGCACAGGAACAGGGGTGCCAAACATTATATCCTGTAGATCAGTAGAGATCATGGAGCCACCCCAACCATCCGCAAGGGCACAACGCATTGTCTGAAGGAGGATATGTCTGTAGTCCTGGTCTACACCCATATGTGTCCTGTGCATAATTTCAACAATTTCCCTGTCTATGCCTCTTGGAGTAACCCCCAATCTTTTCCAGATCTCCTGTCTTTTCAGGGGCGCCTTTTTCACATAAACAAGTTCTCCATGTTGCTTTCCAAACTCTTTAAATGCCTTTTCTCCTAATTCAATGGCAATCTCTCTGACGTCTTTTCCTTCAACCTCTATACCAAAATCAAGCGCAACCTCAAACAGTTTGATTTCATCCTTAATAGCAAAGCCCTGGGTTTCACCCCGGGCTGTTTTTAAAAAGGTTTCAACAACCTCCCTTGCATGATCACTGTGAGATGCTGTGCCAGCAGCAACCTTTCTTGCAAAATTTCTTGCCACAATGGTGTCTATTGAAGCGCCGCAAACACCCCTTTTGTCTTTATGCTCACCCTTTTTGGAACGTGGAAGTCTGCAAGGACCCATTGAGCATATTTTACAGCAACTTTCCTCTACACCAATCGGACAAGGTTTCATATCATCGGCACGGGAAAATACAGTGCTGATGTTTTCTTTCTGAGCCTTGTTGAACAACTCTATCGTTGCGCCATCGATACTTCTTGTTTTATCTTCGGGCATACAACCTCCTTACCTCAAAGGCAATTCATAACAATCGAAAAAACCATTATATTTTAAACAACATATGATGTTCGATATTCGCATCTGTCATTTCGCAATCCTCATTCCGCATTGCCTTTCTCCTCCAAATACGTTCATATCTCCATCAGGTTGTCAACGTTGCGATCATTTCATCAATCAACGCAATGCTGTCAGGATGTCTCATAATCAATACATCCGCACCAGCAATAAGCAATGTCATCGAGGCTATTGCCTCCATCAAAACAGACCTTTTTCTTTCATCGCCAAGCTTTGGGTCTTCATCCTTTGTTAGCCTCGTTTCCCTCGCCTTCCACACCTCATTTGCAATATTACATATTACCGGGTATTGTAGTTTGACATCCTCTTGGGTAAGCGCTGCCATCCTGTCCCTCTCCATAACCGAATATGTATATTCTATGCCATAACCAAGTCCACCAGTGGTTGGATCGATGATAATCCTTTCGTCCGGTACACCAAGATTTCCAAGGAGTATATTTAACTGCTTTGCAAGATTCACGTCAATCGGGCTTGAAGCCATCACTACGTGGTTGTAGCCGATAGCCATCGCCCCTATCTGTTTATAATTTTTTTCAGATACAGGACCTAACGCTATATTTTTGCCTTCGCATACCTCAGCAACACGCCTCAGCAATTCAATATCCTTTTCATCGTTAGATGTGCCCCAGACAATAAGTGGAACGTTTATATTGTTTGAGACATCTTTAACAACCTCCACAACCTCCTCTGTGTCTTTGTTCATGCCATTCGGATCAGCGCTCTTCAATTGCAATGCAATAAGTTTTGCCCCATAGACATCAATACATTTTCTTGCCCAGGCAACAGGGTTTTTGATTACATCAATGAATGGTTCTATTGCCCATTCTTGCCAGTCCTCAGGTTCACAATCCCATACCTCAAATGCAACCTTTGGAATATTTGGCATTTCGCCCTCAAATAGATAAAATGGATAGCAACTTTCGCCTCCTATCTTGACCGCGGCAGGCCCTATCCCAATAGTCACATCCTTGATTCTCCCTGTATATTTTACCCTTGGTATCTCAAAAGCCATCGTTACTCCTCTTTTCAAAAATCAGTTTCATGCCTCCTGCTTGCGCTTTTCGCTTCCATACCATTCCTTGCTGTACCAATACCTAAGCGCTGCCCTCAGATATCCGATCTTATCTTCTTTTGTTACAAGTTTCAAACGCCAGTCGGAAATGGCCTCAGGTTTTCCTTTATCATATGTAGGACCCAATACCTTTATCTTTTTACCCTCAAAATTCTCTTTTTCTTCGTATTGGTATTCGCCACTCATTAAAACCTCCACTTTATTAAGCTCACAACCTTAAGTAATAACATAAAAACATGTATTTGAGCCATCAGCTAAGAACTAAACACCAATAACTGATTTAGCTGCCTTTACTGTATTGAGCATCAACATTGTTATAGTCATCGGCCCAACCCCCCCAGGCACAGGTGTTATCGCCGATGCTTTGTCTTTTAGCGCATCAAAATCCACATCTCCACACAGTTTTGCCTTACCCTCTGGTGTCATCCCAATCCTGTTCACACCTACATCAATGACTACAACACCTTCTTTGACCATATCAGCGGTTATCGCCTTTGGCCGACCTGCCGCCACAATAAGAATATCAGCCCTTTTTGTATGGAAAGCAAGGTCTCTCGTTCCAGTATGACACATAGTAACAGTGGCATTTGCCCCAACACTCTTCTGCACAAGCATCATAGCAATAGGCTTTCCAACGATATTGCTTCTTCCAACCACAACTACCTCAGCACCATCTATCTTTATATTGCTCCTCATTAGCATCTGTTGTATTCCATATGGGGTACAAGGATAAAAGCGTGCCTCGCCTATCATTAATCTGCCTACATTTACTGGATGAAAACCATCAACGTCTTTATCCGGATTAAGCGAATAGATAACTTTTTTTTCATTGATATGCCCAGGCAACGGCAACTGAACAAGAATACCATGAATTTTAGGGTCGTTGTTATATCTGTCAATCATGTCAAGCAGAGCTTTCTCTGAAACATCCTCAGGCATATCTTCTTGAACAGAATAAAAACCGAGTTCCTTGGCAGTTTTCTGCTTTGCAGTCACATAACTAACCGATGCCGGATTTTTACCCACAATAATAGTTACAAGACCAGGTTCAATCTCATGCCGTGCCTTCATTTCTGCCACTTCTTTACCGATTTCCTCTCTAATCTGGGATGCTATTTCAGTACCACTAATTATTCTGGCTGACATGTTTCGCCCCCTTTTAGCCTCTCGACTTCCTTATTCATTTATCTGAAAATGTTTCTCAAAATCGCAAAGGACATATGAAATATAAGCTCTTCATATTTATACTCAAGTCTCGGATCTATTTTCATCTCTATAAATCGCTCTATATAAAAGCACGGATCTATCCGATCAATGTTTCACCTAATATTCCATACGCATCAATTAGTGCTTTAGAGCCTCTATCCAGGAAAAATATCATCTTTCCCTCAATATCATACATTTCAAGCTCCTCATCCTTTCTAATCGTGCCTCTAATCTTCATATCGTTCTTTGACGCAAGGTTCAATAAATTATCTTTTTCATTTCCTGATATCCTGTTTATAATCACATATGTGTTTTTGATATTTAAATTCAATTCCCCAATAAGTTCAAGGATCCTTTTTGCCGTTAAAACACCTCTCGGTGTCGCATCTGAAACCACATACAAAAAATCTATATCTTGGGTTACCAGCCTGCTTATATGTTCCATGCCTGCCTCATTATCAACTACTACATATGCATAATTGTCTTTCAATGAATCGATAGATTGCTTTGCAAGGTTATTTGCCGCACAATAGCATCCAGGCCCTTCCGGTCTTCCCATAACAAGCAGGTCAAACCCCTTCCCTTCAATAACAGCCTCGTTTACCTTGTACTCGNNACTCAAACCATACATCCTTAGTCATACCTACCGGCACATCCTTTTTCATAAGTTCACGCGCCTGGCCGATTGTAATATTTACCGGGACACCAAGTAATTCGTTCAAATTTGAGTTGGGATCTGCATCAACTGCCAGAACAGGAATATTTTTCATTTCCTCGATAATGTATCTTATAAGCATTCCAGCAAATGTCGTCTTTCCTACCCCACCTTTTCCTGCAATCGCTATAATCTTCGGCATACCATTCCTTTCATTTTCGATATCGACTGGTGCTTTTACAAGGCTTTGAGAGTTGTCGTTCCTGCACCATTTTCTTGGTTATTAAATCTATCAGACATTTTTTACCACGTTTATATGTTATCATTTTCAATGAACTAATCCAACCCATTCA
>MTKZ01038212.1_pt1 | contig 10279 bp, 8 predicted proteins | sample 1042781 | NCBI WGS metagenome assembly MTKZ01 (sample SAMN06212207, study PRJNA360539) | anaerobic digester metagenome | biome: Wastewater treatment plant; material: sludge; isolation source: anaerobic digester fed with sludge from wastewater treatment plant | place: Denmark: WWTP Viborg ...
GCGTTTGTGTTCGCGTGCTGGTAGATGTGGCCGTGGCCGTTGATGTGGCTGTGGCTGTTGGTGTGGTTGTTGGTGTTGGCGTGGGTGTGGGTGCGGATGGGTCAAAGCATGTGTAAATTTGCGTGGTATCCACATACCATCCCGTATTTCCGTTGCAGCCATCCGTGCCAAACTCAAACCGCAGTTCAATCACATCACCCGGGTTTGCCAGCCCTGCCAGATTCATTTGCGATTGTCCCCAGCTTCCGCCGTATGTCCCGCCATCCGCGCCGGTCCAGGCTGCCTCGCCCGCCATCGGGTCGGTGTTATTAGATGAGACCAACGACGAGTTATACGCATTGAACGCAAACGCGCCCGCTGGCACAAGCGCCCACGCGCCGCCGTTCACCCGAATTTTGATATTGCCTCCATCGAATGTGCTTTCGCTGGCGATCCAGTGATCCAGTGATACGCCCAACGATGCCCATGTGATGGGCAGCGTGAACGTTGGGCTTTGCAAATATCGCACGCCGCTTTCATCGTCCGCGGCGCAATCTCCCCAAAATGGATTGTTATCTGCAAAGATGGCCGTGCCTGCCCGCCCATTTGGCAGCGAAGCCGAGAGCGCCCAGCCGGGGTAGCTAAACGTGGCCGGGTTTGCCAAGTTGCGCGTGCCAGTGATCCATCCACCCAAACCACTTTCCCAATTTTGGCTGTATAGCGTGTTTGTTATTTGACCCGCGCTGCACAATGCCGGGGCTGATGGGTTGAGCAATGTGCTAAACCCGCACTGCGTTGGAAATACACGCAGTTCCGTGGCTGCAATCGCCTCGTGCAGTTGGGCGCAATCCGCAGAGGTAATTGCGCTGCCAAACGTGCTGGTGATGGCGTTTGCGGCGTTCAACGCGGTCAGCGTCGCGCCAGTCAAATCCGCGCACGCTTGCTCCAGCGCATCTGCATGCGCCGAGAAGCTGGTGGATGGCGTTTGATACACGCTTTGCGCCCGCCAATAAATATGCGCGGCCTTGGTCAGGCCAATGCCAGAGATGGTGTGCCCGTTATACGTTCCGCCATCTGCTGTTAACGCAAACGCATGATTTGGCACGCCGCTGTTTGTATGCACGCCGCCGGTGTCTGAGCTGCCGCAAAAATAATTGGCGTCGCTCACCTTGCCGGGGTCGCTCATGCAAATCGGGTTCCACATATCACGAATAGGGCCGCCAAACGAGGTCGTGTCCTCGCCCATCAGCCAGCGCACGCCATCGCTGCTGCTAAAAGCCGAACTCATCGTTGCAACCACCATGTTGCTCAACTGATTCACAATCGTCACGCCNNGATGGCGATGGTCGAACTCGTCCCTGCCATCGCCGTCAGCGCATCTCCCCCGGCGGCATGGTTCATCACAATCACGCCGATGGCCCCCGCGTTCTGCGCGTTTTGCACCTTGTCCGTAAAGTTGCAAGTGCCGCGATACGCCAGCGCGATCTTTCCGGCCACCGCCGCGCCGTTTATCAGCGCAGAACACGCGTCGCCTGTGGTCGGTGTTGATCCATCTGGCGGCAAACCCGCCGCGCCCACGCCATCATCCGCCAGCACAACCGCGCTCGCAAAGCCCTCCATCGGCGGCGGCGGCCCAAACTGCGCGTAGTTGCCCGTTGGATATATTCCCGCGATGGTGATGGGAGAACTTATAACAAGCTGCGGGCCGCTGGTGATGACGCTGCACACGGCATCCGTTCTGTGCGGGGCTGGCGTGTCAATGCCTGATCCGTTGACCTGGTCAATCACCTCGCCCCAAATGTCAGACATGGATTCATTCAACGCGCCGGGCTGATAGGCGTAAACCAAGTTGTCGGTGTATTCGGTGTATGCGTGCGCCCACTCATGCGCCACAACATCATCAGCCGCCGTGCCAGCGCAAAAGGATGTCTCGCTGCTGTTCCAGTTTGCGTTTGGGCAAGTTAATGATGTGGCGGCTTGAACTGTTTTCATCGCCGCGCCCGCGCCATCATAAGAATCGCGCCCATTCGCCAGATTGTAAAAAAAGTAATATGAATTTGCGGTGGTGGTGATTAAGGCATTGGCCTCGGCTGTTTCAACCACGTTGGCCGGGTTAGAAAAGGGCAGGGCGTTTCCCTCTTGCCACAACAAATTTCCCCCGCTCACCGAGCTGCGATACACAAAGCGGTTCAACGCTTCGGGCGTCTCGCTGATGGAATCCAGAATTGCGCCAGTAACGGCATCCACAAAAACCAAATCGCGCGTGTTGTCCTGGTAGGCGCGGGTGATGGCGTACGCGAGCCGGTTTTCTCCAGACACAAACTGAAACAACCCCGCGCGGTAAACCAGCAGCCGCGAAGTTGCATTTTTGACGGGTTTGGCAGCGGCGTCCAGCGCAATCTGGCGCGCCTTGGCGGGGTTTAGCGCGGGGCGTTCATCGGTTTTAATATCTTGAATAAACGCGCCGTTGATCACACGCAAACTGCCATCATTGCGCATGGTCACGCGCAGTTGCGCCCCAAACACCTCCAACCCGCGGTGCTTTTGGTCAAAGACAGCCGTCGCGCCCAGCGGGTCGCGCGCCACCCGCAAAAAAGCCAGTTGCGCCGCCACATTGCGAATGCCCAGCTTTTGCCCCTCATCGCGCAAATACTGCTCGGCCAGTCTGCGCCATTCTGCGTTGTCTCGCGCACCGGTGTTGGTTTTGGCTTGCGCCGCAGGCAGCGCGGGATACGCGGCAAAAATTTGTTCCGGTGGCGCTTCGCCCTGCGCCAGAGCTTTCCCCGCGCCCTGCGCCATCCACACAACCAGAAAAACAACCAGCAAAGAGAGGATGATGTATTTTTTCATGTCAAACCAACCAGCTTTCTCAACCATTTTTGAAATGATTTTCAGGCAATTCCCCGTGCCTTCCACTTTGGATTTTTAAGACTAAAATCAGAACAATAAATTTCATGTCGCTGCCATTTAACACCGTCCGTGTCGCCGCGGTTCAATATCAAACAACTTTTGACGCAAGCGCAAATATGGCCGCAAGCCTTAGGATGATAGACGAGGCCGCGCGGCACCACCCGCAGCTTATCGTTTTGCCTCATCTGTGCAATTACCCCGCGTGGCCCTTGCACGATGGCGATTGTCTGGCAAACGCGGCGGCGCTGGATGGCCCGTTTGCCCAGGCGGTTGCGGGCCGCGCCGCTCAGCATCATTGCTATATTGCCGCCGGGTTTTCCATCCCCAAAAATGATGGCGTTATGGCCGCAGTTGTTTTGTTTGACCCGCAGGGCCAGCAGGCGGGCATGAGCGAAACCCGCTTTTTGCTGGCGGGCGATGACGCCCATTTTGCGCCGGGGGAATCACAGCCGCCGGTGATTGAGACCCCCATCGGCGCCATTGGTTTGTATGGCGGGTGGGATGGCCTTGTGCCACAGGCATCGCGCGATCTGGCGTTGCGCGGGGCGCACATTTTGTGCAATTGCCTGGCTGGGTTTGGGCGAGACGAGGCCGCGCTGCACGCGCCCGCCCGCGCGGCAGAAAACAAAGTTTGGGTGGTCTCGGCCAACCGCGTTGGGCCGCTTATGCCGCCAGATATGGCCGCTGCGCTCGCGCCGTCCATCAACGCCGCGCCAGACAAGCTGAACGGCGCGGGTGAATCGCAAATTGTGGCGCCAGATGGCAGCGTTTTGGCAAAAGCCCTGCCCAACGAAGAAGCCGTGATTGTGGCCGAGATTTCTCCGCGCGTGGCAAAAGACAAGCGCCGCCCAGATGGCACAGACATGTTTGCCAGCCGCCGGGTGGAGGTGTACTCGGCTCCTTCTGGGCAGATGGGCGAGGGCAGGGCCGCGCCGCGCGCCGTGAGCGTGTCTGTTTACCAGCCGCGCAACGAAGGCCCCGATGCGATTGAAGATTGCGTTTACGCGGCGCTTCGCGCGGCGCGGGGCGGCACAAAGCTCATCGTTTTGCCAGAGCTTTTTCATGTGCCGTATGGGCAAGTGCTGGATACCGCCCGCGCGGCGCATCAATCGGCGCAGGCGGTGGAAATGCTGAGCGAGGTTTTGCGCGACACAGACACGCTGGTTGCGACCAGCATCGTGGAGGGTGGGCGTGACAACGGCCAGCATGTGGGCGTGCTTATTGGAAAAACCGGGGTGTTGCTGCGCCAGCCGCAGGTGCATGTGTGCGGGCGGCATCGCTGGGTGGATGTGCTGGGCGCGGGGCTTGAAATTTGTGATACCGCTTACGGGCGGGTGTGCCTTGTGCTCGGCTGCGATTCGATTTACCCCGAAATGTTTAGAAAAGCCGCCCAGCTTGGCGCAGAGATCGTGGCTGTTCCGGCGCATTTTCAAGAAGAATGGGAGAGCGCGCTGGGTTTGCCAGAACGCGCCGCCGAGAATCGCTTGAACATTGCCGCCGCCACCCGCCCCAATGAAGTTGGCGCGAGCGTGATTTTGTCTGTCCGCGCCGATTTTACGCTTTGGACCGGCTCGTTTAACGCCCCGTTTGATGGCAACGTGAGCATGCCATCCATCACCCGCGCCAGCAAAGAGCCGGGGCTGACCTCGGCGATCATTCATCCTGCGGCCAGCGCCAACAAACTGCTGGCGGCGGGGATGAGTTTTTTGTAAAACGTTCATGTAACATATAGGTCATAGCACCTACACCTTTGGAATTAGCACCTTGAATACAACAAAGTTTCGCGTCCCCTGGGCGCTTGTCATTGGGTTGGCTGTGCTGGTGATGGCTTTTGTGGCCTGCGGCGCGCTCACCCAAACCCGCACAGCGGCATCACCCACGCCCGCGCCCGCGCGAACGGCGGCCCTCACGCCCACACCGGCTGTGTTGGCGCAGTTGCCCACCTCGGTCGCGGCGCCATCGGCCACCGCAAAGCCAAAAGCCAGCCCAACACCCATCCCCGCAAAAATAGATGGGCTGAAGGTTGTGACGCCAGACAAGCTGCCGCCAGAAGCGCGGACAACGCTGCAATTGGTGATTAAAGGCGGCCCGTTTCCGTATGACCGCGATGGGGTTGTGTATCAAAACCGCGAGCGCATTTTGCCGGCCAGGGCGTCGGGGTATTATCACGAGTACACGGTGGTCACACCCGGCTCGGTTGACCGCGGCGCGCGCCGAATTGTGGCGGGAAACAAGGGCGAGTTTTATTACACCGATGATCATTACGCCTCCTTTGTGCGGGTGATCATTCCATAAAAATTAACATGGATAAACGGGATGAACGACTTTTTGGATTTATCCGTGTGGTTAAAAAACTAAAATCATGAACAGATTGCATGATATTTTGAATGGCAAAGTTATGCCCGGCGTGTATCGTTTTTCATCCGTTGCCGCGCAGCAACGCGTGCGCCGCGAGGTGGAGAAAGCCGGGCAGGCCTTTTTTTATTTGGATGGCCGCGCGTTTGCGGACAAGGCCGGTTTTTTGAAGGCTGCCGCGCAGGCGTTTGGGTTTCCAGAAAGTTACGGGCAAAATTGGGATGCGTTTGAAGAAGGCATCCGCGATTTGGAATGGGTGCGCAAGCCAGCCAATGGGGGCATTGCCCCAAAGGGGTTTGTGGCATTGTTTGATGAGGCCGGGCGTTTTGCCAAAGCTAACCCGCAAGACTGGGCCACTGCCAGAGATATTTTTGAAAATGCGTCCAAGGAGTGGCGCGAGCGCGGTCTGCCCATGTTTGTTTTGCTGCGCGGCGCGTATGCCGTTGCATCGGATTTAGATGTGTTGTGATTGAACTTTGCGCAACTATCAGGCCCTGTTTTGCGTAACGTATTTACCCGAAATGAAAACGCTATTCAACGTTTCTGTCTGGCCGAGGCGACTGGTTGCGATGATTGTGCTGTGCGCCGGATGCCTTGCGACGCCAACCGTTTCGCAGGCGGTGTCTTTTGCGCAAGACCCCGCGCCCGCTTTGCTGGGCACCGCCTGGCGATGGGTGGAATTTATAAACCCGCTGGATGAGGTGATTGCCGTGCCATCGCCCGAAAATTACACGATTGAGTTTTTGCGCGGCAACCGCGTGCAGGGCAAATCGGATTGCAACACGTACACCGGAACGTATCGCCAGAGCGAATACGATTTGTTTGTGGGCCGGCTTTCGGCCACAAAAGATTGCTCGGAAGAATCGGTCTCGCAGTCGTTTCAAACCGGGTTGCTGGCAACACGCGCCTTCACCCGCGAAGGCGATGTGATGGTGATGATCCTCACTTCTAATGCGGGCAAAATGCGCTTTTTGCCGCTGGCGAAAGAGCCGCCAGCGCCAACGCCAACCTCAACGCCGCCCGCGGGGACGGTTCCCGCGGCGCTGGCTCAAAAAGTGTGGAAGTGGCGGCAGTATGTGGGTTATAACGATTCAAGAATAACGGTGCCAGACCCGGCCAATTACACCATCCAGTTTGAAGAAGGCGTTGTGGTGGTGGATGGGGATTGCGGGCAGGTTACCTCTGCATTTACCGCCAGCGATGAGGCGCTGCGCATTGACGGTTTTTCTGTTGGGGCGTTGCGCTGCGAGTCGCCCTCGCTGGTGAGTGAGTTTACGCGCGATTTGTCTTATGCATCGGGTTATCGCGTGCAAGACGATCAACTGGTCATCAATTTGGCGATGGATCTTGGGGCGATGGTGTTCACATCGGGTGACCCGGCTTCTCAACCCGCCGAGACAAAACTGCCCACCCAGTTCTGGCAGTGGGATGGGCATATTTCATCTACCGGAAAATCCATCACCCCCAAAGACCCCTNNCCAAAGACCCCACCCAATATACGTTTGCCTTTAACAGCGATGGCGGATTTTCTTTTCGCGCAGATTGCAATGTGGGCAAAGGCGCGTATGTGGCAAACGGCAACCGGCTGGATATGAGCATTGGCGCGGCATCTACCGGGCGGTGCGTTGCTGGCTCGCTGAGCAAAACGTTTATGGCCCTGCTGAATGACACGACCGGCTATATCGTGATGGGCGATCACTTGTATTTGGATGTTAAATACGATGCCGGGGTGATGAGCTTTAGCAAAGCGGGCGCAAAACCAGCCGCCAATCCGCTCATGGGGCAGGTGTGGCGCTGGCGTTCGCGCGTGGGCGCGGAAGGCGCGAAAATAACCAATGCGCGTTTATCCAGCTACACCCTGAGCTTCTTGCCCGGCGGGCGCGTGGCGCTGGTGTCAGATTGTGTCCGTTCGATGGGGCAATATGTGTTGGATGGCTCCCGGTTGACCTTGAAATTCCCTCGTTTAACCAACGTGTTTTGCGGGAATAACTCTTATGCAGATGAGTTTGTGGGCTGGGTAGAAAACGCCACGGACATGAAGATACAGAATAACTCCCTCACGTTAAATCTCAAGTTCGACTCAGGCTCGCTGTATTTTGTGCATTAACCAAATATTGACTAAATAATTGAGAGTGAGGGCGCAGTTAGCCCTCGCTTTCCATATGGTTTTTTGCGCTTCCAAGCCCCAATAATTCAGGGATATCCGCCGTGCTGCTCAAGATGACATCTGCCCCGGCGTGAAGCAGTTCGCCTTTTGTGCCAAAGCCACACAACACGCCCACGCATTGCGCCCCGGCGGCCTTGCCCGCCAGCATATCAACGGTTGTATCTCCCACCATGATGCATTCATCGGGTCGCAGCCCCATCTGGCTGGCGACCCAAAGCACCGGGTCGGGGTAGGGCTTGGTGTGCTTGCAGGTGAGGGCAGTTGCGATGCACGAAAAATGAGAGCGGATGTGATGCTCGTCTAAAAAATAAAGCGTGGTCGCTTCCCAACGAGAGCTAACGATTGCGAGTTTGTAATGCGGCGCCAGCGCCCGCACCGCATCCATTGTGTTGGGCACAGCTGAATAGCTCGTGGTCTTGCGGTTCATCCGCGACCGGTAATACTCGTTGAGCAGCCCCATCATCGGCTTGGATAGGCCAACCCGATCCAGCAAAATAAACCCCCAGGTTGCCGGCGTCTCAATGCCAATCACAATGCGCCGCGCCAGTTTATGGTCATGACCGGGCAACCATCGCGCCAGCCGGTCAACCATTGCGTCGTCCGCATCATTTAAGGTGCCATCAAGGTCAAAACAAATTGCGCGAACGCGGGCCGGATCAAAACTCATGCGGCCATTTTATAACCCGTCTCGCTCATCCACTTCGCTTCTCGTTTTTCCGCTTTGCGTTCTCACCTGTTTGCCAGCACGGTGATGGGTATTTGGCTGGTGGTGAGGTTGTCGCAATACTCCAAATCGCTGGCAGCGGTGATCGCGGCGCTCACGCTCAAAATGTGTTGGCCGGTTGGGAGTGCTGCGTCAATTTTGACCCGCGCCACAAAAAAGCCCGCGCCGCGCAGTTTGTCTGGCGCAAAAATCACGGGGAGGTCGCCCAGAAAAGCCACGAGTGTTTCATCTGCGCTGGCCTGCGCGCGGATCACGAGCACATCCCCATGCGCCACAACCCGCGAACTGGGCATGACTGCCAGCCGAGTGACAAGCGAAACGGGAGCGGTTTGAGCCGGTTTTGCCTGCGGAAACGCAAATGGCGGCAATAAACCAGAAAATAAAAGGATGGCAGCCAAAAGGGGATACATCTGAAAAATATGAAAATTTTTTTATCGCATGGAGCTGTTTTTGGGAAGAATTTTTAGGGCGTACATTTGCCCCATACCTTAGTATGGACAATGTTTAATTGCTAAAAATGAGAGCAATCTGAGAATATAATTACAAAATTAGTGGCAGTGCGCCTCGTCAAAGCGCCTCGCCAGACACAGTCGCAGAAAATTTAGTTCAAAGGTGTTTCACTATGCATAGATCATTAAAGATGCGAATTTTCCAAAAGCCTGCCTTGCGCATTGGGATTTTGGTTGCCATCATGGTTGCCCTCATTACCGGCGGGCCGATGGCTTCGCGGTTGCTGGCGGCGAGTTCGCCGAGCGCCCCAACCGCTGCTGAGGCAAATGCCAGTGGCGATCCCCTTGTGGTGACCTTGCCGCCCAATGCGGTGGTTGAGGTTTCAGTCAATGGCTTTTGTCTGGATCGGGGCTTTCCGTTCCCTGGCACCCGCCTTAGCCTGATTGGTTATGCGCCGGACGCGGTGCGGTCCTCAATTGTCTATGCGATGGACAAAAATTACATCCGCACAGACCTGTATGGCACCCAGCTTGCGGTGTGGTCATTTTCAACTGGCCCAAACCCGGCCAGCTACTTTCACAACGCAAAAGAGCGCACGGTTCAGGATGATGTGATCGCTGGGTCAAAGGTAACACCTGTGCCCGCCACTTCATCTGGCGATGCTATGCCGCTGCTGGATGCGGTGAACAAAGGCATTGTGATTGCCGTTATCAACGACTATGTGAACATTAGCGGCAAGGATAATTTTTACGGCCGCGGCACGCTCCAAATCACAAACCTGACCGATCAGGTTCAGCGCGTTTCAATTGCCACTGGTCTGCGCTTTAAGGATGCTCGCACAGCCAACACACAAGACGTGGCGATCTTCCCGCTAGGCAGTGTGAGCGTGAGCGAAACTGCTCCAGTGGTTGGCGTGGCTGGCGCGACTGGTGCGCAAGGCCCGGCAGGCCCAGCAGGACCAGCAGGACCCCAAGGCCCCAAGGGTGACACAGGCGCAGTTGGCGCAAAAGGCGATGCTGGCCCCGCAGGCCCAGCTGGCGCGACCGGCCCGAAGGGTGACACAGGCGCTCCGGGCATCGCAGGCCCGGCTGGCCTCCCCGGCGCGGTTGGCCCGGCAGGCGCCACTGGCCCAATGGGTCCCGCAGGCCCAGCTGGCCCCAAAGGCGCAGATGGTCTGAGCTGCTGGGATAAGAATGGCAACAACATTTTGGATAAGAGCGAAGATGCAAATGGCGATGGAATTGCCGATGCTCGTGATTGTGCAGGCGCCACAGGCGCAACTGGCGCGACCGGCCCGAAGGGTGACACAGGCGCTCCGGGCATTGCAGGCCCGGCTGGCCTGCCCGGTGCAGTTGGCCCCGCAGGCGCCACCGGCCCCAAAGGCGATAAAGGTGACCCTGGCCCAGTTGGCCCGGCTGGTTTGCCCGGTACGGCTGGCGCAAATGGCTCAAACGGCTTGAGCTGCTGGGATCGAAACAGCAACGGTATCTTTGACAAAGGCGAAGACTCCAATGCCGATGGGATTTCGGATTACCGCGACTGCATGGGGCCGCAAGGTTTGCCCGGCCCGGCTGGCGTTGCTGGTCTGCCCGGCCTGAAAGGTGACAAAGGCGACCCCGGCCCCGCTGGTTTGCCCGGCGCGGTTGGCCCCGCTGGCGCAACTGGCCCAGCCGGTTTGCCCGGCCCGAAGGGTG
>MTKZ01039650.1_pt1 | contig 10278 bp, 7 predicted proteins | sample 1042781 | NCBI WGS metagenome assembly MTKZ01 (sample SAMN06212207, study PRJNA360539) | anaerobic digester metagenome | biome: Wastewater treatment plant; material: sludge; isolation source: anaerobic digester fed with sludge from wastewater treatment plant | place: Denmark: WWTP Viborg ...
TTGAACGCGGCCAGTTGTTCGATTTGATTGCGAGGCGCATGGTTCATCCATACGGGCCGACCGGCCAGTGCCTTCAACAGGGCATATCCCTCCCGCATGCCGCCGCACATCTTGGCGGCGCGCTCTGAGGCGTTGCCCAGGCCGTATCCCGGCCGGGGCGGCTCGAGTCCCATCTGGCGCCACAGGTCGTCGGAAAGCGCCTCGGCTTCCGCGTAATTGCCTTTGTGATAAAGGGCGTCGACCTGTGCCCGCTGCGCCTGTAATTTCCCGCGGGCCGACTCATCGGCAAGGGCGTTGATGTGCTTGTGTTGTTCGGCGGGCTCGGCACTCCGGCGCCACATCTGCGCCTCGTACCAGCAATTCCACAGGGCCTCGTCCGGCACTTCCCAGACCAGCATGGCCGGGTGTGCGTTGAGGGTGTCGGTCATGGATTGCAGGGCGCCACGGCGGGCGTCCGTATCCTCGGACAAGTCAATTGCCGCGCCTGTGTTGACCCAGGCGTGCACCCCGTATCGCTGCAGCCGGTCAAGGGCCGCAGTGTCAGCGCTGGACCGGACCAGGTTGAAACCCGCTTCCGCTGCGCGTGCCAGTTCGGCGTCTTCCGCCGGGTTCTCATAAAGACCCACCACGAATACCCGGGTACCGTCAACGTTCAGCATACCATCCGACTCGACAGTAGTCTCCGCTGCATGGACGGTTCCACATGCCGCCAATAGAAATAGCGCTACTGCAACAGGTATCTTTTTCATAAAAAATCTTCCTTTATCATTGTTACGTGGAATTAGAGTCAAATAAACTGGTCTTATGCGGTTCCGCCGCTGCCCGGTAAAGGTATCACGGTGTGAGGACAAGGTTCAACAGGTCCCTGCAAATTCATCCTAAAGCGGCAATTGTGATACACTTGCCTCCATTATCCGGTTTAGGTTCCGGGCATCACGGATAGGCTTTCTTAATAACGTTCAATCAATGGGATGGCACGCATCATGGATACGTTGTATTATCTTGGTTTATTGGAAAAGTTCAAATCAGTGCGGATCATGGCGATAGGGGATATTTACCTCGACGAGTATGTGCACGGGGCGGTGACGGAAATCAGTCTGGAAGCGCCCATCCCCGTCTTCGAGGTCCATGAGAAACGTTATAATCCCGGCGCCTCCGGCAACGCCGCCTGCAACGCCGCCGCCCTGGGCGGCCGGGTATATATGGTCGGTGTCGTAGGCGCCGATGTAAATGCCGGCATTATCCGGCGGGAATTCGAGGCACGCAAGGTGGATGTTTCCGGCTTGGTGGAAGATCCCGCCCGGCCCACGAATACCTACGGTAAGTGGCGCGCGGGGGGGCACAATATCCCCAGCCAGGAAATTCTGCGTACCGACACGCCACGGCCAAAACTGATTTCGGGGGATGTGGAAGACCGTGTCATCGAACAAATCCGTGCGCTGGCGCCTCAAGTGGACGCCATAATGATAGGTGACCAGGTTTCCGCCACCATTTCGGACCGGGTGCTCGAGGCTATTCTGGAGTGCGCCGCAAAATATAACCTGGTAACGGTGGCCGATTCCCGTGCCCGGGCGGGCTTTTTCAAGGGGGTTACCCTGGTGACGCCTAACGACAAGGAGGCGGGCTTGGCGGCGGGTGTGGAAGTGACGGACCAGGCTTCCCTGGAACAGGCCGGCAAATTCCTGCTCGGTCGCGCCAAAAATGTCATGATTACTCTGGGTCCTGACGGTATTGCCTGTTTTGCGGCCGATGGCCGTATGGAAAAGGTGCCCATTCGGCCGGTTGCCGTGCGGGATGTGACCGGTGCGGGCGATACGGTGACCGCAGCCGCCACATTGACCTTGGTGGCGGGGGGCTCCCTTCATGACGCGGCTTACCTGGGCAACCTTGCCGCGGGCATTGCCGTTACCCAGACCGGGGTTGTTACGGTTGCCAATGCCGAGGTTTGCGATGCCGTGATAGAAGGGGATACTGTTACCACCGACAAGGTGAAAACGCTGGAGCAGCTGCAGGCCCTGATAAAGCGGTTGAAGCGGGAAAGCAAACGTGTGGTGTGGACCAACGGCTGCTTTGATATCCTCCATGTCGGCCACATCATGTATTTACAGGAGGCGCGGAAGGAAGGGGACGTAATGATTGTCGGCTTGAACAGCGACGCTTCGGTGAAGGAAAACAAGGGGGCCGATCGCCCGGTGGTAAGCGAGCGCGACCGCGCCCAGGTGCTTTCCGCCCTGGAATGCGTAGATTATATTGTCATTTTTGATGACAAAACCCCCCTGCCCCTGCTCGAAACCCTGCAGCCGGACGTCTATGCCAAGGGCGGCGACTATACCATGGACACCATTGTGCAGGAGGAGCGGCGGCTGGTGGAGTCCTACGGGGGGCGTATTGCAATCATCCCCGGCCGGGAAGGCCAGTCCACCACCTACATCATCAATAAGATTGCCGGGAAGGCCTGAACAGCGGGGATGCCCATAGGTCTTGATTGGGGGCAAATTTTTCTTGCATCCGGCGGTTTATTTTTGTATACTAATGGTTTGTATGTTTGTTAAGGAGCGTATGGCGGGGCCGTAGTGCGTCTGCATACGGAACATCTGTCCGGGTAACGGGCAGCCTTCCTGTCATATACAACAGTCGGACCGTGAGGCCTATCCGGTCGTATTGGGTTTGAAACCGGACAGGCGGCAAGGCGCCGGGAGCACGGCGTCTTTGTCGCGGACGCGGGAGCATGGGATTTCGCGGGTTTCACGGTCAGACGGAGAAAACAGACAGCCATGTTGGAAATCATTGCGTTTGTGTTGCTTTCGCATCAACCGATGGCCCCGGTGACGGAGGGTGTGGCTTCCTACTATACGGTTGAAAGCGCCGGAACAAGAACGGCTTCAGGGGAGAGGCTGAATGACGGCGATTTCACGTGTGCCATGCTTCAGGGAGCATTTGGCGAATACGTGCTGGTTGTTGCGGAAAACGGCCGTTCCGTGGTATGCCGCCTGAATGACCGGGGGCCTTTCACCCGGGGGCGCGTGATCGACCTCTCGCGGGCGGCCATGCGCGAATTGCATCCGACGGCGGGCCTGCTTACAGTGAAAGTATACCGCCTGGGCACCAATCCTCCCCCGGAATTGCTCCGAAAATCACTCAATTGACCTGAAATCCACCCATTCCGTCCTGATCAGCGAGGTCGGCTTTTCCTCAATCTCCGGATTGTATAAGCCGAGTTCCACCTGGTAACGCAGGGGACGTGCCATGACTGGCCGGGTGAAAACCAGCGCTTCGTTGGATTTCCATCGGCTGGCGGGCGGTTCCGGGTCGACATCCCACACGAGATCCGGGAGGCCTTTCTGAGGCTCAAACAGTTTATCACGGTCCGCTTCATGGACCTTGGCCCGCATCCAGATGCGCAGCGGATTCCCCTCGGTGTAAGCCTTTTTGCAGTGGATAATCAGCCTCAAAAGATACCAGTTGTCCGAGGCTTTCCCGACATGCAACTCCAAAAGGCTCGTATTGTCGTTCATCGGCTGCCTGTTTCCCGTATATCGTTCAAGTGCCCGGGTATAACGCTTTTCCAGGGCGGCTCTCTCCTCATCGGATAGCAGGTAGTTTTTACCGTCCAAGGCCAGAACGTTGTATACCTCAAAGAGATTGCTTGTTTTTTCAAGGTCGGGAAGTCCTTTTCGTGCCAGCACGTGCGCATAGCCTGGCCCGGCGGGGTTGTCTTCTTCGATCGTTAACGCTGAAATATTTTGAAAGCCCTGTTTCAGAAAAAAGGCCATATTTTCCTCGAGCGCCGCGATATAGTCGCCTTCCAGGGGTTGATACAGCACCACATAGACGGTTTCCGCCAATTCGGGCAGGGTGCCTTCCGCCGTTTGCGATTGGGCCTTGACCGGGGCAAAACGCCGTAAACCATCCTTTTTGAGGCCGGCTTCCATTCTCCGGGTATAAAAATCGAGGCCAAGTGGTGATGGTACGGGGGAAACCTCCTGGTACCAGGCGACAGTCCCGGCCGCCCCTTCCGCAGGTGGAGCCTCTTGATGTGCGGATTCGTGGGCGGCCATGGATTCCAGCAGAAGCTCCGGAACTTGTTTTCCCCCGCTGGGCGCCTGCAGAATGTAGTGCCCCGTCCGGATGATGTCCTTGAAAAAGGTTATACCCGAATTGCCGCGCTGCTTCACTTCAGGCTCTTGGGCAAACACGGGGAGTTCCAGTCGTTTTGCGGGTCCAAAAGGAATCAGGCTCAGATTTAGGAACTGCAGCGTCAGGAGAAGCAGCACTATCCCCCACAGCAACCGGCGCAAACGCACAAAAGGCACCGCATCCAGGGCGAATGTGGCAAGAAAGGCCGGCGCCGCCGCCATGCCGTAAAGAAACCTCGGGCTGTGCAGGGAAAACAGGCCGGTCAACAGCAGATAGGCGCCCAGGGGCCAGGCGAGCAACAGGAGTGCCAAGGTGGTACGGTTGCGTTTGAGTAGTAACGCGGGCATCCCGGCCAGCGCCACCAGCGCCAGGGGCAGAAAGGTCACTTCGTTAACCAGATAGATTAGGTAACGTTTCCAGAAGTAACGGCAAGGCGCCAATAGCCGGGTATCGGGAGAGGCGGCGGAAAGGGGGGCTGTGTCTGCAAAGAATCCGGATATGGCGGGATCAAAGGCAATGCGCGCCTCAGGTGTTTCCGTTACTTTAGGCAGGGCACCCGCGAGGCGTGACGCGATGCCGGGCTGAAACAGGCTTATGTCATGTCCCCGGTGTGTGCTCCACCAGGTGTACAAATATTCCAGATGGCTGAAATACCACCAGGAGCAAACTGCGGTGACGACTATGGCGCACAAACCGAGATTAAACAGAAGTTTTGGCCATGGGCGCCGGGCAGTGGCATCACCCTCCGCCTTTTCCGGGACCAGCGCTTTTATCATACCCGCACTCCATGCCAATGCCATGGGCAGGGCCANNTCAGCCCGTCTTGCGGAAAAAATCAGACTTCAAAAGGGCAAACAGCGCCCATAGAACCAGGGCGCCGCACAGGGTATCCGGCATGACCATCCGGGAATAGCCGTAAATCATGGGCGTCAGCGAGGCGACGACGGCAGTGAGCAGGGCGTTGTGCGGCGCCATGCCTTGGCGCGCCAGCGTGTAAATACCCAACAGCAATAAGGCCAGCGCAAAACTTCCGGAAAGGGCGGCCCCATCCGGAGTGTCCCCGAAAAGGTGTATGGCCGCAGCCCCGAGAAAATGGGATAGCGGCGGATAAGGCGATTCAATCCCGACGGTCGCCATCAGACGCGCGAAAACGCCCCGGGCTTCAGGCGGGAAGAGGGCGTCATGAAACGCTTCGGCCTGCTGTATATGGTGCGCCTCGTCCCACCGGATAAGATGGCGGTCCACATTCAGCCAGTAACTATTCAGGGCAGAGTGAAAGACTATCACTTGCAGCAAAAGTAATAACCCGATGATATCAGGCCGGCGGCTGGTTTGAACCGGCGGGGGCTTTGGTGTTTCCGGAGGGAGCAGGCGCCATCCCGCAGGCATTTCAACGCCGACACCGGGAAGGACATCCGTGGGTGCGGGCGTTGCCAAGGTATCGAATTCCATCAATGGACTCCTACAGGTTGCAGGCTGAATAGTGTGCACTCAATAATCCCGGGCTCCTCCCCCCTGCCGGCTAGTCGCCCGTCAGCATTCCCGCAACGCAAGCGGTCATGAAGGCGGCCAGACTGCCGCCTATGAATGCGCGCACGGTCATCCGGGCGATATCACCGCGTCGTTCCGGGGCGATGGCGGACATGCCGCCGATAAGGATACCAAGGCTGCCGGGATTGGAAAAACCACACAATGCATAGGTGGCTATAGTAATGGTTCTTTTACTTAAGGTACCCTCCTGAATGAAGGTCTGCAGGTTTTGGTAGGCGATAAACTCATTGAAAACGGTTTTGGTGGCGAGTAATTCGGCCAGCGGGGCAATGTCCTGTGAGGGGACGCCCATGACCAGTGCCACCGGCCGGAAGAAATATCCCAGCAGCGTGGTAATCGAGACCCCGGAAACGGCCATCGCGGCCTGGTCAGCCAGATAGATGAGTCCGACGAAAACGATAAGCATGGCGGCAACATTCAAGGCCATGTTCAATCCCAGTGCCGCGCCGCGCGCGGCCGCGTCGAAAATGTTCTGGCTTTCCACGGGCAGGCGTACGCGGGTGATTCCGGAGGTTTCCGGTACCTCCCTTTCCGGCACCATCAGTTTGGCGACCAGGATGGCGGCGGGCGCGCTCATCAAGGAGGCCGTCAACAGGTGCCCCGGTTCCGCACCGAAGTTAGCATACGCGACCATGACACTGGCCGCGATGGTGGCCAGAAAAGTGGTCATGATGGTAAACAATTCGGAACGGGTCATCCGCTGCAGGTAGCCGCCCAGGGCGGCTGTGGATTCAATACCGGTAAATACCAGCAGCGCCGCGCCAAACGTTTCCGCGCCCGACGTTTTCAGGGTGCGGCGCATGACCCAGGCCATGGCGCGGACCACGGCTTGAATAACACCCAAGTGCTGAAGAATGCCCGCCAGCCCGGCCACAAAAATAATGACCGGCAGTACATTAAACGCGAAGATGGCATTGATGACAAAAGGTTCCTGGGCCGCCAGTTGACCGTCCGGTCCCGGCACCAAGACCCGCTCAAGCACAAATAACCGGGTGAGATTGCCAAATACAAAGGCCGCCCCTTCCGTGCTCGCGGCGGTGATAAAGTCGAAAACGCGGTTGACCCCGTTAAACAGGCGGGCGCCCAGGCGCGTATGCAGAACCGCCAGGCCCAGAAACAGCTGTAAGCCCAGCCCCCAGAACAGGATGCGCCATGGGATATGCTTGCGGTCTTCCGACAGCAGCCAGGCCAGGCCGGTCATGCAGAAGAGACCGGCAAGACTGGTTGCCCGCATCCCGAAACTACCGCCCATGGGTTTACTCCTTTTCTAGCCTGCACGGGGATTACTCGGCGTTGTCTCCAGCCGCTTTCTTTAGGCAGGCGGCCGCTTCTTCACATTGGTCAGTGGCTATAAAGTCGACCCCGGCCCGACGGGCGGCCTCCCAGCGCGGGCGCACCGCCTCCAACGACCCAAAGTTGTACCCGGTACCCCAGCCGAAACGGAGTCCGGTCACCTGATTATGGCCGTTCAGAGAATAAAAGCGTATCCAATAGCCCTGTTCATGGGCCTGTGTTACCAGGGCGGTCAGCCGTTCCGCATCCGCACGGGTCCAATCCCCCGCTTGATTCTGCCCTTCCGGTTCAACCGCGCTCCAGGAATAGTTTACCCAGCGCCTGAAATTGTCCGCCGGCTTGTCATCGCTGCCGCGGCCGAAGATGCGCAACCGACCTCCCATCGGCACAATGTCATAAAACTGCTCTATTTCCGGGCGGCCGCCGGCGGTCAGCACGAGGATGGGCTTGATTTCAATGGGGGTGACCGGATCGGGGGCGGGGCCCTTTACTGCCGTACACAACCAGTCTTCATACTCGCCGGTAAGCGTCCAGACGGCCGGGTGCATGGCCCGGTCATGGCCGCGAATGTCGTTGATATTGAGTGTAATCAGGGGCCAATGGCACTTGTCTTCCGAAGCCAGTGCCTGTTCAACCAGCGGACGTACCCGCTCAAAAAAGTATTCACGCAATGTCGGTTCCTTGCCGTCAAAAGGTCCTTCGTGGGCGACGACCAGCCGTCCCGCACCGTCATTGCTTTCCGCGTGCCAGCACAGGTCGATTTCAATGCCTAGCGGGACCCCGGTTTCCAGCGCCCGGTCAATGCGGTTATGCCAGAGCCCATGGTAGGGATAACAATTATGCGCCTCCATTAAGACACGTTCACCCGGCAGAAAAACGCAGGGTTCATCCGCGCTTACGAACAGGCAGACGGAAAATACCATGAGAAGGGGCCAAGTTATTTTCAACGGGTTCATACGGTTCCTCCGTCGTGTTAAGGTTGACCGAACAGATCCGTCGGATCCGTCGGATGGGTCGATAACAGGGTATACAATTCCTTGACGTACAATCAATGGTGCTTTTCGTGTTTGAGAATAGGTTTTATACGCCACTGGGCTTCTTCGCCCCAACGTTTATGATTTACCTCTTTGGACTCGAACGGGGCGTCGCCGTAAAGCATCCGGATCGCCACGGCCATCAGCAGCAGGGCGCAAAGAATCACTGGCAGCGCCCCAAGCCAGAGGCGCCGCTCCAGTGACCGGCAGGATTCCGGTCCGGTTGTTTCAAGAATTGCGGCTTCCCTTGGTAAAAATACAATCAGGAACGTTGCCAGGGCGGCATTCAGGATAATCACCCATTCGGTCACCAGCCGGTTTTCGTGAAAATGTACCAATGCCCGCTCAAAATTGGCGATGACCATGACCCACAGGAAAGCCAGATAAATCACTTGTCCGCGGGCCGTCCAGGAAGCAGGCACAATCGGCAGGGGGCGCTTGAGATGCACCGCCATCAAGGCAATCACCGACGCGGCCAGGGCACACCAGGTGATGAGGAACCACGTGGAAGCGCTGAACTCCAAGGCACCCACCAGCGGCATTTTCATGGAGGCCGGAACAACGTCCGCCCACTGTTCGACGTTCTTATAGACATTCATGAGTGTGATAAAAAACAACACAAAAACAATGGCCGCGAATTCCGGCCAGCGCTTGCGTTCCCCGCTGTCCTCATGCGGTTTCACGAATACGGACAACACGCCCAGTGCTATCGCCAGGGCTATGCCGTGGCCAAAGCCGTGCATTTGTTCCATGATGCTGTGCCAGTTGGCGCTTTGATAGTGGGCCCACAGGCCGGAAGAACCGCCCGGGTTCAGCCCGGGATGTCCCGGCAGGCGCAGCAGGGCGCGCAGGAAAGGCACGAAGGCAAAGGAGAATCCGCCGATAAGGCCGGACAGGGAACCGGCAAGCGCCACGCCGCCCAAGCCGTATCGACGGCAATACAGCATGCCGGCGATGAATACGCCCAGGATGCCCGCCCAGTCGTCGCTGCGCGGCGGCGTCAGTCGGAAACCGCCCATGAACTGCAAGGGTATTGATCCCAGCACGGGCAGCAATAGAAAGGCGAGCAACCATCCTCCCGCCAGGTAAAGCAGAAGCCGTGACCCGCGCCGCCAGGCGCCCCAGTAGTAAAAATAGACGCCGATACCCAGCCCCAAGCCCAACAGCCAGCCCAAATGCTGCGGGTAATAGTGGGCGAAATTCGGCCAATTCGACAGGTAACTAAAAATGCTGAAGGGCCTGTTGGGGTCTCCAACGACTATCACCAATGTCCGCGCCAGAAACGCATTGACACCCAAAGCGCTGAAAACGGCATATACCGCCGCACCGCTGCCCATGCCCAGCCCGGCGAACAGCACCAGGCACCGTCCCCCGGCAAACCGGCGGTCCCAAAGGTCGAAGAGACAGACGCCTGCCAGGGCTGCCAGGGCGGAAAACCAATCCGCATCATACCAATATAACGGGCTTTGATGCCGATTCCAAGTGCTGTCCATGTGCATTTCCGCAAGGGTACCCGCCTCCAGAATGGTGTGCGTGTTCAATAACCACACTTGTATTCCCACGCTGAGTGTCATTACCAGGGACACAGTGACGGCCAAACCCGCCAGCCGACGCCAGCCGCCCCCTTTCAGGCGATGCCATAGAAGTGCGCAGACTGCTATCGCCGCCGTGAAGCCGGGCCACCAGGCAAGACCTTGAAATCCGCCCAGGGAAGGCATAAAAAATGAACCGCCCAGGTATACGGTTTCCGGTACTGTAATGGCGCCCTCCAACCAGGGTTGGATAATGAGGTTGCTTAAGGCCATAACCGACAGGACAAAGAGGGTCGGGACCATAAAATCATTGATTTGTTTTCTGTCCATGACCGCGGGCAGGGCGGCGCCCATTCCCCCCAACCCTGCCCACAGCATGCCAACGAGAAAGGTGGCGTAAAAGCCGTAGATACAGGATTGCCACTGTTCAGAACCGCCAAAGGAAATGGGATACATGTAGGAAATCGAACCGCCGAATCCCCAGCCCAGGCCGCCAAAAAGCGCGAAAAAGGCAACCCGGCGCCGCCAGTCCTCCCGGCCGGATAGCAGGCATGCGGCCACGGAAGCGATTACTCCGGCAATCATGGCGCCCGATTCGTGTCCAAAATTGCCCCGGATACCCCAGCCGATGGAAAGGGACAACGCTATCAGGAAAACAGCACCCGGCCGCAAGCCGGGCAGATCTCGCCAACGCATCATTATTTCACTCCCGGGAGTTGAACCAAAAGAGT
>MTKZ01014963.1_pt5 | contig 10276 bp, 10 predicted proteins | sample 1042781 | NCBI WGS metagenome assembly MTKZ01 (sample SAMN06212207, study PRJNA360539) | anaerobic digester metagenome | biome: Wastewater treatment plant; material: sludge; isolation source: anaerobic digester fed with sludge from wastewater treatment plant | place: Denmark: WWTP Viborg ...
AACGCCTTTTGCCAAAGCTGTTCCCGGGGCTACAGATTGCATTGTTATTTTTCCTCTTCCTCTCACGGCTACTTTTAATCCCATATTTTCCAACAGGTATACCGCATCTTTTAATCCCATTCCTCTTACATTCGGCATCACCTGCTGTCGGACTGTTGCGGCCTTCATCACCGGTTGATAATTATTGGCATACACACTGGCCCAATTATTTTCTGCTACGGAATCTCTGTAAGCCATATTCATTGCTTTGAATACATTCTTTATATCTTTTGTAAAACCTGCATAGAAATACCCTGAGCTATCTTTTGTGCCTGCATACCTAGAAGGATTTTTCTTCTCGATTTACATCGCATACAATTTGGTAGCGATTTCTCGAAACACTGGCGCCGCCACCGTGCCACCGTAGTGAGAGGCTGCATGTGGTTTGGTGCGGACAACAACTATACAAGTGAACTGAGGTTTATCCGCAGGAAAATATCCAACGAATGTGGCCTGGTACACCCCATCTCCATATTTAATCGGACCATCAGATACATGTGCTGTTCCTGTTTTTCCTGCAACTGCAAAGGGCATACCCTTGAAAACACGGGTAGCTGTTCCATCAATTACAGTTGCTTCCATAGAGGCTCTTGCTGCCTGAACTACATCGGGCTTGCAAAGTTTTTCTTCAAGTACAATGGGCTGAAGTTGTTTTGTAATAAGGCCATTACTCTGGATAGTATTTACCAGGTATGGTTTCTTCATCTTGCCATTATTGGCAATTGCATTATATAAGGTAAGGGTATGTAAAGGGCTAACCTGTAATCCATAACCAAAACTCATCCACAACATATTTCCTTCGGCACTTCCTTTCTGGTTTAATGGTGCCATTGTTGGTTTGGGGACATCACTTAAATCAATCGGTGATCTTACATCCAGGTGGAACCGATGCAAATATTCTTTCAACTCCTCCGGTCTTTGAGCAAAAGCTTTGTAGGCGAGTTTACTCATTCCTACATTTGAGCTATGAGCAAAACATTCCTTTACTGTTAAAACAGCCCTTGGCGACCGTTCAGCATCAGTTACCATTTTACTTCCCACTTGTAAACGACCAGCACCACCCACCTCTACTTTATCATCAATTTTACTCGTTCCTTTTTCCAGTACAGATAATAAGGTTGCCAGCTTAATAGTGGAACCGGGCTCTGTAGCTCTTAATGCATAATTATCATCCTCCCAATACGAACCATCCGGCCTGCGACCCAGATTCGCCATCGCTTTGATCTTTCCGGTATTGGTTTCCATAACAATGGCAGTACCATAAGGTCCCTCACATTGCAGCATCATCCGCATCAGGGCAGTTTCTGCAATGTCCTGCATGTTTACATCTATTGTAGTATAGATATCTTTACCATTAACAGGCTCTGTCTCCGCACCTTCCACCGGTATCAATGTTCCCCCGGCAATACGGCGTACTAATCGCTGTCCATCTTTTCCACTTAAAACAGAATCATAACTTCTTTCCAATCCTACATTCTGCTTTTTATTTTTCTTATCTCCATCTTTAAATTCCCTGGCTAAACCAATGGTTCTATTTGCCAGCAAGCCGAATGGAGGTAATCTTTTACTGCTTGTTTGAATAATAATACCACTCTTATTTCTTCCCAACCTTGCTAAAGGAAAATCACGGAACGATTTATACTCATCAAAACTTAATTTTTTCTTCAACGGATAATATCTCGCATTTTCCTTAAATGCAAGCTGCAACTCTTTCTTATATTGAGTTGCGGTTTTATCGTTAAAGTAGTTTGCTAAAGAAATAGCAAAGGAGTCAACATTTTCATTAAAACGTTTTCCTTTCTTTTCTCTTAAACCATCTGCATTAAAATCAATGAAAACATCAAAAGTGGGAATTGAAGTACTGAGCATTTGTCCGTCTTCACTGTAGATCGTTCCCCGTTCTGCATCTAGTGTAAGAAACTGCTGATGCAGGCTGTCACTCATGCTCCGCCAGTGATTTCCCTGGAACCGCTGAATGTAGAAAGCTCTGCCGAGGACAAGTACACTAATCAGTACTATGCCGATAAAGCTGAGGTAAACCCTCCATAATATGTCCCGTTTAACGTCCAATGTCCGTTGTTAACCACCAGGTTTAGCCTGCCGGTTTGATTTAGTTGTTATTAGTTGTATTCGTCCACCTTTCTTTAGTCCGTTAGAAAGGAATTTTTAGCCATCTTTCTGTTCGTATTCATCCTCTTCAGTTCCCCTTCAGGGGACTGAAGTACTATCTTTTAATACTACTGGTGATTCCGTTAGTTCTTTCAATCCCAAAGGCACTACCACTTTCACCAGTTCACTTTGTTTACTCTGGTACATCACTTTACTCTTAACCGCTATATACTCGTACTTCAGTTCTTTTACTTCTTTTGCTGTGCGGTTTATCTTCCTGATAGTCTTATCTGCATAATGACCATTAAAAATGTAAACCACTGCTAATGCTGTGAGGAACAAAAAGAACGGCACCTGCTTTACGATAGACTGATAATTCAGCCACCGCTTCCATCCTGCCGAGGCAGAATTTGGTTTCAGGTCCCGTTCTTTTGGATTTTCTTGTTCCGTCATAAAATGAGTTGTTAGCTCGTTGAATTTTGGTTTCTCACTTCTCCCATATTGACAGGAGGGTTGATTTCAAAGGATATAGATTTTCCAAATCTTTATCTTCTGGTATTACTGTTATGAATTCTAATTCTCTTAGGCTATCATCACTTTCTCCGCCACCCGCAGTTTAGCACTTCTAGACCTTGGGTTTCTCTTCATTTCACTATCTGCCGGTACTAATGGCTTCTTTGTTATCACTTTTAATTCACTCGCTTTTTCAGTATTGATAAAAGGATTTTCATCCGGCTCATCAAAAGAACCACGACGAAAAAAATTCTTTACCAATCTATCTTCAAGGGAATGAAATGTAATAATGGCTACTCTTCCTCCGGGCTTTAACAAGGATGGGATTTGTTCCAGCATTTCTTTTAACGCACCTAATTCATCGTTCACCTCGATTCTCAATGCCTGGAAAACCTGGGCGAAGTACTTGTTGGGATTTCCTTTAACTATTTCCCGGACTGCATTCTTAAAACCATCAATCGTCTTGAGTGAGCTGGCACCCCGAACATCAACAATTTTTTTAGCTAATGTTTTAGAGTTAGTCACTTCACCATACTGTTCAAACAATTTGTGCAATCGTTGTTCTGTATAAGTGTTCACCACATCATAAGCAGTCAATGTTTGGCGTTGGTCCATCCGCATATCCAACTCAGCATTATAGCGAATTGAAAATCCTCTGTCTGCTTCATCAAACTGGTGGCTGCTCACTCCCAGGTCGGCCATGATGCCATCTACTGCTGTTACTCCCTCTAACCGTAGAAAACGTTGCAGATGTCTGAAATTTTGTGAAACAAAAATTAATCTTTCATCACCAGTCAGGTTTTGCCGGGCATCCGCATCATGATCAAAGACAATTAGCTTTCCATTGACACTCAGCTTTTCGAGAATCGCTTTAGAATGTCCCCCCCCCCCAAATGTGCAATCCACATAAATGCCATCGGGTTGAATGTTGAGAGCTTCTATCGTTTCAGCAAGCAGAACAGGTATGTGATAGGTATCGGTTAATTCTTTAATTGGTTGATTAGTTTCTAAAGCTCCCGGTTTCCTTTTTTGTTTCTGGTTTCCCATAGCCTGATACCTAATTAACTATTTATCTAATTAACCATCCTGTTTTCCGGTAAACACCTGGTTACCCAGGTCACTTAATGCATCCGAAGAAATTGAATCAAAGAGCTGTTTGTACTTATTACTATCCCAGATTTCTATTTTATCTCCTGTTGCCATCAGCACTATGTCTTTCTCTAACCCCGCATAAACTTTCAAACTCGGGGGCAACAGTATCCTCCCTGCGGTATCCGGCTCCACATAAGTGGCTCCGTTCAGAAAGGCTCGTCTGAACTCCCTTTGTTTTGGGTCAAATTCGTTCAGCCCGGAAATTTTTGCAAAGAGCGGCTCCCAGGTCCTCATCGGGTAGAGAGCTAAACATTGTTCAAATCCCCTGTTGATAACATAACGACCAGTTTCCGCTTCCGGCAATTGCTTTTTGAACCCTGCCGGGAGGAGGAACCGCCCCTTGGCGTCCAAAGTAGCCTCGAATTCTCCGAGAAAGCCTGTCATTATCAGTTGATTGAGTCAAGTTTGTTTTAATTGACACAAAATAACACTTTTTCCCACTTAACCACCAAATATTTTTGATTTTCTTTTATCCCCACCTTTTTTTTGCCCGAAACACAATACTGTAAAGGGTTTGATAGAATGTTAACCGATTAAGAACTCTTTTTTACTGTATAGACTGTGAATTGCTGTGGATAAGCTGGGGATAGAGTAAGTTGATAGAAAGTATGAAGAAGAGAGTTGATAAATAGATAAATGCTTCAATGAAAAGAGTCATTTATTCAGAAACCCATAAAAATAAACGATTGTATTTTCGCCCCTCACCAAATACAACAGTTTGTTGTATCATGACAAATCCCAAGAATTTATCCATCAACGACTACACCTATTCTCTTCCCGAAGAGAGAATTGCCAAGTATCCTTTAGCAGAAAGAGATGCTTCCAAATTGCTTATTTATAGAAAAGGAAAAATAGACGAAGATGTTTACAAAAATATTGCTGAACACATCGCTGAAAATTCTTTACTTGTTTTTAATAACACCAAAGTTGTGGAAGCAAGATTACTCTTTCAAAAATTAACTGGTGGGGTAATCGAAATATTTTGTCTTGAACCACACGAACAATATGCTGACATAACCACTGCCATGTTGCAGAAAGAAAAAGTATGGTGGCAATGTTTGGTGGGTGGTGCTTCTAAATGGAAAGCAGGGCAAATCCTGGAAAAGAAAATTCAACAAGATGGACAGGAAATTATATTGTCTGCGAGGTATGTGGAGAAACGAAAGGAAACATTTGTCATAGAGCTTTCATGGACACCTTCAGCTTTAAGTTTTGCAGAAGTATTGCATTATACCGGTACCATACCTTTGCCACCTTATATAAAAAGAGCCGTTGAAAAATCGGACCAGGAAAGATATCAAACTGTATATGCTCATTTTGATGGTTCAGTAGCTGCTCCAACTGCAGGTTTACATTTTACAGACCATATTTTTAATCACCTCAAAGAAAAAAATATTCAAACTGATTTCGTTACACTGCATGTTGGCGCCGGTACTTTTAAACCGGTGAAGAGTGAAACCATGCAGAAGCATGAAATGCATGCAGAGTTCATTGATGTCGCCAGAACGACGATAGAAAATATTATCGCCAATCTTAAGAACAACATCATTGCAGTTGGTACTACCTCACTCCGTACAATTGAAAGTTTATACTGGCTGGGAGTGAAGTTGTCGACAGTCAACAGTCAACAGTCAACAGCAGTGTCTGATAATTCATTTAATCTTTCCCAATGGGAAGCTTATGAATTGAGTGGGAAATATATTCCTGCTAAAGATGCACTAAATGCTTTACTGAATTGTATGAATGAGAATAAACTGGAACGATTAGTTACAAAAACACAACTACTAATTGCTCCGGGATATGATTTCAAAATTGTAAAAGGTTTGATTACCAACTTTCATCAGCCACAATCGACTTTACTTTTATTAGTGGCAGCATTAATCGGAGATGATCTGCCTACCGGACAGGCTGGCTGGAGGAAAGTGTACGACCATGTCCTGCAAAACGATTTTCGCTTCTTAAGCTATGGAGATGGAAGTCTATTATGGAAAAACAATTCTTAAGCTTTTTTCAATGGAAGGTCAACAGTGAAAGTACTGCCTTTGCCTAATGTACTTTCGGCTTTTATATCACCATCATGGGCTTCTACCATTGTTTTTACATAACTGAGACCCAGGCCAAAGCCTTTTACATTGTGAACGTTTCCGGTATGAGCCCGGTAGAAGCGTTCAAATATCCTTTTAATGGTATCCCGGTTCATTCCAATTCCGTTATCCTCCACTTTCATGGTAAAATATTTGCCGTTGGAGTGTGTCGTTAATTTTATAACCGGCGGCACATTTTCTTTTGCATATTTTACCGCATTATCCATAAGGTTATTGACAAGATTAGAGAAATGAACCTCATCAGCATTGATTAAATCATTCGGTGCATTCAGCAATAATTCAATTTTTCCTTTTTTATCCTCCAGCTGCAGAATAAAATTATCGACCACATCATTAATTACTTCATGCACATGAACAGGCTTCAGGTTTAAATCAACCTCCTGCTTTTCTAACTGGGATGCTTTCAAAATTGTTTCCACCTGTCTGTTCATCCGCTGGTTTTCTTCTTTAATAATACCACTGAAATAACCAAGTTTAGTCCTATCACTGATTACCTTTTCATTTCGCATGGCATCTACTGCCAGTGATATGGTGGCAATGGGTGTTTTGAACTCATGGGTCATATTATTTATAAAATCATTCTTTATTTCACCCAATTTTTTTTGCCGGAGCATTGTTCGAACGGTAAGATAGAAAGCTGCCAGGATAACTAATGTAAAAGCAATAGAGGTTATAATTCTCCAACGAAGTGATTTTAATACAAAATTTTTTATATTCGGTATCACCACAATAAACGCTTCATCGGAGGAAAGATTTTCACCGGGGCTACCGCTGGGAGGAGTCAATAGGGTGATAATAGAAGTATTATGAAGGGAATCCTCATAAAAGGCAGCAAAACTTTCCGACTGTCTTGTAAAATAATTTTCTATCCCGTTTCTGTCAAAAGATGCGACACCAAACTCAAATTGAACATCCTTTAAATTATTTTCCAAAAAGGCTTTTTGCAATTTTCTTTTTATATCATCCACACTAAACTGTTGTCCGACTGAATAAGGCTTTAGAAAATCCAACGAAAAGTTGTCTTGTTTAATTTTTTTATTACCACCTGCAGCATAGCTTCCCTTGTGCTGTGCTAATTCCTCGGCCACCGTTTCTGCCGCCTTATTCACCCTTTCTTTAATCTGATCTTCCCTCAACAGTACCATATTTTGTATCCAGGATATCTGGATGAAGATGGTGCCAATCAATGATAAGCTAACTAAAACTGTAATTATGGTAAAAATTCTTTTCACTTATTGTAACTATTTGCTGCGTAAGATAAAAAACCCTGCCAATCTACAAAAATACATTCCCTGTATCGGCTAACATACCGGCAAAAGGGTATTTAAGGTATTTTAACGGTGATTGATAACATACAAAGACAATCTAACCTTTCAGCCAGTCATTATCTATGTCAACTGATAGTTATTTTGAACAGAAATTTTGAAAAAAGATTTTTCGCCTTAAATTGAAGCATGATTGATCCTGCCTCCGGCATTTTGTTAATCGCTGACCCTTTTCTCAAAGACCCCAACTTTTTGAGAACGGTTGTTTTTTTGTGTGAACACAAAGAAGAAGGGAGCTTTGGATTTGTTTTGAACCGGCAATATGATAATACGCTGGACGAACTTATCCCTGAGCTGGAAGGGTATAAACTACCGGTCTATTATGGTGGACCAGTCCAGATTGATTCTATTCATTTTATTCATCAATATCCCAATGAAATACCCGGCGGCCAGGAAGTCATTAAAGGTGTGTATTGGGGTGGTGATTTTGATGCTGTAGTCAACCTGATAAAAAATGAAACTATCGATCCCAATAAGATTCGTTTTTATATTGGTTACTCTGGCTGGGGAGAAGGGCAACTTGCTAACGAAATGACAGAAAAAACCTGGCTTACCGTAAAAGCAACCCGCAAATTAATTTTCCATACTAACTATGAAGAAATATGGAAAGACTCTTTGAAACACTTAGGCGGTGATTATGAAATGATGGTAAACTTTCCAATTGACCCACAGTTGAATTAAAGCCAGTCCCGGAAAGTAATCAGGCAAATAATTCATCTGTATATTTTGATCTTACCGAACAACAAACTTTTCTTTCCCAAATATTCTAATTTTCTCATTATGAAACGTACACTTCTTATATTTCTCTTTTCCCTTTCAATTTTCTGGTCGTACCAATGCAATACTTTAAAAAAATTAGGGCTCATTCCCTCCGAACTGGAAATGGCCCTGGGATTAAAAGATGCTCTATCGCAGGGACTGTTTAAAGGATTTGATGCGTTCGCTGACCCGGATGGAAATCCATTGGTACGCTTTGCCTTTCCCGGTGAAGCAGAAAAAATTGAAAAGACCCTCCGGGACATAGGTTTTGATAAAGTGATGAACCAGGTTACCGGAAAATTTACTAAAGCCATGTCATCAGCAGTTGCTATTTCAAAACCACTCTTTGTTGATGCGGTAAAGAATATGAGTATTCGAGATGCTGCAAAAATTTTAGTGACTGATAATATGCATGCTGCTACTGATTATTTTAAACTGGAAATGAAACCGGGCCTGATGAGTGGTTTTCGCCCTATTATAGACAGCACAATTAAAACAGAGGGTGCCGATAAGGAATGGAGTTCCATCACCAATGTTTATAACAAAATTCCTTTTATTAATAAACCGTTAGAAAATAATTTAAGTGATTTTATTTCGGCAAGAGTGATTGATTTAATGTTTGTAATGGTAGCCAATGAAGAAGAGCAAATCCGCAATAAATATGAATTAAGAAAAACAGATATGATGAAAAAGGTGTTTACCTGGGCAGAGAAAGAAGTGCAAAAGAAAATACAGAATAAGAGTAATTAAAATTTCTTATGCTTAGAATACTTATTGTACTTGTCTTTTTTTCTTCTTGTAATAAAAATATATACTCTAAGAAGGGTGATGATGGCAGCATTAGACATCTTTCTTTGCTATGGAAGAAATCAGGGGAATATCGTGGAGCTTTCGCTGCGTATAAAATAAATCAATATAATTGGTCAGGGGTCACGGTATATAAATCAGATTGCGATTCTTTTCGGATTGACCGCTGGCAAAAATTGAGCGGAAATAAAAAGGCTAATATCAGGTTCTATTCTGTTTCCAGAAAAGGGAAGGCCATGGCCGATTTTTCAGCACCCGAACTACAACTTTTAAAGGAGTTAAAACAAATTGCTGATTCACTAAACTGGTGTTGTTTCAATATCCTATCCAACCCCGATTCATTGTTCCTGCATGAAATACCTGGAAATAAAAAAACCTCCCGATAAATCAGGAGGTTATAATTTTGTTTTCACAATCCCGGAAGGGTCGGTTTTTCCAGCCTGCCTTAAGGCAGAAAAAATTCTTTATTCTACCGGCACTGCGCCTTCTACTAACACAGTTACTTTATTATTGAGCACTTCCACAAATCCACCTTGGATATCGAAGTAAGCAAAATGATTTTGTTTATCCTTCAGCACTTTTACCCTGCCTGCTTTTAAGGCACTTACCAGCGGAGCATGTTTTTCCAGCACTTCAAACGAACCGCTGATACCCGGCATTTGTACACCATACACTTCGCCGCTGTAAAGCTTACGTTCGGGAGTCAGAATTTCTAAATTCATAAATCAAAAATATTACGCTGATAAGTTTGTCCTCGTACAAAATCGCATTAATAATTATCCCTGTGCAGCTGCCATCAACTTCTTACCTTTTTCAATAGCATCATCAATAGTTCCTACCAGGTTGAATGCTGATTCCGGATATTCATCCACTTCCCCATCCATAATCATGTTGAAACCACGGATTGTTTCTTCAATCGGAACCAATACCCCTTTCAAACCGGTAAAAGCTTCTGCCACATGGAATGGTTGAGATAAGAAACGTTGTACTTTTCTTGCACGGCTTACTACCAGCTTATCATCATCACTCAATTCATCCAATCCAAGGATGGCAATGATATCTTGTAATTCTTTATAACGCTGCAACATTAATTTTACCCTGTTAGCACAATCATAATGAAGGTCACCAACAATTTTTGGCGTTAATATTCTGGAAGTAGAATCCAACGGGTCAACCGCAGGATAGATACCTAAGTCGGCAATTTTTCTTGACAATACGGTAGTAGCATCCAGGTGAGCAAAGGTAGTTGCAGGAGCCGGATCGGTCAGGTCATCCGCAGGTACATACACCGCCTGCACAGATGTGATAGAACCATTTTTGGTAGAAGTAATACGTTCCTGCATGATACCCATTTCAGTAGCCAGGGTAGGTTGGTATCCCACCGCTGAAGGCATACGACCCAAAAGGGCAGATACTTCAGAACCAGCTTGTGTAAAACGGAAGATATTATCAACAAAGAAAAGGATA
>MTKZ01128616.1_pt1 | contig 10276 bp, 6 predicted proteins | sample 1042781 | NCBI WGS metagenome assembly MTKZ01 (sample SAMN06212207, study PRJNA360539) | anaerobic digester metagenome | biome: Wastewater treatment plant; material: sludge; isolation source: anaerobic digester fed with sludge from wastewater treatment plant | place: Denmark: WWTP Viborg ...
GAACGCGACCAGGACGTGAGCTTCGATCCGGCGACGGCGGCGATGATACATTGGCCGAATCCGCAGATCGGTCTTGGAGATATGGACCACTCCCCCCCCGCCCGGGCCCAGCCCGGGAGATCGCGTTCCGCTGAAGCAGTTGTGGAATCTCCTGCCCAAGACGGCTCTGCCGCTCGATGGGGCAGCCGCCGAGCCGGACACCCTTGCGGCTGACGGGACGAATCACGCCGTAGCGGCAGAGGTAAATGGTGGTCAAGAGGCAATTGGTGGGTCAGTTTGTTCTCCGGTTTATTCGACGCCACGCAATAGTGGAGCACAGCCGGCAAGTGCCGACAATTCGTCTCACACCCGAAGCGCCGGAATCCGAGGCGGGGCCGACGATCGTAACACCGTTAAGACAGAGAAGTTAGACACCTTCAGACAAGTGCTTGAAACTGCTGGCACAGACGGGGCTGAAATACACCGCTCAGGATTCGAACCTGAAACCTTCGGTTCCGTAGACCGATGCTCTATCCAATTGAGCTAGCGGTGCTTACGGCGATTTACGCCGACTGAGTATTCAATCATATCGACGGACGCCGCGCATGTCCAGCGTCGCAGCGGCAAAAGTGTCGCCACATGGACTTATATGCACCAGGAGGACCGATCGGCGAGACGCCTCGCGGGCCCGGCGCCCGAGCTTTGCCTGCTCCGTGGCGTCAGACTGCCGGGTGCCGCTCTTGCACGCGCCCCGGTTGAACAAGATCCGGCAAGAGACGTCTGTTTTCGCCTCAAGGGCCGACGGTTTGTCGATTGTCTCGGTTTGCACCGCAGCAGCACCCGCAGCGACCCTGACGGACAACGACAAGTCATGCCCCATCTTCCATTCGCCATTCACCGGTCGCCATTGCCCGGCGTTGCGACAGGCAGCGCTGGGATATACACTCGACCCATCGGGCCGGGGAGGCAACTGGGAGTCGCCCGCGGCCCACGGGGTCTCTGCCGAGGAGTCCATATGAATACCTGGCGAATGCTGCGCACGCTGCTGGTCCTTGCCTCTGTTGCCGGACCGGTCGCCGCGATTGACGTCGACAACCCTCCGGCCGGCACGTTCGTCGACGAATGGTACGTGGTCAGAATCGAAGGCAAGAAGAGCGGCCACGCCCATATCACCATGAAACGCTCACAGAAAGCCGGCAGCGACGTGATTACCAGCCGCACGGACATGGTCATCGAGATCAGCCGGGCCGGCCAAGGCGCGGCGGTGCGGGTCATCGAGCAAAGCGAGGAGACCGTTGACGGCAAGCCCCTCCAATTCATGAACACCACTCGACTCGGCGCCTTGCCCGGCGGCATCACCACCCGCGGCACCGTGGCCGACGGAAAGGTAACCGTCACCACCGCTCAATTCGGCCAGGAGATCGGTCCCAGAGTCTACAACCTGCCCGAAGGCGCCATGATGAATTGGGCCGTCTACCGTGAACAGATCAAACGAGGTCTCAAGCCCGGTGACAAGTACAAATTGTCGTCATACGTGCCGAGCGTCTCGGTGGACCGGGTGATCCCCATGTCAGTCGAGATCATGGAACCGGAGACGATCGATCTCTTCGGTCGCAAGGTCCGCGCCGTCAAGACCAGCCAGACCATCCACATTACCAACATGCTGGGCCAGAAGTCGGACATCGAGACCATCAGTTGGATGACCGATCACGGAAACATCGTTCGCAGCCAGATGATGGTGGCGAAGTGGAAGATCGAGATTCTGGCGGCGAGCAAGTCCGTCGCCCTGTCACCCAACGAACCCACCGAGCTGATGACCGACGCGCTGATCCCCGTGAGCAAGCCGATCGACGGCCAGTCACCCCGAATCACCTACCGTATCTCTCTCAAGGACAAGGTTGATCGCATTCGCCTGAGCGAGATGCCTGAAACAGACATGCAACGGGTGCTGCGCCGCAGCAATTCGGAACTGGAGATGGTCGTGACGCGCCGCACGCCCGAACGCGACGGACCAGATTCCAGGACACCGGGCGGTACGCCCGTTCGAAGACTGACGGCGGAAGAGAAGGCAAGGTACCTGACCTCTTCATCGGTGGTCAACTTCAAGGACCCGGCCGTTGCCGACCTGGCCAGGCAGGCCGCCGGCGCTGAGAAAGACCCCCTCCAACTGGCCGAGAGACTGTGTCGGTTCGTCAGCGACTATGTCGAGGACAAGAACCTGAACGTCGGTTTCGCCACGGCCAGCGAGACGGCTCGCAGCAAGGAGGGCGACTGCACCGAACACGGCGTGCTCCTGGCGGCACTGGGGAGAGCCGCGGGTATCCCCACTCGGGTGGTCACGGGGATTGTCTATGCCGGACATTTTGCCGGTCGGGAAGGCGTCTTCGTAGGACACCTTTGGACGCAATTCTATGTCAACGACCGGTGGATCGACCTGGATCCGGCTCTCGGCCAGACGGTGGCCGACCCGACGCATATCGCCCTGAGCCTGAGCGATGCCGGAGACAGCGGCATTGCCGACATGGTGAGTTCTGTCTGGCTGAACATGGGCGAGTTGAAGATCGAGGTCCTGGACGGGCCGACCCGAAAGGTGTCCAGCCTGCCCGCCGGCCCGCCGACCGTACCCGCATCGGCGCCCGCGCTGCGGTAGCACCCGTTTCGGTCGGTGGCTTTCGCCAACTGGGCGGGTGCCACCGGCGGCTTGCTCGTCCGGGCCAGCCCTCGTGCTCCGCGGCTGGGGAAGGGAGAGCTGAGGGGTCGGCTCAGACCCTGGCCGGTGGACCCCTGACATTTCAGGCGAGCGAATGCTCGCGTCTGGTCCGCAAGACGAACGCTGAAATGTCAAGGGTGGACCGACGCCGGAACTGGGTGGCCGACGTGAACCGCCCGATGGATGATGGGGCATTGACGGTGGTGCGGCAGTCGGCTATGCGCGGTATGCCCCTGGGGACCGACCGGTGGAAGGCGACAATCGCCGCTCGGCTCGGCCTGGGAATGACCCTGCGTCCCCGCGGACGACCGCGAAAACAGCATGATGAGAGAGAAAAATCATCCTGACACCTTTTTTCCTGCGTGAGAATCGGGCGCTGCGCGGGCTGGCCGCCAGTGACACCGGACGAGAGGAAGGGCCGACGAGGGCGTCGGCCCCACTTGTTTTCCATCCGCGTCAATCCACCTGATCTGCGGGCAGGATGGATACGATCAGAATCAGCCCCTCGACACGGCTCCCTCGACCTTGCTCCCTTCGGGTCTGAGCCTCGGGGTCGAAGACGCAGCAAGATTGGGACAAGCGGTCGGCCGGCCGGAAGTCGGCGTGCAGCGCACGCCCTACCGAGCTGTCAGTCTGTTGGTCTGTTGGCGAGGCGGCGAGCGGAGCACACCCTACCGAACTGCCGCCCGCTTCCGGCTTCGCCTGGCGGCTACGCCGGGACAAGTACGGTCGGGGCTCCGAAAGAGAGGGGGCCGCTTCCTCCCGGATTCGCCAGTAGGCTACGCAGGACAAGCAGGGTCGCGGTTCTGGAGAAGCGGCCAGCGGGGAAGGCCCCGGATTCCGGGGCCAGCCGCTCCCTCCCGCCTTCGCCGGGCTTCGGCGTGGCGAGCACGGTCGCGGTTCTGAAAGGGAACCCTCGCGTTTGCCCGCCGAATCTGTCAGGGACCCAGACAACCGGAACAGCCGTCCGGGGCGTTGACGCTCCATGCCGAAACTGGTACAGATAGAGGGTAGTGGGGCGACTGAACAGCCCCCGACCTGATGTGGCTTCCTTCCCGCCTCCGCGGCGCCGAAGCAGGGTGGCGGGGAGTACCGCCCCGGACGCATTGCCGGCCCAGACCCTACACCGGAGCCCCCACGTGGAAGACGACAAGCCGTTGGCCATGGCCCCCGCTCAGGTTGCCCTTCACAACCTCGGCGATCTCGTCAAGTCAAACCTCGCCGCAGTCGTAGCCGCCGCCATCGTGGTTGTTGCACTGGCGATCCTGTACTTCACCACGGAGGGTCTGCAATCTCCCGAGGCAAAACTCAACAGTCAGATCGATGTCGAGGTCGAGAAGGCCAAGCGAATGCTCGCCGACTACAACCCCGTCGGGCAACGGGTGATGGCGGTCATGGACGCCGCTCAGGCCTCATCAACCCAGCCCATGGCGGAATCCGTCGCCGAAGATCAGTGGCCCGCCAGCCTCAAGACGCTCCAGGAACGCCTGGATTCGATGGTCGGCGAGGTTGAGCCGCTGAACACCCGGTTCAGGACCTGGAGCGGTGAATCGTCCATGACAGGTCCCGCGGCGAGCTATTCGGAATTGAAGGAACAGTTGGAGAAGAACCTCGCTCAGGTCAGTGAGGCCCTGGGAATCGTCCGAGCGGCCGTCAGCATGTCCGCCGAGGCCGGAGACCGAACCATCNNGTTCGGCGGGATGACGCCGCCGCCGCGAGAGAGCAATTCGAGCGGGCTGGCGGTCAGTGGCAGATGCTCCAGTCCCAGATTGCCGCGATCGAGGCGGTGGCCCATGGAGAGGCAGTCTCGGCACCCGCCTCGGCTGACGCGCCGGCCGCGTCTCGAGCGGTACCCGCCAAGGCGACAGCCAAGCCACCCCAAAAGACCGTGGCGGCAGGCAAGCCGGGCGTCGTGAGTCGGCTCACCGGCCTGTTGTTCGGCAAGCAGAAGCCGGACGCCACACCAGCGGAGCCTTCTACTACACCCGAGCCCGCGCCCTTGGACGCTGACAGGGAAACCAAGGAACCGATTGTGGAGAGTCCGGAACCCCCGGCCCCGACCGTGGTCGTGAAGCCGCCGACGCCGCAGCAACGGCTGAGCGAACTTGCCGCTCAGCGGGAGCAGGCGGTCGCTCAGATTGCCGCCGCCGAGGCTGATGTCGCCCGGCTGCGAGACCACGTCTCTGCTCTGGAACAAGCGTTGGCCGGCGCCCGGCAGACTGCCCGTGACGCGCAGCTCCGTATGACGCAACTCGAAGAAAAGGGCATCGACCCCACGGAACCCGACGCGATCGAGCGGTTCACGAACGATTATCAGAAGGCCTCGAATCAATATCGAGCGGCCCTGCGCGAGGCAGGGTTGATCGAGAACGGCGGCATCCGCAATGCCAGGCCTGATACCGAAGATGAGCGGGAGTTCCTGAAGGCCCCGCTGGTATCGGTGGACCCGGCCCAGCCGATGAAACCCACCGAAGGCCTGATCTCCGTCCGAAAGAGGCTGGAGGCAGCCGAGGCGCAACTCGATGCCACCAAGAACCTGCTGGCGTCCATCGACACCCAGGTCGCCGCGGTCCAGCGTCGGCAGAGCAACGATTCGGACCGGCTCGCCTCTTTGCAGAACCGGCAGGCGGCGCTCAAGGAACTGGCCGCCCAGGCAATCAGAGATGCCGTGGCAGCCACGGCAGAAGCCGACAAGTTGGCCAGGGATGCGATCGAACTGCTGAACGGGGAAGGCAGACAAGCCGCACAAAACGCCCGCACGGCGGCCGACAACCAGATCCGCGATGCCCGCAACAAACAGCAGCCCGGTGTCGAGAATGCCCGCCTGGAGACCATTGCCAAGAGCGGCATTCTGGTCGGCTCCGCCCAGACGCTGGAGGGCGACATTGCCTTGTTAACCGCCTACGTCCAGGCCGCGCGGGTCAGCGACCTCCTGTCACACGCCCAGGTTCTCAGGCATGCTGAGGTGATGGGGGTTGGCCCGGAATCTCAGGAGGAGGCGGCCCATGCGTACAAGGCCGCCGCCGCGTCGGAAGAGGCCGAAAAGGCCCGTAAAGAGGGCATCGCCGTCGCCCGCGAGGCCTACAACAGCTACCGCGAAGCATCAACGGCTCTTGATAATCTCTGGGTCCTGAACGCCAATGCGGCCGCCGTCTGCTATCTGCTTTCGTCGCTCCAGACCGGCGACGAGGCCGACAAGAGCCTCGATCTGGCAATCCAGATCTACAACCAGGCCCTTCAGGGTCGGTCGGACCGGAAGGATATCGGGGATTATCGCCGGGCACTCGATGGCCTCAGCCGGCTCCAGCAGGCCCGGACGCGGTGACGGGCCGGGCCGAGCACGTCCCCACAGACCGCTCAAACCGCTTCGCGGCAGCGATCCCGATGAGAACAACACCCTCACCATGGTCCAGATGGCGGTTTGCAGCCGCGGTCGCTCTCATGGTTGCCCCGTCGGCTTTCGCCCATCCTCTCGGCAATGACAACGTCGAGCATGTCAACGTGCTGTGGATCTTTCCCGATCGAGTCGAGGTGGATTGCCTGCTGTTCATCGCCGAAAACCCATCCTCCCGTATCGAGCAGGATGAGATGGACACCGACAGGGACGACTCGGCCTCCCCGGAAGAGCAACAAGCCTGGCTGGATCTGGAAGCAGGCCGCCAGAAAGACAAGCTGCGTGTCACGCTCGACGGCCGGCCATTGCTTCTCCAGGCCGTCGAGGCTGCCAAGGATCCTGGAAGCGGCAGGCGTTCCTTCTCCAACCGCGTCATTATCGAGGTGCCCGGTCTTGCCGGCATGCCCACCTACCGCGTGCTGATCCGCTACGTCGCCCGGTTCGACCACCCGTTGAAGGACGGGTTACATACACTGACCTTCGAGGATCTGAGCTACCCGGGCAGCCCCGGTCTCAAGCGCGTGTTGCTTGAACGTCTGACGGAAATCGAAGTGGTGCCGCCGCATCCGGAGTTCTGGACCAAGGACCCGTTTCTCTTCGAGCAATACGACCCGGCCAACCTGCCGCAGGAACGGTCGGCAACCGCGCGTTTTCGGCTCGCCGCGGCTGCTGGCGTGCCCGCGCCGGACGCGCCGCCGGCCGAGGTGGTCAGCAGCCGTCCCGAGGCCGAGGGACTGCCTGAGGTGCCCGACCGTTACGAGAAAGGCTTGACCGGTCCCGTAGCAGGGGTCCAAACGACATACCAGGCCCAGGCTAACCGGCTGATGGACCTGCTACAGGGACGCTGGGGCCTGATGGTGTTTCTGATGATCACGGGCCTGGCGTTCACCTGGGGTGCCGCCCACGCGCTGATGCCCGGCCACGCGAAGACCGTCGTGGCCGCTTATCTGATCAGCCAGAGCGGAACCTATTGGCATGCCGTGCTTTTGGCAATCATCGTGACCATCACGCACACGGCACTGGTCGTGGTGCTCGGGGCCATCTGGGCATTCTACCAGGCGACCAATCCAGCCCTTGGCCCCAAGCTCCAGCTCTGGCTCGGGCTGATCTCCGGCTTGCTGGTCGCGGGCATGGGCCTGACGCTGATCTGGCGGGCCTCCCGCGGCAGTCTGACCCACCATCATGACGAGCATCACGACCACGACCATCCGGAGAACCGCTCCTGGTTCCGCCGCCTGTTCAGTCATTCACATGCTCATCCCCATCCCGATGCCCATGCTCATCCGCATGATCACCACGTCGGGCAGACCCATGACCATCACCACGACCACGTGCATCCTCACGGTCATTATCATGACCACGAAGACGCGCACCACCAGCAGCACAATCACGGCCACCCAGCCGCGCCGGCCGTGTCATACGCCTCGTCTCCACCTCCGGCCGCCCCCCATCGAGTCACGAACCGCATGATTCTGATGTTGGGCATCACCGGTGGAATCGTTCCGTGCCCGACGGCCACAATTATCATGCTGCTCGGAATCGGCGCGAACGTCGTTGTGGGAGCGTTGTACGCGGTGGCTGTGTTCAGCCTGGGGCTGGCCCTGACGTTGATGCTGATCGGCTTCCTGGCCCTGTCCAGCCGGCGTTTCGCGACCCGGCTGATGTCCGGCGACGACAAGGCGGAACAACTCTCAAGAGGCGGCAGGCTCATCCTGCTCCGCGTCGTGCCCGCCCTCAGCGGCCTGGCAGTCGTCGTGCTCGGCCTGGCCATTTCGGCCAACTACATCCACTACATGCGCACGGGTACGGCCTTATTCGGCTGGATGGGATGAAACCACGCCCGGGCGCGGCGGCAACGGGCTCGCACGCAGCCAGCGTTCAAGCCACTGCACCGTCTGATTGTGATTCAACTTCTGCGTCCTGACGAAGACGACTCGCGTTTTCGCGAGCTTGGCCTCGGTGGCCTCTTCTTCGTCCAGCAACACGTACGGCACGTCGCGTTTGCGCAGGTGCGTCATCAGGTATGCGTTTTCGTCCGCCAGATGGGCAGAGAAAACGCTGAAGAGCCGGGCGTCAGGTCTGCTCGCGAGCCAGTCGACGAAGTTGTCCAGCAGCCCGTAGCTTGCATCCAGCAGGCAGACCGGCCCGACGTGTTCTTCCAGCCCGCCCTTCTCCAGGCAGAGGGCAATCGCGCGATAGGCTCCGCTATGGCCGGCCAGGGCCACGCGTCCCAACGCTTTTCCGCGGATCTTCTTCTCAGCGGCGAGCACGTCCAGAGCCTCCTCGACGAGGTGTCTGAGACCGTCTTTCTCTTCGAGTCGCCCGCCCCCGGAATCGGGTGCCTCCTTGGGACCTTCGGGAAAGACCAGGATGATGTTGCGGCCGCTGGCGACCACCTGCTCGCGGAGCCTGGATTCGAACATCGCCCGGTGGATATTGTTGAGGTGGCCGTGGAGGTAGATCAGCAAGTCGGTGCGTTTTTCGGGTCGGTAGCCCTTGGGGATAAACAACACGACCCTGTTGTCTACGTAGTGCGGATCGCGGGGAAAGAGCTTGTCACCGTTCTTGAATCCGTTGGCACGGCTGGCATGCGGAAATGGGGCACTGTTCATACGGACAATCGCCGTCTGTCCCAGGTCGCTGTCTTCCCAGTCGATCGCCACTCCGGAGGGCTCACAGGGCACGACCGACAGGATACCAAAGAGTGCCAATGTACTCATGTCGACCTCCATGAATTCGACTGGCGACATTCTACCGCCTGAGCCCGAAAGTGGCTTGATCGCGCGTCGGGCAAGAACAGAACCGAACAGCGGCCACGACCGTCCGGAGCCCTGACCTGCCTGGCGGACATGAATCTTAAGCGCCAAGGCCGCCGTCCGCCGATGATTACCGGGCTGGCTCTCTGGTGACCTCAGAGGGATGGGGTGAAACCCTGTCCCGCGCGAGGTGCGTCCGGCCGCGAGGCACCAGGAGGTCCGGCAGGCGATCCGATCGGCGACGATGGCGGCCCGGCCGCCCCTCAAAAATGGGACTACCCGGGTTGGCCGGCTTGAAAGCTGAATTCCCATGAGCGATGCTCTGATGATGGAAATGGATCCCTCGCTGTCCGAGAGCGAATGTCTGACCACCGAGGAAAGAGCCCACGCCACCTCTGTCTGGATTGTCGCGGTGGCCGGCGGGCTTATGGCGATTGGGGCGGTCATGACCTTCTCGGCCAGCACCTCCATCGACCACCCGCTGGTCATCTGGCCCGTCTGGGAGACGGAAGCGATTCGCCAGTTGGCCTTCGTTACCACCGGTCTGCTGGCCATGCTGCTGATGGCCCGCGTGCCGTACACCTGGTTCGCGCTGGGGAGGGGCTCCCTGGCATTGTTGCTGCTCGTCCTTGCCCTCGGGGTGGCGTCTCTTGTTTTTGTGCCCGGGCTCGGGGTGGCCTCTCACGGCGCCTATCGGTGGCTGAAAATACCCGGCACAAACAGCCGTTTTCAGCCGTCCGAACTGGTCAAGGGGGCCCTGCCGATCATCCTGGCGACCTGGACCGTCTACAGAGTTAACATCCGCAAGTTCTGGACCGGCCTGTTGCCGATGGGCATCGTGATCGGGATTTGCGCCGGCAGCATCGGAAAGGAAGATTTCGGGACTGCCGCCTTGCTCGCCATGGTCGCCGGCGGGATGCTTCTGGTGGCGGGCGCCAAGCTCTGGCACCTCGTTCTGCTGGCCCTGCCCGCAATACCAGCCTTCGGCTACCTGATTCTGAGCAAGTCGCACCGCGTCGATCGATTGACCATCTTTCTGGACCCCTTCCAGGATGCGGCCGGCAAAGGTTACCAGATCATCCAGTCTCTTTGTACGATCATCAGTGGTGGCTGGTGGGGCCGCGGGCTGGGCAACGGTTTCGTGAAAGGATACCTCCCCGAAGCCCGCAACGATTTCATCTTCGCGGTGATCTGCGAAGAGCTGGGAATCGTCGGGGGGATCGCAGTGATCGGGCTGCTGCTGACGTTCCTTTGGCTTGGACGAGGTGTCGTGGTGCGATGCGCCGACCCGGTTGGTCGCCTCCTGGCCTTTGGGATTGTGCTGTTGTTCGGATTGCAGGCGGCCATGAACATTGCCGTGGTGACGGCGTCCGTTCCGACCAAGGGTATTGCCCTGCCGCTGGTCTCCGCCGGAGGATCGGGCACGGTCTTTCTGGG
>MTKZ01015725.1_pt2 | contig 10275 bp, 14 predicted proteins | sample 1042781 | NCBI WGS metagenome assembly MTKZ01 (sample SAMN06212207, study PRJNA360539) | anaerobic digester metagenome | biome: Wastewater treatment plant; material: sludge; isolation source: anaerobic digester fed with sludge from wastewater treatment plant | place: Denmark: WWTP Viborg ...
CTGCTGAATTATTGAAAAAAGGATTAATGAGCGAATTAATATGATAATCGTATATTATATATATATATATATGTTATTAGAGTGAATAAAGAACAGACTAGGAGTAAATTTCTATGCTCCTAGTAATAGACATCACTGAGTCTATAAAATAGTGAGAAAGAGGCAATTATGAAGAAGATAAATTTTATTAAGAATTATATTGAAAAAGAGGCAATAGTTGCGTACTACATCGTGCAATATACTAATTGCAATTGTTGTGCCTATTCGGCACGACCAATTCAATTGGGCATATTGGATAACGACGGTATACCTGTGCCAATTTTCGGCACAACAAAATTCGCATGCCTACAAGAACTCGTAGGGAAAAAACTGGACCATGACACAATAAATGGTCTAGTAAAAAATGGACAAATAGAATGGGTGGGTGATTGGGAGCAGCTCCACGGGGCTGCTCCATATGACCATACAGGTATAACTAGATTACACTAGTGTAATCTAGTTATACGCACAAAACAGACGTCTATCCGGACGTCTGTTTTTTTATTTTTTCTATATGATTATGAAAATGAAATAAATCGTATATTCTCTATATATAATTATATATTATTAGAGTGAATAATAAAACTAGGAGTAAATTTCTATGCTCCTAGTTAAAAAGAGAACCAGTGACTCTATAAAATACTGGGAAAGAGGTACGGTATGAGTATTCAAGAAGTTATATCTGCACTAGTTGCAGATAAAAAGGAAGCGATTATGAAAGAAATTGAAATCATAACTGAAGGTATTGTATACCTTCAGTTAACGCAGGAAAGTTTGATGGCATCCGATACATTGTCAGATGCCATCGTTGAAGACACCTTCGAGTGTCTTCAAAATAAAGTGGCACTTGAAAGTGCCAAAGCCAAATTTGAATATATAATTAGAAATATATCCAATACCGATGAGGTATTGGATATATACACTTATTACGGGATATCCCGTAATAAGTGGTTAGAGAGCTATAAGAAGGGTAAGGCGTAAGCCTTACCCTTCTTTTTTTTATAAAAATTCCCATTCTATAGAACCTCCGCCTTGTGGAGATATAATATCGGCATATATTTTATCTAATCTATTATTTATAGATTTAATAAATATCCTATGGTCTTTTTTAAATGTTATAGGTTTGAATTCCATAGGATTTAAACTAATAGGTTTAATTGTTAGGTAATTAACACAACTAATCGTACTATTATACAGTTTATCAAAATCTTTTTTATTTATTATTGTATTTAAATTTATATTAGATTTTTCTACCATGCATCCTACCATTAATTTAGGAACATAGACTTTCATTGTATCTTCTATTGAATTTATAGTAGTATCTTCTAATACATATGCGTATTCTATATTATCTATAAAATTATATTTTTTTATCTTACTTATCATTTTTATCACTACTAACATGATTTTGTGTTTTCATATCACCTAGACATTTGTCTAGCATTATAGCATTCTTAGTAAAACTATTGTTTTTCCACCAAGCAATTATACTCACTACTATTGTTAGAGTTAAACTTAACCATTCGTATATTGTTTCTTCTGAGAATGGTAATGGATTCTTACCACTAGCAATTAAAGTTTGATTAACTAGTACTAATGTTAATGCTAGTGTTCTAGCTATAGTACCAACAGATGGTTTTTCTTTATTTTCCATAATTAATACCTCCTCACTGGTATAGTTTTTATTATAGTGTTTGTAAATAAAAATATATCTCAGCGAATAACTGAGATATATTTTATATTATAAATTATTGTACTATGTTATTTGTAAAAATACTTACTGTTTCTAAATGAACGTCATATATATTTTTTAAATCTTGCCCATTCATACAATCTATAAAATGTATTTTGTATTCATCACATAACTCAATATCTTTTTCTAAACTCAGTATATTATTGTATTGTAATTTCAAATACTCATTACTTTTTTCTAAATGGTCTAGTTCCTTTGCTTCATTATGAAGTAGTTCTATAACTTTATCAACGTTTAATTTATATACTATAACTATATCTGGTTTAGGTAAGTCACATTTTTGTAATTCAGTATCTAAAGCCCATCTTGATATATTATGAAAACTATATTCCTCGTTATTTTTATTACTTATATTATAATAAGTATTAGATGGTACATTACATATTATATTTGAAAAAACATATCTATCTAGGATAATATAATCATATTCATCATATTTACCATCATTGTAATCTTGTAAAAATGTAACATATCTGTCAACAATATAAAACATCATTCTAGCATATATATTTATACTATTATAATCACCATTGATATATTTAGTCAGATATTTAGTATCTTCACCATAAGTTGGAAATGATATTATTATCGATTTATAGTATTTATTCTGTAAAACATTTGACAGTAGTTTACATTGGGTATGTTTACCAGAACCATCCGACCCCTCAAATTCTATTATTTTAGGTCTCATTATTCGATTACCTCAACGTCCTCACTAGGTATTGTTTCAACCGTTACTTCACCTTCTTCGACTTTTGTATATGGTTTATCTTCTTGGTCTCTGGTGATGTCATTCACGATGTCAAAAAATACATCTAATACAGCCATAAACTCTGATGAAGTTTTATCAGGTAATTTGCTTAGGTAAAAGCGAGTCTTCTCAATATCTAATTCAAGATTATCTTGTTCTACTTTATATGCTTCTCGTTTTAATTCTTCGGTATATTTGTCAAGCATAACAGCTCTATTTTTATCATCTATCTCATTATCCCCAGACAATTCCATACTGGCTATTGCTTCTTCATACATTTTAGTATATTTTGCTTGTAGTGTATCTATAAATGATACAATGTCTTTTCGATACACGTCTAATTTTTTTAACACCATATGAATTTTAAAACTTGCCATTGTATCCATTTCAGTGCCACCGACTGTACTAAGGATTTCTATCATCCTTAATAATTCTGCATTTTTTAATTTAATTTTCATTAATAATTCCTCCAAATTTATTTTTTTATTGAGATTTATTATCTCTTAATAATAAGGTTTATGTAATAATTTTTTTTTATATTATATGACAATCATATAATAATTATATATTATAAATATAAGAAAGGTGTTGATTATATTGAGAAAAATAACATTCATTATAGGTCCAAGCGGTTCAGGTAAATCTACATTAGCGAGGGCTTTATTAGATAAGTCTATAAAGAACTCAACTGATATTATCAAAATCGACAATGAGGATTTATACAACTTCGAAGACGATTTAAATAATTACATAATCGATGATGCTGATATAGAGGATGTTGTTAAGTTCATAGATTTAAAATACACGGATATATGTCTAGATAAAATAAAAGTAAATATATTTTACCTAGAATGTTTTTCTAACGTTATAATATCTAGAACAACTAATAGAATAGTCGACTATAATATAATAGAAGAAGATATTGATAGATACTCGTTGATAGTTTCTAATTTGTTTATGCGAGATGTACCTATTGATGAAATAGTTAATTTCGTAAGAGTAAATAATGACGGTGATGCCGAAATAGTACATATCGTGTCTCAACTATATAATTTTATTATATAAAAAAGATATCACATAGATTTTATCTATGTGATATCTTTTATTTTTGTTTTTTATTAGAATATAAGTTTTAGCAATGTTGAAAAATCTTCATCATTATCACTTAATAAGCATGACTCATTGGTAGATTCTTTAAATCCGGGAATTGGTTCATTAATTTCTTTCCATAACTCTTCCCTGGTCTTTTTATCTCTGGTCTTTTTCTCTTTAGGTTCTTTATTTTTACTTGCATTATCCGTGGTTTCTTTGTTAGTATCGGTGGAATCTTTTTTAAATTTGAAAGTTCCAGTTACTTTTTTAAAAATACCACCAACTTTACCAGCAATACTTTTAATAGCATCTGCTAATTTCTTACTTTGAGCTTGTAATGTTGGTTTGTTCTTGTTCTTTTCTGCATCTTTTTCTATTTTAGGAAGTAATGATTTTAAACCACCTAATGCACCTGATAGAGCAGTCTTGAGCATCCCTATCGCTACACTACCACCATCAATCTTATGTGCATCTGGAACTCCATCAGCTTTTGCATCTTTTACAGCCTTTACAGCACCTTTGATAGCTTTCGTACCTGCAACAACACCAGCAGTAGCTACTGCAGTGCCCGCCGCCGCTTTAGCAGCTAGTTTTGGATTTGCTCGTATTAAAGCTACTTTACCTTTAATTTTATCTAACAATGTCTCTCTTTTCTCTTCATCATCAGATGATAGAAATTCATTTGACATTGTAACTGCTTCACTTATGTGTTTTTTCATAGCATTTACATCAGTAGCACTTACGCCTGATTTATCAGTATCTTTTGCTTTGATACCGAATAAATTTCCTATTGCTGTGATAATACCACTAATAAATTTACCGATATTGGTAAATAAAGTTGTAAGTATTCCATCTTTTTTAGCCGTATTTGCTTCTTTTTTTTCAACTTCTTCTGCTTCCATAAATGAGTCTGTTTCAAATACACCTTCTGTTACAACACCCTCATTTATTAAACTTGCTCCAAGTAATTTCTCATCATGTTCAATACATGCTGATATGTAATCATATGCTGCTGATACTTTATTACAAGCAGCTTCTAATGTTAGAAGCATACTATCTACGCTTCTAGTTGTTTCAAATGATATTAACATAATTAATTCTCCTTTATTCTTTTTAGTTTTTTTCTTACTGTTCTGATTATTTAACTATTATTTTTTTAGATTTTGTTTTAAAGCATTCTTCTCATTTTCTACAAATGAATTTAAATCTTCTTCAAAACGTCCACCTTTTAATGTGGGTAATAATATTTTGTACTTTATATCCGTTAATGCAATTTCTGAATTGATATCAGATGTTGTCATATATGCAAATGGAACATTATCGATGTGCCATACACGTACCTTAGCATTTTTATTAACATTTTCAGTATTTTTTGTTAATTTCATAAACGATTTACCGTCTATATACTTAATAGACATAGGAGAGTTCATCATGGACACATCACTATGTAAATTTTTAAATCTATTATTATTTACTAATTTGGTTATTGCAGTTACACCAAAAACTCGAATCAAGCCTGCAATAACCCCTTGTGCTACAATACCTGTTTGAGATACTCTATGTCCATTACCGACACCCATCATATCATCTAGATTATCATTAGCACTCTGTGCAACTGCTAAGGCCTTTACAGTTTGAAGTCCTGTATATGCACCAACTCCCATTGCTATTTTTTGACTAGTTTTTAAAGATTCGGTATGATAATCGTTGTTTTCTATACTCTCATTATTCAATTTGTCAATAATTAATAGATATTGTTCTAATGTGATTTCACCGTTATCAAATTTATTATTGGTACTCTCAATACAAAAATTCATATTTAGTCATACGTATTCCTACTTTCGTTTTATAGCATTTTTTTCATTTTGAATATATTTTTTAAGCTCTGCTTCAAATGAACCACCTCTTAATTTTTTAGCTATTATAGTGTATTCAATATCTTCACTATTTGCATCAGCACCATTTGGTATAACGCAATAAGCCAATGGTATATTATTGATATGGAACAATCTGATTTTCAAAGGTTTAGACTCATCTAATCTATAAGCTTCCTTAGTCATTTTATTAAATTTTGATACTTTTATGATTTTGGAATGCACATCGCCTGAAAAAGCATCACTATCTTTATTTAATTTTAATATATTACCATTAGCTAAATAGTCAAGAGCTACACCTGTAAGTATGCCAGGTACTATACCTAAAAATACACCAACTGCAATACCTGATTTAGTAGATGTCTTCATTTCAATATGACAATCCTCATCGTTTTCTATAATTGTAAGTAACGCGTCATATTCTTCTTTGTTTATCTTACCATTGTTATATTTATTGTCTATGCTTTCTTTAATATATTCGTATTTAGTCATTTATAAAACACTCCTTTTTATGATTTAATTAAAATAATGTTAGATATTCAAAAACATTAACTATTGTGGTTGTGGTATTTTATTTAAATATGACATTAAATTAAATAATTTAAAATTAGAAAAGGAGCTGATTATATGAATTTGTCCAAAATAATAAATAGAATTAAAAAAGCCGATGGTATAGGGTCATTAGATTTGCCTATTTTTGGTGTTAGTAAGGACGAATATATAAAGGATATACTTTTAAATCAAACACTAGTAGATTTTTCTATATGTGCACCCACGATAAGAGATTTCTACATAGATTTAACTAGATTAGAGCGTATTGATCCAAATAACGATGATTTAAATATAAATGCTATGTTTAGTTCTCGTTCGGAAACATTCGTATTACCACAATCATTATTTGGAGATGACGATTTACTATTCGTTGTTGGAGTTAACGATAGTACAATGTATGGTGTAGGAGCTACTGGAAGTGTTGGTCCAGTACGAATGCTTAATAATGTTAATAATAATTATGGTTGTGATCTTACAGAACAGGTAATAAGTGCAAATGCTATGCTAAATCAAGCAAATCAGTTAATACCAAAAATAACATTCCATTTCAGAGAACCATATTACCTAACGTTATTTAATAGACTCAAATCTAATTATATTAGACTTACAGTTGCTCTTGGTAATAGTGAAAATTTTAATACTATAAGTCTTACAAAAATGCCTGCATTTTTAAAATTAGCTAGATTAGATGTTAAAAAAAATATATACAATAACTGTATTCAATACAATGAAATTAATTCGCCTACTGCTAAAATAAGTATAAAGTTAATAGAAACTTTTTCAAATGCTGATAGTGAGAGAGACCAATTGTATCAAGAATATTTAGATAATGCTCATATAGATAATGCACCGTTGATAGATTTCGGGTAAATGAAAGGAGGAAAAACATGAACGTGATATTAGAAAGTTTTCTTGATGAATTTATATGGAATAACAATGACGATAATGTAGAGGAAGCTTCAGTAAATAGTACTGAAATATATGATAAAATATATCCAAAAATAAGTAGTGTATTAAGTACAGAAAAAGGTTCAAATACGTTTATTAAATACGTAAGTGAATTTGTCGATTTAAATAGTAGTAAACTTCTTACATTAGGCCCACAATTTCAAATAGTATTTAGTAATATGGATAAAGATAAGTTCTTTGATTTGTTTCAATTAACTGCGATAGAGATAAATACTATATTGAAAGGGGTTCTAGATAAGATAAATGCTAAAGCATCATGGCAACTAATAAGTAATAATCCTGTATTTTGTATATTTTATTGCTGTATAATGTATTATACAATAAATGCCGATAAAGATAAAAACGAAAGAGGATTGAATTCTGCTTTAACAATATATATGTTATCGGCTTATCCGTCGATATATAAAAAATATTTTACATTTGACCCAAATGTAAATATAATGAATTATACCATTAATAATTTATCAAATAAATTTACTATTAAAAAGGCCAATAGTATATTCAATACTTTATTAATTAGTATAAAATCCTCACATAATTTCTATAAAGATGATTTTAAAAACCATCATGATAGTTTATTTATAAACTTTGTTCAAAGAATAAGAAATGACCATAACTCATTATTAAAAAAAATAGCAACCGAATACCATAATAACAGAACATCTGGTAAAAGTATAAACACAGCCGTAGATGCATTTGATAATAACGTCATATTAGATACTGAGAACAATACTTCTAAAGTAGAAATGGGTACCAATAGAGTAGCATCAAAAATGATTTTAAATGGTGTTGATAAACTAATATCTAGGTATGCTGCTATGGCTAATAGTGTGTCTAAAAGTGAATTTGAACTATATATGACAAGAATATTGATGGATAAACATAAAGAAGATTTATATTCTATAATCAGTAGTATATTGTATATGTACTTGTATGAATCTAAAAAAACAGAAATAAATAGTAGAGAATTTATAGGTTATTCATTGGATTTATTTAAAAAAACAAATAGTAAGAATACCAATATAACTAATATAAAAAATATATTAGAAAAGTTCTCTATAAATATAGGCATATATGCACGTTATGAACGATATGCTACTAGAGTTAATTACAGTAGAGCAATATTCACATACTTAATTTTAAGTATTCAAAAATATTATTAATATATGGAGGAATAGTCATGTGTTTAAAAACAAAATTTAGAAAAGCAATGGTGTCATTATTTAACAATAGTGTAGTTACAGACAGTACCATTAGTATGAATATTAATATTCGCGAATTTAATGAAAAAATAGAGGATATAGATCCGGAAATAAAATCATACTTGAACAATTCTATATCTGATAGAGAAAAAAGATATAGAGACCATATGTATTATTCATCTGTAGCAAAAAGCATATCTAATGGTAGTACATGTTTACGTAAACATGTAGGAGCTGTTATAGTTAAAGATAGTAGAATAGTATCATCGGGGGTTAATACGATAATATATGATAAGACATGTAATGATTTACAGTATTGTAAAAAGAAGAATGATATGATTAATAGTAAATGTAAGTGTAAAGCGTTACATGCCGAAGCTTCTGCTATAATAAATGCACGAGAAAGTCTAAACGAAACTACACTTTATTTATCATGTACAGATATGTCGACTGGCGATATATATGCTGATATAATTCCATGTGACGAATGTAAAAAATTGATATTATCATCTGGAATAAAAGAAGTAGTTATACAGTATAGTAATGATATAATAGTGCCAGTATCGTCAATTACAGATGATAAGAAACCGTTTATAGTTGTAAATACAAATATTTGGAAATAAAAAGGAGAATTAATTATGGACTTAATTATTGAACAATTTGAATTAGATATGGACATACTTCAATCGAAGTATGAGAGAGTGAATGAGGATTTGGAATTTCTCATTAGAAAATGTGATATGAAGTATATCGCTGAATCAGGAACAGAAGATGACTTAACTGCTTTGTATACCGAGGCTAATGAGCAAGCTAATGAAAAGAAAAAGAATATATTCCAAAAGATACTTGAAAAAATAAAGACATTTATACAAAAAATAATATCCAACATAAAAGGTAAAAAAGACAAAATAGAGGATGATAAAGAGTATGAAATTGAGGATTTAACTAAACAGTTAGAGGAAAGTAAGCGATTAAACGCTGAGTTAAAATCAGCAATAAGTAGCAATAATAGTGAGAGAATAAAAAAATCTAGTGCAAATATTAAAAAAAAAATACTTGGTTTAGGTTTGATAGCTGGTTCAGCAGCCGTAATCATTCATACAAATAATGTTAAAGGCAAAGTTATCAAAGAAACTATTGATAAAGTAAATGCAAGTACATTAGAAAAAGAGGCTATGATAGATAATTTAAAAAGACGCATGTTCGAGAGTACAACAATTGATGAATTACAGGATGCCGTAGACGCTCTCAGGAAATTGACAGAAGTAGATATGCTTTTGGTACAAAGACTTACGCAAAAAATTAAAATAAATGACGAATTAGAAGAAAATAGGAAAAAATTTAAAAAAGAACAAGATAGAGATGATATAGTGAAAAAAAGAATGGCAGATGAAAAACAAAATGCAAACATCAAAGCTAATAAAAAAATTAAAGATGAATTTATACATAGTACATCATTAGGAGGGACAATTGATAGTATTAAATCTATATTGTCGGATATAGATAGTATACCATTAAAACCTGCACATGGTATAGAGGACGATATTGGTAAACTTCCAGTTAATGATATTAAGGTATATAAATCAATACAAATTAGTTGTAAAAATATAGGTAACAATTGTGTGAATTTTATTAAAAAGTGTAGAGATATGGGAGATCATGAAGATGATGTTACATCATTTATTAAAAAAAATATACCAAATATAGACGATTCAGCATTAAATAATATAGATTATTTTGAAACTGCAGTTGAACGAGTTAGGATGATACCATGTTCGGAATTAAGGTATATAAAACAATATTTAGAAAGAATGGTCAATGACGTCAGCTTAAATATGAAGAATAATATTGATGTTAATGATGTTGAACATTATTGTGATGATGTACGTTCAAAATTACAAGGAATATATAAGCAGCTTAAATCTATACATGATAATGAGCGTCCAATGGCACATTAAAAAAAATAAAGGAGATTGATTATGGACTTAATTATGGAACAATTTGAATTAGATATGGACATACTTCATTCGAAGTATGAGAGAC
>MTKZ01047211.1_pt1 | contig 10270 bp, 7 predicted proteins | sample 1042781 | NCBI WGS metagenome assembly MTKZ01 (sample SAMN06212207, study PRJNA360539) | anaerobic digester metagenome | biome: Wastewater treatment plant; material: sludge; isolation source: anaerobic digester fed with sludge from wastewater treatment plant | place: Denmark: WWTP Viborg ...
GCCATCTTGGATGCCCAGGTTGGAGATTCCATCGACTTCACCCTTTCACTACCCAACACGATCACCCTGACCTGGGATGGCGGCGGTGAGTTGCTTGTCAATAAGGATATCCATATCCTAGGTCCTGGCGCCGATCAGTTGAGCATTAGTGGTGGGTTTAACGATCCTGAGATGAATCCATATGATGGTTTTAGAGTTTTCCATATCTTCAATGAATACTGGCCTATGGAAGCCACCATTTCAGGGCTCACCATCCGCGACGGGCGAGCATCCGAGGGCGGCGGCATCTATGTTAATCAGGTTACAACCCTCAACCTTTCGGATTGTGTGATTGGTCCCAATAATATTGTTGCTTATGCTGGCGGAGGCATTGAGATCAACTATGCCAAAGTGAACATGGAGAACTGCACCGTGATCGGGAATGAAGGCACAGGCACAGTGGGCGGAGCTGGGATATATGTGACTTATGGCACATTGGATGTCATCAATTCCACCATCACTGGAAACATTACGAACAATTATGGCGGTGGATTGCTGGCTTACAATGGAAGCAAGGTCAGCCTGATTCATTCCACCATCTCCGGAAATATCGCCAACCATAACTACGAGACCGAACCTTGGGGTGGTGGCGCTGGGATTTTCAATGACGATTCCACAGTGACTCTGCAGAACTGCATCGTCGCCGGCAACACCGATCTCACCGACCCTTCCGAACACGCCAAATATCCGGATTTCTACGGTGATGTCGCCTCTCTTGGCGGAAATCTGATCGGAGATGACACTGGTTCAACAGGCTGGCTGCCAGGCGACGTGGTCGGCACCTCCGCCGCCCCGATCGATCCGCTGCTGGGTACGCTGGATGTCCACGTCCCCGGCACCACCCCCACCTACCCATTGCTGGAAGGCAGCCCCGCTATTGACTCGGTGACTTGCGTAAGCGGTGTGGCCACAGACCAGCGCGGCATCAAACGCCCGCAAGGGATGGCTTGCGATAGAGGCGCATTTGAAGTGGAAAACGATCTGACATATCTTTTCCTTCCTCTGACCCTGCGTTAATCTTGCTCCTGTCCCAACGCGCAGAATGCTTTCTGACACAACCACAAACAAATCCCTCCCGGAATTGGGAGGGATTTTGATTACTATCTCGTAGGTCAGGTTCCGCTTCCTGCCCCGTGTGTTTACATGCGGGGTTGAACCTGACATCATGAGCCATTTCCTATACAAACCTTTCGTTTTAACTCGCCTACCGCCGAACATCAAACTTTGCTCCATCCCCACACGTTTCCATACGGGGCTGAACCTGACCTACTTCACTGCATCCACCAAGGCCTGCAGCTGATCCTTCAAAGTTGAAAAAGTTACGCCCTGGGAAGTCGCCCAATCCTTGATGAGCAAATTCGCTGCCGGCAAAGGCTGACCAATCGCCTTCTCGATCTCTTCCTGCTTAACACCCCAATCCAATAAATTTTGGAACGTGGTCTTCCCGCCCACCTTGTTGGCTTCCGGCGTGTGTTCAGGGTCAGGTGTGCCGGAACCTCCGCCAGGTGTGCCACCACCGCCAGTCGGCGTGAGCGCAGCGGTGCTCTCGGGGGTGACCTCAGCGGGCTGCGTCATCTCCTGCGTTGCGGGCGTCTCAAGCTGTGCAGCTTCACCTTCCACCACGGTATGGCTCTCAAGATAAGCCAATTGCTCCGGGCTTAGGGAGGCTTTCTGTTTTAGGAGCTCTGTGGCTTCCGGGAGCAAATAAGTGTCTTCCCCACTTAAGTCAAATGGTAAGCCCTTGTATAGTGCCACGAAAAGCCGGACCGAACTGGTACCCAGGTCCACCCCCAAATCCACAAATCTCTCTTCGAGGGTCTTGAGCGAGACCGCCGCAACATCCGCTTCCGAAACCCGGAAGGCAACCGCCAGATCCTCAAGCGGAATGTCGAAAAGTTCGGAAACATCCCCAAAGGTGTATGACCCACGGATATCTGCAGGATTATATTCCCCGGCGAATTCGCCTTCGGCAAAGGTCAAGGGCTCTTTGGTGCTTTTCGTCGTCCATTCCCCCAAAGCGATGGAGAGCAAGATCCCACCAAAAAGGATAAACACAACAATCAAAGCCATCCAGCGCGGTGTGATTCTCATTTTTTACCTCCAATGACAAAGTCCACCGTCTGGGGTACAGGGCAGTGAGCCGACGAGGTACATTCCATGCACGAGATGCATTGGTGATTGCGAACCACCGACACCGTGCTGACTTCAATGTTCATCGGGCAGGCTTTATCGCAAGCCTTGCAATCGATGCAGGTTTCCGTGTTGCGCCGCAGTGAGGCGACCCGGAACGAGTTAAAAATCCCCTGGAACGCGCCATAAGGACAGGCATACTTACACCAGGGACGTTCCACGAACAGCGATGCCACGATCGTCAGCCCCAAAACCACCAAGCCGCCAATGGCTACTTCGCTGGTCCAAAAATTGAAAAGTGCGAAATAGGGATCAATATTGGCAAATACCAGCGTCATCGACCTGGCAGTCATGAACACCACCCAGATCAACACGAGATAGCGAAAATATCGCAACACATTGTCCACCTTGGCTGGAATGAAATGGTTGTAGCGTTTCTTGAACAACTTCTTCCCAATTTTCGCGATCCATTCCTGGAAAGTTCCCAATGGGCAGACCCAGCCGCAAAAAATCGGGCCGGCAAATAATGCCAACACGATGCCGATGATCATCAGGATCAGGGAGGATTGGTGCACCTTCTGCACAAACGTGCCCGTGGTAATGAACTGATAAAGGCTGACCACGCCCCCAAACGGACAGAGCGCGTGCAGTGAAGCGGAAGAGAGAAAAGCGATGCCTTTGCCGCTTTCCGCCAGAGTGTGATTGATCGATATCAGCGCGATCAGAACAAAAAAGAATAACTGCACCCACCCGCGGATCCAGTTATTTTTTCGGCGTTTGACGGGCTTCCTGACAGGTTGAGATGATTCCATAGTTCTCCTCAATAAAAAATCCCTGGGAACCTTAAGTGTACCCCAGGGTGCTATGTTTTATGGTTTTACGGATTGCAGGCTTCGAAAGCCGGCAGATGTCTTTCGAGGGAAGCCCGCTGCAGGTTGGAATAGACCCGAATGAGCGCCTGGTTGGTTGTTTTGAGCAGTAACTCGTCGTAAAGCGCCGCGTCCACCTGTTCAAAGGTCACACCCATCTGGCAGGCCTCTTCACGCGTGCTCCATTCAATCTCAGCCACCTCGCCGGCGTTCTCGGGCACTTCCACCCCCAATCGCTGCGCCACCCGGATCAGCGCGTTCACGTGTTGCTGCTCTGAGCGAGCGATGCGGACAAATGGCTGGACATCCCCCAATTCATCCACGACAGCCTGGTAGGTATTCATGGCAGTGTATTCTTCCTGGATCGCTGCGGCAATATCCGCCGCTTCCTGTTCGGACAAGCTGGTAACAATAGTCTGTCCCTGACCGTTTGCTTGCATCCCGCGCCTGTTCGGAGGTCCGCCCCGCCCGGCATCCGCCGCAGCTTGGGACGGACTATAGACAGAGGCTGTGATTACCAGGGTCAAAATTGCTAAAGCAATGATTGTGATTGTTTTTCTGTTTTTCATAGTTGTCTCCTGCTAGATTGAGACTGATTTTATTGCCAACTTATTTAGATGGGCTTAAGCGAGTATTTGGTTTTGATATATTCAGAAGATTCTGATCATTGAATGTCATAGCTCAGACACTGCCTTCACCCCCATCCACCCCAAACTTACATGCAGACAAGCGAATTGACTGATTAAAAAACACAAGCTAACTCAATCGAGCCAGCTTGTGTTTTACCTGAACGACCCTGGATTATTTATATATCAGCGGCAGGTAGATCTTAATTGGCAGCGGATCCGGTTTGGCTTCGATCCTTACTGTGATCGTCTCACACACCAGGTAAACGCCGTCGCTCACACATATGTCAAAGCGATAATCACCGAGCGCAAATCCAGTGGTATCCCAGCTAAACGCGCCAGTCAGCGGATCGATACTTGCGCCAGCCGGGGCGCTCGCTCCGAGCGACCAGGTCAGAGTGGCTCCCTCAGGGTCGGTTGCCACTGCCGTGAAGGTCAGCGTTTCGTCCTCCACGACCGTCAGCAACCCGATTGGATCAATTATTGGGATTTCATTGATATCAACAATGTAGACAGGGAACTCCTTATCATAAGTGAGCCCGTCAGAATCGGTAACCCTCACCTTTATCAGCCGGATGTCATCTTCCTCATGGTCAAAAATCACCGCTGTCTTCAACACTGCGCCTTCAATCGTAAAGAGAGCGTTATCAGGATACGTTGCATCTTCAACAAAACTATAAGTGAAGGTCTCGTCAAGATCTTCATCGGTCGCGCTAAAGCTGCCAACCGTCGTCCCCGCAAGTTCATTCTCCTTAACAAAATCTGGGGAAAGTCCCAATCCCGTCGGTGCGCATCCGGCGGTCGTCACCACGCCTTCTCCACCCACCGTAAAACCAACCTCAAAGGCGTCAGGCCAGTCGATCAGCAGGCTGTTTGCCGCGTCAACTGCAAAGCTCGTGCTCCCGTCCGGCACTTTCGCCTTGAGTGTGATCTTGATCAGGCTCCCGCTTCCGCTGCGGGGTGCGTTTTCTCCTGCCACAGCCTCCTGAGCCACGCCCCAAATCAGCCTGCCGCTATCGTTGCCCAAATTGTTGCTTGGTTCCTCCAGCAAATCCCCCTGCAAAAACCCGCCATTTTCCACCGAAATGACTTCCACCACGCTCGGATCGAATGTAACCTCCAGGTGAAAAGCCGTCAGCGGGCTGCTTTCGGGCACATCAGCCACCACGAGCGAGAGTTCAACCTCACCACAAGTCGTCGCCACAATCGCAGCCGGGTCAAAGCTTAGCGTCACCCCAGTCTGAGCGCGAGCGCCCTGGAATCCCACCATTCCAAAAACAAGCAGCAAGGCGATCATTCCGCTTAGTAGCATGTTTTTTTTGCCTTTCGTCATCAATCCTCCTTTAAGATACCTCTGGTTTTCCGGATAATAAAATAAATCCCGGCTGAAATGATCAAAAGAACACCCCCGCCAATCAGCCATGGGAGCGCTTTCCCCATGCCTTGCGAGTTGTCCTTAGCTAAAACACGTCCCTCATTACTGCCAGCCTCCGCCGGGGTCAGCGTGGCGCTCCCAACCTCTTCCAGGGCCGTTGGCTCAGCCGTGGGCGTCTCCCCCACCTCAACCACCGCAGCCAACGTAGGCTGCTCGCTCTCCGCAGCCGTAGGCACCAGCGTTGCCGTAGGCGCAAGAGTCGCCCCAGGCGCCAGAGTTGCGGTCGGCGCCACCACCGCCGTCGACCCAAGCGTTGCCGTCGGAGCGTTCGTTGCCGTATTAGCCTGCGTCGCCTGCGCGGTCGCGGTCGCGGTCCTCGTCTGCGTTGCCAGCGAAGTCGCCGTCCGCGTCGGGATCGGCGTCGCGGTGGGCATCGGCGTCGGCGTCGGTGGGATCCTGGAAGGGTCCAGCGTCGGTATTTCCGTTATTTCAATCGGTGGGATCACCGGGATGCTTGTCGCGGTCACAACTGGCGCGCTGCTGACGATCGCGATCTCCGCGTCTACTCCGCTTACCTGGATCGCTTCCCCATACCTTGTGGAAAGCTCCACCTTGCTCACTTCCAAGGTCGTTTGCCCCGTCTTCAAACCCGTCAGGTAAAGCACCAGCAGGTTGCCCGAGCCGCTTTTTGGCTCGGAGGGGTTGATCTGGGTCATTACCACGTGGATTGTCCCCTCATCAGGGTCAATCTGGTTCGTCAGCATCATCCCTGGGTCCAGAAAGGTGCCGATACCAGCCTGAATGCCATCCTTGTTCGGATCAGCATCTTCAAATTCAAGATATTCCGGGTCAAAACTCAGCTCAACGTCAAAGGCATAAAGGTCCGTCACATCCCGGATCTCCACCGGCACTTCCACCTGCACCCCCGGTCTGATTTCAGGAACCTCAAACATCCCCGCTCGGGCAATTGTCTGCGCCGAGCCGGCTGAAGTAAGCAGGAATAAGAATATACTTGTTAAAAGGAAGGGTTTCCTGATTTTTCTGAGAAATTTTTCCAATAAGTCCATATTTCTTTTGTTTGCTTCCTTTTTAGCCAAGTTTTTGCTATGTGCTCTTGTCACTCTAAGCCTCTTCTGCGAAGAGTCTTCTTTTAATCTTTTCGTAGGGTCAACGGCATGCACGACCTCTAAGTTTCCTATTTGTCATCCTGTCTTTTCTTTTTGTCATCCTGTCTTTTCTTATTGTCATCCTGTCTTTTCTTATTGTCATCCTGTCTTTTCCTATTTGTCATCCTGTCTTTTCCTATTTGTCATCCTGTCTTTTCTTATTGTCATCCTGTCTTTTCCTATTTGTCATTCTGAGCAAAGCGAAGAATCTTATCATTTTGCCTGCAAGATCCTTCGTTGCACTCAGGATGACAAAACCTACCACCTACCACCTATCACCTACCACCTACCACCTACCACCTACGACCTACCACCTATCCCTCCATCGTATTGACGATCAGGGGCAGGTAAAGCAGATTGAAAGTGCCAACGACATTCAACTCGCCGTTGTCCGAGGCAACCGGTACACGTTCACTATTTGTATTTCCAAAATTGGCTCTGTCAAAAGTCAACGCTGTTTGCCCGGTACCTAACCCTGTAAATGTCAGGCTAAACAGGTTGCCATCCCCATTCACTGGCACTCCCGTCCAGGCACACGCTGCCTGAAAAAAACCTGGTTGATTCGTTTGTATGGCACACCAAACAGACCCAAACCAGTCTGTAATCGCATAATCAGTAATGATTGCAACTTCCTCATCATACGTGATGATGACGTCAAATGACCAGATGTTCACTGCGTTTGCCAAATCCACCGTGACAACTTTTGTGTTGGCTTCATCGACGTAAATGATGGCGGGGTCCGGCGTAAAGAAGACCTGAAACGGACCTTCCTGCGCCGAAACAGCACGAAATGGGAGCAACATCAGGCTCAAAAACACCACCAGGTTCACCCAAAATTGCCGTTTTTCGCGCATCATAATCTTCAAAAATTAGCCTTCGCAGGCTGGGTTGCGTTAGCACCCAGCCTGCGTCTAATCAAAAGTTGTTATTTCACCTTATCACAAGGTCCAGTTTACGGCTGCCAGGTACCATAAGCCCCTGCCGAGGTCAGGTTATAGTTGCCACCGACCAAAGCCAGGTCCTGGATGTTGATCCTGTTGTCAAAGTTGACATCAGCATCAGGGTGCGAGGTAATACCTGCTGTGTAGCCAAGGGTCACCTTACCTAGATCCAGGTTATCGATGACATTATCGTTTTCCCAAATCGCGTTACCGCCCCTCAAACGCAAGGCTGCAATATCCGTGTCTTTGGCGATATTGATTACTTTCGCCATATCCGCGGTGATGTTCAGGTAGCGCGGCTGATTGGTGGTGATGGTATAGGTGCCGACGACCAGGTCAGTAAAGGTCAGGTTCCCGCTTGCCCCTTCCACAGAAGGTACTGTGTAAGGACCAAAGCCGAGGGTACCGGTCAGTGTGACTGGAACACCAGCCGTCGTCAACCGCCCTTGCATCGAGATCGTGCCGGTCACCGAAGCCACATTCCCGTACACCACGACGTTCGATGGGGTTGTAAAGGTCGCCAGGGTTCGGTCAGGCTCAGCAATTGTGTCAACCAAAGTCACCGTAATCGGAGCGTTGTAAGGAGCATTGAAGGTGATGTCCAGGTCGATCGCGTTGGATCCTGCTGCCAGGGTCACCGGAATGTCGCAGCCGGTAGCGGTACAGGTGTAGGTAACGCCGCCATAAACAACCACTGTGCCTTCAGGCAGGTCAAGGTGCAGGATGAAGCTGTTGGGGGTGTTCATCAGGCCAACGTTGTCCACATTGATGGTGACTGTTGCTTCCTGCCCTTGCTGGAAGGGTCCCGCCAGTTCAGTTGAACTGATCACTGGTTTGGGGTAAACAACGCCCGTGTTCGTGTAGGTCGCCAGAACGGTATCAGGGTCAGTATCCAGATCTTCCAGCGTAATCGTGAATGGATAGTTGCCTGCCACTGCCGCGGTCAACTCAAACAACGAGGTCGCGGTATATCCTTGCCCAATCGGGAAGCCAGTAGCCGGACCGTAGTAAGTGGTGCAGGTTCCGCCAGCACAGGTCAGCGGCAAATCAAGGAATTGAGATGTTGTGTTCTCCCAGTACTTCAGGCTGAGATCGCCCGCATCCGCGGCAACACTGACCTTGAAGATGACATGCGAGTAAATCGCGCCAGGGGTGGGGTTAGTCAGGGTAACATGGAATTCTTGCGGATCACCCACAAGGTAATAACCCTGTATGTCGGTAGAACTGATAACCGGCGCGGGGGGAAGTTGTAAGGTTGAGCCTTCAAGTACGTTCACTGTGAAGACCTGCGTCGAAACCGGGTTCCACTGAACTGTGATCGTAAAGACATCGGGGAAAATTGCGTCTACCAACGGCCAATACGGGACGTAGTTATCCGTAAGATGATCTTTAGCTAAAGCCCAAGTATTGCTGTAGTAAGGTGCTCCGTTTGCAACAATTTCTATTGTCGCGCCGCTCAAATCAACACCTGTAGGTTCAGTAATATACACACCCACGCGGTTGCCCTGTGGGCGCACGAATTCTCCACCTTGATAAGGATACCAGGGGATCTCGCCATATAAATCGACCACGTCGCCCGTCACGGTTTCAGTCCCATTGGGTAAATCATAGGCTGCAATCGTGCCTGAGATGATTGTGTCGATATAGTAGTAATTATCAGTTGTGTTCAGGTAGGTGTCTAACGGCTCGAACACGTAATCCGGCGTAGCGCCTGGATCAGTGTTGTACGCGCCGTCGGTCAGCTTCAGGACGAGCGGATCGACTGTGGTGAAGGAAACCGCACCAAGACTGCCGGTGAACTTCCCACCTGAAACCGCGATGTTACTCGTGCGGGTTGTGGCAGGAGCAGTTTCGTGCAGTGCGTAACCACCAGTGCTGGTGAACTCACCGCCGCTAATTGTGGCAGAAAGTAAGCCGGTATAACCACTGGTGAAATTGCCATTCATGAAAATAGCATCTCCAGCTGTACCAGTGATAGTCGGTACACCAGCCAGAGCAGGATCGTCTGCGATCGTCAATGTGCCAGCGCGCATCTCAATACCAGTAGCGCCTGTAATGGTTCCACCGTTGATGTTCAAATTACCTGCTTGCGGATGGTAAATAGCTGTACCAATCGGACTCGTGATGGTTCCACCATTGATGGTTATATTAGTGGTAGGTTGGGCGCTATTTCCGGAAATTGGAGCAAGCCCACCAGCCTGGGTTGTGACAGTTCCGCCGTTGATGGTTGCATTCCCATACGAGAAAACAACCAATCCATCGCTCAATGTACCGCTATTCATTATCAACTTACCGCCAGTTATTCCACTAGGAACCAAATATGCTGAGGAGTAACCGCCGCTGATAGTGGCATCAGTTAGGTTTAACGTACCTCCTTGCACATACACTGCCGTTCCAAAAGTCCCATCAGTGTTTGTGGAAGTTAGCGTTCCAGCACCAACGACCGTTAAGATTTTAGATTTGCTAATTGCGAAAAGATAGTCGGTTTCTGATGTCGCGTTATCGCGAGTTACATTAAATCCGTTCATATCCAGTGTAAGTGATTTGCCGAATACCTGCGGTTCTGTGAGATTGATGTTTGCCATGAGTTGCAGGGTGTTTCCAGCTGCGGCTGCAGTGTATGCAGAACTCAAGGCACAATATTCTGTTGTAGTCTGAACATTCTTCACCACCGCGCCAAAGTTGAACGCAGCTCCGCCGGTGACCTCAAACGGGATCGGTTGAACATCATCCCAATGCACCAACATGGAATTAGCCGCATCAATTGCGAATGCTGCTGCCCCAGCCAGTCCCTTGGATTGGAATGTGATTTTGATCAGTGATTTGTCACCGGTAATGGTGACTGGTTCCCCTGCACCGCCCAAAACAGACCAACCAAACTTGATGTTCCCACCTGCGAAGGTGTTAAGGGGTTCCGCAGTACCACCGACGAAACCAACGTTCTCAACCTTTGTGACGGTGATCAGATCGGCATCATAAGTAAGGTTCAGAGTATAAGCGACCAGGTCTGTCACATCTACCACGTTGACGAAGGTGTAAGAGCAACATGATAATGTCCTAAAGTAGCAAAATAGAAATGTCCTAATTACTATTAGGAGCTATGAAATGGACCATCGAAATGAGC
>MTKZ01001083.1_pt1 | contig 10269 bp, 12 predicted proteins | sample 1042781 | NCBI WGS metagenome assembly MTKZ01 (sample SAMN06212207, study PRJNA360539) | anaerobic digester metagenome | biome: Wastewater treatment plant; material: sludge; isolation source: anaerobic digester fed with sludge from wastewater treatment plant | place: Denmark: WWTP Viborg ...
TCGCTGACGCTTTGACCATCAGGAATGAAACCCCGAATCGTATTGATTTGAAAATCGCCCATGAACAAGATATAGATGACTAAAATCAGAACTGGGGCCATCATCGAAAAGACGAGGGTCGTTTTATTCTGAAAGAAAATGAGTATATTGCGTTTGGTCAAATGCCAAATGTTATACAGATAATCATCAAAGAGTCTAAAGAGTCGATTCTTTTTCATGACTTGTATCCATCTTCTTTCCGGTCACATTTAAAAAAACATGGTCCATATTTCCTTTTAGCACTTCAAAATCATCAAAAAGAGGAGCGTGCCTCTGAATGATTGACAGCGCCGAAATCGGCTTTTCAATAACCACCTCATAGGCACCACCACGATAGACATATGACAACTTGTCATCCGCTAATATCTGGTTAATTTTTTCGCTTTCGGGTGCGATGATGCGAAGGATGTCGCTCGTATAGCGATTTTTTAATTCATCGGGGCTTCCGCTCGCGCTAATTTTCCCTTCGTCAATAATGACGACATGGTCGGCTTTGACAACCTCTTCCATATAATGAGTCGTTAAAAAAATGGTTAAATCTGTTTTCATTTTTAAGTCGTTTAAGGCCTCCCAAACCATAATGCGAGTGTTGGGATCAAGGCCGGTCGTCGGCTCATCTAAAAAGAGGATCTGGGGGTTGTGCAAAAGAGCGCGGGCAATATCGACCTTTCGCCTCTGCCCGCCTGACAATTTCCCGTATGGACGTTTGATGATACTCTGTAAATTAAGAATTTCGATCAATTTGCTGATTTTTGTTTCGGCTTCCTTGCGGCTCAGCGGATAAAGGCTGGCCCGCGAATAGAGATTTTGTAAAACGCTCAATTCGTTATCGAGAACGCTTTTTTGAAAGACGATACCGATTTTATTTTTAATTTTATCGGCATCTTTATCGGTGTTAAGACCATCGATGTAAATTTCGCCGGCATCTTTTTTAATGATTGAACAAAGGATATTGATAGTCGTTGATTTGCCGGCGCCGTTGAGGCCGAGAAAAGCAAAAAATTCGCCGCGTTTGACGACGAAATCTATGCCGCGGACCGCTGCGACTTTTTTATAATTTTTGACGAGTCCTCTGACTTCGATAATATTATCTTTTTCCATCGTTCATCTTCTTTAATTGCTTCTTAATTTTATAATAAAAATCATTTGCGACCAATTTCTCGAATAATCCGTAGATATGGCGGCCGAGGACCTTTCTTGAAAAAGCGGCGAAACGGAAACCGCGCTTTTGCTTTTTGCTGTGCCATGAACCGGCATAATGATGGACGCCGAGAGTCTTCTCAGTCCGCGTCTCCTNNACCGAGAATTTGCCATCCATTTTTATTTTATAAAAATACCGAAGGATAGCGCTGACGGCATGCACCGAAAATGGATTGCTGTAAAAGGTGATTCCGTGCTCCTGGTCATAGCGATGGACAAGCTTTTCAAAAACTGGGTGCCCGGCTCTGCTTGCTAAGATGGCGGTTCCGACCCAGAACTTACTTTCGTAGCACATGAAGCAATCGTATTTAAGCATCTGATCAAGATTGGCGCTAATTTCATAATCTGTATCGACATATATCCCCCCGTATTCATAGAGGACGATGACGCGGATGATATCGGCGGCAAACGCCCAGTTATGAGCCTCGATGGCATAGTCGACCAAGGGATGGCGACCTTTAGCAAAATTCGTTTCATTCCACTCGATAATCTGAAAGTCAGGGCAGTATTTTTTCCAACTTTCGAGGCATTTTAAAACGCTCGCCGGTTTGGGCTTTCCGCCCAGCCAAATATAATGAAGTATTTTTGGTATCATCACGCTTGCCCTTCCCCCGAGAAACGAATCCGCCCGAAGCGGTGTCTTATTTATTATATCATCCGCGAAAAAAATGCCGAGAGCGAGTTGCTGATTTTATGGTAAACATAAAGGCGATGCTGGAATGGTTTGAATTGAAGGTGAACACGAACTACAAAATAAAAAAAACACAACCTGCATTGTGTAATTTTCTTGTTGGCTCAAACAAGTCATAATGATACAAAATGCACACCCCTATTAAAAGTTGCACACCCTTTGACTTATTTTGCACACCCCCTTATTTCAATATCAAATCACTACTATTATTTAATATTAGAATTATTATCTTTCAGTAATAATATCTGGAATATTGCATGGTGTTCTATCAAAACGGAAATATTCATATGAAGAAAAATTGTTCCAGAGTACTTTTCCATTTGATATTTTCAAAATGTATTCCTGGCCCTCAAATGTAATGTACTTAACTTTTCTATACCAACCACCATCAACCGGTTCATAATTATGCATTTTAACTAATGGCTCATTTTCCAAAACCTGAAGATTATAATTTATATCTTCTATTTTTTCACTATACCTTATTATTGGAGCGTTATTCGGATTATTAGGATCAACACCAATATAACCATCTTCTATTTCTATTGCTTTTAATGTGCTTTTATTTAATAAACTCACCCAATTAAATATGTCAGCAAAAGAATAATGTGTATGAGGAGAAAATGGATCCGTTGAAAACTCTAGTATAGTTTCACCAATAGGCATTATAAAAGAATATTCCCAAATATATCCTTCATCGGTTTCTATACTAGTTTGCTTTGAATAAAGTTCACCATCTACATACATACATAAATCCGCATCCATTATCGGATATGAATGTAGTTTTATTTCAGTAAATGGAGTGAAATATTGTTGTTCTGGTTTATCATAAATGTAATCATGTTCATCAATGATTGTTAATTTAAATTGTCCTGTAGGTACGATATTTTCTCCATCGTAACCATTGATTAACGAAACAACATTAACATCATGATCGGGCATTGTGTATTTAATATATTCAGGTTCCCATGCTTCAACAGCTGTAGGTCTGTATACAGTCCCGTCTACCAATAAAGTTGCACTTAAACCAGAAAAGAATTTAATCTCAAAAGTGATTTCATCGCCTTCTCTGTATAGTCCATAAGTTTGATTTGACTCACATATCTCATCAATATTCAAAATTATATTATTTAAATCTTTAATGTTTAGTTTGTGTTTACCACCATTAGAAAAATCGCATCCAGTTAAAGGAATTATTAATACAAAAAGCAAAAAGCATAATATTTTCTTTATATTTTTCATCCAAATTTCCTCCTTTTTCATTCCAATATCAAATTACAACAATCATTTAGTAACTTCCCAATATCCAGTTTTATTTGAGCCTATTCTTTGAATATGCCCTGATTGTTTCAATTGCTTTAAATTTTTCTTGATAGCAGGTTCTGATAAGTTAAGCATAATAGAAAATTGATTTATTGTAATATTTGGATTATCCCTTATCAATTCAATCATTTTTAGTTTTGTTTTATTCAATTTATCAGATACTTTATTGGATACTTTATTGGATACTACAAAAGAATTTACTCCTATTTTATCAAATGGTATTGTTACAATAATTCTATTCTTTTCTATTTGAATCGCTTCCTTACCATATCTTCCAACTATTTTAGGAACTCCTCTTCCTGAACGCTCACTAATTCTTAGTTGTAAGAAAATAGATGCAAGAACATCATTAACAGGTAAACTAGCACCATTATAGAATCCTTTTTCATCTTGATCTAGAGCTAATCCACCATGAGATAATATCTCTATTCTGTCTGTGAAAATTGAGATTTGTGGAGAATTCAATGTCAACCACTTATTATGAATAAATGCATTCAATATTGCTTCATGAAATGCCTCATAATCAAATAATGGAACATCTCTTCTTTCTGAAATTCTGTTTCTTTCATCTGCTTGAATAATGTTTATTGCATCGCCGTATTCTAATATCTTATCCATGGAATACATAATGCATGTATTTCCAAATTCCTTAACAGAAAATAAAGGTGATGTTTTATCTTTTCCGCTGAAAATAGAGACCCTAACAGGTATGGAGTTTTGGTCAGATAAGATATAAGCCATAACATTGTATTGTCCATTTTTATTTCTTAATTTTAAACTACGTTCAAAACTATCTGGTTTTAGAGCAATTCCTTTTGCAGCATAATACATGAATAATTTTTCAAAAGAAAGCTCTTGAGCATAATCTGGAGCAGCGACATTTACTATTGTTGGAAAGCCTTCTCGTAAAATTGTATTAAGCTTTAGCTCCCATTCTGGAAACTTACTAAGTTTTTCTTTGCTAGAGCCAATTCTAAAATAAGCTACATCATTAAATTTAGTTTGAACTGACTTTGAGGCAGGTACTTGAAGCAAAACAACACGTTTATCTTCATATTTTCTTTCGATTATTTCAAATGCAAGACTAGGTTTTAATTTTCTAGCTAAATAATGTTTATATGGTTCATGATCTATATCCCTGTCAAAATTAATATTAGTTCCCACAATATTCCTAGAACCATCTTCTATGCCCCATAAAATATAGCCGTATTCTTTTCCGCATAAGCAAGCGCCGTTCGCTACAGCAGAAATATACTCACCAATTTCATCCTTATTAAACCAATTTTCCTTAAAATCAAGCCATTCATATTCATCATTTAAGCTTAATAAGTTTGCAATTATGTCTAAATATTTATCCATAACAGCGCCTCCTTCAACCTACTAATAGTATACCATATTTTCACCATAAAAGTATACAATAAAGTATACAATATTTTGTTTTTTGATTTGTTCTATCGTTTTAAAAAATCTATTAACACCAATTTCAATATTATTACGCCAAAAGTCGATTTTATTACGTCATTTTTGCGCCAAAATTGTTTTTTTGTTAATCAATAGCATATAAATTCAAACAATCTTTCGGTTAATCATTCTACCTTGCGGTAAATCGTACTATCTATCGGTAAATTGTAATATTAGAAAGCAAAACAAAAACTAGAACAACTGCTATAAAACAACGAATTCTAGTTATAAATAATTGGCAAATAGGAAGAAATGCTCCTTTATGCCAAAGAAAAAGGATGACATCTATTGTATCATCCTGACTTTTCTTATATGGTGACCCGTACGGGATTCGAACCCATGAATGCATGCGTGAAAGGCATGTGAGTTAAGCCACTTCTCCAACGGGCCACATAAGTGGCGCCTACCATAGGACTCGAACCTATGACCGATCGGTTAACAGCCGATTGCTCTACCGACTGAGCTAGGTAGGCGTGTTATTCAAAAGAATAACGCAAGAAGTATATTACCAAAACGGCTTTGAATATGCAACGAAGATTTATTCAGTTCCGCACTTCTTGTGAATGGCGTTTACCAGATCACCAATCGTCTGCAAAGAGGTCATCTCTTCATCGGTGAATTTGATTTTGTACTCATCTTCTAAATCTAAGATGAGTTCGACCATATCAAGCGAATCTAAACCGTAGTCTTTGAGCGTCTTGCTTTCGTCAACGGCTTCAATGTTCAGTTTTTTCTTAAATTTTTCGAGAACGTTATTTACTTTGGCCATGATTTAATCCTCACTCCGTTGTATTATAGCAAAAAATAATCTTTTGTAAGAAGGAAATTACATTTAAGAAAAAGGGCATAACGCCCTTCGTGATGAGTTATTGAGAAATCGATTTTATAAAGGCTCTTCGACGGGAGCGAGGATTTGATCGGCGACGTGCGAAGTCGCGCCGTCAAAAGCCGTAATCAAGGCCGTGCTGACTCCCGCAAAAATCAAGACGACGAGCAAGATTCCGAGCAATTGTCCTTTAATTTCCGACATGGGTTCTCCTTTCTTTTAGTTGTAATATCCTATTACGACGCTTCGGCGAATGCTTATTTCTATCGGTTCGTCACTCATGGTAATCGGTTCATAAGACGTCGTAACAACATATATGTAAGTATCGCCGAAGCGCGGTGTGCAATTATTCACACAATAAATTGTGGCATTGGCCTCGGCTTCGACAAATTCAGCGACTTCGGCCGTGATACCACCCCTTTCGACAATGAGATGTCCGGCCGTCATCGCCACCGCATCAAGATTTGAATATAGGAGCTGAACATTTATTAAATCGCTACCAAAAAGAAAGACATTAATAACAAAAAGGAAAGACAGGATAGTGCCGATGTTAGATCCCACCGATAATGTCTCCAATCATCGTGATGATACCAAAAGTGATCATCATCGTGATTAAGCCGGCTCCGACAAGCGGCAGGGCATTCAGCGATTCAAGGCCTTTGCGAATCTTATTGACCTCGTCTTGATAATGCTGATCCGCTATTCGTCCGAAGACATTTTGAAATTGGATGAGGCGCATCTCATCATTTCCTTGGTCGACCATTTGATAGATGCTAATCATCGCTTGTTCGATGGCCAGTGAGTGAAAACGTTTGCCGAAGTTAATAAAGGGCATGACCGTTTTGTCTTCGTCGATCTGAGCGAGCAGAGTTTCGAGGTAGTCTTTAATCGTCGGTGAGGCAAAACTGACGAGGGCTTCAAGGGCATTATATATGTTTAAACCATTGCGAATGTATATCTGGTAATAAGTGAACAGTTTGACAAATTCTTTCTGCAGATTAAAAAGAAACTGAGATTTCAAATTCGCATAGCGCATCTGCATATAAACGGCATATATCAAGAAAAACAGGGGAATAAACAGAAAGAGGAGCGGTTTTCGCATGATAGCTATCATCGCAGCGAGCAATAGCGATGCAGTCAGCAAAATTACCAGCTGTTTCCGGACCTCTTTTTTGTAGTCCAGATTCGCCGCCGAAATCGCTTTTTCAAATGGTTTCATGGTGGTTACCTTCGAGGATGGGCGAATTCATGAATTTATTGATGGCAAGATGAAGNNGAGATGAGAAGGAGGATAAATAAGGAGGAAGTCATAGTTATGACTAACGCGGCATTCAAAAGTTGCTGATAAAACTGACCCATACCAAACCGCATGAAGACGATGATGCCGAGGGTGATGGTCCACAAGACGACAAACTCAACAATTTTCTGATTTATAATCGCGGATACACCAATCATGGCTTCCTCCATTCGATTCACTTCCTGTATGAGAGTCTCGGCCATCGTTAAGATATCGCCTCCCTGCTCTTCAAATAATGTCAAAATGTTTAAAAACATATAGTAGACATCAAAACGAAAATACTTATTGAGGTAGTCAATCTGTTCGCGAACCGCTAGATGTTCAATATGTTTAAGTTCCTCTTTAAAGGCTCCGCCCGCATTAATCGTCGCGTTTAAAAAAGCATCGGAATGAGAATTTCTTATGCTCATCGAAAGCAAATAGTTATTTATGAATTGCTGGCACTCATGGGCGCTGTTCATCATTTTGCCATGTCGCTGAATTTTACGTTTAACATATAAGATTCCGTATATCAAATAAATAACAGCGATTATTCCGGCGATGTATAAATTGCCGCTTGCAACATAGCCAAGCGCGCCTAAAAGCGATGAGATGAACACTGTAGCAATCACGATGCGCATCTATGAAGATTCTCCATGATTCGCTCGCCGTTTGGCGATGAGCGGATGAGTTGTAACGTATGGGCTGATGGTAATTGATATTTGATTGCATCGCCATCCTTTTGATAAATCAAAACTGATGTTTTTGTCACGTGATCATATTCTAAAAACGAAGATAGAAAACGAGTTATGCGACCGTCTGCAGATGTTTCTTTTCGCAAATATATAAAATAGCGAAAATGCTCTTTAATATCGCTTTCGGCTTCGAGATAATTCGTCTCCCTGCCATTCATCAGGACCATTCGCACCATACGGTTTATAATCGTCTCGGCGCTGCGGGCGTGAATTGTCGTCAGGACCGGATGGCCGGTCATCACCGAATTGAGAACATCGAGCATCTCATTTCCGCGGCTTTCGGCGATGACGAGCCAATCGGGATTGCTGCGAAGAGCGTTTCGAATCAGCTCCTGAAAGGAAGCGTGTTGAAGATAGGGGTTAACCTGCCAGCACGTCAAATCGATATTCTCGTTTGCCGAACTGTAAGTGAGTTCTTGAATATTATCAATCACCACCACTCTTTCATGCTTGCCGATGCGTGAAAGAAGATATTTCTGCAGCTCGGTTTTGCCCGTTCCCGTAATGCCTCCGATGACAAGCGACTGGTGGTTTCTAATCAAGATGTCGAGAATCTCGCCCGCCAGCATCGGCATAAACGAATCATCGGCGGCAATACGGGTTTCATATGAGCCAATCCGCAAAGAGAAAGTGGGGGTTTTACAATCATTAACTCGCCCCAGAGCATAGTGAACGGCATTGAGGCGATAACGACCGAAGCTCATGTCGAGGAGAGGCTCTGAATACGAGAACTGCTTTTCGCCTAAATTGGCGATTTGCCGCAAAAAATCGTGTACTTCCTGACTCTTTATGACGATCTCGCTTTTGCCTCTTCCATAGTCGTTGTGCTGATAATAAATGCTTCGCCCATTATAAGAAATATCGGTGATCGCCGCTTCTTTAANNCCGATGACCACTCCATCATAACGATCTAATAGATAACTGCCCTCTTCATTTTGGTTAAAATAATAGTAGGCCAAGGAAAAACTCGGCACAAAGGATTGCAAATTGTCGACAAAATAATCTTTTACAGCATTTTCTAGATAGGATGTATCGTAGTAAGGCTTTTCTCCTTCGTTAAGGCCGATGATGGTGACAGCTTTTTCAATAATGCCGCTTGGTAGCAGCAGAAACGTGCGATTGATGGCGCTTATCTTTAATGAAAATGTGAAACCGGTCAAAAGTACTGACATGCTGATTACGCCAATCCATATGTTGATCATGGCCGAGTCTCCTCCCAGTCGGTCAAAACACCTTCATCTTCAGTGGATGCGACGCCGATACAATATTGTGAATCGCGACAATCACCCATAAATTTGAGGTGGGAATAATAGTAAAAGTCATAGACAATATCGATTTTATTGTAGCCGCAACCATCGATGAGAAGCTTGAAGCGAACATCGTGTTCACTATCATAATAATCCTTTGGAAAATAGAATTTTGATGTGGCGATAAAACCTTCTCTCATCTTCGGCGACATTAGCAAGGTGTCAGGATCAACATAGAGATTCTCGGCGAGACGTATATCATAATTATTAAGATCTCTGGCGACGATTTGAACGGGCAACTTTCGAAACCCCGAAGGCACGCTCTCCGGAAAAAGACGATAGAGATTTTCGCTTTCTTCAATCAGGAGCGATACTTTTGAATAAGTGAAAGCATTGCTCGAAAATATCGAAAGTCCCGAAAGGTCTAAATAATAATAGTAATCATCATCGACAATGCTTGAAAAGCCATTGAAAACAAACATATCGCGCTTTCGAGATAATACTCCGTCGCGAAGCTCATAGTAGTTATAAGGGGTGGTTAAACTGACTTGTTCTTCACTCGGATAAAAAGGGCTCGGAAAGCGCAGGGCCGCTTTGACGATGACTTGCTCTTCGATTCCGTTTGAAACACACGAAAAAGTAAGTTCGTTCATGCTGTTATCGACAAGCGTGTGATCCAAGACAAAGAGGCGCGAAATGTCCTGAGTATCACCTTTACTGACAAAGATGCTGTTTTGAAAAACAAGGATGCGATTCGGATATTTGTCATTTCTAAGATAGATTCGTAGCAAAAACTGCTGGTTATCAGACGTTGCGAGGGCTCGATAAAGAAACCTTATTTCTTGATCGCTTTCAAGCGAGAGGGGTTGGACGATAAATGAGATCCACCCCAGTTTTTGCTCACTCTGAAAGCTAGTGCAAAGAAGAAGTAAAGGCATGAGGAAAAAGAGAGCACAAATTCTACGAAATTTTTGCATATAATTAAGCTAAATTTTCTAAGAAGCGACACATCGCCACGCGTTTAAGACGATAGTATGTCGCGGTCGAATAAAGGCTGAGCCACCAAAACTTGTAATTATTGAAGAAAAAATCGTTGTTAATAATACGCTTCGAATCAACATCTAATAGACGAAAAGCGTTTTCAATTTTGCTTATGTAAAGTTTATGAACATCTTCGCCCTGATAAGCTTGTGAATAAACAGCCATGTTCAGATCGTATTTGCCACTTCGCACATTCGCGGATTGAAGCGCTTTAAAATATAGTCTTGCCACTTCGCGGACATCATTACATAAATTACGAAATTTTCTCCGATTATTGCATTTTCCCATTCCTAACCTCCTTTCTCCCCTTTCTAGATTTGTAAGTATCAAAGCTGTCAAAATGTCAAAAAAATGTAAAAAGATAAGAAAAAATTATTTTCATGGAGGAAATTGAAAGCATTTAAGATGTCTAC
>MTKZ01116886.1_pt2 | contig 10269 bp, 15 predicted proteins | sample 1042781 | NCBI WGS metagenome assembly MTKZ01 (sample SAMN06212207, study PRJNA360539) | anaerobic digester metagenome | biome: Wastewater treatment plant; material: sludge; isolation source: anaerobic digester fed with sludge from wastewater treatment plant | place: Denmark: WWTP Viborg ...
ATTGTTATTTTTTAAAATTTTTAGTAGATTTATGATGCCATACTCATAGTTTAGGGAGAACAACAATGCTTTGAAGTTTTTCAACATGTCTTTTGTTTCAATAGACCTCTCAAAATCTAAAAAAAATCGTTCTATTGAAAAGTCCCTAGCCTCATTTACAATGTTATAGACATAATGGATACCAAGATTAGAATTCCCTGCACGATATACGTCTGGGTATATCAAAGCAAATCTGTTGGCGGCTCTTTTTTTTATAGTACCATATTCGATGAATCTCATTATTCCTTCCACCCATCTTCTCCGACTAATGGCACAAATACGCAGCCACCATGTTTTTTTGTTTCAAATGTTCCATCTTTTCTCTTTTTTGATACCAATAGCTCCTGGTAGTATTTTTCTTTGCCGACTGGCGCAACTATCATCCCTTCTTCCTTCAATTGATCCTTCCAGCTCTGGGGTATTTTGGGGGCAGCTGCAGTAGCGATTATCCTATCATAAGGTGCACCTTCTTGATATCCCTTTGTGCCATCACCAAGAACAACTGTTATATTGTATCCTGCACTTTTTAGATTATTAATACCAAATTGATAAACTTCTGGAATTCTTTCTATTGTGACAACATTTTCTTCTCCACATATCTCGGCAATTAGAGCTGCATTGTAACAAGATCCCGCCCCTATTTCTAATGTTTTAGTACCTAATTTGAGGTCAGAAACTTCTAGCATCAATGCTATCATTGAAGGTGCAGATATAGTTTGACCCCAACCGATCGATAATGGGGTATCTTTGTAAGCCTCATCTTTAGAAGCTTCAGGGACAAACATACTTCTATCAACTTTCAAGAACGCATTTTTAACGGATTCGTTTTTAATGTAACCAATTTTTTCAAGATAAGAAACCATTCTAAGTCTAGATTCATCTTTTATCGACATTAAGACTCCTTCCACGTTTAGTAGATAGTGAGCAGTAAATTCTTCTTATTTCTGATGCCTGTGCAGATGGTTTATATCCATTTGAAGCCAATATTTTTTCTATTATCATATCATAGCCTTCTAAGGATATATTGTCTCCTTTAGAAAAAATTTCTTCTCTGTCAGAGAATGCTCTAAACGAAAGATGGCCATTTTCCATTTTTAACGTAATTTTGAGTACAGTTGGAATATCCTCAGGTATTAAATATAGGGTATGAATATCTTTAGCAGCTGCCAACTCCCCTTTTCTTTTNNTTTTATTTTCTACTGTATCAAGTTGTATTTTTTTAGAATTTTCAAAATAAGAAATAACAGCAGTTATCTTAATCGGTATCTCTTTATCAATGACAGTATGAAAAACTTCTCCACAGTTATTACATTTTCTTAATTCTTGTCTTCCTCTTTTTTTAAGGACTTCAAAGTCAGTATGCTTACACACATTTTTTATGAAAACTTTATCTTTAAAATAGTTTTCGGAATAATAGATAACTCAAAGGCTATACTTTTTATTTTAAAAGAATATGTTCATTTTTACCATAAATTATAAAAACTTTGGAGTTAATATAAATATAACCGGAGAAGTCTAATGATCAAAAGAATAATTGGATTATCGATTATAGGTTTAAGCCTTGTACTAGGTGGCTATTTTTCTATATATTTTAGTCTAGTTGATGATCAAATGATGCTTCTAATGCTTTCAGGTATCACTACTATTCTTTTTATCTTTGGATTATTTATACTATTATTAGATAGGAAAGAACGGAAATTAAAAAAAGAAAAGAAAATAATTCTTGAAATGATCAAAAGGTCTAGGGCTGCACAGGAAAGACAAGCTTACCCNNGTGCCAAACCCCGGGAGAATATTTTTTAACTTTTCTATAATAGATGGATTCCAACTTTTTTCCTTTTTTTGCTATGACTCTTTCTATAGTCTCTTTGAGATGGGGCTCCAATTTTTCTGCTATAGTATTATGGTAATGAATTACCCCCCCATCTTTTATCATATCTAAGGCNNGCCTTGAAGTTGGGATTAAAGTCAAGACAATCGATGTTAATTGGCAAAACTCTGCCACTTAAAGAATTAAGATTAATATTTTCTAGAAGTAAATTATAACTATTAGGGTTTTTCTCTAAAGACCAAACAATTGACTTCCCATATTTTGCAAGAGGCAATGTAAAGTATCCGATCCCTGAAAACATGTCAATTATGACTTCATTGGGAGAAGAAACATGAGCCATTCTTATTCTTTCGGCAATGTTTCCCGAAGAAAACATTACCTTGGATAGATCTATTTTGTAATAAATTCCGTTTTCCTTGTGAATAGTAATAAATCCATCCCCCACTAATCTCTTATAATAAGGGATTCTAAATTCTCCGGATACAAATCCTTTTTCTAAAACAGTCTGACATTCAAAACTTTCAAAGAAGCAATTGCCAATGAACTCCTTAAATTTTTCATACTCCTTGGGTATAGAAACAATTATAATGCCCCCAAGTTGCTCATAGCTTTTCATTATCTTTTGTACGTCTTCGCTAGATATCTTAGTTTTTAGTTGTTCTCGAAGTTTTTTTATCCTTTTGTCTTCCACAAAATACTTACTGCCAAAATACATAAAAGGTTTTCAATTAAGGATAGTTATGGAAAGTTGTGTTCTTACTGGAAATGAGATTAGAGAACTTATATCAAAGAATAATCTTATTCAAAACTATATTGACCTAGACACCCAAATTACCCCTAATGGTTTTGATATGACTGTAAAAGAAATTCATTTCATTACTTCTGAAGGTGCTGTTGACTTTAGTAATCAAAAAAGAATTCTTTCTGAAACAAAAAAAATAGATTATGTCAATGATTGCATTTCTCTAAAAAAAGGTTCATATAAGATAGTATACAATGAGATCGTTAATATCCCGCCAAACATAGTTGCTCTTGGTAGGCCTCGTTCAACTCTTTTAAGGTGTGGTGCAAATGTAGGGACCGCTGTGTGGGATAGAGGTTATAGCGGAAGAAGTGAATCATTACTTTTAGTAGATAATGAAAAAGGCATAAAGATTTTCAAAGATGCTAGGGTGCTTCAATTAGTTTTTATGCGAACAGCGACAGACGACTCTTTATATAAAGGGATATTTCTAAAAGAAAATATATAATCAGGTCAAAACATGATCCCCGATTGCAAGAATATTATTTCTCCTGACTATTATTAGAGGCATTCCCTTCATTTCTTCCCCTCTGAGGATCTTGACATTTTCAATAACTAAATTTAGCTCTAAATCGTAACCTGCTAGGATACCCTCAATTTTTCTGCCATCTTTTAGGACTATACTGACAGGCTCACCGATGTTATTGTGGATTATGTCAAAAGGTTTTTCAGCCCCTGCTCTCGTATTTCTCGTCTTCTTCATAGAATTCATCTTTGTTGTCCATAAAAAGAATTAAATTATGTCCTTTAAAAGAATTTCCTTTATGATTTTATAAAAGAAATATTAAGTTTTACTAACATTGAAAAGTTGTGCCGATACATATACTTCTATAAAGGCCGCTATTAATAATAGTGGAAGTATTATCGCAAAAAGCCTTATTCCTTTTTTAAGATTAATTCTCAAAGATTCAGATCTAGATTTACCTTGGGGCGGAGATATTATTTCTTTCCCAATTCTAAATCCCTGTGAAGCCGCAATTGCTATAGTTGGGATTTCAATTATCCCATGTGGAAGTATCCCAATGAAAAAAACTAGTGGAGACTCTCCCTCTGCCATAAATTTACCATAAAGAAGCCCTAATACAGTACCGTTGAGCCATANNTGAGCCATAATGACATGAAAGGAAACAATCCAACAAAGACACCGAATATCATTATCAAAAATGAAGTTCTACTGTTTACATAAAAAATTGTAAGAAACAGTTCAAATGAAGTCATTTCCTTCAAAGGTCCAAACATATCTACAAATCCTTGTATAAGTGAATCAAATATTTCTGGATTGTTGTTAAAAAAAACTTTAAACATGTAGAATCCAGAGATAGATGACAAAAGAAATAGCACTATAGAAAATAACATCAAGTTTTTATTTTCTTTAATTATTGAAAAAACTTCATTTTTATAATATAAAATTATTCTTTCTTTTTTGCTTTCCATGATAAAATCCTCTTTGAAATAATCATAAGTAATAGTGCACCTAATAAAAGTCCAAGACCAACTATGATTTTAAATATATTGTATTTTTCAATAGCTCTGCTAGAATATTTTTGGGATTCTTGGGCTTTTGAAAATGCATCGGGATACTCCTCTCTATTGTAAAGTTTTCTAGCAGTTGTTAAAAGCTCATCTGCTTTCTGAACATCTTTTTCGTAAAATATGGTCTTCTTTGCTTCTTTTAATTTGCTGTCTGCTGTATCGATTTCAATCTTAGCTCTTTGCATGTCCCCTTGGCCAAAGTTTTCGAGTATATCGATTGCTTTATCGATTAATTCAACTCTTTTGATAAGATTGGGTTCTTTTTCAGCTTGTGTTAGATAGTATACACCCTCACTGAATATAGCCTCATCAGAAACAGTGACACCCTTACTCCTTGCCTGATCTTCTAAATTTTTCCCTTTTACTAATTTGTCATTGAATCCCTTGTTAACGACTTCAAGTTGAGATTTGAAAAGAGTTGTGGCTTGGGAAAGAGTGGTAAAGGCTTCCCTGTAAAGTCCAAAAGAATAGCTGTTCTGTGATTGCTCTATTAAGGAATTAATTCTGTTAGTTTCAGTAGGCTTGATTACAGAAAATCCGTTACTCTTCATAGACTCAAAATAGGGTAAAAATGATTTAATTTCTTCATCATAGTTCTCTTTGTATCGGAGCCTATTCTCAATAAGATTATATCGCCCCATTGCAAAATCAAATATATTCATTACAAAAAGGGCATTGTCTTCATGAACTACATATGCGTCCTCAAAAAGGGATTTGTCTCCTATGAGTATTATCATTCCATTTCCATGTGTGATATAGCCTGAAACAGGGGGTCTACTACCTTTTTTATAAGTTTCAAATTCATCATAATTTTTTGAATAAGAGGTAGTATTGCTTTTTAATTCACCATCGAATTTTCCTTTGAGGCTACAGCCACTGACATAAAGGATATTAGAAACGCCTTTTGATGGGGGGTAATTATCATCACCTTTGATTAAAACACGTGTATTGAAACTTGAAAAGCTAGTATCATCATATACCCTATCTATATTAACCTCAATTTTAAATGACGATAAAAGTCTATTAATTTGGGAGATTGAACTTGCCTCAGTAAAATCTTCAGCAACTATAATTAGAGACNNAGCTAGTATCATCATATACCCTATCTATATTAACCTCAATTTTAAATGAAGATAAAAGTCTATTAATTTGGGAGATCGAACTTGCCTCAGTAAAATCTTCAGCAACTATAATTAGAGACCCTCCTGAATCTACGAAACTAACTAACTTCGGTATTTCTTCAGTTGATATCCCGGTTTTTGGAACAATTATTACAATAGCTCCGTAGTTTGAAAGATCCTGTGGTATCTTTTGCATTTTAGAGATATTGTAGTTAGTTTTAATCGAATTTTCAATTTTTCCAAGGCTTTCTCCATAAATCAAAATATTTTGAGCTTCTGCCAGAATAAAAGGGGAGAATAAAGAAAAAACAAGAATACTAAATATTGAAAAACTTATAATCTTCTTCATGAATTTTAATTTGGCAGAAAGTATTTAAGTTTTTTGAAGTTATTCGATTTATGAGATTATTATCCTTATTTTCTGGCGGGAAGGATTCCCTTTATGCTGCCTATCTTGCAATAAAGGAAGGTCATGAAGTTGTTTTATTACTATCTTTAGAGTCAGAAAGAGAAGATTCCTACATGTTCCATGTTCCAAATATATCTTTTACTGCTTTTCAAGCTGAAGCTATGGGGATCCCACTTATAAGAAAAAAGGTTAAGGGTGAAAAGGAAAAAGAAGTATCAGAGCTAGAGAACATCATTGGCGGATTAGTAAAAAATAAGGAAATTGATGGGATAGTAACAGGCGTAATCGAATCAAATTACCAAAGAGAGCGAATACAAAAAATTGCAGACCGCAACGGATTATTGCATCTTACGCCACTTTGGAAAGCGGATTCTAGAAAATACATGGAGTCTCTTATTAATGAAGGATTTAAGGTAGTCATAGTTTCTACTTCCGCACTCGGGCTTGATGAGTCTTACCTCGGAAAAGTTATTGACACTAATATCCTAGAAAAATTAGTGATTCAAAATAAAAAATACGGGGTCCATATAGCAGGTGAAGGTGGTGAGTATGAAACTTTTGTTATAGATGCACCAATATTCAAAAAGAAATTGATAATAGAAAAATCTAAGAAAATAATAGAAAATTTAAATGGAGTCCTATTAATAGACTCAATTGTTTTTGAAAACAAATCATAAGACGATTCTTGTGCCACAGCTCTGTGGATTAATTAAAGCTTGAAGGATGACGTGCTTTGACTTACCGTTTATTACATGCACTTCCCCAACGCCCTCTTTTAGTGCCAAAATAGATGAGAGAACTTTAGGGATCATTCCACCAGATATTTTCCCGTTTTGTACCATCTCGTTGGCATCTATTTCATTTAAGAGCGGAATCCTAGTTGAGGAGTCATTTGGGTCAAGATAAATACCATCAACGTCAGTGATTAACAATAATTTTTCAGCACCCATTGCCGCTGCAATAGAATATGCAAATTCATCAGCGTTTACATTGTATGCCCCATTTTCTCCCTCACCTATCGGGGAAATAACTGGTATGTATCCCTCATCAATTAAAGTCCAGAGTAGCCAAGTATTGACACAATTTATATCCCCGACAAAACCAAGATCTACCCCATCAATAGTCTTTTTGGATGCCTTTACCAAACTGCCATCTCTTCCTGAAAGACCGACCGCATATTCTCCCTCATTGTTTATTAGTGTGACAAGCTCTCTGTTGACAATGCCATGAAGAACCATTTCAACAACTTTCATTGCATCTTTTTCAGTGATTCTAAGCCCTTTGTAAAATTCAGATTTAATTCCAAGTTTATCAAGCATTGAAGTTATTTCAGGACCCCCACCATGAACAATTACAGGTGTGGCACCAAGTGATTTAATTAACGATATGTCTTTGGCAAATGCCTTTTTTAATTCTTCATCCTTCATGGCATGGCCACCGTATTTGATTATGACTAGTTTATCTTTCAATTCTTTTATATCATCTAAATTATTGTAAAGATCATCAAACATTATTACACCTCATGGATACAATGGAACAACTTTAAGTCCTTCTTTCTCACCAAATCCCATCATGAGATTCATATTCTGTATAGCTTGACCAGATGCACCTTTGACAAGATTATCAATTGCTGAGATTACAATTACCCTACCAGTTCTTTTGTCAGATTTTATGCCAATATCGCAGTAGTTGGAGCCTAAAACAGCTTTAGTTTGAGGGAATTTACCTTCATCTAAGACTCTAACAAATGGAGAGTCTTTAAAGAATTCACGGTAAAGTGCAATGACTTCATTTGTTTCCATAAATTTGTTAAAAGTCATATAGATTGTTGTTAGGATCCCCCTGTTAATTGGTACAAGATGGGGGGTAAAAGATAAATTTACCTTGCTTCCAAACAGTTTTTCCATCTCTTGTTGTATCTCAGGCGAATGTCTATGATTAGCTATGCCGTATGCAGAAAAATTCTCATTAGCTTCAGGAAAGTGGGTATTATTAGTCAATTTTTTTCCAGCGCCAGAAACACCAGACTTTGAGTCAACAATTATATCATGTTTTACAAGCTTATTTTTTAAAAGTGGAGCAGTTCCTAAAATAGCGCTTGTTGGGTAGCATCCAGGATTAGCAATTAATTTTGCTTTTTTTATCTTATCTTTGTATAGCTCTGGAAGCCCAAAGACTGCTTTTTTATTTAATTCAGGATTTGCATGTTTTATTTTATACCATTCCTCATAAACCGATAAATCATCAAATCTAAAGTCACCACTTAGATCTATCAAATTGACAGTATCATTTATAGAATAAATTTTTGATATGATTTCATTTGATGCGCCATGTGGCAACGCAGCAAAGATTACATCAGATGTCTCTATTACCTCGTTTATGTCCAAATCTACAAAGTTTTTTTCAATCAATCCATTGAGATTAGGATGCAACTCAGAAACTTTTTTTCCAGCATAACTTTCCGATGTCAGCGTTCCAATTTCAATCTTATTGTGATTTAGGAGTAGTCTCAATAATTCTCCGCCTGTATATCCTGTGGCCCCAATAACACTTGCTATCATGATTAAAACTAAGTGCAATTCATTTTTAAGGTTTAATACCGAAATTATTAAATATGATTTTTACCAATTAGAAAGTATGGTAAAAGTTGCTTCAGGAGTTTCTAAAATCAGATTATCAGGTATCGAAGAAATGAATGAGCTAGCTAAAAAAGTTGATGGCCTAATCAATATGGGCCAAGGGAAGCCTATTTTTAAGACACCACTTCCAGTAATTAATGCTGCAAAAAGAGCCCTTGATGAAGGGCACACTAAATACACTCTTTCACGAGGGATTGAAGAGTTGAGAATTGCTTTAGCAAGAAAGATGGCAGATTACAATAAAATTGATGCGACACCTGAGGAGATACTTGTAACAGTTGGAGTGAGTGAAGGGATATCAATATCCCTCCTTAGTTATGCAGAAAAAGGTGACAAAGTCATTATCCCCACCCCCTCACACCCTTTTTTTAGAATAATGGGGGAGTTTGTAGGGGCAGAAGTTATTGAAGTTCCTTGTAAGCAGGGGGATTTCTCTCTTGATATTGAAGCAATAGAGGATTTGACGGATGATAAAACAAAAGCTATAATGATCAACGTGCCAAACAATCCGACAGGCAAAATCTATGATGGAAGACAGCTAAAGAAACTTCAACGTATGGCTGCAAATCAAGACTTTCTTGTAATATCAGATGAAATATACGACTATATAGTTTTTGAAAAAAGGCATGAGAGTATTGCAAAGCATGGAAAAGAGAATATCATCACTTTGTCTGGATTTTCAAAGGCTTATTCTATGACAGGTTGGAGAATAGGATACATGCACTCAACTGAAGAGATAATTAATAGTATTTTGCCTGTACATAATAGCTTAGTTGTAAGTGCACCTGAGTTCATTCAGGTTGCTGCGCTAAAGGCGGTAAATGATGAAACATCTTTAAATTTTGTTAAGGCTACAACTGAAGAATACAAAAAGAGAAGGGACTTAGTTGTCAAGAGATTAAATGAGATTGGGCTTCACTCAAATTTCCCTGAAGGCGCCTATTATGCATTTTCAGACATTTCATCCTATAGAATGGATTCATTGGGATTTGCAAAATTCTTATTGAAGGTCGCAAAGGTGTTATGTGTTCCAGGGATCTCATTTGGGAAGGATTGGGATGGATATGTAAGATTTTCATTTGCTGATGTCCCACAAAGTGATCTCTTTGAAGCTATGGACAGAATTGAAAAGGTGTTAAAGAGGGTGTGATACTTTGAATTTCAAATTATTCCTTGACAAAAAAAACGTTATTGCCGTTGTTGGTGCATCTGACAACAGAGAAAAATATGGAAATATAATATATAGGGATCTAAGATCATCCAATTACAAAGTATTTCCCGTAAATCCGAAAGTTGAGATAGTAGAAGGAGATAAATGTTATTATACCCTTTCGGAAATACCGATTAAGGTAAGTGTTGTTAACACTGTGGTCCCTCCGTTTGTCACTGAACAGATTGTAAAAGAATGCAAAGAGCTTGGAATCGACAAAGTATGGATGCAACCGGGATCAGAGTCAGAAAAAGCTATTGCTTTCTGTAAAGAGAATGGCATAGATGTTATCTATGAAAACTGTATTATGACTCAACGAAGATTATTAGAGGCTGAGCAGGAAACAAAAACTTGTTAAAAATACTTATAAATCCAATTCGCAGTTAATCATTATGAAAAAATTTTCATTTATCTTAATACTATTATTGTTATCGACTTTAAATTTTAGCTTGGCTGAAAAGACTGTATTAATCGATAAATACCATGATACTGACAACTGGTGGGGGGATCCTGAAGGCACTGGAAGAGTATTATTCCAAGAATTGTCTTCGATGGGCTTTGTAAGTAAAATCAGTACAATGCCACTTTCTGATGAATCACTTAAAGGAATTGACATAGTTGTCTTATGGAATCCAAATAATCCTCTAGGACAAAGTGAAATAGATGCGCTTGTAAAGTATGTAAA
>MTKZ01000648.1_pt1 | contig 10268 bp, 7 predicted proteins | sample 1042781 | NCBI WGS metagenome assembly MTKZ01 (sample SAMN06212207, study PRJNA360539) | anaerobic digester metagenome | biome: Wastewater treatment plant; material: sludge; isolation source: anaerobic digester fed with sludge from wastewater treatment plant | place: Denmark: WWTP Viborg ...
GGCCTCAGACGGTGTTCCCCTGCGGGAGATTTACCGGAGCGGTTTCAACCTGGTCCCGCCGCCCAATTCCCCGTGGGCCGCATTGGACGGCAATTTCGGGCTGGAACTGGCGGGGTACATGTCGCATATCGCGGAAATCCCCGGAGACGAGTACCCGTTTCGGTATTACACCCATGACCCCTGGTGGCTGAACAGCCCCTGGCTGGACCGGTACGGGCGGGAGCCGCACGATATTTATCTGCCCATGTCCGTGGCCCGCATTGACGCGACAGGCGCGGTGCGGCTGCCGACTTCCATCTTGTTCCTTACGGCAGACAATTCATTCGGCGAAATGCCGGTGGAAGTACCGAATGAGGTTATCCCCCATATCCTGCGCGGCCGCGCGGACAGCCCCGATCAGCCCGGGCCCGTCGTTTGGATATATCCTTTCGACGAATACCACGACATGACCTTCGCGGAGAACCCCAGGGTGGGGGAAGTGCTGTTCGGCGATTGGTTTATCTGCCGGGCAATCAACATCGGATTCCCGGTTAATACGGTTATATCCACGAACAATTTTCTGTCATCAAGAGTGGCGCGCCCCGAAATTTATGACGAATCGGTGCTCCTGTCCATCGTGCCCGACGAGGGAACGGCCTTGGAAGCCGGCTTGCTGGATACGCTCAAGAAAGGTGGGCGCGTATTGCTGTATGGTCCCCTGGCGCATGCAAGCGCCAACCTGCTGGACTTGCTGGGGGTGCGTCTGGACACGCCGCTGGAAGGGGAGTTTGACTTGGTAACAGCCATGAACCTTGACCAGTTGGAGGCGGGACAGTGGCCGACCAGGATACAACACCGTTCGTTGACGGGCGGCGGACCGTTGCGGGCGACGGTACAGGCCGCGGATGCCGCGGTGCTCGCGTCGGTTTCGCGTGAAGGGGAGAGCCGGGTCATCGCCGCGTCCCGGTTCCTGCCGGAATGGAACGGCGGCGGTTTGGTGTGGATACGCGGCGTAAACTCGAATTATTACCGAAAAGGGGCACGGCTGCTGTTGAACGATGATCCCGCAACGTGGTTTCAGGGGGAACTCCTGATGCGTTTTGCCCTGCATGTTTTCGGATACGACTTTGTTGTCACAAAACGGCTGGCGGAACAACCCAACCCCCTGGTGTGCGTCGCCCGAAAGCATAACGGTTTCTTTTTTTCCGGATACAGTCCCGATACCACGGTATCGGAACGGTTTCGGTTTCCCCAGGGCGCGCCTGTGCTTATCGGTTACGAAACCTGGCTTGACGAAGGATGTTCGACCTACACCATGCCCCGCGCCTGGCACAGGGAATGCCGCGTGTTCATCGACGGTCAAAAGGATGGCAAACTCTCCTGCCGGGAAGCACACTCTGGACATTACGGGGTCCAGAGACGACTGCAGGTTGCCGGGCTCGAGGACGCCACGCTCCGTTTCTACCCGGACACCTCCTGCGATGTAAACAATGTGCGCATTGCCGTCAATTCAAACTACCCCTACGATGCGGGCAAAATAAAACTCAAGGAGGGAGACCCGAAGTACGGCAGGCATTTTATCGTGGAGAACGTGACGGGGCAGGTAAACATCGCCTGGTAGAATTCTCCGTTCATCGGTGCGTGGTTCGGCCGGCTGATGGACGCAGGGAGAAACGGTTTTTAAGCCAAAGGACCAAAAAGAGAATAGATCTCCCGTCGGATAGGTGTATCTTCTACTTCCCTTAAGTCCTTTCCCTGAGCGGGGGTTGCCTGTTTCAATCGCCGGTTATGGGGGAATCAGTAATCCAACGGCAGCCGGTGGAGCTGTTCCAGGGTGAAGATGGGACCTTCCTTGCAGACGTAGACGGGGCCGCAGTTACAGCGCCCGCATTTGCCGACACCGCATTTCATCCGGTTCTCGAGACTGGTGTAGATGTCCTTGGTGCCCAACCCCATTTTGTCCAGGACCGGCAAGGTGAACTTGATCATGATGGGGGGGCCGACCACAAGGGCAATGCTGTTTTCGGCGGGGATAGCCGCCCGTTCTATCACATGGGGAATAAGCCCGACCTCATAGTTCCAGTCGGGGGTTTCGCCGCCCGGATCCACGCAGCGCACTACGCGGGTGCGTTCCGCCTGCGCCCATTGGTCCAGTTCATCGGCAAAGACGAAATCGGCCGCGGTGCGCGCTCCGTATACGATGGTGATGTCGCCGTACTTGGCGCGGTTTTCCAGCGCGTACCAGATAGCGCAGCGAATGGGCGGCATGGCGATGCCGCCGCCGATAAAGATAAGGTTCCTGCCTTCCCAGTCTTCCATGGGATAGCTGTTGCCATAGGGGCCGCGGAAGCCGATACTATCGCCTTCCTCGATGCGCCACAGGCTTTCCGTGACCATGCCTGTCTTGCGGAAGCAGAATTCAATATGGTCTTTCCAATTGGAACTGGAACAGATGTTGAAGGTGGACTCGCCCGAGCCGAATGCGGAGAACATGCCAAATTGGCCGACGCGAAAAGAGAATGCATCTGTCGTGGCCGGGTCCTGGAACCGTATCTTTACTGATTTCACGTCGGCGGTGTGCTGTTTTACCCCGATGACTTTCATCAACTCGGGCATATAGATGTTATTCATGCCGATTATCCCTTCAGGCTGGCGGCGTTTTCCGTCGCGTCCCGGCCCGCGTCAGAGGAGGCAAGGGCTTCCATGGTGGTCAGCACCCCGAGGCTGACCGGACAGTTGCGTGTACAGTTGCCGCACCCCGTGCACAGTACCTCTCCGAACTTGTCCGGATAGATGCGGAACTTGTGCTGGATACGCTGTCGCTGCCGCTGCGCCTGGTTTGAGCGGGGATTGTGCCCCGACGCGTGCATGGTGAACATGTTGAACTGGCAACAGTCCCAATTCTTGACGCGGCAGCCGCCCGATGCATTCCCTTCATCGGTGATGTCGAAGCAGTGGCAGGTGGGGCAGGTAAAGGCACAAGACCCACAGCCCAGGCATCGCAGGGCAATATCACGCCACACCGGGTTTTCATAATCTCCGTGCAACAAGGCGTCGATTTCTTTCGTGTCGAATTTACGTTCCGGCCCTGTAGGCGCTGCGGCCATAGTCTCAGAGGGTGTCGTCTTCCCCGCGAAAAGGCGTTGCCCTTTCTCCGTAAGGCAGCGCACTTCGTAACCTTCTGCCAGGGGCAGCAGCAGGACATCAGACCCCTTCTCCACAGCGGGGCCAAGACCTACGGACGTACAAAAGCATTGGTCGTCCCATAGTGTGCAGGCGATGGTCACAACGGTCGTCGCGTCACGCCGCCGGGTATAGAACTCATCCACATAATCCCAATTGAAGACCTTGTCCAATACGGGTAATGCCGCCGCGTCGCATGGCCGGGCACCCACAATCACCCGTTCCACGGGCACCAAGTCGATGTTTTCAAGGCAGGTATTTTGTCCCGCGAATGTATAGCGGTACAGTTCTTCGTGACGCGGCAGAAAATATTTCTTGATGGAATCGGCGGGACGGATGACCTTTCCAAGAGCCAATTGTCCGGCATTCTGAAGGTCTTCATACAGAAGCAGGCCTTCTTTCACAAACGAGGGGCCGGAAACGGTTCGCCCGCCCGAAATCCAATCGTCCACCAGCGACAACAGGGCGGCTTGGGTGATTGCTTCGCTCATTGAATGAATGCCTCCTTGTCTTGTTCGCTGTAGGAGCCGATAACCGGCACAGCCTCCTGGTTCATGCCGGCGCGATACCCGTCGAAGTGTTGGCGGGCGGCTTCGGCCAGCGAGAGATTGAGCAGGCGCAGGTTGATGCCCATGGGACAGGCCCGGGTGCATTCATCGCAGCCGACGCAGCGGCCTGCCTGGTGAAAGGCCCGGGTTATCTGCCACGCAAAGTTGCCCTTGAGCGAGGAGGAGGTATCCAGCGTGGCCGGGCGGTTCTTGTCCACGATACAACGGTTACAGTAACACATGGGGCAGACTTCGCGGCAGGCGTAGCATTTGATGCACCGCGCCAGTTCCTTCTGCCAATAGGCCATCCGTTCCTCCGGCGGTTTCGCCAGAAATGCGTCCAGTTCCGGATCGGGCGCCTCGCTTGCCGCACCCTCCGGTACCTGCCCGACAGTTTCATTCGCGAAGCGGGGCATATGCACGTCACAACAGGCGCACTTGGCGGCGCGAGGTTCGCCCACGCCTTCACAAGCGACGCCAATCACATAGAGCGCTTCACGTTCAATCTGGGATTCCTGTTCGAGGACGACGAGCGCTTTCTCATCGCAGCCTTTAACGATAATCGCGGCGGCGCCGAGTGCCTTGATGTCCTTGCGCGTGACATAGGCGGCCAGGTTGGAAAAGCAACGTTCGTTCCACACCAGTTTTTCCGTGTCTTCGGGCTTCGTCACAAACAAGGGGAATGCCGGGGCGTCCGGTTTGCCCTGGCCGTAGCCGATGATGACATTGACTTTGCCCTCTTCAAGCAGTCGGCGGCAGGCCTGGCGAAGACTGCTCTGGATTTCGGTAGTCGGCATCAGGAGACCTCACAAATCTTTTTATACGCTTCATACGGGCCTTTTTTGCGCGTATCTTCGGTAATATCCGTAATGAACTGCTGGAACTTTTTGCCCTCGGCGGCGGATATCCAGGCGAAATGAACCCGGCTCACGTCTATGCCCAGCGTTTCCAGAAGGTCCCGGAATAATATCCAGCGCCGTCGGGCGTGGTAGTTACCCGCAGTGTAATGGCAGTCGCCCGGATGACACCCCGATACGATGACGCTGTCCGCGCCCATTTCGAAGGCCTTGATAATCAGGTTGAAATCAATGCGTCCCGTGCAGGGCAGGCGCACGATGCGCACATTGGCAGGATACTCCAGCCGATTGGTGCCGGCCAGGTCCGCGCCAAGATAGGTGCACCAGTTGCACACATAGGCGACGATTTTAGGTTCAAAGGGTGTTTCTTCGCTCATACCAGGTTCTTTACCATTTCATAAATCTGTTGTTCACTGAAACCGTCCAGGTCAATACTCTTGGAGGGGCAGACGGCCACGCAGGTGCCGCAGCCCATACAGAGCCCCTTGTTGACCCGCGCGGTATATTTCACGAGATTACCCTTGCGGTCACGAATCTCGGCCTTGTCAATGGCGCCGTAGGGACAGGTCCGCACGCAGGCATAACAAGCGGCACATNNCATACCTGTTCATCCACGCGGGCGATTTCCGGTTCGCGGGTCAGTTCTTCTTTGCCGAACATGACCAGCACCTTGGCGGCCGCCGCCGACGCCTGCGCCACGGCTTCGGGAATGTCTTTCGGCGCCTGGCACGCGCCGCACACGTAAATGCCGGCGGTATTGGTCTCTACGGGGCGCAGTTTCGGGTGGGACTCGCTCAGGAAACCGAATTCGTCATAGCCGACCTTGAGTTTCTGGGCCAGTTCGAGTATGCCGTCGGCCGGCTGCATGGCGGCGGCCAGCACCACCATGTCGGCTTCCACCGTAACCGGCGTGCCCGACAGGGTATCCGCGCCGCGCACTATAAGTTTACCGTCATCCTCGGTGATTTTGGATACGCGGCCCCGGTAGTAGATGGCCCCGTCCTGCTCGATGGCGCGCCGGACAAATTCGTCATAGTTTTTACCGCCGGCGCGGATATCCATGTAGAACACATAGGGCTGGCCGTCATGCACCTTGTGCTTGTACAGCATGGTGTGCTTGGCTGTGTACATGCAACATATTTTCGAGCAGTAACTCATGCCCTTGGCGTTGTCCCGGGAACCGACACAGGAGATAAACACAATCTTTTGGGGCACGGCGCCGTCACTGGGCCGCTTGATTTCGCCGCCCGTGGGGCCGGAAGCGGATACCAGTCGCTCGAACTGGAGCGAATCAATGACGTCCCTGTATTTGCCATAGCCATACTCGCCGTAGCCTGAATACTTTCTGTCCGCTTGTTCCTGGCCAATTTTGTAAAGTTTATAGCCGGTGGCAACGATGATTGCGCCCACTTCTTCCGTGGCCAGTTCATCCTGGTCCTCGAAATTGATGGCGCCGGCGACACATCGCTTCTGGCACACGCCGCAGGTGCCCTTAGTGAGTTTCAGACAGGCATTCTTGTCAATGACAGGGCGCGCCGGCACCGCCTGCGGGAACGGCATGTAGATGGCCTTGCGGTTGGCGAGGCCGTAATCGAATTCGCTGGGTGTTTTGCCTGAAGGGCACTTCACCCAGCATTCGCCGCAGCCCGTGCATTTGGACATGTCCACGTACCGCGCTTTCTTGCGGAGGGTGACTTTAAAATTGCCCACATAGCCGTCCACGGATTCTACCTCGGAGTAGGTGTACAACCTGATCCGGGCATGTTGTCCCGTTTCCACCATGCGTGGCGTCAGGATGCACTGGGAACAATCCAGGGTGGGGAACGTTTCCGACAGTCCGGCCATTTTCCCGCCGATGGATGGCGCCCGCTCCACCAATACCACTTCGTGCCCGGCGTCGGCGATGTCCAGGGCTGCCTGGATGCCCGCCACGCCCGCGCCTATTACCAGCGCCCGGCGCGTCAGCGGCACGGTGATCGGGTCCAGCGCCCGGTCGCGGATGACCTTGGCCACCGCGAGGCGGATGAGGTCCACGGCCTTTGCCGTCGCCTGGTCCCGGTCATGATGTACCCAGGAGCACTGTTCGCGGATGTTGGCCATCTCCACCAGGTAAGGATTCAATCCTGCCGCCTGCGCGGCCGCGCGGAAGGTTTTCAAATGCATATGGGGGGAGCAGGAAGCGACGACAATGCCGTCCAGCCGGTCCGCCTTGATTTTTTCCCGCAACAGCGACTGACCCGGGTCGGAGCACATATACTTGTAGTTGACCGCGCACCTTACCCCGGGAATCTGTTCCACTTCACGGGTCGCACGTTCCACGTCAACGGTCCGGGCGATATTTTCGCCGCACCAGCAGATAAAAACGCCTATTCGTGCCATCGCATCTTTCCAGATTTTGGTTTGCGTCCATGCCGGGCGCGATTAATACGTCATGCTTTTGTCGCGGCGGCCGCTTCGGCTTGAACCGGCGGGTTCGCCACAAAATGTTTATCCACGCCCAGTTCCACTTCACTCAAGCCGAGGGCGAGCCCCACAATATCGGACAAGTAATACACGGGCAGGGCAAGCGTCTTGCCATACCGGGACTCCACCGCTTTCTGTTTCATGTCAAGGTTTACATGGCACATGGGACAGGCGACCACCAGGCAGTTCGCGCCATGTGCAACTGCATTCGACAGTATCCTGTCCGACAACTCAAGTACGGTGTCTTCGTTGGCCATAGTCATGCCCGCGCCGCAGCATTCCGTCTTGAAGTTCCACACCACCGCTGTGCCGCCCAGGGTCTCGACAATGGCCTCCATTGAAGAGGGATGCTCGCAATCGTCAAATGCCAGTATTTCCGGAGGGCGTGTCAGCAGACACCCGTAATAACAGGCGGCGCGCATATCGGATAGGGGTCGCTTCACCCGTTCGGCAAGCGAGGGAAGCCCCACTTTCTGGAATACCTGTATCATGTTAATGACGTCGGCATTGCCCTGCACCTCCAGCTCGACAATTTCAGAGAGTCGTTCCCGGAGTGCCTTGTCTTTTCCCAGCGCTTTCTTTGTCTTGATGAGTTCCATGGAGCACATGGGGCAGGGCGCCAGAAGTTCCGTCAGATGGTCCCGGTCCGCAATGCCCAGGTTACGTGCCGGCAGCGCCAGGGACAACAGATGATTTAACGAGTGCGCTGCGGTCGCCCCGCAGCAAATCCAGTCATCCAGTTCCACCAATTCCACATCCAGCACGCGGAGACAGGCACGCACGGACTTCTCATAATCATTGGAAGACCCGTGAAGGGCGCATCCCGGATAATAGCCGAATCGCATCATCGTTTATCCTTTGTCTAACATGCAGCGATCGAAGATTCGCTTGACCACGGCCCGATCACGGACCTTTTCGCCTACCGGATGAAACTTGCCGCGCTGCATCAGTTTCGGCGCCAGCAGTGCGTCTTTCATGAGCAGCGGAACGCTGAAGTCCTTCAGGAATCCCAGGGTTTTGAACAGGACGGTCATTTCTATTTCGTTTACCCGGCCGTTGCGCCGCACACTGTCCAGAAACGCTCGCTGGAACATCAGCACCCGCTGCAATTCCGGCGGGGCCGTTCCTTTTTCGGCGGCCATCTGGCGGAACGCATCCATGACGCCGGCACAGTCCACCGACTGGGGGCAGCGGGTGGTGCAGGTCTGGCAAGAGACGCATGCCCATACCGCCATGCAGGACAGTGCCTCGTCATACGCGCCTAGTTGGGCAAGGCGCACCAGCTGGTTGGGGGAAATATCCATGTGCTCGGCAACCGGACAGCCTGCGGTACATTTACCGCATTGATAACATTTATGTACATCCAGTCCGTCAAAATCAGAAATGTGTGTGGATTCCATGAATCAAATACCTTGTTCCCGATACCTTGTGGCAGGCAAAGGGCATACAGGTCGCTTGTTCTGCAGGAAGCGACCGTTTAACGTTCATAACATGTGAATGCCTCACAACAACGGCCGGGGTGCAAGTATTCTTAACGTTTCAGGCGGATTGGCATGTTCTGTGAGAGAGGCTGCCGTAGATTCATGCGATAAGAGCGGCATCAATTCACATCGGGTTTGATTTTAATGATATCAATCCCGTTAAATCAAGTGCTTTCTTGTATCCTGAATCCGAACGTAAGGAATTGTGGAGATCCTAGAAAAGGTATCCTGTCGCTTCCATGGTGACTTAGGCCAGCACGGGCTTATGCTGTAACGCGTCAGGATACAGGTTCCATGCCCCTCATGTTTGTCGACTTCCCCCTGAAAATTCGTGTTTTTACGCGCGGATTCATCTGTGTAGGGATGGATTCTGGTGCGGTTGGTAATTCAATCTCATTTCCACTTCAGGTAATTAATCAAGCGCCTGGGTAGTTGGTCCCGAATATCCCTCTGTCCGGAAGAGGGGGCAACGTTTATTGGTTCCCGTGATTTTGCAAACCATGTATTTCGCGATTTCGAAGCCGGGCGTTTCAGACACCCGAGTGTGCCGTCTCTTCCGAAACAAGAAGGACAGACCGATACAACGGCTTTTTTAGTGTGTTGGTAACTGCTTTGAAAATTGGTACCCATTTTCGTGGTTTCAGGGTGAGCCATAGGCTCATGGCGACTGCTTCGAAAATTTATATTTTCGTGGTTTCAGGGTGAGCCATAGGCTCATGTCAACTGGTTCCCAAATTCTATTTGGGAACCCACTCTTTCTTGAAATTCCATTTCTCGTCTTCGAGTTGACTTCAATGCTACTTATTCGTGGCGTTATGGTCCATGTGTAAAGGGGTTCCCAAATAGGAATTTGGGAAACAGGTCTGCTCTCGCTGTTAGTTCTCTTGAACCATAGGAAAAATCCCATTTTATTTTTAGTGTGTTCCTGACCCTTGTTTTTTGAAGCGTTGATGATGGACGGCTATAATGACGGTAACAAAGGAAACGAATGGAGGAGACTTCATGCGCAACGTATTCATGATAACTATGCTGTTGCCTTTTTTTCTGTTAGCGGGATGCCTGCATTTTGAAGGTAACGATATTGGTCGATTTGCTGAAGTTGACGATGTTCATCCGGAACTCCGGATGAAGCCCATTCCACAGGGGCTGGGCGTCAACATCCATTTCTATCAGGGCAATGAAAAAGACCTGGCCATGATAGAAGCCTCGGGAATGGGTATCATCCGCATGGATATCAGCTGGGACGGTGTCGAGAAAGTGCCAGGTGTTTATGATTTCAGCCAGTATGACTTCCTCATTGCCGACATGGAAGCGCGAGGCGTCAGGATCCTTTTTATTATTGACTACGGGAATACTTTGTATGATGAAGGACTTGCGCCTTGTTCCGATGCGGGCCGCCAGGCCTCTGCAAGGTTCTGCGCCGCGCTGGCGGAACGGTATGCGGGAAAATCCATTATCTGGGAATTGTGGAACGAGCCAAATCTGGACCACTTTTGGAAACCAAAACCTGACGTGGATGCTTACATGGCCTGGTGCCATGCCGTGGCGCCTGCCATCCGGCAAGGCGACCCGGACGCCTGCATCATCGCCCCGGCGGTTTCCAGGGTGGACCGGGACTTCCTGAGGGAGTGTTTTAAACGGGGCCTGCTGGAACTGGTGGATGGCATCAGCGTCCATCCGTACCGTTCCGGGGAACATGGGCCTGAAACCGCCTTGAAAGAATACCGGGCCCTTGAAAAAATGATAGACGAAATGAT
>MTKZ01001482.1_pt2 | contig 10266 bp, 14 predicted proteins | sample 1042781 | NCBI WGS metagenome assembly MTKZ01 (sample SAMN06212207, study PRJNA360539) | anaerobic digester metagenome | biome: Wastewater treatment plant; material: sludge; isolation source: anaerobic digester fed with sludge from wastewater treatment plant | place: Denmark: WWTP Viborg ...
TGCCGGTGCCGTCGTTCGGGCCCAAGTTGCTGCTGGGCAGCGAGCTGGCGGAGGCGCTGCTGTTCACGGGGCAGAACGTGCTGCCCAAGGTGCTGCAGCAGTCGGGCTACCGCTTCCAGCATCCGCGGCTCGACGAGGCGTTCGCGGCCCTGCTGGGCTGAACCCCGACGCGGCGACTACTCGTCGGCTGTGTCGACGCCCGGCCACCGAGCGAGTGCGCCGACGAGATCGAGGGGGTACGTGCCCACCTGCGCCGGCCAGTCGGCCCGCGGCACCGCCCACATCACTTCGAACTCGATGCCGTCAGGGTCGCGCGCGTACAGGCTCTTGCTCACACCGTGATCGCTTTCGCCGACCAACGAGCCCACCTCCACCAGACGTGCGCGCATCGCGACCAGCTCCTCCAGCGTGTGCACCTGCCACGCCAGGTGGTACAGCCCCACCGAGTGCGGCGCCGCGGGACGAGCGCCCACGCTGAACAGCCCCAGGTCGTGGTCGTTGTCGGAGCCATCGGCTCGGAGGAAGAAGGCCTGGTCACCCATGCTGGCGGCGACAGCGAAGCCGAGCACCTCGGTGTAGAACGCTGCCGACAGCTTGGCGTCGGCGACGTAGAGCACTGCATGGTTGAGTCGCTTGATGGACATTGCTTTCTCCTCCGAGCCATCACGGCTCGTTCGACGGGTTCAGGACTTGACGGCTTCGATCTCGAGGGTGATCTTTACCTTCTCACCCACGACCACGCCACCCGCCTCCAGCGCGACGTTCCACTCGAGGCCCCAATCCTTGCGATTGATCTCGGCCTCGGCGGTGAAACCGGCCTTGGTGTTGTTCCACGGGTCGACTGCCACGCCATCGAACTCGAGTGCGAAGTCGACCGACTTGGTGACGCCCTTGATGGTGAGATCGGCGTGCAACACGTAGTCGCTGCCGGCCGAGGTGATGCCGGTGCTGACCAGCGACCACTCGGGGAAGTGCTCGACATCGAAGAAGTCGCCGCCGCGCAGGTGGGCATCGCGGCCTTCGTCGCGGGTGTCGATCGACGCCGACTTGACGGTGGCCTGCACCGTCGAGGCGAACGGATCGTCGGCCACGACGATGGTGCCGGCGAACTCGGTGAACTGGCCGCGCACCTTGGCCACGACGAGGTGGCGGACGACGAAGCCGATGGTGGAGTGGCCGGCGTCGACCGTCCAGGTGCCAGCAGTGAGTGCGCCGAGGGCGGACGGACGTGCGATCAGATCAGACATTGGTTGCTCCCATGAATAGTTGTGGTCACAACTGAACCTATCGTCCATTCTTTGCGCGCGCAACTGTTTGCGCCAACAACACCTTCGCTACGCTGTGTGCATGCCCACGAACTGGCTCGACGACAGCGAACAAACCGCGTGGCGGAACTTCATCACCACGCTGCCCGACCTGAGTGCTGCGTTCGAGGCCGATCTGGCACCACACGGCATCACCATGGGCGACTACGAGGTGCTCGTGTTTCTCAGCGAGGCACCCGACCAACGCATGCGCATGTGCGATCTGGCAGCCGCGCTGCGGCTCTCCCCCAGTGGCCTCACCCGCCGCCTCGATGGCATGGTGAAGGCCGGCTGGGTCGAGCGCTCGGCATGCAGCAGCGACCGGCGGGTGATGTATGCGCACCTCACCTCCACCGGATTGGCGAAGATGGACGCCGCTGCGCCCGACCACGTCGACAGCGTGCGCCGCCACTTCCTCACCCCACTGGGCGACGACGGCGTGCAACAGCTCAGCGCGTTGTTCACTCTGATCCGCGCTCATCTGCACAAGCTCCAGTCAGCCTGACGATGAACGAGCACCTGGCGCTGCCGCGCGGCTTTCACGCTCATGTCGCCAACATCGGTGTGAAGGACACCACCGACGACTTCACCATCGTGGCCAGCGATGTGCCCTGCGCGGCGGCGGGTGTCTTCACGCAGAGCTCGTTCGCCGGGCCGAGCGTGCTGGTGAGCCGCCTCCACGTCGCGCACGGCACCGCGCGCGCGATGGTGGTCATCTCCAAGAACGCCAACGTCGCCACCGGCGCGCAAGGCCTCGCCGACGCGCACGAGGTGGTTGCGGGCGTCGCCGCCGCGTTGGGCTGCTCGCCCACCGACGTGCTCATCGCGTCCACCGGCGTCATCGGCCGCAGCTACCCGATGGATCACATCCGCGCCGGGCTGGCGGCCATCCCCTCACCGCTGCCCGGCACCGATGCCGGCCAGGTTGCCCGCGGCATCATGACCACCGACACGGTGCCCAAGACCGCGTCGGCCACCGTCGGCAACGCCCGAATCGTCGGCGTCGCCAAGGGTGTCGGGATGATCGAACCGAACATGGCCACCATGATCGCGATGTTCTTCACCGACGCCGCACTGTCGGCACCGGCACTGGATGCGGTCTTTCGACGGGTGATCGATCGCACCTTGAACTGCGTCTCGATCGACACCGACACCTCCACCAGCGACACCGCCGTCATCATCGCCAACGGCGTGGCGGGAACAGTCGACGACGATGCCTTCGAAGCGGCACTGTGCTCCGTCGCCGAGTCGCTCACCAGGCAGATCGCGCGCGATGGCGAGGGCGCCACCACCCTGCTCGAGGTCACCGTCGACGGTGCAACGTCGACCGAGCAGGCACGGCGAGTTGCCCGGGCCATCGTCAACTCCCCGCTCGTGAAGACCGCCGTGCACGGCGCCGATCCCAACTGGGGCCGAGTGGCGATGGCCGTGGGCAAGTGCACCACCAGCGACGAAGTCGACCAGCAGGCGGTGATCATCCGCTTCGGCACCCAAGAGGTGTACCCGGCACGTCTCGACGACGACGATCTTGCTGCGCTGTCGGCGTACATGCGCGGGCCCGATGTGCTCATCCACGTGTCGCTCGCCACCGGTGGCACGGCCACAGCCACGGTGTGGGGCTGCGACCTCACCGACGGCTACGTGCGCATCAACGCCGACTACACCACCTGAAGCAGGCCTCAGGCACTGACCTGCACGCCCTTCCAGAACGCGTAGCGGCCCTTGATCTCGGCTGCCGCCTCCTTGGGCGAGGGGTAGAACCACGCGGCATCGGAGTTGACCTGGCCGTGAACCATCACATGGCGATAGCTGGCCGTGCCCTTCCACGGGCACACCGTGTTGCTGGGCGAGTCGGTGAGGTACTGGGTCTTCACCGAGCCTGCGGGGAAGTAGTGATTGCCTTCCACCACCACCGTGTCGTCACTTTCGGCGATGACCGTGCCGTTCCACACTGCCTTCATGGCTGGCCTCCTCGAGGTGATCGGGTTCGTCGGCGCTCAGTATGCCGTGCCCGGACGCGACAAGGGCCGGTGCCACCTCGCGGTGCACCGGCCCCATGTCACAGCACGTCGCTGTCACAGCACGTCGGTCACTTCGGTGGCATGCGGATGCCGCCGTCGACGCGAATGGTCTCGGCGTTCATGTAGCTGTTGGTGATGCACTCGACGACCATCGACGCGAGCTCGCTCTGGAACCCGAGCCGCTGCGGGAACAGCACGCCCTTCTGCAGGTTGGCCTTGAACGCCTCGCTGTTGTCGCCTTCACCGTAGATGGGTGTGTCGATGAGGCCAGGAGCCACGGTGTTGACCCGCACGCCCACTGCGGCCAGATCGCGGGCGATGGGCAGGGTCATGCCGACCACGCCGCCCTTCGACGCCGAGTACGAGGCCTGGCCGATCTGCCCGTCGAAGGCGGCAACGGAGGCGATGTTGACGATGGCGCCACGCTCGCCGTAGTCGAGCGGTTCGGTGGTGCTCATGGCAGTCGCGGCCAGGCGGATGCAGTCGAAGCTGCCGATGAGGTTGATGGCGATGACCTTCTTGAAGGCATCGAGGTTGGCGGCCGACTCGTAGCTGCCGTCCTTGCCGACGGTGCGCTGGGCCCAGCCGATGCCGGCCGAGTTGACCAGCACCCGCAGCGGGCCCATGCTCTTGGCCATCTCGATGGCATTGATGATGTCGTCGGTCTTGGTGACGTCGACCTTGCAGAACGCTCCGCCGATCTCGTCGGCGAGCTCGTTGCCCTTGTCCTCCTGCAGGTCGGCCACGACCACCTTGGCCCCCTTCGAGGCAAGCAGGCGGGCAGTGGCCGCCCCGATGCCAGAGGCACCACCCGTGACGATTGCGCTGACTCCGTTGATGTCCATGCCGCGACGTTAGGCGGGACGGCAGCACGCCGCCCAAGTGGAGAGTCGTCGCCGATGCCGTCGCCGATGTCGTCCGCAACGACGGGCTACCGTGCGACCCCATGGCAGGTCCGTTGCAGGGTTTCACCGTCGTCGAGGCCTGCCAGATGGTGGCCGGGCCGTGGGCCGGCACGTTGCTCGCCGACCTCGGCGCCGACGTGGTGAAGGTGGAGCAACCCCGAGGCGGCGACCGCATGCGACTGCTGGGCCACCGCGTGGGCAGCATCGGGGCGCTGTGGGCCAACGTGAACCGTGGCAAGCGCGGCGTCGTGTTCGACCTGCAGCAGGCCGACGGCGTGGGTCTCCTGCGCGACCTCGTCGCGCGTGCCGACGTCTTCATCCAGAACTTCCGCCCGGGTGTGGCGCAGCGGTTGGGCATCGACGAGGCGGCGCTGCGCACGGTCAACCCCGGCCTCGTCTACGTCTCCGTCAGCGGGTTCGGCGACACCGGGCCGTACATCGACCAGAAGAGCTACGACTACGTGGTGCAGGCGCTCTCGGGCATGGCGGCGCTGCAGGCCGCGCCCGGCGGCGAGCCTGCGCTCATCCGCAACATCGTGATCGACAAGGTGACCGCGATGACCGCTGTGCAGTCGGTTCTCGCTGCGCTGCTGGTGCGCGAGCGGGGAGGCGGCGGCCAGCACGTTCGGCTGTCGATGATCGACGCCGCAGTCGCGTTCCTGTGGCCCGACGGGATGATGCAACACACGCTGCTGGCCGACGATGGCCGCGTCACTCCCGGGCCGCACATGGCCGACGGCTACCTGGTGCGTCGCACCGCCGACAGCTACCTGACGCTGATCGCGACCTCGAACTCGCAGTTCCCCGGCCTGTGCGCGGCGTTGGGCCAGCAGCACTGGCTCGACGATCCACGCTTCGCGACGCTGGCCCAGCGCGAGGCCAACGCCGCCGAGCTCAGCGACCTGATCGGTCGCGAGATCGCCAAGCACCCCGGCCGCGACCTGGTCGCGGCCTTGCACGCGCACGACGTGCCCTGCGCGCTGGTGACCCCTGTGGCCGAGGTGCACCTCGACCCGCAGGTGCGCCACAACGGCACGCTCGTGGAGCACGAGCGCCCCTGGCTGGGGGCCGTGCGCGAACTGCGACCGCCGGCGCACTACGCCGCGACGCCCACTGCGCTGGGCCGGCATGCGCCCAAGCTCGACGAGCACACCGACGAGGTGCTCGCCGAGCTGGGCCACGACGCAACGGCGATCGCCGAACTGCGAGCGCGCGGCGTGGTGGGCTCTCGCCGCTGAGGCGGGTGCCTCAGTCGAACAGCGAGGTCTGTGCGGGCTGGGCGCTGGGCCCGCGTGGCTCGGCCACGTCGAACGGGCCGGCGCTCGCCACCACCGCGAGGCGGTCGACGAGGTCGTTCATCGGATCGCCACTGTGGCCTTTCACCCAGCGGAAGGTGGGTTGGCGTTGCTGCACCAGTTCCACCAGCGGCATCCAGATGTCGGTGTTGGCCACCGGCTGCTTCTGCGAGTTCTTCCACCCGTTGGCCTTCCACTTCACCCACCAGCGATCGCGGAAGCAGTGCACCACGTAGGTGCTGTCGCTGACGATGGTGAGCTGCCCGGGCAACGCGCGCAGTGCCTCGAGCACCGCCTGCAGCTCCATCCGCTGGTTGGTGGTGTGCGCAGCGCCGCCGGAACCGCACGGCTCGCCGCCGGGCGACACGGCCCACGCCCAGCCACCACGACCGGGGTTGCCGGCACAGGCGCCGTCGGTGAACACCACCGTGGTGGCGGGATGTGGCTCGTGCGAGCTCATGACAGCGCCGCCTGCACCAGCGCCGCGCCGAGGAACTCGGCCGAGATCTGCAGCGCGGCCTTGCCGGTCCAGTGCACACCGTCGAGTCGCGCCGAGCGATCGGCACCGATCGGCTGGTCGTGGAGCCACGCGGCGAGATCGACCACTCGCACCGCCGGCCGCGTGGCGGCGACGCTGGCCACCGCGCGATGGAGGGTGGCATGACGTGCCGGTTGCGCCTGCGAGTCGTCGCCGCCCACCAGCGACCCCAGCGGGACCGGCCCGTCGACCCACACCACGCGCGGCACCCCCAGCGCCAGCAGACGGTCGGTGAACTCCCCCAGCGAGGCAACCATCGCGGCTTCCACGGCAGGGTCGGTCGCCGGCAGCAACGGTCCGTCCTTGGTGAGCCGACGATCCAGCACATCCCAGACGGTGGTCATCACCATCACCACGTCGGGCTGCAGCTCGACGGCCTTGGCCGGCACGAAGTCCCTGGCGTACGGCCCGCACTCGGCATCGGTGTCGCGCTGGCCGGTGGTGAGCTCCAGGTAGCCGATGAGCACCAGCCCGCAACCGGGCCCGGCGGCCACCGACACTTGCGCGTACTGCGGGTTGGCGGCGGCCCACGCCACCAAGCCGGCCCCTGTGGCCTCGGCGGTGGAGTCGCCGACCACCAGGATGCGCACCGGGCGCGGCGGCACCGCCAGCTGCGTGGTGGTGGTGACCGGTGGCAGCGTCGTGGATGGTTCGGCGCCGAGCACCGTGGACGGCACCGCGTCACCGGCACCAGCGGTGACCGACGTGACGGTGGTGGTGGCCGGGCTGAGCGGCACCAACGGTTCCACCGGGCCGGAGTCGATCGCGGCCTGCTCGGCGGCGGCCGAGTCGACGCCGTAGTACTTGGTGGTCGCGGGCACCACCGTGATGGCGATGATGGACGCCACGGCGGTGCCGGCCAATGCAGCCACCAGCGTTCGCCGCGGCGGCATCCAGCTGGCGGTGCGGATGGGGCGCTCGACGAGGGAGTACGACACCACCGCGACCACCAGCGTGATCGAGCTCTTGATGAGCAGCANNCACGCCTACCGGCAGGTCCCAGGTCTCGCGGTCGATGAGCACGAAGACCGGCCAGTGATACAGGTACACGCCGTAGCTGATCTTGCCGAGGCCCACGAAGGGCCGGGCAGCGAGCAGCGAGCGCACCGGGCCAGCAGCCTGGAGACCGACGATGAGCGCAGCGCTGGCCGCGGCCACCAACGGCAGCGCACCCTGATAGGCGGGGCCGTGGCCGTCGGGGAACAGCACGCACGCCACGGTGAGCACGCCCAAGCTGATCGGAGCCAACGGCGCCACACCCCGCGGCACCGACCGGCCGTGCAACCAACACGCCACCAGCGCACCGGCGAGGATCTCGCAGATGCGCGCCGGCGTGGCCCAGTAGGCGGCGTTGGGTCCCCAGACCTGAGCGATGACGGGCGCCGCGACAGCAGAGAGCCCGGTGAGCCACGCCACCACGGTGAACACCTTCACGCCACGGCGGCGAGCGAACGCGACCAGGCCGATGAAGACCATCGGCCACACCCAGTAGAACTGCTCCTCGATGGCCAACGACCAGTAGTGATCGAGCGGCTGCTTCAACCCCGCCTGCGCGGCGGTGAGGTCCGCGTAGCTCTCGCCGGAGCCCAGCTTCACCCAGTTGAAGACCTGGAAGACCGCGCCGAACACATCGCGCCGCAGGTTCGCCACTCCCTCGAACCACCCCGCCCACGCCATCAGGCACACGCCCACGATGCACACCAGGCTGGCAGGCAGCAGGCGCCGGGCGCGCCGGGTGTAGAAGGCCGCGGCAGCGATGCTGCCCGTGCTGGCATGCTCGGTGAGCAGCAACGACGTGATCAGGTAGCCCGAGAGCGTGAAGAACACCGACACGCCCAAGTAGCCACCGCTCATCCAGCTGACACCGCCGTGGAACAGCAGCACCGCCGTGACCGCGAGCGCTCGGGTGCCGTCGAGCGCTGGCTGGTAGGCAATCGTCCGGCGACTCATCGCAGCGATGGTAGAGGCTGCACCCGGTCAGTCACCGGCGATCGACCAGATGGGCAGCGACCGATCAACCGGCAACGACGGGAAGACCGGCGCTCTGCCACGCGGTGAGGCCGCCCATGTCGTACACCTGTGTGAAGCCGGCTGCCACCATCGTCTCGGCGGCAATGGCGCTGCGCCGCCCCGACTGGCAGTACACGAGGTACGGCGTGCCGTGATCCAGCGCCGCGATGCCGGCGCTGAAGCCGCCGCCTTCGAGGTCGAGGTTGACCGCGCCGTCGATGTGCCCGTTGGCGAACTCGGCGGGCGTGCGCACGTCGATGACGGTGAGGGCCGCGCCCAACGATTGCATGAGGGCTTGCCCCTCGGTGGGACCCAGCACCACTGCGGCTGCCGCCTGCGTGGCCGGCGAGCCAACCGTCGAGTCGGCGGTCGAGTTGCCGGCGTCGTCGTCGTTGCTGCAGCCGGCAACAGCCGTCACTGCGACAGAGGCCACCAGCAGGCGCAGCAACCGGCGGGTGATGGGCGGCTTCCTCGACGAGCTGATGGCGGTCATGGTCCGATCCTACTACCCCTAGGGGTATTTCTGGCCAATCTCCCGCTCGACCGCCGGCGACCGACGAGTCGCCGCAAGTGCCTGCGTGGAAGACTGACGAGATGCGCCGTCGTGCCGTGCTGGTCACCTTCTCACTCGTCGCCTCGCTGACGGCTGCGCTGTTGCCGGGTGCGCCGGCCGCGGCAGCGCCCGCCGGTTGCCGCAACAACGGCAGTGGCATCACCGAGTTCTGCGATCAGCACATCGGCACCGTCGGCCCGCGTGGCGCCATCGGGCTGCTGGGCGATTCGGTGCTGCTCGGCTCCGCCTCCGGCATGAGCACGCCCAGCCTGCCCACGATGCTCAGCAACAACGGCTTCGGGCCGGTGCACCTCTCCACCACGCTGGGCATGACCACGTTCAACTCGTCGGCCTCCAAGCGCGATGCGTCGGCGTTCCACTGGCTCACCCGTTGGCGCGACGCCGGCTTCTCCCCCAGCATCATCGTCGTCAACCTGGGGGCCAATCATCTGGGCACCTGCACCCCGAGCTCGGTCGACGTGTGCCTGGCACGAATCGAGCAGCTGCTCCGCGAGGTCGCTGCCACGTTTCCCACCACCACCGTGTGGTGGGCCAAGGTGGTGCAACGCAGCTTCCCCTCCGGCGCCGCCACCGCCGGCATGACGGGCTGGAACACGGCGCTCGATCGCGCTGCATCGCGTTGGCCGAACCTCATCGTCTGGGATTGGCCCACCGCGCTGGCGACAGCCAACCCACCGATCGTCACCGACGTCGCCGGCATCCACCCCAACTCCTCGGCCCAGTACGTGAAGCGCAGCACGCTGATGGCCGAGCACATCACCACGCGGATGAGCAGCGCCCGATTCGACGGGCGCCGCGGCGCCCTGCCGGCGGCCGACACCAGCGGCCTCGGGTTCGCCCCTGTCACCGAGACCACGATCTACAGCACGCTCGCCAACGGTGTGCGCTTCGCGGCCGGCGAGACACGCGACATCGACCTCAGCGCCGAGCCGGCGGTGGACGACTCGGCACAGGCACTGGCGCTGACGGTGAGCGCCAAGAACTCGGCCGACGCAGGATGGCTGGTGGTCTTCCGCTGCGGCGACCCGATGCCGCCCACGTCCAACGTGAACTTCGCCGCGGGAGCGTTCCGAACGGCGCAGGCGGTCACCAAGATCACCGGCACCGGCCACATCTGCGTGCACACCAGCACCGCCACCGATGTGATCGTCTCCATCCAGGGCAACTTCCTCCCGGCCGGCGGCGCCGCGCTGCACCCGATCAGCCCGGTTCGCCCGCTCGACACCCGCAACACGGGCCGGGCCCGCGATCTCGTCGTCGCGGTGCCCGGCGGTGAGGTGCTGGCAGCCAGCGCCACGCTCACCGTCACCGGGCCTTCGGCCGGTGGCACCATCACGGTCCACGCGTGCGATCCGGTCGTGCCTGCCGTTGCCAACCTCAGCTTCGAGCCCAACGAGACCGTCGCCGGTGCGGCCTTCGTGCCCGTCTCGGCGGCGGGCACCATCTGCGTGCACATCGACACCGCCGACACCGCGCTGGTCGACGTGATCGTCGACATCACCGGCACCTTCTCGGCGGGGCCGGGCGGGCTGCGCCTCGTGCCGGTGTTCGGCACGAGGCTGCTCGACACGCGCACCGGCACCGGTGGCTGGGTCGGCAGGCATGGCACGGGCCAAGCC
>MTKZ01003757.1_pt1 | contig 10266 bp, 8 predicted proteins | sample 1042781 | NCBI WGS metagenome assembly MTKZ01 (sample SAMN06212207, study PRJNA360539) | anaerobic digester metagenome | biome: Wastewater treatment plant; material: sludge; isolation source: anaerobic digester fed with sludge from wastewater treatment plant | place: Denmark: WWTP Viborg ...
TACGACCTCCCTGTTTTGATGACCATCACGGATGAGGGAAAGTTCAGAAAAGAGGTTTCTCCCTGGGCAGGCGTGTTTGTCAAAGACGCTGATCCCTCAATCACCGATGAGCTTGCTAAGCGCGGGCTGCTGCTTAAGGCTTCGCGTTACACGCACACTTATCCATTCTGCTGGCGCTGCAACACGCCTTTGTTATATTTTGCGCGCCCAACCTGGTTTATACGCACCAGCAAAATCAAGGACCGCCTTGTCGCGCTAAATCAGGAGATTAACTGGGTGCCGGAGCATATCAAAAACGGTCGTTTCGGCAACTGGTTGGAAAATAATATTGATTGGGCGCTCGGGCGCGATCGCTATTGGGGAACGCCGTTGCCCGTTTGGGAATGCGCGCACTGTCACAAACAGCGCTGCGTCGGTTCTGTCGCGGAACTAAGCGAACTTTCAGGCCGCGATCTTTCCCGAATGGATTTGCACCGTCCCTTCATTGACGGCGTTCAGTTTACTTGCCCGGATTGCGGTCAGGGCACTATGCGGCGGGTCAAGGAATTGATTGATGTATGGTTTGATTCCGGAGCAATGCCGGTGGCGCAGTGGCATTATCCCTTCGAGAACATCGAGGATTTCAAGCAGCAATTTCCGGCGGACTTCATTTGCGAGGCGGTTGACCAAACTCGCGGCTGGTTCTATTCGCTGCTCGCTATCAGCGGGCTCGTTTTCGACAGCATTTCGTTTAAGAATGTTGTCTGTTTGGGCCTTATCCTTGATGGTGAAGGCCAGAAGATGTCCAAGTCCCGCGGGAATGTTGTTGATCCCTGGGAAGTAATTAACCAGCATGGGGCAGACGCGGTGCGCTGGTATTTGTATACTTCCAGTCCGTCCGGGAACGAGCGCCGCTTCAGCGCTGATTTGGTTGGAGAGGTGCTGCGCACTTTTAGCCTGACCTTATGGAACACCTATTCGTTTTTTGTCACCTACGCCAACCTGGATCAATGGAAACCGGATATGGATGTCATCCCGCAATTCAGCCAGTTGGATTATTGGCTGCTTTCCTCGCTGAACGCGTTGGTGCGAGATGTGACCGCGGCTTATGAAGCTTACGATGTGCTCGGGGCTACCAGGCCGATTGAAACTTTCGTGGACCAGCTTTCCAACTGGTACCTGCGGCGCTCCCGCCGGCGTTTCTGGAAGAGTGAGTCGGATGGGGACAAGGCCGCGGCATACGAAGTGCTCTACACCGCGCTTACCACGCTGGCTGGTCTTTTAGCGCCTACTATGCCCTTTATGGCTGAGGAGCTTTATCAAAACCTGGTGCGCAGCGTGAATGCGGATGCGCCCGTTTCAGTTCACCTGATTGACTGGCCGAAAGCGGATCCTGAGAAAATTAATGAAAAGCTGAACCGTGATATGGCTTTGGTGATGCGTCTGGCTTCATTGGGTCATTCCGCGCGGAACAAATCCAACATCAAAGTTCGCCAGCCTCTATCCGAGGTCGCTTTCGCGGTTGGCTCCGCGGAGGACGGCGAGCTGGTGGAGCGCTTTAAGGATGTGCTTTTGGAAGAATTGAATGTGAAATCTGTGCGCTTGCTTAGCGGCGCGGGGGAGGCTGTGGATTATCGAATCAATCCGCTGCCGAAACAACTCGGACAGAAGTACAAGAACCTTTTTCCAAAGATTCGCGAGGCGATTTTGGATCTTCCTGTTCAAGAGAGCGCGCAAAAACTGTTGGACGGCATCAATCTGGTTGTGAAGGTGGATGGCAAGTATTATGAGATTCAACCGGATGAAGTGGAAGTGCATACCAGCGCGCGGGAGGGGTTGGAAGTGGCTTCGGATGGCCCTTACTTAGCAGCGCTGGATATTCATCTGACGCAGGATTTGATTTATGAAGGATTGGCGCGGGAATTCATTCGGCGCGTCCAAACGCTGCGGAAGGATGGTGGTTTGGACATCAGCGACCGTATCCGTTTGCATTACACTGCCACGCCGCTGCTCAGTGAAGCTGTGAGCGCCAGCTCGGACCTGATTAAGACGGAAACACTGGCGCTTGAGTTGGAAAACCTTGAAGATGGCGGCTCTTGGATTAGCGCCAGCGACAGCTTTGACAATGAACAGCTGACAATTCGCATCCAAAAAGCGTAAGAGAGGGAAGGTAGTTTTGCAAAAAGAAAAAACAAAATCGAACTTGCTGCTGTTTGGGATTGCCCTGGTAATTATCCTGGTAGACCAGGCGACAAAATTTTACATTCGGCAGAACCTGGCCTTTGGTCAGACCTGGGTGCCTTTTCCGCCATCCGTTTTCTTTCGCATCGTGTACTGGCAGAATACAGGCGCGGCGTTCGGGACTTTCCAAAATGGCAACGCGGTATTAAAAGTTCTTACAGCGGTGATTATCCTGGTCATCCTGGTTTATTACCAGACCATACCCTACGCGCAAAAGTTTATTCGTGTTTGCCTGGCGATTATGCTTGGCGGGGCAGTTGGCAATCTGATTGACCGTTTTAGGCTGGGTTATGTGTTGGACTTTATCGCGCTTGGCAGATTTCCGGTTTTTAATGTGGCGGATTCGTGCGTAACGGTTGGAGTTGGGTTGTTGATCCTCGCGATGTTCCTGGAAGAGCGGAAAGCTCAGAAACTCAGCCAAGCCCGGACGGTTCCTGAAGAGGACCAGGTCAAAGAATAGGCATGCAGGCAACTGAATGAAACCGTTATTAACAACGCTCCAATTCGACAAGACAGAACCCACCAGGCTGGACAAATTCCTGGCAGAATCCTTGCCAACGTATTCCCGCGCGCTTTTTCAGGAGCTGATTGCGTCGGGGAAAGTAACTGTGGATGGCGGAGTGTGCCTAAAAACCGCTTATAAACTTACACCTGGCCAAAGCATCTTGGTGGAGCTCCCAGAGGAACAGGAGCAAGGTATTCCAGCGGAAAACCTACCCCTGGATATCATTTACCAGGACGCTAACACGATTGTAATCAACAAGCCCGCGGGGCTTATTGTACATCCGGGCGCAGGGCACCCCACAGGCACGCTTGTTAATGCCGCGTTATTCCGCTGGCCAGAGCTGCGCGAAGTGGGCGAAGCGCAGCGGCCGGGCGTTGTGCACCGTTTGGATAAAGAAACCTCCGGCGTTTTGGTGCTGGCTCGCACCCAGAGCGCCTATGAATGGCTGGTACGGCAATTTAAGTCCCGAAAAACCGAAAAGTACTATCTGGCGCTGACAGACGGGCATCCGCCCACGCCCACCGGTAGAATTGAAGCCGCGGTCGGGAGAGACCCAAAATTCCGGCAGCGGATGGCGGTGGTTTACGAAGGGAAAGGCCGGAAAGCGGTTTCGGAATATCACACGGTACAAAATTTTCGCAATCACGCGCTGCTGGAAGTGCGCCCGCTGACAGGACGCACTCATCAAATCCGCGTCCACCTCGCTTATCTCGGCTGCCCCGTGGTCGGCGACCGCGTATACGGCCACCGCAAAGCCTCCCTTCCACTGGGACGCTTCTTTTTGCATGCCGCCAGGCTCAGGATTATCCTGCCCGGAGAGAAAACCGCGACTGAATTTCAGGCGGTCCTGCCCGAGGACCTGACGCTGGCGCTTAACACTCTTTCCTCTCAGGAGTAAATATGCGCGTCTATGATTTTCGTTCCGATACAGTCACAAAACCGACGCCAGTGATGCGCCGGGCCATGGCGGAGGCCGAGGTCGGAGATGACGTTTACGGCGAAGACCCGACCATTAATCGTCTGGAGGCGCGTGCGGCAGAGCTGCTCGGCAAGGAAAGCGCGCTTTTTGTGACCTCAGGCACGATGGGGAACCTGCTGGCAGTGTTGGCCTCTTGTGAGCGGGGTGCGGAGGTAATTATGGGCCGGCAGGGGCACACCTTTCTTCACGAAGCCGGCGGTGTCTCAGTGCTGGGCGGGGTATCGATGCATACCGTTCCAAACCAGGCGGACGGCAGCCTTGCCCTGGAAGACCTGCAAGCCGCTTTGCGCGACCCGTCGGATTTTCATGAGCCTGTCTCGCGCATGGTCATATTGGAAAACACGCAGAACGCCTGCGGCGGCCAGGCACTAAGCCCGGAGTACAGCGATAAAGTTGGGGCGTTCGCGCGCCAGAATGGACTGTTGCTTCACATTGACGGCGCGCGAATCTTCAACGCGGCGGCTGCGCTGGGGGTTCCTGCCGCGGAGCTGGCCCGTTCCGCGGATTCCATCACCTTTTGCCTGAGCAAGGGCTTGTGCTGCCCGGTCGGCTCAGTTTTGTGCGGCAGCCGAGGTATGATTGCCAAGGCCCGCCGTCTGCGGAAAATGCTGGGCGGAGGGATGCGCCAGGCGGGCATTCTGGCTGCCGCGGGATTGATAGCTCTCGATACGATGATTGACCGCCTGGAAGAAGACCACCGCAGAGCGCGTCTCTTGGCTGAAGGATTAAGAACGGTGCCGGGCTTGCGCATAGATAAAGGGACACCTTACACCAACATGGTATATCTGGTATTGGAACCTGATGTTCGTGCGGATGCCGCTGAAATTGTGTCGCTGTTGAAAGAGCGAGGAGTGCTCATCGGGGATACCGGCAAGCGTACTTTTCGGCTTGTAACCCATCATGATATCGATGACGAAGCGCTCGAGGTTTGCGTTCAGGAATTTTCCCGGGTGATGCGTTCCCTGTAACAGCCAGCATTATCGTCAGCCGTGTAAAAAGGTGGCATAATCATTCATATTTCAGGCTCATCCTTCCGAAAGGGTTGGTAGTATAGCGCCACATGCGTATCAGGACGACATCCGCACTCGGGGTATTGTTATTGGCAGCTCTTATCGCCGCGGTTTTTCTGCATGCGCCGGCTTCCGCGGTCAGCAGGCACCAGGAGGCAGAGGGTGGAGCGGTTATCTACCTGCCTGTCGCTTTTAAGGCGCCAGACCCGCCTCCTCCAGTTCAATCCAGGTCCGTGGGTCCCGACGGCGGTACTTTTACCGCTGTGGTAATTGACCCTGGCAATCCTTCCGTTTTGTATCTTGGCACATACGGGGCAGGGGTATTTCGGAGCAGCGACCAGGGAAACAGCTGGACGCAGCGCATCAGCGGATTGGACAACACCTTTATTCAATCTTTGGCGGTGGACCCTCAAAACAGCAATATTCTTTATGCCGGAACATATGCCGGCGGTGTGTACAAAAGCACCGACGCGGGCGCGAATTGGTTTGCTTCCACTGGTAATCTGACAGATTCGCATGTGGTTTATGACATTGAAATTGACCCGCAAAATCCGCACATCGTGTATTTTGCCGGACGGATTAAGAACACCTTAATAGGAGTGGTGTATAAGAGCACAAACGGCGGTGCGGACTGGAGCCTGCTGATGCGGGGAGACCAATTCAGCACCGACGACTATTTCTATGACATCGACGTCGACCCTGCCAACAGCAATATCCTCTATCTTTCTGCCCACGAACACGGCTTTTATAAAAGCCTTAATGGGGGCGCTTCGTTCAGCGCGATTAACAGCGGCGTTGCTGACCTGAGCGCGCGCAGCACCGCGCTGGACAGCGCGAATCCCGCGCTGATTTTTGGCGGGGTCTGGCACGGAGCGGGAGTGTATCGAAGCACAAACGGAGGCGCGAACTGGTCTAAAGTCAGCAGCGGCTTGCCCAGCGACGTGGAAGTTTACCGCCTGTACATGGACCAATCTGTCGGGGGAACCAAGCCGATATACGCCTGCACTTACGAAAACGGGCTCTACCGCTCTTTGAATAACGGCGGAAGTTGGGTCAGCGCTGGGTTGAACAACCAGTTCCTGTACGATTTTGCCATCGCCCCCGGCTCTCCTCAGCGCTGGTACGCCGGGCTGAGTTACCGCGGGCTGTACCGTTCCACGGACCAGGGCGCCAGCTGGACACCAAGCCACAACGACGTCAGCAGCCATTCCATTAACGGCTTCGCCGCTCTGACGACCCAACCCGGATACATCTATGCGGGGGTATACGGTATTGGGGTTGTGCGGACTAACGACGGCGGCAATACCTGGCAGGAGGTCAACACCGGCCTGTCCAATCGTCTGGTCACCTGGCTGACGGCAGCCAACAACAAACTTTACGCGCTCACTCCCAGCGCGGTATTTGTTTCCAGCGGTGAAAGCTGGATGACCCTGGTCAATCCTCAGTCTTTTGGCTATGACCCGGCGCTTTACCTGGAAACCGTATTGGCGTCGGTAAGCACGCCGGAGGATTTCGCCGCGCAGGAAATCCTTGCTCAGCTGGAGATACAGCCGGAAAACGGACTCACCAGCACGCCTCTCATCAGCCTGACGGCCATTGGCAGCACGCTGTATGGAGGCACTGCCGGCGCGGGCCTATGGAAATATTCCGGCGGGACCTGGACCCAGGTTGGGTTGAACGGGTACACCATTCCCAGCCTTTCCGCAGATGCTGTATTGGGCAGAGTGCTCATGTCCGCCTGCGACAGTTCCGGCATCTGCGCGGTGCGGTATCTGAAGGACAGCAGCTTCACGACCATTAATCAGGGCCTGGAAGGGATAAAAACAAACCAAATCCTTGTGGTAGGCGAGGATTATTTTGCCGCGACAAACAACGGCATTTACGTGAGGGATAACACCGGCGCCTTATGGATCCCAGTAGGAGCGGCTGGGGAAAATGTACTCTCAATCAGCGTTAATGCCCAAAACTCCGCATTAATGGCTGCAGGAGCGGCTGGTTCCACATACTTTAGCAACGACAGCGGGGCGCATTGGCAGATTGCCACGCCCGTACTGAACCGTTGGAATTATCAAAGCGTTATCATCGACCCTGGACTCAATTTCCGCGTCTTATTTGGCACCCGCGAAGCCGGCGCATTTCGCTGGGACGGTCAATAGAAACTGTAAGTCTCAAGGGCTGCTTTGTGAGGCATCCCAGCGGTGAATCAAAAACAAATGGATACGCGCCAGGAATATCGGGTTAAGCAATGTTGATAGTCATGTCGGATCTGCATTTTGCAGAATCAAAATCACTCGCGCTGAACGGAACGCAATTTAACCACAATCTACCCGCCCAGGTATACCAGGAGTACTTCAGAGAGATTGCAGAGTCGTTGGATGACGGCGTGGTTCCAGAGGTGGATCTGGTTCTGGCTGGAGATATTTTTGAACTTACCCGCTCCGCTTTGTGGTTGGAAGGTGAACTAAGGCCTTACGGGCATTTGGATGAAATCGCTGAAGGGAGCGAACGCGAAAAGAAAATCTTGAGTATCCTCGAGTCAATCGCGGCGGATGAGCGGGTTGCGGAAACGCTGCAGATCCTTCGGGGTCTCGAGTCACTTTTTCAGCGTCCAACGCGTCTCCACTTTGTTCCCGGCAACCACGACAGGCTGATCAACGCTACGGCGGCTGTTCGCTCCGCTGCGCGGCGCATGTTGGGGATGCCAGAGAGCGCTGCTCCCTTTGACAACCAATATTTGCATCCACTCAATGGTCAGCCCGGGGTATTGGTGCGGCATGGACATGAGTACGACCCAAATAATTTTGGGGTAAATCTAAGCCTGGAATCTACCTTACCTGCGGTATTACCGGCGGAGTGGTATAAACGTCCCGTCCTTGGCGATATCACCACCCTGGAATTGGCTGCCAGGCTGCCGAAAGTTTTCAAGGATCATTACTCGGACGCGTTAATTCTGAAACAAGTTCCGCTTCTGACCCTATATCAACGCATTATGGAGTACGATAACGTCCGGCCCGCGAACGCGCTGATGAATTTTTTGTTTTCAACTCCTGGCCTTTCCCGCGCTGACACCTGGAAGTATCTTGAGCCAGTATTCAAACGGGTCAGGGATGACATTGCCAGGGATGTCAGTCTTAAGCAACAGTTTCTTTCGCTTGGCGCGCTGGTAGGAATTCCGCTTTTTAATCTGCGCTTGCTGCTGGATAAACGCATCTGGAAGCGGCAAATACCATTTTGGGTTTTCGCCAAACTGATTGAGTCCCTGGCTGGAAAGTATAAGCTGGGATCCTTAATGAACATGATCGCGAAGGAAGAAAGCATGAACAGCGCGGAGTCGACGGTAAACTGCCTGGTTAGCGGGCACACGCATAATCCGGCGGTGGAACTTTTGGGGGCAAGTGATGGGAGAGCGCGTTTTTACCTGAACAGCGGAACATTTCGCAACGCGATTACTTCGGCAGCGGATATGCTCAGTTTCAGTCGTTTACGTTCACGCGCGCGCGTGCTAATCTACGGGCCTGGGGAGCGAAATCCGGAATATACCCGCGAAACTGGTTGGTCATTTGATTACTCAACGAAATTTGGGTACGGTTCTGAGGTGTAGCGCGCGAGGCTTAGGTTCCGGCCTCACTCATAAAGTTTATTAACTTTGGGCGATGAGCGCTTGCGCGCGTTTGAAGTCCTTTGGACGCACATAAATCGCATAAACAAAGCTGGGTTGTTGGGAGCCTTTATAAAGCGCGATGTTTGANNTCAATCCGCCGAATTTCTGCTGAGGAAGTATCAGCAATAAGTTTCTTCCCGATTAGAACCAAGGCGTTTGCCATTTTCTTTCCTCCAGTGCTAAACAACAAACCTTCAGACTCTAAATGGAACTGAAGGTTTGGTATTCATCGTAAGCCTAACAATTATCGCGCTTTGCTCGCGCGTCGTTTCATCCGGTCTTGCGCTTTTTGGTTCCTGCGCGTGTTTCGGTCAGCGTATGCCCGCGCAGAGCGCGCACCAGGTCCGCGCGCCGAAGAGCGCGTTTGCGGTCGATTTCCACCATTTTGGCCTTGTCATCCGCAAGCTTTCTAAGAGCTTCAACCCAGGCGGCACTGGAGACAGGTTTGTGGTTCAGCCGCCAGCGTTCCACCTTTACAGCCAGTTCATTTTCGTTTAGCAGCACGTCGCGGGAGCGCGTGACCTGCATGCCCTGGTACTCAAAAACGAATTCTTGGCTCTCGTATTTTGGTTTAATCGGGCAGACTTGCATGCAAGCTCCACATTTAATGCAGTAGTAATCAGCCAGGACCAGCTCGCCCTGCTCGTCGATGTGCAGCGCGCGAGTGGGGCAAATATCCGCGCAGGCAAAACAGCCTTCCACGCATCGTTCGCGGTGTAGCTCCACGGAACCCTGCCAAGGCTGGCGCACTTCGAAGGCGCCCTTGCTTGCAACTTCGCACTGCCGGCAGTGAATGCAGTTATCAAAGTCAATGCGCATGGTGTCGCGTTTTTCATCGTAACTGATTACATTGGCAGAGCAATTGTCAATCACGAAGTCCTTGAGCGCGAAATCAAACTTTTCTTTTCGGAAGATGATCTTCGAGAGGTACTCAGGATACGCGTCGTACTCCCTTACCGGGATTTCTGATTTGCCGTTGATGGTTATCGTGATCGCGTGGGTAGGGCAGGCAGCAACGCACATGCCGCAGTTGACGCATTTTTTCTCGTCGACATCCACAGAAGCCTTCACCGCGATGCGGCCGTTTTCCAGTTGCACCGGCACGTGGGTTAGCGCTTGCTTTGGGCAGACAATCGGTCCTATCTGGCAGCCGACGCACTTATCCAGGTCCCAGGTCATCAGGTAATTGCGCGTGACCATCCCACGGTGGATGGTCATCGTGTGTTCGTCACGTGTTTTTTGGGGAATTCCGCGTTGGCTCATGCTTTCTCCATTAAATATCTGCCGGTAGCGCGTTAAGTTCCGCCAGGCTGAAGACCGGACCGTCTTTGCAAATGTACTTTGAACCTATGTTGCAGCGTCCACACTTACCCAAACCGCATTTCATCCGCTTTTCCAGGGATGTGAAAATTGCTTCAGGTGGGAAACCGAGTGAGACCAGCGCGGGCAGGGTGAACTTGGTCATAATGGGCGGACCGCAGACAATCGCGACAGCGTTATCAGGCGAAGGCGCGATTTGCTTTACCACATCCGGCACATAGCCAACATGATGATCCCAGCTTTCCTCAGGCACATCAATTGCCTGGTGGATTTCCATGTCATCACGTTGATACCAGCTTTGGATGTCGTGTTTGTACATGCACAACCCGGAACTGCGCGCGCCGTAGATGACGGTTAGCTGCCCAAATTCCGGTCGATTTTGTGGATGTTGGACGTGCTTGGTCAGGGCATAGAGCGTTGAGAAGGCGCAGCCGCCGCCAATGATGACCAGGTTTTTGCCTTTCCAATCTGCGAGCGGAAAACCATTGCCGAGTGGACCGCGCATTCCAAGTGGATCTCCGGGTTTTAATCCGTGCAGCGCTTTGGTTACAGAACCCATGCGCTGGATGGT
>MTKZ01125652.1_pt1 | contig 10266 bp, 9 predicted proteins | sample 1042781 | NCBI WGS metagenome assembly MTKZ01 (sample SAMN06212207, study PRJNA360539) | anaerobic digester metagenome | biome: Wastewater treatment plant; material: sludge; isolation source: anaerobic digester fed with sludge from wastewater treatment plant | place: Denmark: WWTP Viborg ...
CCCGTTTCTTGAAACACGGATCAGGCGGCCGACTCCATGGAGACCTCACGCGACCCCAGAACCTCACCGCGCGTGCTGATCACCACGTCATGCACCGGCACGTCCACCCCGCTTCGCCGCCGCGCCTCCAGCACCATCATAAGCAAACCGCCGCAACAGGGCACCTCCATTCGGGCCACCGTGACCGACGCCGGTCGGTTCAATCCCAGCATTTCCGCCAGCTTCTCCACGTACCCCGTCGGATCGTCCAGTNNTGGAATCCCCCCATTGCATACGCCGCGCAGTCGGCCGCCAGCAGCAGGTGCGCCCCGCGCAATGCCGGTGCGGAGGTCGGCAGCAGCCGCAACTGCACAGGCCACTGCCGCAGCATCGACGGAACGTCGGTCCCTCCCGTGGGCTCGCCCTCGCACCCGGCCCCCGTAACGGCGCCAAGCCGCACGAACCGGGTGGACGGGCAGCCGCCCGCCGGCAGGGGTGCCGACGCCACATGTCCGGCCGGGCCCGCAACCGCCGACTCGTCAAACGCATCCGCGTCGCGGCGCTCGATTCGGATGGCCCCCTTCGGACAGTGTCCCAGGCACGCGCCCATCCCGTCGCAAAGACGGTCGGACACCAGCCGGGCTTTCCCGTTGATCACCCGAATCGCCCCCTCCGCGCACGATGGCACGCACAGGCCGCACCCATCGCAAAGCTCCTCGTCAATGTGCACAATCTCGCGGATCATCATTGTCTCTCCAGGGCCGGGCCACGGTTGTCAGCCGGCAGCACCGGCGTCATACTGGCAGTGTGCCACAGGAGGCCCGATGGGGCCTTGACGTGGATCAACCTGTTGCGGAATTCTGAGCGGGCGTTCGTAACCCGTGTCCTCAGAGGCAGTTACAATTCTTCACGCGTCCGGTTTTTTTGCCGGGCTCTCCGACGACTCGCTTCGCCGGCTGGATGCGATCGCCAGGATTGTGTCGTTCCAGAAGGGACAGATCGTGTTCCGCAAGGGCGACCCATGCCCGGGGCTGTACGTCGTTGCCCGGGGCGCCGTCCGCATCTACAAGATCGCCCCCACCGGCAAGGAGCACGTGCTCCACTTCGCCTACCCCGGCATGACTTTTGCGGAGGTGGCGGTCATCGGCGGTTTCGAGTGTCCAGCCTACGCCCAGGCGATGGAAGACACGAAGTGTGCCCTGCTGCCCCAGCGAGACTTCCGCCGAATCCTCGAGGAGAGCCATTCGTTCTGCCTGCAGCTCATGGCCAGCATGGCGGCCTGGGTCCGGCACCTTGTGGGCGTGATGGAAGATATCGTCCTGCGCGACGCCACTGGCCGCGTCGCCCAGTTCCTGATCCGTAGCGACCCCACAAACGGCACCGCCGCCTTCGTGTTGCCCATTCTGAAGAAAGACCTGGCCAACCACCTGAACCTGACCAGCGAGACCCTTTCCCGCACGTTCCGCCGCCTGGCCGACGCCGGCCTCATCGACCTGCCCGACACCCAGCGCGTTCGCATCCTCGACCCTGCCGGCCTGGCCGACGTGGCGCAGGGCACGCCCGTCTGACGCAACACTGGCTGTCGCGCCCGAAATCGGGTAAGCTCATCCTGCTCCGGCAGGGACTGACCCGGAGCGGCATTTAACCGCATTCGACCGAAGGGAGCGGACCCATGCCGACGTACATCATTCTGAGTGAACTGGAGCCGAAGGCGATGCGAGACCCCGGCGAGTTTCGCCAGCTCGCGGATTTGGTGGCCAGGAAGATCAAGGAGCAATGCCCGAACGTGCGATGGAAGGAAAGCTACGCACTGATGGGTCGCTTCGACGTGATCGACATCATTGAAGCGGACAACCCCACCGACGTGGAAAAGGTCGCGATGATCATCCGCTGTTACGGGCATGCCATGACGGAAACCCTGCACGCGACGCCCTGGAAGGATTTCCTGTCGCAGTTGTAGGCTGCACCGCCGGGAACCGCATCCCGGCACCCGTTGACGTGCGCCACCCGCAGGTCCGGCATGGCCTGGGCGCCGCGAGCGCGCCCTCGATCCAAATCGCACGGGTACCCGTCAGCCGCGCCGACCTCGCGGAGCGCAGTCCGCCAGCGCGGCATCCCAACGCGGAGCCCGTCGAGTCAGTCCCGAGAACACTCGTCCGCGAAAGAAGGACCAGAGGTTACAGCGATCGGCTTGCGATTCGATCAAATCGACACGCTCCGCGCCGGAATCGCCAGGGACGCACGCACCGGGGACGCACACTGGCGTGCCTGGCGAGTCACGCCCTTTTCAGATGTCCTCGTCCCGCTCCGGGACGGCGGACGGTCCGGATGGGCCGCGCCGGGCGGCGCCCGGGCGGATCCCGAGAACCTCCAGGGCGTCGCGCTCGACGATGCCGCGGAGCTGATCGCGGGGAATGACCGGCAGGTTGGTGCCCTGAACCATGTGGTTGATGCTGTACAACGTCTCAATGCAGTTGGCGGCGGAGGTATAGGGGAATCCGCTGCCGAACAGCAGCTTGTCCATCACGCCGTGATGATACGCACCCAGCAGGGCCTGGTACGCCTCCCACGGATGGTGAAGCAGCCAGCTCACGTCGGAATACACGTTGGCGTGCTTGGCGAGCAGGACGATCGTCTCGGACACCCACGGATAGCCCAGGTGGGCGATGATGATCTTCAGATCCGCAAACTCCCGGGCCACTTCGTCCAGCAGCACCGGCTGGGCATACTCCAACTTGCACGCCGTCGCCATGTGGATGCCCGGGTGAAACAGGACCGGCATCTGCAGCTCGGTCGCCTTCGCATACACGCGCATGGCCCGGGTGTCGGCCGGATGGTAATCCTGGGCTGCCGGCGCCACGCCCGCCCCTTTCATTCCCAGTTCCCTCCGGGCGCGGACCAGGGCCGCAATGGCTTCCTCCGGCACCGCCGGGTCCACTCCCGCAAAGCCGATCAGTTTGTCCGGGTAACGGCGCACATAGTCCGCCACCAGCGTGTCCGGGATCTCGGCGCCGAGGTAACGGCTTTTGAAGCCGACCACGATGGCCGTATCGACCGGGCGCGATGCCTCGTAGTGACGCTCCGCACCGGCCTTGGCGGGAGCGCCTTCCAGCCGGGTCAGCGCGGGAAGACCGAGTCGGCTGCGCGACCACGGCAGATCGCGTCCCAACTGCGTAATGGAGTCCCAAATGTACGTGTAACAGTCAACAATCATGAGCGTTGCTCGATGGGCCGGCGCCCCGCCGTCAGCCGGGCTGGACTATAGCCATCCCCACGCGGGGGGTCAATTGGACGCGCCGCAGCAACAGGCCCGCACGGCACGGCCCGCCGCGCGGAAATCGCACCCGGAATTCAACACGACCCGCGCCGTCGGGCAAGCTGCGCGAAGCCGATCGTAACGAACGCCAGTCCAAGCGCCGCCAGCTCGGCCCCGAACGCCCCGCACGCCACGCCGCGTCCGGGAGTCGATCGGCCGGATGTCGTGGACGCTTCCAACGAGTCCTGTGCCGAATTCACAGCCTGCTGAACCGCCGCTGCCCCGGCCGAACTCGTGGCGGCCCGCAACGCGGCGTCGAGCACGGTGAACTCCCGCCCGAAGGCGGAGCCGCCGCCCGTGCCGCCGGGCAGGCTCTTGACACGCGTGATGAAGCGGGCCTCCAGATCCATCGTTTGCCCGGCCTGTACGTCGTATTCGTATGGAATGGCCTGGTTCGGGATCAGCGCCACGTGGAACACGCCGAAGGGTTCGATCCCCTCAGACACCGCCTCCTGCGTCTGCCCAATTAGGCCGGACGTCGAGAGCAGCAGGTCCGCTGCGCCGAACTCGTACACGAGCGATCCCAGAGGCGCAGCGGTCACCCGGCCCTCCGCCGTGCCCGTCAGCCGCAGGCCCGTGGAGAACAACTCGACGGAGGCGGACCCGCCCGCCAGCCGGTAAACCGTCACCCGGAACTCCGCTTCCAGGCCGCGCAGGTCACGACCCGGTTCCTGTGCCCACAGAATGAGCGCTCCGGAGAGGAAGATCTCACTGCTGATGCGGGACGGGCCCAACGAAAGGCCAAGGTCGCCCGCGGTCAGACGAATGGTCCGCGTTTCCACGGCCTCGGACTCGACGGAATACGACTTGGACGGGTCGACAGACACACATGTCGTCTCGAGCCCGAACTCCGCCGGGTTGGCACTCCCCGTCGGACGGGTCGGATCGCGGAAATCCGCGAACGCAAACGCCACGTCCGTGAATCCGCCGGAATCCCCCAGCGCGACCCCGACTTCCAGCGGGAACACGGACTGCGTTCCCGGAAACTGCTCGAACGCGGCATCGGACGAGGTCAGCGCGCCGCCGACATACTCCTCTGCCTCCGCGGCGATCTCGGCGCGGATTTCCAGAATCTCCGCGCGGCCGGCCGCATTCAGGCCGAGGACGGACAGCACGAAGCCCAGCACTGCAAACCCTGTCTTATCGCGATTTCCTGCCATTCCAGACGTCCTCCCGAGGAAGCCCCGCGCCTACCCGTACTCTACGAGTGTGGGGCGGCCAAGTCGAGTCTTTTCCGCCGGAACCGCTCGCCCACCAGGTAACAGGCAGGCACGATGACCGGACGGATTACGAAGGTGTCCAGCAGGATGCCCAGGGCAAAAGCGAACCCCAGTTGCTGGTAAAACGTCAGCCCGGTCGCCGCAATCGAACCCAGGGTCGCCGCCATGATCAGCCCGCAGCTGCTGATCACCGGACCCGTGGTCACAATTCCCCGCAGCGCGGCCTCGGGAGCCGATCGGCTCCGACGCTCCTCCAGAATGCGGGAAACCAGGAAGATGTTGTAATCCTGGCCCACCGCCATCATGATGACGAAGAGAAACAGCTTGACCTTCCAATCCAACGCCTGCCCGTCGAGCCATGCGCGAAACACCCAGTCGGTGATCGCAAGCGTTGTGAGGTACAGCACGAGCGTGGCAATCACCATGATCAGAGTCAGGCCCAGTCGCCGCACCCAGATCAGCACGACCACCGCGATGGCCGCGGCCACACTGATCATGATGCGCTGCTGATCGGCATCCGAGAGCGCTTTGATATTCAGGATGTACGGCGTGAGCCCGACCGCGTGGAGCCGGACATCGGCCTTTGCGTTGCGCCCCGCCCACTCCTCCATACTTCGAGTAACACGTGAACAGAGGTCCATGGCCGAATCCGAGAGCGGCGGGAACGGCTGCATGACCTCCACCCGAACTGAACAGAGACTGTCGTTGACGTAATATGAGCGGATCCACGACTGCGGAACAAGTGAGGTCGATGGCCGTGCCCCGAACGGCTTGTCCAGACTCCACACGTCCACCACGCCGTCCACGCCACGGCATGCCACTGCCAGCCCGGCCGCGTACGCGTCGAGAGCAGTCGGGGAGCATGCCGGGCCGCTGCTCAGGACGAACGTCCAGGAGAAAAGCTCCTCGGCGGAGAAATGCCGCTCCGCCAGTCTCTGCCCGCGGACCGCGCTGCTGTCGCTGTTCACCACGCCGAGGGCGTCATACCGGTACGGTGTGCGGCTTCCGTGCCACGTCGGGTAGAACAGAAGCACGGCCACCCCAACCAGGATGTGCGACGGATGACGGACCACCGCGCGGGCCAGGCGGTCCCACCGCCGGCTGGGAGTCTCCACCCCGGCGGCCCAGATCACACGCGGCCAAAAGAGGGGCGACCCCATCAGCCGCGCCACGGCCGGAACCAGTGTCAATGCAGCCGCCATCGAAATCGCAATGGCCAGGCCCAGGGCTCGACCGGCATTGTGTGTGGGTGACAGGTCCGCCAGCATCAGCATGGACAGGCCGATCACCGTGGTGGCCGCGCTGGCGACAATGGCCCCGCCCGTGCCCCCCGTTGCGGCGGCGGCCGCCTCCGACCCGATGCCCTCTCGGGAATGCTCACGATACCGGGCCAGCCAGAACATCGCGTAATCCGTGCCCGACCCAAACATCAGCACCACGACAAACGTGCGCTCCAGGNNACGCCGATCGCCAGACGATTCAGCAGCGCCAGCGCCACGTACACACTCATGCCGATGGAGATCAGCGGAACGAATGCCGCCAGCGGAGCCCGGTAGACGCAAATCAGGATGATGAGGACGGCGGCCACCGTCACCCACGTTGTCCGATGATACGCGCGCGTGGTGGCGAGACTCAGGTCCCGACCCAGACCACCCTCGCCCGTAATCTCCAGACACAGCCCGTCCGGCAGCCCGCGGCGAGCCAGGGCATCAACGGCCTCGACCTGGTCCACCGACGCCTTCACCAGGTAGTTGGAGTCCATGTTGACCACGATCATGACCGCCTGCCCGTTGCCGCTGAGCAGTCGCGACTGAAGATGCGGATGCGTGGCCGGAGCCAAAACGCGCCACCGGCCGCCGGCCTCCGCCAGCAATCGTGCCGTCACCGCCAGCACGAAATCGTGGTCCGATGCTCTCAGGCCCTCCGCGCGCTCGAATATCAGGACCGTCCGGGTTCGGGCGACGACCTGGGGAAAGGCCTGGCGAGCCGCCTCCAGGGCCTGGTTGTACGGCTGGTGGTCGGGCAGCAGCGAGGGTGGCTCTACAGAGGCCACCGCCGCCGGCGAGGGGGCGTACACGGTGAGCAGACTCACCACCCCGACCCATCCCAGCAGGATGACCCACGGGTGACGCGCTACCCAACGTCCCAGATGCAGAAACATGGGCAGCGTTTCTAGCGGCCGGGACCACCCCGGTCAAACGGAGCATTCCGGGCCGGCCCTGGGAAGGCCCTGACAGACGGACCCCAGACTTTCCGCGGCCGCGATCCGCCGGAAGGCTTTTNNCGGCGGGCCGTTTGGGGGCCTACAGTTGTAGGAGGGGACCGGAGTGCGTCACTTCGCGCGGCCTGGTTCGCGGGGGTTCTGGAGACAGATGGGACTCGTCGTCACGATCGTCAACGGGCCTCGCCGGTCGGGCAAGAGCACGATCATCCGTGAGATGGTCGCCACGGTCTATCGTACCCCCCCGCACTACCTTCGGCTGACCCGCAATGACGGCGACAAGCTCCGCCCGGCTCCCTGCGCGGGCGGAACCCCCACCGACTGTGGGGTCGCCAGCGCAGGCTGGGTGGAATACGACCCGGGGCGGGTATTTGAGGTGCTGCCGGAGGCGCTGGCGGGCGTGGCCCGTCGTGATCCGAACGCCCACGTCGTGATTGAGGCGGACGCGGACCCCAGCCTGCGACAGGCATACACCTACCACGCCCGTCTGTTCGTCATGCGAGCTCCCGCAAGCGAACATGAGGTTTTTCGATCGTGCGCCGAGGCCGCCAGCCGGCTGCAGGCCGCTCTGAATGACACGTCAACCTTTGCAGCAGAGGTATTCGGGTTGTGTGGTGAACTCGCCGGCTCGGATGACGACTCGCACCAGGATCTTCCCGGGTTTACACCGCTTCAGATGCAGTCGTTCCTCCACTCGCCACTGGGTTGCCAACTGGCCCTGCGAAGCCGGTTGCAGCCCGCCTACCACGCGATCCTGGACAGCCATGTGGTTGTCATGAACACCCCGGTGGGCGGGGCCGGCCCCGAGGTGGACTCCATCCGGCGCCAGCTGGATTCGCTGGTCACTCACATTCAGAGGGATTCATCTCGGCGCGGCCGGCTGTTCTGCTGCGATTTCATGGATCCGCAGGATCCGGTGCGTAACGACCTGTTTGACGCCCTGCGGGCGGCATGTTCGTGCTGATCGGGCAGCGTCATTCCTTGCTCGAAATGGTCCAGCGCCATTCCTTGACGCCGAAACACTCCGTTGCATATTCGATGATCCGGCGAAATGCGTCGCTTGCCTGGGCGCGCGCGATCAGCTGCGCTTTTGTGAGCGGAAACGGCTGCCCTTCGCCACTGAGAGCGATGCGCAGCCAGCCCGCAAACTCCGGCGGCTCGTGCAGATAGGTGGCCAGATTGGGCCCCACCTCGAAGTTCAACTCCGAGATCTCCAGATACGCCTCGTTCCCGCAGAACGACAGCGTGCTGAGGATCTCGCGGCTGGGCTGCAGACCCACGATCTCCAGCTCCGCAAACGGCACACGCTCCGCCGCCAGCAGTTGCTGGCAGATCTTGTACACCGGCCCCTCGGCCGAGAAGAACGGGCCGATGTGCGTGTCACTCATCTCCGTCCAGCTTGGCGGTTCGTACACGCCGGAGGCATCGCAATCGACCTGCTCCGCACGCCGTGCCTGGGTCATCAGCTTTTTGAGGAGAACCTCCATGTCCGGCTTGACCGCCTGCCGGCGTGCCTCACCGTTGATGTCCAGAATGCCATAGCACGCCAATTCGTGCTCGGCGTCGCCGGACGAACCCCCCGCGACGGTCGCGATGAATCGCCTGACCTTCTCGGGATACACGTCAACCCAGGTCGGGCTGTAAACGATGATGTCCGTCCAAAACGACACGACCCCAGCTCCTCGAACTGCGCCTCAGAACCGCATTATACGCCCCCAGTGCGCCTTTGCGATGCCGCCGCCTTTGCACGTTTGTCGCCGCGACGGGCAGCCACGCGATATCGCTTCCCCGCGTTCTTTTGGCTGGGTGTCGCCGAGGGATCGCGCGGCTTAGCTGTTTTCGCCAATCTGCCCATCTTCGCATTGCCGCCCGCCTGTGTGGTGATCGGACGGCGGGTGGCAGGCACTGGAATGGTCTGCTGGCCGGACAGGAACGCGCCCGTGACGGATTCCGGGCATCGGATGATCGCCCCGACATCGCCCTGCGCGACGACTTCGCCACCGCGAACGCCAGGCCCCGGCCCGAAATCCACGATTGCATCCGCGCAGCGCATGGTTTCCTCGTCGTGCTCCACGACGATGACGGTGTTGCCCATGTCGCGAAGCCGCTCAAGCGAATCGAGCAGCCGCCGGTTATCCCGTGCGTGCAGAACCACGCTGGGCTCGTCCAGCACGTAGAGCACGCCGACCAGGCCGGAACCGATCTGGCCGGCCAGCCGGATGCGCTGTGACTCGCCCCCGGAGAGGGTCGGTGCGGTACGATCGAGGGCCAGGTACCCCAGGCCGACGTTTTGAAGAAACGCCAGCCGGCCGTGGATCTCCTTCACAACTTCCTCTGCGATCACCTGTTGTGTCGGGGTCAGCTCGAGGCGGTCGATAAAGTCACAGGCCGCATCGATGGAAAGAGCCGAGAACTCGGCGATGTTGAGCCCTCCGACTCGGACGGCCAGCGCCTGGCGATTCAGACGCCGCCCAGTGCAGTCCGGGCAGACGGTCTGCGTCATGTACTTCTCGTAAAACGCACGAACCAGCGGCGAGCGGGCCTTTTTGTGCTTCTCGCGCAGCTCGGCGATCACCCCGGCAAACGTGCCGCCGTGCCGCCAGACGCCGCCCGACGTTCGCCACTCAAACGTGATATGGGCATCCCCCGTGCCGTACAGCAGAGCCTGCTTTGCCTTTACCGGCAGATCGCACCACCGTGTTCTCAGATCGAACCCGACGTGTCGCGCAACCCCCTCGTAGATGTGCCGGCGCCATCGGCCGATCCGCGTGCGCATCGGTTCGATCGCCAGCCCGAGGAACGAGCGTCTGGGCCGGGGCACCAGGCGCTGCGGGTCGAAGTCGAAACGGGTCCCCATGCCGTCGCACGTCAGGCACATGCCCGCCGGCGAATTGAAGCTGAACATCTGCGGTGACGGCGGGGCAAAGCTGATGCCGCAGGCCGTACAGGCGTACTGCGAGGACAGCAGCAATTCGCCCTCGCGTGATCGGCGGTTCGATGTGCCCTCGGCGCGCGTCATGATCAGCGTTTCGCCCCCGACGCGCAGGGCCGTCTCCACCGATTCCACCACGCGAGACCGCGCAGCCGGCCCCACGGTGATGCGATCCACAACAACCTCGATGTCGTGCCGGATGTTCCGGTTGAGTTGTGGTTCGTCCCCCAGCGCGACGACCTGTCCGTCCACCCGGGCGCGGGCAAACCCCTGCCGCCGCAGGTCGTCAAACAGGTCGCGGAACTCCCCCTTCTGCCCGCGCACGATCGGGGCAAGGATGATCACCTTTGCACCATCGCCCTGGGCCATGATGCGCTCGGCGATCTGCTCACGGGTCTGGGCGGAGATGGGCCGGTCGCAGTCCGGGCAGTGCTGCGTTCCGACGCGAGCGTAGAGCACGCGAAGGAAGTCGTGCACCTGCGTGATGGTGCCGACCGTGCTGCGGGGGTTCCAGCCGCTCGTCTTCTGCTGGATCGAGATGGACGGGCTCAGGCCGGTGACGAGGTCCACGTCCGGCTTGGCCAGTTGGCCCATGAAC
>MTKZ01006331.1_pt1 | contig 10265 bp, 10 predicted proteins | sample 1042781 | NCBI WGS metagenome assembly MTKZ01 (sample SAMN06212207, study PRJNA360539) | anaerobic digester metagenome | biome: Wastewater treatment plant; material: sludge; isolation source: anaerobic digester fed with sludge from wastewater treatment plant | place: Denmark: WWTP Viborg ...
AGAGGCTGAAGCGATGACCACCCGCTCCGGGGGTCTCCTACACCACCCCGCGGCACTTAACCCTGAGTTCCGGCCGTCTTGCCGACCTCAACGAGCCCTTCGGCACCAACTGGGACCCCTGGGACCGGGTGTTCTATGACACGAGCGTACCTGCCGTTCATCCAGGGCAAGGCCAGAGTGGCCCACCAGGAACACTGCGACGTGACTGAGCTGTTCGGCCCCGACCGTGAGTCATCGAACTTGGAGTACAAGGCCACCCTGCGCACCCATGCCGACTCGGGCGAGACGTTCAAGCCCCACGAGAGCGCCACGCTGAAGACGATCGCTGCGTTCATGAACGGACGGGAGGGCGGCACCCTGCTGATCGACGTGTCCGACGACGGCACCATCCACGGGCTGGACAGCGACTACGCCAGCCGGCCCAAACAGGGCCAAGACCCCCGGGACTGGTTTCAGCAGCACCTGTCCAACATCATCTCGACGTCGATGGGCGACGCAGCGGTCACCAACGTGCGGGCCCAGATGCACCACGTCGACGGCCACGACATGCCGAGTACAGGTTGACTCATCCGCGTTCCCCGTCGACACCACCGTGATCAAGCAGAAGCCCGGCGGCCCCAAAGAGAAGGTCACCGAGTTCTACGTTCGGGGCCTCAACGGCACCAAGGCCCTCGACGTGGTCGAGAAGCAGAAGTACATCGCCCAACGCTGGCCCGGCGCGCCCGAAGGTCTCTAGGACGCCGCTCCGGCGCTACCTGCCTCGCTCGGAGGGCGACGGAAGACGCCTTGCTCGTATGCGTCAGCCTCTGCTTCCAACGCGTGGGTCGTGGCATGGCGGCCATCGATGATGACCGCCTGCCCATTCGGGTCATAGAGCAGGCCATCCGAGTCGGCGAGCATGTCGCCACAGGGATAGAGCGGGTTCGATGGCGTCGGTTTGGGTGCGGTCTTTGTGGAGCTCATGAGGGACCTCGCAGTGTGCTCGGGCGGAGCTTCATCGAGTGAATCACCCGGTGGCCAGTATCGGTCGTGAGGTAGACGATTTCCAGTAGCTGTCCATCCCAGGCTTGGATCCGATTTATCAGCGCGTGGATGGTGTCGGCCCGATCGATCCCATGGCGGTAGGCCGAGTGCGCCAACGAGTAGAAGTCCCCCATGTATCGAACCTACGGATGAACCGTCCGGCTGGCGATGGGGACCGTGCTCCGGGCAGAGCGACCCGCATGCGCAACTTCGACCACGGATATGGACGCCTGGGGGCCATGCGGAAGCCCGACGGCGCCAAGCACAAAGCAAACAGGTTGCGTCCAGTCGCCGCTCGGCAGATACTGGTCGTGCCGAGGTCTTTGACGTCGGAAGTGAACCCCGGAACCCGTCCGGACGGTCGGTGGCCGGGGTTTTGCGCGTCAGGGCAGAATCCTCCCCACAGTGGGTGCAACTCGACGACCCCAGCCGCTCCGGCGGCCCGGGTGCCACGTCGGTCTCTGGCCTTGCGCGGCGTGTACCTACGACGCCGCTGGCATCGGCCCGTGCTTCTGCTGTGCGGCCTGCTTGCTCACGCCGAGCATGGTTGCGATCTCCGACCAACTCCGGCTCCCGCCTTGCGTTCCGCACGACCGCCCAGCGTTCCTCATCCACAGGTCTGCCCCCAAAGGTGGCCCTCCAATTCGAGATTGACGCGGTATGATGCATGTTGATGCGAACAACCGTCGATCTCGATCCCGAGCTACATGCCGAAGCCCAGGCCGAGGCGCGGCGATGCCGCGTGTCGCTGAGTTCGCTCGTCAACGAGGCGCTCCGCAAATCGCTCCGACCCATGCCGCCGGTGGAGCGCGACGCTGTGACCGGCCTGGGCGTGGTCCAACTCGGCTACCCCGTGAGTTCCGATGATGTAGCGGATGCCCTCGACGACTGACGCGCTGCTCCTTGACGCCAACGTACTGATCGCCGCCACCATCGCCGATCACGAACACCATGAGCGGGCGCGCCAGTGGCTCGGTGACAGCCGACGATTCGCAACCTGCCCGTCGACCCAGGGTTCACTGGTCCGGTACCTGGTTCGAGTCGCGAGTGCCGAGCACGCACTCGACGCGCTGAGACTGCTCAATGAGAGCGGGCGACACGAGTTCTGGCCGGATCACCTTCCGTACAGCGACGACGTGCTTCTGGGCGTGGTCGGACATCGCCAGGTGACCGACGCGTACCTTGCCGCTCTTGCCGCCAGCCGAGCCACGAGGGTCGCCACCTTCGACCGGGGCCTGACGATCTTGCGAGATCAGCACACGCTCCTGGTTCCATGAGGACCTCATGGCCCTCCGCACTGAGCGCACTGAGCCTCCGTGCGGCCTCGTCCTGTTGGTCTCGACGGATGAAGTCACGAAGGTACTTGCGGTGCTCCGCTCAGGCCGAGGGTGCGGGACTCACCGCCCAGCCCATCAGCTCGCTGTGGGCCTGACGGTCAGGGGCCGAGGGCGCCTATCGGGATGACGGCTACCCCGTCGGGCCGCCGGTATCCATACCCAGTGCTCGTGATGACGCCCAACATCTGTGGCTCGCCGATGCGCGACGTATCCACGGTCCCTGCGAACCTCAGCAGGTTCGCTGCGCCTTCATCAATGCGACCGTGGCCCAGCTTGATTTCGAACGCCGCCCACCGGCCATCGTTGAGCTGAACGACAGAATCGACCTCCAGCCCATAGCTGTCCCGGTAGTGCCGCAACTGCCCATTCAAGGGCTCAGCCAGCACGCGTAGATCTCGGATCACCATTGACTCGAACAGCAAGCCCAGAAACTCAAGATCGCCGGCGAGGCGCTTCGGGCTGGCATCGAGTGCCGCGACCGCCAGCGACGGATCGACAAAGTGACGCTTCTGCGCTTGCCTCAGCGTGGCCTTGGATCGGAGGTGAGTCGACCAGGCTGGTACCGGTTCCAGCACCATCAACCGCTCCAGCGCATCGAGGTAGTCACGAACCGTGTCCCGCCCCATGGATTCGTCCGCCCCACCGGAGTCTCGTGCCAGGACCGAGATTGAAACCTCGGTGGCGACGTTCCGGGCCAACGCAGCCATGAGCGCACGAACTCGTTCGGGGTCTCGGCTTCCGCCAGCCACCCTGGGGACGTCAACAAGGCTCGCTTGAGTCACGTAGTCCCGCATCGCCTGGCCGGCGTCGGCAACGGAAAGGGATTGAAGCCCTGGCCAACCCCCGACGGTCAGACGGTTGGCGATGTCAGCGATAGTCAGGGGGACGTCCGAGCATCGCGGGAACTCGCCAGCCATCAGCGCGGCAAGCGACACGCCGCCGCTGCTGTGCCCCGACTCGAACAGCGACATCGGGCGCATCCGGAGAAACGAGAATCGACCTGCACCAGAGTGTCGGGTGTGATCGTCGTTGGGAACCGACGAACCCGTCAGGATGAACTGGCCCGGCGCTTGCCGATCATCGACGGCACGCCGTACGTAGTTCCATATCAAGGGAGCCAACTGCCACTCGTCCAGGAGGCGGGGGGTCGGTCCGGCCAGGATCGCCTGAGGCTCGACCTGCATGAGCCGTTGGACCTCGGGTTCAACGTCGAACAGCGCCGAACTTGCTGCAACCTGCCGAGCGGTCTCGGTCTTTCCGCATGCCTTCGCACCTTCAAGAACCACGGCGCCCGCAGCACCCAGCCTCGACGCGAGCAGGTCATCGACTATGCGCTCCTGGTAGGCCATGGACCGCCATGCTAGTCAGTTTGTAGAGTCTCGACTAGTCAATTTGTAAAGATATCGCTAGTCAGTTTGTGGCGGTCCGACTAGTCAGTTTGTAGACCGAGCGCTACCAGCAGGCGTTCGGCGCTCATGCCGACGCCGCCTTCCAACTCGGGCATCGTTGCCAGGAGTCGTTTGAGCTCTTCGCGAGCGATCGGGTCGGCAGCAGCTTCCCGAGGCGTGCGGCCGCCAAGCGCCGGAATCGAGGAATCGAGCCACTCCGACTCGTAGTTCGCCATGTACGTCTCGAGTGCCGCCCGCATTTCGGGGTTGGCGAGCATCTCGGCCTGATTGGGCAGCTCGGGCGGATCGTTCTCGTCAAACTCGTCGGGGCTGATCACCTTGGTGCTGACGTGGTGCGCGTCCGGCACATGCTCGCCGAACAACTCGATGAGTTCCTCGGCCCGTTCGGCCGAGTTGACGCTGGCGATGATCGTGTCGTCACCCACCTGGAGCGAGGCGATCAGCGCGTTTGATCGGCTGGTGGTGTCGCGCGCGAGCGTCCACGAACCTCCGTCGTCATCGAGCCCTGCCCGAAACAACGCGTCGGTCACGTCGACGCCGTCGGGCAACGACCAGATGATCTCGGTGGGCTCCATGTCGTGCCCGTCGGTGTTCTTGATGATCGGCGGGCGCTGCAACGAGCCCAGCAACCCCAGCAGTGCATCGGGATCCTTGTCATCGAGTGCCGCCAGCGCATGCTGCACCAGATCCGGCCGGAGGCCCATGAACCCCGAGAAGGCCCGATAGACGTCGCCGACCGGCAGCGGGCGGCCGACCAGGATCGACCCGGGCCTGGTGATCGGGCTGTCGAACACGTTGACGACCTCCTTCAGCTCGCCAGTGGCAAGATCACGAACCACGACGACGTCCGGACCCTTTGACTCGACCTCGAACACGCTGCGGTCGACCAGTTGCCACTGCTGGGCCAACAACACTTCGTCGTCCGGAAGGGTCGCCTGGCGGCCATCAAGGAAGCGCTGTTCGAGTTGCCCCTCGTGGAGAACGATGTCGGGAATCAGCGGTGCCTTCGACATCTCTGACCAGCGATCGGGTGCGTCCATGGCGTCGGTCAGCACCCAGACGAGCGACTCGATCCCTTCGGCTTCCTGCTCCTGCGCGAATCGCACCATCTTGTGGTGCAACCAGAGTGAGCGATCCTCGACCGGGTGCAGCTCGCGCCCGAGATGGCACACCTTGTACTTGCGGCCCGACCCGCACGGGCAGCGCTCGTTGCGGCGGGCCATTGGGGGCGGCCTATGCGTGGCCCAGACCTCGACCTCCTCGTGAAGTCGGGTAATCCAACGCCGAAACTCGAACGTCATCAGGGAGACCTCGGGCAGGTCATCGACCTGTTGCGCTGCCAACGCCAGCAATCGAAGGGCCTCTTTGGCCTGGCTGCGCTCAACGGCGACTCGGGCGCGGTCGAGTAACACTGGAAGACGGTCGACCTCACTGGGCAGCTCGTCCAAGATCGCTGCGGCGGCATCGACCTCGCCGAGGACGAGGTGGCAATGGGCCGCCAGCCAGCGCATTCCCCAGGCCCCCGGATCGCCCTCGAAGACCTCGCTGACGCTCTGGGCAAACCCAAGGACGGCTTCGCACAATTCGGCATCGGAAAACTCGTAGCCGAGCACCCTGGTGACCGACGGGCGCTGCACCAGCGCCTCAAACAGCGTCGGCGCCTTCTCCCGCTCCTCGGGCGTCTCCCCAGAGCTGATCGGGTTCCCCTCCCGATGCAGCTCAATTGCGCCGAGCAGGACGTTGATCTTCCGGACCTCCCCGGCGTCGGCCCCCCAGCGGGCCATGGCAAGCCGCATGGCCTCCGCCTCGGCGTACAGGTCGGCATCCAGGTCGGCGGGCACCACCCAGGGCCGCTCGATGCGCAGGCCCGCGGCGCCAAACAGCTCGCTCATCGGTGGCAGCGGCTCGCCCACGAACAACGAGTTATCGCAACCGATGGCCTGCTTGAGCACCTCCTGGACGCCGCTGCGAGGCACGTCGATGGCCTCGTCGTCACCGAACCTCCGGAACTCCTGATGCTTGGCGACCGCTTGGAATGCCGAGCGCACCGCTGCAGCTCGAGCCGCATCGACCGGCGGCGGCCCGGTGAGCCGCTCGATCACCAGGGTTCCCTCCCGCACACGGAAGGCCACCCACGAGTCGGCGTACGGGTCGAGCCACCCGTCCGGGCCCAGCAAGACGTCGGTGTCGACGCCGTCGATCATCCAGCCGTCGGTCTCGACCTCACCCAGCCGGTCGCCGGCCTCGTCAAACAGATCGACCTGACCCTGGACGATCCACCAGATGAGCACCTCCAGCGCCGGCTTCACCACGAGGAAGTCCTCGTCAGCCGTCGCAGGGTCGACCCACACGCTGAACGCCACCCCGTCGGTCAGGCCCGGCAGGAATCCCACATCGTCCCCGACCTCATAGAAGCGGGTGTCGAACTGAATGATGCGCCTCAGCTGCTCGTCGGTCACCCGGTGCCCAGCAGCGGTCAACCGATCGTCCAGTTCGGAGCGGGGCACCAGCTCGGCGCCGACCACCTCGGCAAGTGCCGCTCTCCCCTCGCTGTCGCTCATCACCATGACGCCAGCATGACACCGGCAGCGAGCGAGTGGCGTAGTCGTCGGCGGAGAGCCTCGCTGCTCAGAGACCCAGCGCGTCCCGCAGGCGGGCGGGGCTCATGCCGACTCCGCCCTCCCCCACCTCGGGGAACGACGCCAGCAGGCGGATGAGATCTTCGCGAGCGATGGGGTCGGCGGCAGCCTCCCGGGGCGTGCGGCCGCCAAGCGCCGGAATAGTGGAATCCAACCATTCCGTTTCGTAGTTCGCCATGTGGGCCTCAAGCATCGCCCGAACCTCGGGGTTGGCGAGCATCTCGGATTGATCGGGCATCGCTGGTAGATCGATCACGTCGAGGTCGTCGGGGTTGGTCACCTTGGTGCTGAGATGGACCGCATCCGGAACGTGTTCGGCGATCAACTCCAGGAGTTCACCGGCCCGCTCGACCGAGTTGGTGCTGCCCACCATCGTGTCGCCGTCCACCTGGATCGATGCGACGAGCGCATTCGATTGGTTGGCGGTGTCGCGCACCAGGGTCCAGGTGCCTCCATCGTCGGTGAGGCCAGCCCGGCTCAGCGCGCCGGCCACGTCGGAGCCGTCGGGCAACGACCAGGTGACCTCGGTCGGCTCCATGTCGTGTCCATCGGTGTTGCGGATCTCTGGTGCGCGGTGCATCGAACCGAGCAACTCCATCAGGACGTCGGGGTCCTTGTCATCAAGTACCGACAACGCAGCCTGCACCAAATCTGGCCGGAGCGCCATGAACCCCGAGAATGCACGGTAGATGTCCCCGACCGGCAGGGGGCGACCGATCAGGAGGTTGCCGGGCCTCGACATCGGGTTATCGTCCACGTTGACGACCTCGATCATCTCGCCGGTGCCAAGGTCGCGTAGCTCGATAGAGCCCGGACCGGTCGATTCGACCTCGAACACCGTGCGGTCGACCAGCATCCACTGCTGGGCAAGCAGCACCTCGTCGTCGGGGAGATTGGACAGTCGTCCGTCCAGGAAGCGCTGCTCGAGCTCCTCTTCGTGGAGCACGACGTCGGGGATCAACGGCGCCTTTGTCATCTCGGCCCAGAGTGAGGGTTCGTCCATGACATCGGTCAGAACCCCGGCGAGCGAATCGATTTCGTCGTCCGCCTGCTCACGCGCAAATCGAACCATCTTGTGATACAGCCAAAGTGAGCGATCTTCGATCGGGTGCAGCTCGCGCCCGAGGTGACACACCTTGTACTTGCGGCCCGACCCACATGGGCAGCGCTCGTTGCGGCGAGCCATCGGCGGCGGAGTGTTGTCCGCCCAGACCTCGATCTCGTCCTGAAGGTCGTCGATGACCTTGCGGTAGGTGTGCGGCAGCAGGGCGAGCTTGGGGAGGTCTTCGACCAACCGTTCGGCCTCCCGCAGGAGCTTCTGGGCCTCCTTGGCCTGGCTGCGCGCGATGGCGAGCCGGGCGCGGTCGATCAGTACCGGGAGATAACCGGTGCTGCCGGGCAGATCATCGAGCACCACTGCCGCGGAATCGACGTCGCCGAGGACGAGATCGCAGTGGGCCACCAGCCACCGCATGGCCCAGCTGGTCGGGTCGTCCTCGAAGAGCGCCGCGACCGTCGCCGCCAAGCCCTTGGCGGCTTCGCACGCCTCGGTTTCGGAGCATTCGTACGCGACGACCGTGGCGATCGACTTTCGTTCGAGCAGGGCCTCGAACATCACCGGAGACATCTCCTGCTCGTCGGGAGTTGGTCCGAACGCCATCGGGCTCTCCTCGGCAAAGAGGCCGATGGCGCCCAGCAAGATCTGTGCTCCCAGCGCGTCGTCAGCGTCGACGCCCCATCGGAACATCGCTTGGCGTTCGCTGTCGGCGTCGGCGAGCACCTCGGGATCCAGATCGGCGGGCACGACCGAGCGCCGCTCGACCCGCAGACCCGCAGCGGCGAGAAGATCGGTCGACGGCGGCAGTGGCTCACCCGCCATCAGCGAGCGGTCGGCGCGAATCGCCTCGTGGAGCACGGTCGACACCTGGCTTCGCATCACGTCAACCACCTCGTCGCTACCGTGGGGCTGGTACTGCTGGTGCTCGGCGACGGCGTAAAACGCCGTCCGCGCTGCGGCGGCGCGGTCGGGATCGACTTCGGGCGGGCCGACGAGTTGCTCAATCACGAGCTTGCCCTGACGGACCCGGAACGCCACCCACGAGTCTGAGAACGCATCAAGCCATCCCTCGGGGCCCAACACGACGTCGGTGTCGACGTCGTCAATCATCCAGCCGTCGGTCTGGATATCACCAATCCGCTCGCCTGACTCGTCGAACACATCGACTGCACATTCGACGATCCACCATCCGATCGCGTCCAGTTCCGGCTTCATGAGGATGTAGCCCTCAGCAGCGGCTGCTGGATCGATCCACACGCTGAAGGCCACCCCCTCCGTCAATCCGGGGATATATCCGATGCCGTCCCCCAACTCGAGGAACCGAGGGTCCCTCTGGATGCGGCGTTCGACGTCGTTCGCACTGATTCGGAACCCCGCCTCGGCCACCCGATCGACAAGTTCGGAACGAGGGATTACTTCGCCGCCGATTACCTCGGCGAGGGCCGCACCAGCATCCTTGTCGCTCATGACCATGGCACCAGCTTGCCACCTGCACGAACATGCTGACCGGCAGAAGCCCATCCGAGCAGCCTCGTTCGGGCGCACCGGCCTCAGCACATCAACGATCGCGTGCCGGTGAGCCCATCAAGTGCTGTATGCTTTGCTGTATGTCCTCCACCCGAACCCAGGTCTACCTCACCGAGGAACAACGTGCGGGCATCGACCAAGTCGCTGCCGCAGAGTCGGTGACGATGGCGGAGGTCATTCGGCGGGCCCTGGACAACTACCTCGCCACCCAGGCACCCGACCCCAACCCCGCTTTGGCAGCCACATTCGGGGTAGCTCCGGATCTTGAGGTCCCGAACCGCGACGAGTGGACCCGTGGCTAGCGTTCTGGTCGATACCGACGTCTTCATCGACCACCTGCGCGGTTCGACCGAACTGGTGGCAGGCAAGCACCGCTTGAGCTACTCGGTCATCACCCGCGCCGAGTTGTTTGCCGGCAACTCCGCCACCAACGCGTGCGCCACATTGTTGGCTCCGTTCAAGGAAATCCGGGTGAGCAGAGCCATCGCCGAACGCGCAGGTCGAGTTCGACGCGAGTGTGGGCTTCGGCTTCCCGACGCCTTGATTGCGGCGACAGCTCTCGAAGGCGGCCTCAGCCTGGCTACCCGCAACACCTCCGACTTCTCGCCGGTGCGGGGTCTGAGGCTTCGAAGCCTGACCTGAGCACGCCAGGCCGGCCGCTCCGAGGACCTGCGATCAAGCGGTAGCTGTGCCAACCGATGACCGGCTCGATGATCGGTGCCACCCCGCAGTTGGTCCCCGGCGCGATAGACACACCGAAAGCAATCCACAGGTTCGGGGGACACATGGGCGGGACGAGAACTGCCGATTGGGGCACCTTCTACGTCACCGGCGGCGGCAGCGGAATCGGCCGTCACCTCGCCGGGCTGCTTGCGGCACGGGGTGCTGCGGTGGCGGTGTTCGACCGTCGCGTCCCAGCAGACGTGCGTCACGAGATCGAGTCGGCCCGCAGCCACGTCGCCCAACCGGTGCACACCGCCGAGGTGGACGTGTGTGATGCCGAGGCGCTTGCGGGCGCCGTCGCCGAGGCCGTCGGGGTGATCGGCCCGCCCCGGTTGGCCATCAACAGCGCCGGGGTGAGCATCAACGACCGCTTCGCCGAGGCACGACGAGAGGACTTCGAGCGCACCGTGGCGGTCAACCTGTTCGGCAGCCGCAACTTCGCCGCCGCCGTGCTGCCCCACATGGGACCCGGCGCCCGACTGGGGCTCATCTCCTCGCTGGCCGGCATCACCGGGGGCTACACCTACTCCGGGTACGCCGCCTCCAAGGC
>MTKZ01004591.1_pt1 | contig 10258 bp, 8 predicted proteins | sample 1042781 | NCBI WGS metagenome assembly MTKZ01 (sample SAMN06212207, study PRJNA360539) | anaerobic digester metagenome | biome: Wastewater treatment plant; material: sludge; isolation source: anaerobic digester fed with sludge from wastewater treatment plant | place: Denmark: WWTP Viborg ...
GCGGTGAATTGGATGAGGATATCCTTCGGGATACCAACCGTGTTTTAAGCCGGTTGGGGATCGATCCGTACAACTTGACGATCGAAGAACGCTACGAAGCCATCAAGAAAATTCCAGTAGAAGAATATGGTATATACGAAGAATCCGTCAAAGGATACATCGACTTTGTCGACCATATGAAACTGGTTCGTTCTTTGGGTGGTTTGCATGTCATCGGATCCGAACGCCATGAGTCCCGCCGTATTGATAACCAGTTACGCGGTCGTGCTGCCCGCCAGGGGGATCCCGGATCCTCGCGCTTTTACCTGTCGTTGCAGGATGAAATTGTGCGGCTTTTTGGCGGACAACAGCTCGAAAATGTCCTGAAACGCGTTAACCTGATCGATGAGAATGTACCACTGGAAAACAGTCTCTTCTCACGCATGATCGAACAGGCACAGGAACGTGTGGAAGGAACGAATTTTGATATTCGCAAACACACCCTTGAATATGACGATGTGCTGAATACACAGAGAAAACGAATCTATGATCAACGGGATCAGGCATTTGTTAAAGCGGATTTGAGCGAAGATATATACGCACTGCTTGAAACCGACCTGAAAAATCATCTCGAAAAATCAAAAGAAGAGGAAAAGTGGAAACTGGCTGCGTATCTGGACAGCGTTCAACCAGCAATTGAGCTGGAAGGAATATTCCTGCCTTCTTTTTCTCAGAAGATGATCATTCAATCCCTTCAAAAGATAGTCGGATCGCAGCCTTCCCGTGAACACTTGCTGGCGTCATTGATTGATTTCGGAAAAAAAGCTTTTGAAGTTGAAAATCGCAATGGCATGGAAATCATGGAGAAACTGATTGAAAATAACCGGACAAGCTTTGAAACACAATTATCCGAACGACAAAACAACTTTGAACTTTTTGTTGATTCTCTGAAGGACAAATTAAAACAAAAAAGAGAAAATGAGGAGTCGAATCAGTTAACCGATCCGCTTCGACCGCAGGATGTGCTGGCAGATGCTTCCAGTTACGCCAAAGTGGCGTTTCGATTGAATCCTGAAAAACAACGCTTGCTGGCTGAAGGCGATGAGTCGGTTCTGGATGAACTGCGTGATCAGATAACCAGCGCTTTGTTCAACGTTTTTGTTCAGCGTCTGAATCTGGTGATCGGCAACCGTTTAAGCGGAGATTACAGCGCTCCTGCAGAAACAATAGCCATCGGCGATTGGGATTCTCTCAGCAGCAGCGTGATGCACGCTGTTGAAAAAGCTTATACATTGCGCGCAGATAAACTTTTTGGCAGTCAGGCACAAATTCAGTCGGATCTAACCGAAGCGCTAAAATCATATCAGCCGTCGGATCTGACCGATCTGCAATGGGTACAATTATTACGGACGATGAGTCAGGGTCAACACATTGCATTTGACGCAAAAACGCACCGAAAATCGACAAAAACCTACACGCGGTGCAGTTTTATTTATTATTGCGGACAGCTTCTCGAAAATCTGGAAGCGGACGAGCTGCAACGGCTGATCTGGGAGCATTATATGGACGCCATGAAAGGCCAGCGAATGATTTTTGGCTGGTTAGACTGGAGCCGAATTCGTACCAACAATCTGACTCTGAGTCAAATGAAAACGGATATTCAAGCTCGGATTCGTCAGGAACTCGGAGAAGATACTTTTGCTGAAATAAAGGATGTTTCTCCGATGGAGATCAACGGCGAACCGCAGTTAGCGATTCAATCTATCTTGGGACAGCGCCTTCAGAATGAGGTTCATCGCCAGGTGCTGTTGCGAAGCATCACCAGCCAATGGGTAGATTACTTGACCCAAATCGAAGGATTGCGTGTCTCCATCAGTATGGAAAGTTATGCGCAGCGAAATCCGCTGGTTGTATATAAAATGAAAGCGGCTGAATTATTTACACAGTTGTTGAATGACATCCGCCAGAATGTCGTTGAACGGATGTTTATTGCGCTGCCAGCGCTTTCAATGCTGACCGTTTCAGAACGAATTCCTGTTGCTGCTGACAATGCTGAAAATAAAGAATCGCCACAACAGCAAAAATCAAACGCAGAAAAATCCGATCGCGAAAAAAAAGAAGCTGATTCCCGAAAGAACGATAAAAGGCAGAAAAGGAAATAGACCGGTGATGAACTGGAACATCGCTGCCCATGACTGGGCTGTTCAAATTTTACAAAATCATATGCGCAGCGGAAATTCCCGTCATGCCTATTTGTTTGTCGGTCCTCAGGGCATCGGACGGCGTACGATCAGTCTGCGCTTTATCCAGGCGTTGAATTGTCTGAATCCTCCTACTGTCGGTGAGTTTTGCGGAGAATGTCGAGTTTGCCGTCAGGTTTTACAAATGCAGCATCCTGATCTTTTTATCGGCGAAGCGGAAACACAGGGCGGTATTCTCAAAATTGACACAGTTCGTGAAATTCAGCATTCCCTGTCCCTGCAGCCATATGAAGCCAGATGGCGGGTTGCGCTATTTCTGCGGTTTGATGAAGCCAACCAAAACGCACAGAATGCCTTATTAAAGACGCTGGAGGAACCGCCCGAAAATGTTAAAATGATTTTAACTGCCAGAATGGAAAACGCACTGCTGCCGACGATCCTGTCACGCTGCGAAATCATTCGGCTCCGCCCGATGCCGCTGGCGGATCTGCAAAAAATTTTAATGGACGAATGGAACGCGGATGAAGAACATGCCTGGCGTATTGCCCATCTGGCTGCTGGTCGGATTGGCTTTGCGGTCAGTCTGCTGCAAAATGAAGAGAAAGCGGATACGATTTTAGAGACAGCACGAGAAGGGCTGGAGCTTTTATCGCAAAATACTCGTCAGCGTTTTCGCTATGCCGAGAAATTTAAAGATGTACGTAAACGTGGTGATTTGAGGAATACGCTTCAAATCTGGCAGTCATTATTCCGAGATTTATTGCTTCTTTCCACAAATAGCAATTTATCTGGAGAATTACCGCTGACTTTTGTAGATCTAAAATTTGACTTGTCAGGAATCGCCGAAAAAGTTCCTTCCGAGCGATTTTTATCCGTACTCAACCAGATCAACCATTCCATGGACTATCTGGACGCCAATGTTAATCTGCAGCTACTGACAGAAAATCTATTATTGGAATGGCCCAGTTTGCATTAATTCTAAATATGAAAAGAATTCTTTGTTGTTCTTATGGTTTAGCGTAAAGTGCTAAACCATAAGAACAACAAATTTTCTTGATTGATTCGGAAAGTCAATCCATATTTCGAATAGCAGATGAAAGAAATTACACATCCGATACTGAAAAATGAATTCTATTTTCATAGGAATTGCTATAAGGAACCTGTCATTGCGAGCTCCGAAGGGGCGTGGCAGTCTCCCCGCCACATGTAGGGCACAGCGCCATTCGGAAATAGATTGCTTCTCAATGATCGCAATGACAGATCAACCGATATTTCGAACAACAGATGAATAGTATTACACATCCGATATTGAAAAATGAATTCTATTTTCATAGGAATTGCTATAAGGAACCTGTCATTGCGAGCTCCGAAGGGGCGTGGCAATCTCCCCGCCACATTTAGGGCACAGCGCCATTCGGAAATAGATTGCTTCGTCGGACTGATGCCCTCCTCGCAATGACAGATCAACCGATATTTCGAACAACAGATGAAAAGTATTACACATCCGATACTGAAAAATGAATTCTATTTTCGTAGGAATTACTACGATAATCGTCATCCTGTTTATTTTGTGTTCGTGAGGATCATTTCACGCAACAATTTTGTAGTTTGCGTAAATTCGACTGTATCTCTTAAATCCGGGTTTCGCGGACGGTCAAATTGAATTTCGAGTGAATTGACAATACAGCCAGGGCGATGTCCGAACACCAGCACACGATCTGCAAGCAGCACTGCTTCCGAAATAGAATGCGTGACCATCAGAACAGTCGTGTGAATCTGTTCCCAGGTGCCTAACAATTCGATGGACATCTGTTCGCGAGTCAGTGCATCCAGAGCACCAAAAGGTTCATCCAGTAACAGAAGCTGTGGTTTCTGGATTAAGGCTCTGGCAATCGCGACGCGTTGCGCCATCCCTCCGGAAAGATTTTGCGGCCACTCATTTTCAAATCCCTGCAATCCGATTTTTTCCACCCAAGCTTGCGCCTGTTGAATCGCCATAATTTTTGGAATTCCCTGGATTTGCAGTGGAAGTGCAATATTTTGGATTACCGTATACCAGGGAAGAAGGTTGGAATTCTGAAAAACGATCGCTTTGGTGATCGGTTTCTTCTCCGCATACTGGATCGTCCCTGAAGTCGGCTCCAGTACATCTGCCAGAATTCTGAGCAGGGTACTTTTACCAGAACCGGAAGGTCCGATGATACAGGCAAATTCTCCATCTTGAAGATTCAGATCGATAGAATCCAATGCTTCCAGCGTATTGCCGTTCTCAGCCGGAAAACACTTCGATAAATTCTGTATGCTCAGTAGATTCTTTTCCAAACGATACTCCAGATTTCCATCGTTTTTTACAGCGTTCGATCTATTTTACAAACGCATTGGAAAAGGCGGCTGCGACATCGATATCCGCCTTGATCAAGCCCATTCGGCTCATCACAGCCGCCATATTCTGCCAGGCTTCCGGATCAGAAGCGCCCGGAATGGTTTGTTCGGGATTCTCATAAAGACGGATCGTTTGCTTTAAAACCTGCTTTTGCAGATCCTGATTTTTTGCGTCCTTGAGATTGTCGACGTATTTCAGGCAGATATCATAAGCCTCGTCGGGATGCTCTTTTGTCCATTGGATCCCTTTTAAGAACGCTCTGGTCATGCGGCTGACNNACATGCGGCTGACAAGGTCTGGATGTTCCCGAATCATTTTTTCATTCGTGATCAGGCCATTGCCCACCATGGACATCGAATCTGCAACCGTGATGAGATGAATATCATATCCTAACGCTTTCAGTTGTTCAGGCTCATTGGAAACATAAATAACCGCCGCATCCACCTTCCCCGAAGTCAGCATTTCAACCTGAGCGTAACCAACACTTTCCAATTGGAGATCGGCATCCGTCATCTCGGCTTGTTGTAAAAGCGCTTCAAGACCGATGTAAGATGCTCCGCTGAGCACCGGCGTGCCCACTTTTTTTCCGCGCAGATCCTCCATGGTGCGAATGTTCTTTTCTGCCAGAGAGACAATTCCGACTGGGTATTGCTGATACCAACCGGCGATATAAACCAATGGCAGTCCTTTGTTTCTGCCAAGCAGAACCTGTTCTCCGGAACAAATTCCGAAGGGGATCTCGCCAGCTCCGACCAGCGCAACCGTGTCAATCTCCATACTGTGGTTGAGACTCAGGTCGATATGCTCTTCCGAAAAGTAGCCATTCTCCAGCGCGGCATAAAGCGGTGCAAACTGAACATTGGGGACAAACCCGACCGGCAATGAAAAAACATCGATGGGCTGTTCTTCGGCGTTGACGGAAAAAGCAGAAATAGCGAAAACAATCATCCAAATCATTAACAAGAGTGTGAAATTTCTTTTTTGCATCAATAAATCCTTACCTTTTATATAGATGATCACCAGGAATCCGAAATATGAAAAGATTTGAATGTTGTTTTTATGGTTTTACCTGAAGCGTAAAACCATAAAAACAACCAATTTTCTTTCGACATTAGAAAAGTCAATCCATATTTCGAATTGTTAAAGGTTCACGTCAGGTCAATTTATTTTTGCCTGCTGCCATCTTAAGAAATGTTTTTCCAGCAGGACAATCAGTAAGTACAATGACAGAGCAATCGCCATTAGCATGAGAACCGTCACGAATACCATGGCTGTATCGAATTGTCCGCGTGCTGTATTAATCAGGTAACCCAGTCCTGCGTCGGCGCCGGTCAGCTCACCAACGACAGCGCCGATCACGGAAAGCGTTGAACTGATGCGCAGCCCGCCGAATATGACGGGCAGCGCTCCCGGAATTTCCAGATATTTTAAAATCGCTTGCGGCGTTGCGCGCATCGACTTCATCAGATCCTGTAAATTGCGCGGAATCTCCCGCAGACCGATGATGACATTGATCTGAATCGGGAAAAAAACTGTCAACGAGCAAATAAGCACTTTCGAAGCGATGCCGGAACCCAGCCAGATCACAAGCAGTGGAGCGATGGCAGCCATCGGGATGGCTTGACTGGCGATTATATACGGAAAGAAGATCTTTTCCACCACCGGATGGTGTGCCAGAAAATATCCGCTCAACAGCGCCAGCGAACTACCTGCTGCCAATCCTAAAACCACTTCCCATAAGGTAATCAGCGTATGCCGCAATAAAACACCGGATTGAACGGATATCAGAAAACGGCTCAAAATTTGTGACGGAGCAGGCAGGATAAACTCGGGATATTGCGACACGCCAACCAAAAATTCCCAAAGAATCAAACCGCACAGAATCGATAATGGCGGGATAAGATTCTTCGGCGTGAACTTTTTTTTATTCGAACGTTGCAAAGCCATAATTAAAAAAGCCCCGTTTCTTTTCAGGGCTTTTATGAACCTTAACCAGGTCACTTCTTTCTTTATACCGGACTATACCGTCGATCTCAGAATTTCACTGAGTCAGCTTTCGCTTGTGGATTGTCACCACCGATCGGGAATAGGTTTTTTTCAAACCGCACCCTGCCCTGAAAGAATGTTTTCTATACTTGAAATTGATTCTACTCCATTTTTTGTCAACCTGCCAGATGTTTTTGCAGGAATCAGCATGCGAAATGTGGGATGGATTCAATATTTCGAATTATTGGGAATCTTCCTGTTTTGCGGAGTGATCTCAAGCGATTACAATTAGCATACAAATGGATGGAAAGGATGGAACAACCGGATGGACGATCGACAATTCATGGAATATCTAAAATTTATGCAGGTAAATGAAATCAGAGAAAAACTTATTTGTGAAGGTATTGCAAAGAGTGTAAAAAATAAACAGGATAAGGAAACGCTTTTACATATTGCCCGACAGGAACAGGTACATTACGATCTTTTTAAGAAGTTAACGAAACAGGACGTTCGTCCGAATATGTTTTCTGTTTATTGGTACATTCTGATGGGTAAAATTCTCGGTTACACGTTCGCTGTGAAACTGATGGAGATTCATCTCTTGAGTCATGAGACAGAGAAAAAAACGCGGAAACAGCTCATGCTGGAAGAGGGTAACCAGGAATTGTTTCGTCGACATCCGGAGTTTGAAAAACTCTTTGCCGAGGAAGTAGAACATGAATTGAAAATGATCCAAATGATTGACGAAGAAAAGTTGAAATATGTTGGTTCGATGGTCCTTGGATTGAACGATGCACTGGTCGAATTTTCTGGAAGTCTGGCAGGTTGGAGTTTTGCCATGCAGAGCAATCGGATGATCACACTGGCTGGTCTCATCACAGGAATTTCGGCGACACTTTCCATGGCTTCTTCAGAATACCTTTCTGCCAAGAATGAAGGTCGGGAGGATGCCCTGAAATCTTCCGGTTATACCGGTATTGCTTACCTATTCACGGTTGTCGCACTTCTGCTGCCTTATATCCTATTGCCTGATCATCAATTTTTGTCGGCTCTGATTATTATGCTGGCAATTGTTATTCTGATCATCGCCGGTTTTAATTACTATATTTCTGTCGCAAGGAATGAAAAATTTTCCACGAAATTCAGGGAAATGATCCTCGTCAGTCTCTCAGTGGCTGGAGTTTCGTTTTTAATTGGTTTGCTCGTGAAGAAAATACTGGGTATCGATATTTGAAAATTTTTTGAGAAAACAAAGAAAAATCGATGTGCTGTTTTTTTCCACACTGCGTAAAAAACAACAGTACATCGAATAATTCATCCCATAAATCAAATTCGCTGGATTCAATCCGACAACGAAAAACGCTTTTTAGCAATTACCGACATATACATACGGCAAATACTGACGGGCTATCTCTGCCAGATGATAAACCAGCCTCACTTCAGTTGCATTCCGATCCATCATTCTGAAATGAGGAAAGAAGCGTGTGATATGATAGGCAATTTCCGGATCGATACCTGCGATCCATTGGGCGATTTGACTGATCTCTTCTTCGGAATCATTTTCATCAGGTATGATCAGCGTTGTGATTTCTACATGGGTTGATTTTGCACTCAACTCGATTGTCCGCTTTACAGTATCCAAATTGCCACTCAGCTTTTTGTAAAAAGCTTCAGTAAATCCTTTAAGATCAATATTCATAGCGTCAATCCATGGCAAAATATCCAACAGCGGTTTTTCTTCCACAGTACCATTGGTTACCAAAACATTCTTTAGCTTTTTCTGGTGTGCCAGTTTGGAACAGTCCATGACAAATTCATAACTGATAAACGGTTCATTGTAGGTGTAGGCAATACCGATATTGCCTCTGGCTTTCAGTTTGAGAGCCTCATCTACCAGTTCCTGCGGCGAAATCATAGTAATCCGGACGTGATCTTTAAAAGTCTGAGAAATGTCGCTATTCTGGCAAAAGGGACAGCGAAGGTTGCAGCCGTAACTCCCTGCGGAAAGAATGAAGCTGCCGGGGAAAAAGCGCCTAAGCGGTTTCTTTTCGATTGGATCCAGTGCAATGGAGGTTATTTTCCCGTAATTAGTGCAAATGATCTGATCTTGAATATTGGTTCTTGCACCGCAAAATCCGGTTTGCCCTTCCTCCAGACTGCAATGATGGAAACAGATGGGACAAGTTGTTTTCATTGATGACGCACCACCTCAAAACGTTCCATTGTAACGGTTTCATCTTTTCTGATTCCAGCTTTTTGTTTGGCGATGGAGATTTGCTGTTCCACGCTGTCGATACCTTCCAGATTTGGCAGCAACAACCCGCGCCGATAATCTTTTGAAACAATGACGCCATACCGTTTTACATCCAACTGATCGGGTGAATGGATAGACTCTGCTTCCGAGAGTACATCCACGCTGTATACCAGATCCGGTAATTCTGAAACAGTGACCGGAGGAAAACGCGGATCATTGGTACCTGACGAAATCGCATTCATAATAATTTCTTCTGCGATATTCTTAGTGACAGGAGCAATGGTTCCAATACAGCCTCGCAGTTGTCCGAATTTCTTTAAGCTTACAAAAACGCCAGCTCGCTTTGTGATCATTTCCTGCGGCAGATTTTCCGGTGGTTTTATATGCTTTTTCGTTGTCAGGTAAGTTTCCAACGATGTTCTTGCCAGCCTGACATATGGATCTTCGTGATCTTTACGCTCAGCCATGCGTTGTTTCTCATTTTGTTCATAGATTTTATCAAAATGGCGATTCTCGTCTTTTCCTGTGATCTCAAAAGAGGCAACGCCATATCCTACACCGAACGGGCCTTCGTAAGAGTGCAAAGTCGAGCGGACAGCCTGTCCATCTAACGCGCCTGCCATGATCACAAAGGAGCGTAATCCGCATTCGCCGGCATTTTCACAGAGTACTGGATCTAACGTGAAAAAGTCCAGAAAATTTCCGGTTTCCATCGCATGTGTGACTTTTTGATCGAAAGATGGTCCTTCTGCTCGATATCCATAAGGTCCGTCTTCTTTTAATCGATGAGACAAATCCCCGCTGGCGATAAACACTGTTCTCCGATTGAGCTGTTCCGCGGTTTTTGCAATACACTTTCCAAACTGATAATGTACTGTCAGCCGTTCTCCGGATAAACCGATTCGTACCAGCTTATAGGATGTCCAGAATTCATTAATAAACTTGAGCGGGATCAGTGTTCCGTGATCGATTCCCGGATTGCGCTCGCCAAGCGTTCCAGCAGAGATCAGCTCTTCCTGTGCGTTCTTTTCAAGCTTTTGGACAAATTCTTTGTCATAATTCGCTTCAAGAATGATGTTGTGAACGCCGAATTGTCTGAGATTTCCTTCTGCTTTCAAGCCAGGTGAGATATGAAAATAATCTGCATATAAAATGGAATGAGGTGTTGTGACGACAATTGTCTCCGGAGCAAGTTCGGCAATTCTTTTTGCTACTAACCGGTAACTGTCGATGGTTTTTTGAATTTTCTTCTCTTCACCTTTTCCGATTTCCGGTAAAATAATTGGCGGATGAGGGACGATAAAAGCGCCGATAATGGACATGTTGACTCCTTCTCCGGAAAACTTCTTTTCTTTAATTATATACAGCTGTCAACTGAACCAGCAATTCGAAATATAGGGAAGATTTTTTGTTGTTGTAATGATTTCCGGCTCCGCACAAACAATCACAACAACA
>MTKZ01013153.1_pt1 | contig 10250 bp, 9 predicted proteins | sample 1042781 | NCBI WGS metagenome assembly MTKZ01 (sample SAMN06212207, study PRJNA360539) | anaerobic digester metagenome | biome: Wastewater treatment plant; material: sludge; isolation source: anaerobic digester fed with sludge from wastewater treatment plant | place: Denmark: WWTP Viborg ...
GCTATTCTTTGCGCGATAGTGTCAGTATCCTGCGCGAAATGAATATCGAGACCAGCGAAATGACCGCGACCGGCGGAGGCGGCAGGAGCTTTCTCTGGCGACAGATGCTTGCCGATAATTACCATTGCCCGGTGAAAACAATCGATAACAAGGAAGGTCCGGCTTTAGGTGTGGCGATCCTCGCCGGAGTCGGTGTAGGATTGTTCAGCTCGGTTCCGGAAGCCTGTGATCATTTAATTCATGATAGATCCATGCAGGAACCGATTCAAGCCAATTCGGATGTTTATGATAAGTATTATCCGTTGTATCGGAAACTTTATACGGATTTGAAAGAGTCATTCAGCGAATTGGCGACTTTATAGGAAGGGAAATAAATCTAAAGTATTTCGAGAATAATGATAGAATTAATATCGTTTATACTTTGGATTTTTTCGAAAATCGTTTTTTATATCAAACTGGTAAATCCAGCAAATTAAGAAGGAGAGATCTATGAAAAAGTTTATATTTGTTTTGTTAGCTTTGGTAGTTTTAGCTGTTTCAGTACCGGTTTTTGCTGAAGGTGAATTGATCGGTGTGGCTATGCCCACCAACAGCCTGCAGCGATGGAATCAGGATGGGAATAACATGAAGACTCAGCTTGAAAAAGCCGGGTACAAAGTTATTCTGGAATTTGCGAATAACGATGTTGCGCTTCAGATTTCCCAGCTTGAAAATATGATTTTAAATGATGTAAAATTGTTGGTCGTCGCTTCCATTGACGGCGGTGCTTTGGGTGATGTTCTAAAGACAGCGAAAGATAACGGAATTCCTGTTATCGCTTATGATCGCTTGATCACCGGAACCGAATACGTTGATTATTACACTTCATTTGATAATTATCGTGTCGGTAAATTCCAAGGCGATTACATCGTAAAAGCACTCGATCTGGAGAATGCAGCCGGCCCGTTTAATATTGAATTCTTCGGCGGTTCACCGGATGATAACAATGCTCACCTGTTCTATCAGGGTGCGATTGACGTTTTGCAACCCTATCTTGATTCAGGGAAACTGGTTTGCCCATCTGGACAGATCGATTTCAATACCGTCGCGATCCTTGGCTGGGGCACTGATGATGCACAGGCTCGTATGGATAACCTGATCAACAGTTATTATGCCGACGGCAAAACCAAACTGGATGTAGTGCTTTCTCCGAATGACTCACTGGCGCTGGGAATTGCCAACTCATTGAAAGCAGCCGGCTTCACACTGGACAATTGGCCGATTATCACCGGTCAGGATTGCGATATCCCCAATACCATTAACCTTATCCAGGGATATCAGGCGATGTCCGTTTTCAAGGACACTCGCACATTAGCCGAACGGACAGTAAAGATGGCTTCCCAGATTCTGAACGGGGAAGAAGTCGAAGTCAACAATACGACCGATTATGACAATGGTGTAAAGATTGTGCCTTCATATCTTTGCGATCCGGTAGTCGTTGATAAATCAAACTACAAAGAAATGCTGATCGACAGCGGCTACTATACCGAAGATCAAATAACGGTTAAATAATCGGTAAGCGTTTATAGGTTTTTCGAGGGCAGTGTGATTCTTACACTGCCCTCATTCAAAAATATACTTGTAAAAAAACGCAGTCTTATATTAAAATAAAAATTGAAAATTCCTTGATTCTATCGACCGATATTTTACCCACCAGAACGACAATTTTTATTTCAATATCCAACAAGCCCTGTGAATCAGGAACCTAATATTCAAGGAGCGGAACAAATGGAGAAAATTCTTCTCGAAATGCAATCTATCACCAAGGAATTTCCGGGTGTCCGTGCATTGGATAATGTCACTTTTCAGGTGCGTGAGGGAGAAATCCATGCTCTGGTAGGAGAGAACGGGGCAGGCAAATCAACCCTGATGAATGTTTTATCCGGTTGGTACCCTCACGGAAGCTATGAAGGCAAAATTATTTATGATGGGAATGAATGTAAATTTTTCAATCTAAAAGACAGTGAAAAAGTCGGTATCGTAATTATCCATCAGGAACTGGGGTTGATTCCTTATCTATCCATAGCAGAAAATATGTTTTTGGGGAATGAAACCGCACATAAAGTCGGTCCGCTCGAGGTTATAGATTGGAACGAATGTCATAACAAGGCAATTATGATGCTTAATCGGGTTGGGCTGGATGAAAATCCCGAAACATTGGTAAAAGATATCGGCGTTGGGAAACAGCAGATGGTTGAAATTGCGCGAGCACTTGCGAAAAATGTCCGTTTATTGATTATGGATGAGCCCACCGCCTCCTTGAATGATGCGGACAGTCAAAGATTGTTAAAGATGGTTCAAGGAATGAAAGAACAAGGAATCACCTGTATCATTATTTCGCATAAGTTGAATGAAGTGGAAGAGATTGCAGATGCAATTACAGTGATTCGGGACGGCGCCACAATTGAGACACTCTATAAAGGAATTGATGAGATCACCCAAAGCAGAATCATTAAAGACATGGTTGGCCGTGAAATGACCGATCAATATCCAAAGCGCGTTCCGAAAATCGACCAAATCGGATTCGAGGTGAAAGATTGGAATGTTTTCCATCCTCTTTATGAAGGCAGAAAAGTGATCGACAATGTCTCCTTTAATGTTCGGAAAGGTGAAATCGTCGGTTTCGCAGGGTTGATGGGCTCAGGTCGTACGGAACTAGCCATGAGTGTTTTTGGAAAAGCATATGGCAAAGATATTTCCGGAAAAATAATTAAAGACGGAAAAGAAGTTGAATTTAAAAATATTGCCGATGCGATCAATCAAGGTGTGATGTATTTGACGGAAGATCGAAAAGGGGCGGGGCTGAATCTGATTGATGATATTCGTCATAATATCACAATTGCGAATTTGCAGGCTATCAGCGATCGTTCCGTGGTTAATGAAAATGAGGAAATCAAAGTCGCAAACGAATATCGGAAAAGATTGAATATTCGTTCTACCGGGATTTTGCAACCTACCGGTACACTTTCAGGCGGTAACCAGCAAAAAGTGATGCTTAGTCGTGGGCTATTTTCCGATCCCGATGTTCTCATTCTTGATGAGCCAACTCGCGGTATTGATGTCGGATCAAAATATGAAATTTACACATTTATGAACCAGTTAGTTGATGAAGGAAAATGCTTGATTTTTATTTCCTCTGAAATGCCTGAACTTTTAGGAATGTGCGATCGCGTATACGTATTAAATGACGGAAGAATTATCAGCGAACTAAAAGGCAGCGAAATAACTCAGGAAAGAATCATGGATGATATTTTAACTGATACCAGAAAGAGAGCGAAAAATGGAGCAAACAGCAAGAGCAAAGAAAACGAAAATTAATTTTCGCCAGTATGGGATGATCATCGCCCTGGTCATCCTGGCACTTTTCTTTTTTGTGACAACCAATGGGCGGTTCGGAAAACCAATGAATGTGTATAACATTATTATGCAGAACGGATATGTCCTCGTTCTTGCAATCGGAATGTTATTGCCAATCTTAACAGGAAGCATCGATTTGTCCGTCGGTTCAGTCGTCGCTGTTGTCAGTGCTTTTGCTGGTGTTATGATGTACAACTGGGGAATGCCAGTCTGGATTACGATTATCATCTGTATCATAGCCGGGCTAATCATCGGTTTATGGCAAGGCTTTTGGATCGCAATGATCAATATGCCTCCGTTTATTGCGACACTTGGCGGTATGCTTATCTTCCGCGGATTAACTTTGGTGATTTTACAAGGGAAAACGCTGGCTCCGTTGCCATCTTCTTATGTCCAAATTTCTTCCGGATATGTCAAGGATTATATCGGAATCTTATTCGGGANNCAGTTTAAATATCACAACAATGGTTGTAGCCGTCATTTTTTGTATTCTTATTTTGATCGGTCAATTAAATTCAAGAAAGCAGAAATTGAAATACGGGTTTGAAGTTTCAAGTGTCGGCAGCGTTTTTCTGAAAACCGCCGTCATTTCGGCTGCGATTTTGTTGGTGTTCTGGCGCCTGGCTCTGTATAAAGGGATCCCTTATGTTCTGCTGATTGTCGGTGTTTTGGCTCTTTTTTATAATTTTATTTTGACCAAAACGACACTCGGACGTCATATTTATGCAGTAGGCGGGAATGCCAAAGCGGCTGAATTGTCCGGTATCGACATCCGAAGGGTTAATTATATTATTTATGTCAACATGGCATTTATGAGTGCTGTCGCCGGTATAGTTTTTTCGGCGCGGTTGAATTCAGCCAGCCCTTTAGCCGGTCAGGGATTTGAAATGGATGCCATCGCTGCCTGTTATCTGGGCGGTGCATCCGCTTCCGGTGGTATCGGCACTATTACAGGCGCACTGGTCGGCGGTTTGATTATGGGAATCCTGAATAACGGAATGTCATTAATGGGCATATCCAGTGATGTTCAACAGATTGTTAAAGGCTTGGTAGTTATTTTTGCGGTTGCCTTTGATATCATCTCTAAGAACAAATCATCCAGATAATCAATTCATCAACAAAAAAGCGGACGGAATATTTATCTCCATCCGCTTTTTTATTTCGGTAAACCGATCCGGAGGACGTTATGGATTATAAAAAATTAGTACAGCAACTTATCTTTTTGTTGGAGAGAGAAACAAATCAGGTTGCTATTTTGGCAAATACTGCTGCTTTATTAATGATGCAACTGGAGGATGTCAGTTGGGCTGGTTTTTATTTGGAAAAAGAAAGGGAATTGATCTTAGGACCCTTTCAAGGGAAACCGGCTAGTATCCACATTCCGGTAGGGAAAGGGGTTTGCGGAACAGCCTTTGTCACTCGGAAGACAGTTCGGGTACCGGATGTTCATGCTTTTCCGGGGCATATTGCCTGTGATTCGGAGTCGGCATCGGAAATTGTCATTCCGTTATCAAATCGGTCGGGCAAGTTGATCGGCGTCATGGATTTGGACAGTAAAAAGCCTGACCGCTTTTCTGAAGACGATCAGGCCGGTTTGGAGATGATTGCAGCGGCTCTTCGTGAGTTTCTCTAAGGATTAATGATTGGATTAGGCAAAACGTTTACAAACAACTTTCCCATTCATTAGGTGGATTAGAAATCAATTTCCTCTGATTTCGTAAATCGAAAGAATAGAAGTAAAGAAACCACCATCGTAAATGTTAATATCGTTGATAAGGCCGCTGCCGTTCCATAGCCTCCCCGATTAATTTCCTGAAAAATAGCCACCGACATGGTGGCGGTTTTGCTAGTATATAGCATTAGGGTTGATGAAAGTTCATTTATAATCGTTATCCAGCTCAAAATCGCACCTGAAATAATTCCCGGAATCATTGCAGGCATAGTCACATTGAAAAAAGTGGGAAGCGGTGAATATCCCAAACTAATCGATGCCTCTTCGATATTCGGGTTAATTTGTCTTAAAATAGCGGAACTTGACCGTACGGTATACGCCATTCTGCGAATGACATAAGAAATAATGATGATGGCAGCGGTCCCGCTCAGAATAATCGGTCCGGAATTATAAGTCATTAATAAAATAAGACCGAAGATTGTCCCCGGAATAACGTACGGAAACATCACAAAGACGTCTAAAATTTTTGAGAATATATTTTTTCTTCGAACCGTCAGATAAGCAAAGAGTGTTCCGAAGATGATAACAATAAAAATCGCGATGATTCCAAATTTAAAAGTATTCACGATTGAGTTCGTCGCTTTTTGAAATACCGCTTGATAATTGCCGAATCCGTAACCTTTCGTCCACATCATCCCATTGTTATTTCGGAAAGAAATGGTGATGATATAGATTTGAGGCAAGGTGGCCAAAAAGACAATGAAATATACAAAGAAATGAGCAAAAAAGTTTTTAATCCCATGGAGTTGTTTCGGTTGAGGCGGATTCAGTGAACTCATGGTGTAGTTTTTTTTGTTGGAAATTTGTTGCTGAATTAAGAAGACAATTGCCGCGACAGTCATCATAATCATCGCGACAGATGATGCAAAATATGCATTACTACCGGTTTCACTGACCCATTCCTGGTAGATAATGACCGGGAGAGTTATATATCCTTCACCGATTAACCGCGGTGTCCCATAATCGGAAAAAGCTCTCAAAAAGACAACGGTCGCACCTGCAAGGATTGTCGGAGTGATCAATTTCAAATCGACCGTTAATATTTTCTTTATTCCATGATACCCGAGACTTTCCGCAGCTTCTCCCAAAGATGCATCAACCTTCTTTAACGCACCTTTAGTATACATATAAATGTAGGGGAATAACTTTAAAACGAATACCAGTAGAATTCCCCGAAACCCGTAGATATCCGGCAGTGAGATCCCCAATACGTTTTTGAAAAAAACCGTAATCGTTCCGTTACGACCTAACATTAATATCCAAGAATAAGCACCGATGAATGGGGGGGATAACATCGAGATGATGATCAAGACATCAATAAATCTCTTCCATCTGATCTTATAAGTGGTTGTAATGTAGGCAAGCGGTACACCAAAAAGAATGATTAAAAAGGTTGCGCTTAAAACAACTTTTATACTGTTTGTCAAAGCACTTACATAATAACGGCGTGAAAAAAATTTAATAAAATTTGCAAGTGTGAATCCCTCTACGCCTTTTCCTTGAAACGCATAGAGGATCATTTTTCCTACCGGAATAACAAGGAACATTCCAAAAAAAACAAGTGAGAAGAGGGTTACAAAGTTCCAAAAATCAAATCGGATTCGTTTCCGGTTAAACATGACTCTGCACCCCTTCCATTAATGTTGTTTCGGAATCCTTTGCGAATAGGTTGACCCGCTCTGAATCCACTCGCATCCAAATTTTTTCTCCGGGAGAAAAAATCATATTTGCACTGTTTGTGTTTACGGAAACTTCAGTTAAATTTTTTGTTCCGAAATCGACAAAATAATTAATAAATTTTCCGAGGAATTGTCTGCTTTTAATGATCCCCGGCATCCCTTGCGATTCATCACATAATACAAATTCTTCGGGTCGAACATATACCAAAACTACCTCGCCGACGGCAAGAGGTTTTACATTCTTTAAAATAACGGTAAGTCCCGTTTCGAGTTTGATCACAGTCATTTCACCCGATTCTGTTATGGTCGCTTGGAAACAATGAGAGTGACCGATAAAATTGGCAACAAAGGTATTATAGGGACGAAGATAAATTTTCTCGGGAACTTCAACCTGATAAATTTCTCCGTTATTCATAATGGCGATTCGGTCTGAAATTGCAAGTGCTTCTTCCTGATCGTGAGTTACATATACGGTAGTAATTCCCACCCGTTTTTGAATATCCCGAATTACATTCCGCATCTCAAGCCGCAGTTTAGCATCAAGATTGGAAAGCGGTTCATCCATCAAAAGAACCTGAGGCCGGACCGCGATAGCCCGCGCAAGCGCCACTCTTTGCTGCTGCCCGCCGGAAAGTTTATCGGGATAGCGATCTTTGTAGGGCGTAATCTGGACGGTGTCCATGATCTCAAATACTCTCTTTTTTATTTCTTCCTTGGAAAGATGCTTATTTTTCAATCCATATTCGATATTTCCATAAACCGTCATATTCGGAAATATTGCATAACTCTGAAATACCATACCAAAATTTCGTTGATGAACAGGAATATCATTAATGATTTTTTCATCAAAAGCGATGGTCCCCTTTTCGATGGTATTAAATCCCGCAATCATTCGCAAAAGAGTTGTTTTCCCGCAGCCTGAAGGTCCCAAGAGCGTAAACAATTCACCCTTGGCGATATCTAAAGATAAGTTGGGGATCACAACATTGTCATCATATTTTTTCATTACATTTTTGATATGGATTGATACTGCCATCTGATTCTTCCTCTTGAAAGATGCCCGTCGCAAATATTTGCAAACGGGCATCTTCTATACATAATAATTATTGAATGGATGTCAAAAGATCTTGGAATTTAACTTTGACATTTTCCGAGTTTGCTTCAACCCACTCTGTCGGATAGGGTAGAGATTTAATTTGATCGGTTGTGATTCGCCCTTTTGTGGTCATAGGAACATCTTTTCTTGCCGGGCGAACAAACAGTTTTGACTCCATTTCCTTCTGGCATTCTTGCGAAGTCACGAAATCAATGAAGAGCTGTGCATTATAGGTATTCGGTCCGTTTTTAATCACTCCGATATTACTGGTTCTCAGAGTGATCCCTTCTTTCGGATAAACCACACTGACATCAGCCCCGGCGGCTATATAAGAAATCGCTTTATCCTCATTTGTCAAACCGACCGCATATTCCCCTTCGACAACGCTTTTATAACATGCGGAAGAACTGGATGAAATCTTGCCGTCAAGATTTATTAAGAACTTTTTTACAAAGTCCCAACCTCCGTCAGGCGAATCGGTAGTGCTCATCGCAGTCAGCATGTTTACCAATTGTTCCAAAGCGGATGCGGATGCAGAAGGATCGGCAAATGCGATATTTCCCTTGAGTTTTTCATTAGTTAGAGATTCCCAACCGTCTACGGTCACACCCAGCTCATTAATTAATTTGTTATTGACAATGATGCTGTTTACATTGATATAAACCGGAGTCCATTTTGATACGGGCGGTTTAAATTCTTCGAAAATCGAATCGAGATTGGGACTGACATATTCATCGAGGTAATCGGCGATCGCCGAGTAGCTTGAAGTGCCGCCTCCCATCAAAACATCGCCCTGCGGATTCGCCGCCTCGGCAACAATTTTGCTTGCAAGCTCACCTGTGCCCGCGCTGACAATTTCAACTTCGACATCGGGGTATTTTTCTTTGAACAACCCGACGATCAATTCATATTCTGTCGTCGACGCAGACGTATATAAAACCAATGATTGAGTCGGTTGAAGATCTGTTGATACGGCAGATACGTTCAACGGCGAAACAACAAAAACAGACATTAGAATAACGCAAATTAGAACAGTAAAAATCTTTTTCATAAAATCCTCCTTATTGATAATACTCTTGCGATCCCTCTGAAATTTTGAGGGGATTAACCATTAACACAGAATAAATTTTTCGATAGCTTCAGCAACTCCGTCTTCATAGTATGGTTTCGTTATATATTTTGCTTTCGCTTTAATCCAATCCGGCGAATTTCCCATCGCAATTCCAAAGCCGGCTTTTTCAATGATGTCCGCATCCATAGAACTGTCTCCGAAGCTCATAACATTCTCAAATTCAAGCCCTAATTTTTTCAAAAGAAATTCGATCGCTTGGATTTTATCCAGTCTTCGCGGAAAAAATTGAATGTCCTTTTCCGCATTTGCGGGAGGAGCAATCAAACCTGTGGAATTAAGCGCGGAGCTGATTTTCTGCTGCTTTTCATCCGGTATGCCGTAAAGATTGCATTTTTCTATGCCGATTTGATGCTCAAGAAAATATTTTGAGGGCTGCTCAACGGGGATCTGTCTTCCCGATTCGACGAACCATACATGATGAGAAGGAACGGGATAACGTTCCAAATGATCATTTATTTTTTTCTCAAGATAAATATGACCTTCCGCCGAAATTTCGGTATAAATATCTTGATTTTCAAATATCTCGCATAATTGGGCAGATTCTTCAGGTGAAAAAACGCACTGATACAATACTTTCTTTTCGTTTCTGTCAACGATACGCGTGCCTGAGGCTGTGATCCAATACCTGATTCTTTTTTCGGCTTCGATCTGAGGGGGAAACATATCTTCACATCTGCCTGTACAGGGGATAATTTCAATCCCTTTTGCAATCGCTTGCCTGATCGCATACATGTTTCGACAAGATATAAATACTTGATCCCTTTGCAATGCTGTACCGTCGAAATCAAGTAATATGGCTTTGATATCCAAAAATACTCCTTTAGGCAAGATAATCAATTTAAAAATTTTTAACGATAAATAGATTTCATCGTTATCTAATAAGAATATCTGACATAAAACAAACTGCGATTTTCAAAATCCTATACAAATTGTAAAACAAGTCTTTGATCGAGTCAAAGACTTGTTTATTATTATAATTCCCTGCATTACGGATTTTTCGAAGGGAAACAGATAACCTCCGAATCGGAACTTTACACTTGTTTTGCCAAGTAATTCTGAATTCCCATTTGACTGATTTGATCGATTTGAGATTCAATCCAATCAATATGATCTTCTTCATCTTTTAGTGTGGCTTCAAACAACTCTTTTGTACCGTTGTCTTTTTCTTCGACACAAACCTTGATGGCATTATTGTAAGATTGAATGGCATCGTGT
>MTKZ01000350.1_pt1 | contig 10249 bp, 10 predicted proteins | sample 1042781 | NCBI WGS metagenome assembly MTKZ01 (sample SAMN06212207, study PRJNA360539) | anaerobic digester metagenome | biome: Wastewater treatment plant; material: sludge; isolation source: anaerobic digester fed with sludge from wastewater treatment plant | place: Denmark: WWTP Viborg ...
CCCAGCCCATGGCGGGGGGCGTCGAGTTCGTCGATCTGGGTGACGACCAGCCCGGAAACGCAGCGTTCTCGGTGGACCCTGCAGCGTTTGCGCACGACGACGAGGATGAGGATCAGAAGGGTCTCCGCCGGTTCTTTGGCAAGTAGTCCGGCCGTCGCTCCGCCAACTGGTTAGTCTGTCGGCTCCTCAGTACGCCTCGTTCGGAGACCAACATGGCCCCCTCAGTATCCTCGAAGTCCTCAAAGAAGGCCTCGTCCAAGGAGTCGGCAAGCACGGAGGCTCCCGCCGAGCAGCCTGCGCCGACCACGGCCGAGCCCACACCGGTTGTCTCGGTGGTCAGTCGCGTCACCCGCGCAGGTGCCCCGGATCTCACCGAGGAGCCCCCGTTCGACGATGAGTTCATCGAGGTTCAGCGCCAGGCGCTGGTCTCCGAGCGTGCCACCTACCTCCGCCAGTCGGAGGTTCTGCAGGCCGAGGCCGACTCGTTGACGGAGAATCGCGAGCAGGGCGACACCCAGTTTGACGAGGAGTCGGGTGAGGGCGACGGCGTGGCGGTGGAGCGCGAACGCGACCTGGCCTTGTCCCAGCAGGCCCTCGCAGCGGTCGAGCAGATCGAGGCCGCCCTGGAGCGGATCGAGGCGGGTACCTACGGCATCTGTCGCGTGTCCGGCATGCGCATTCCGCGTGCTCGCCTGGAGGCGATCCCGTGGGCGACCGAACGGGTGGAACACAAGGTCGGCGGGTTTGGCCGTCGCTGAGCACGCATCATCCGGCGGCACGCTGGAGCAGCCTGCGGAGGCGACGCACCCGGTGGCTGCGCGCATCGCCGTGGGAGCGTCGGTTGCGGCGTTGGTGGTCGCCGTCGATCGGATCACCAAGGTGTGGGCACTCGACAACCTCGCGCCCGGCATCGTCCGGGACTTTCTTGGACCGCTGAAGTTGACGCTGGCCTTCAACGACGGGTCGGCGTTCAGCCTGGGGTCGGGTTCGGGCTCGGTGATCGCCGTGCTTGCCATCGTGATCGTCGGCGTCGTGGTGTGGGCGGGCCGGCATTACCGCTCATGGCCGGCCGTCATCATTCAGGGTCTTGTCGTCGGCGGTGCCATTGGCAACCTGGCCGACCGGGTGTTTCGAGCCGAGTCCGGCTGGTTCTCGGGTTCGGTGGTCGATTTTCTGCGATTGCCCAACTGGCCCATCTTCAACGTGGCCGACATGGCGATCACCGGCGGCGCGCTGGCCCTGGTCTTCCTCATCGGGCGCGATCGAGGCGAGGCATGAGTTGTTCCGGGCCGGTGGCCCCATGAGCGTGGAGGTCCACGCGGTCGGTGCGCCCCTCGAAGGCGAACGCCTGGACCGCGTGGTGTCGATGTTGTTGGGGTGCTCCCGATCCGAGGCGTCGTCGCTGATCGCTGCCGGTGAGGTGAGCCTGGGTGACGAGGTGGTCACCACCAAGAGTCGTCGGGTGACCGAGGGCGACACGGTGACGCTGGACCACGAGGTGAGCCCGGGGCAGCGCCCGCCTGCCGCCCAGGCCGAGTTGGGCCTGACCGTGGTGTTCAGCGACGACTCGATCGTGGTGGTGGACAAGCCCGCAGGGGTGGTGGTGCATCCCGCCCCGGGGCATGCCGATGGCACGCTGGTCAACGCGCTGCTGGCCCGATACCCCGAGTTGGTGGACGTCGGCGAGTCGCAGCGTCCCGGCATCGTGCACCGCCTGGACCGGGACACGTCCGGGCTGATGGTGGTGGCGCGCACCCAGGCTGCCTACACCACGCTGGTGGCGGCGATGTCGGAGCACCGTGTTGACCGGCGCTACGTCGCATTGGTCCACGGCCGACCGGAGACCACGCAGGGCACGATCGAGGCGCCGGTGGGGCGATCCAGGCGGGACCCGATGCGCATGACCATCACCCAGGCCGGTCGCGATGCGGTGACCCACTATTCGCTCAGCGCATCCTGGAACGAACCGGCCATCAGCCTGCTGGGCCTGGCCCTGGAGACCGGGCGAACACATCAGATCAGGGTGCACCTGGCCTCGCTGGGTTGGTACGTGGTCGGTGACCCCACCTATGGGCGCCCGCTTGCCGGTCATGTGTTGAGCCGACCGTTCCTTCACGCGGCGCAGCTCGCCTTTGTTCACCCCGAACACGGCGAGCACGTGTCGTTCGAATCGGCACTTGCACCCGAGCTCGAGGCGCTTCTGCAGGCGCTCGGTCCACCCGATGAGGTCCGCTCGTGAACGACGCCGGCAAGCAGGTCGTGCCTCCGACCGCGGCACGAAACCTTCGTCGCTAACCCGATGGGCACCGAGGTCCGGCTCATTCGGGCGCTTCGCCTCCGAAACCAGGGTTTGGCACCGGGCGCGCGTCCGTGGGCATCGGCGCCCGAGGTGGCACGCGGCATGCTGGCCATGCAGGCCCAGGACCCCCTGGGCGTTTTGTGGGCACTCTCGGTCAGGGCCGGGGGCCCACGTGAGGGGTCCGCGACGGCCCCCGACCGGCCGTCGGAGGCAATGATTCGTTCGGACCTGGCCGACGGGCGCATCGTGCGCAATCGTCCGTCGAGGGGCACGCTTCAGGTCACCGCACCCGAGGATCTGCACTGGCTGACCGACCTGCTGTCGGTGCGCTCCAACGTCGCAGCAAAGAAGCGACGTGCACAGCTCGACGTGACCGAGGCCATGGTCGAGACCGTTGGCGAGGTGTTGCGACGGGAGTTGGCGGGTGGACGCGTCATGACCCGGCCGGCGTTGGTGGAGGCCTGCGCGTCCGCCGGGGTGCCCCTTGACGGGTCTCAGGCCGGGCATGTCCTGCGCCACCACACCGAGGCGATGACGATCGTGTTCGCCGAACCGAAAGGTCGAACCGACACCTTTGCGCTGGCCGACGAGTGGATCGACCAGCGGCGCAGCCTCGATCGCAGCGAGGCACTGGCGGAGGTGGCCATCCGGTACTTCGAGTCCCGGGGGCCCGCCACGGCGCAGTGCCTGGCCTGGTGGGGCAACCTGACCATGGGAGATGTGCGGGCTGCCATCGAGGGGGCAGGCTCTGCGCTGGAACAGGTGGAGCTCGCAGGCGAGACGATGTTGATGGGGGCCGGTTTGGCCGGACTCACCGACGCCGAGGTGGACGCGGCGCTGGCCGAGCCGTTGCTGTTGGCTCCCTTTGATGAGTACCTGCTGGGTTACCGCAGTCGGGACCCGGTGATCAGTCCCGATCGGCAGGACGCGGTGGTGCCGGGCCGCAACGGCATGTTCAAGCCGATCGTCGTCGTCGATGGTGAGGTGGTGGGGTTGTGGTCCCGTGCGGCCACCTCACGGGCGGTCAGCGTGAAGATCCTGCCCTTTGAGACGCTGGGGGGCGACACGATCGAGCAGCTCGCAGGCCGGGCCAATGACTATGGGGCGTTCCTGGGGCGCGAGGCGACCCTGACGGTCACCTCGACGCGCTGACGGGAGGCCATGGCGCGTCGCCCTGTGCCATGGCCGCCATATCGGCCAACGTGTAGCCGGTCAGGTACTCCCGCATGCGCTCTCCGGCGTCCCACCACACCGCCAGCAGCACACATTGACCCTCGTGCTCGCAGGCCCCGTCGGTGTGTGGCAAACCGAAGTCGCCCGCCTGGATGGGCCCGTCCACCGCCGAGACGATGTCGGCCAACGTGATCTCCTCGGGACCCCTCGCCAGTACGTAGCCGCCACCCACCCCCCGCTTGGAGCGCACCAGGCCCGCACCTTTGAGGGCCAGGAGGATCTGTTCAAGATACGGCTGGGGCAACGCGGTCCGCTCGACGATGTCGCGCACCGAAGTCGGCCCGTCAGCTTGATGCAACACGAGCGACAACAGCGCGCGGCTGGCGTAGTCGCCCCGGGTGGAGACCTTCATGGGTGGCACACTACGGCCCGGGCGCCTCGGGTGTCGGAGTTGAGTCCATGTTGGAATCCACCCGGGGCCGTGTGATCGACTGGCGTCAGTCGGGCACGCAGGGCCGGGCACCAGGGCAACGCAGCATGCTGAAGGCGACGGGTGAAGACGACATGNNTGAAGACGACATGGTGAAGACGACATGGTGAACGAGACGGCACCGGTGTTGCCGGACTACGCCGGGGCGTGCGTCACCGCCATCGTGCCGACGCTGCTCGACCCGTCGGGCGAGGTACCCGCATGGATGCCCCAGGAATTGGTGGGCGCCCGCCAGAGCGCCCTGTTGGTGATCGACGGGCTGGGCTGGGACCAGCTTGAGGAACGGGCACACCTGGCCCCCACCCTGGCGTCGCTTCCCCGGACTGCCATCACCACCGTGTGCCCCACCACCACCGCCACGGGTCTCACCTCGATCACCACGGGCCTGGCCCCCGGGGCACACGGAGTGATCGGGTACCGCATGGCGGTGAACCGCCAGATCCTCAACGTGCTTCGGTGGTCCACGCCCAGGGGCGACGCCCGCGAATCGATCGTGCCCAACGGCATCCAACCCAACGATGCGTTCGGGTCGGAGCGACCACCGGTGATCACGCGCGCCGAGTTCATCGCCACGGGCTTTACCGAGGCCCATCTGCAGCCCAGCCGATTTGAGGGCTACCGCATGCCCTCAACCATGGTGGTCGAGATCACGGCGGCGCTCGACCGTGGCGAGCCGTTCCTGTACGCCTACTACGACGGCATCGACAAGGTGGCCCACGAGTACGGGATGGGCGACCACTACGACGCCGAACTGATGGCGGTCGACCAGATGGTGCGGGCCATCATCTCCCGCCTGCCCCAGGGCGCAGCCCTGGTGGTCACCGCTGATCACGGCCAGGTGCAGGTGGGTGACAACACGATCACCCCTGACCGCGACCTGTTGAAGCTGGTGGACTTCCAGTCGGGCGAGGGCCGGTTCCGGTGGTTCCACACCCGCCCAGGATCGGCGTCCGAGCTGGTCGCAGGGTTCAACGAACGCTACGGGGACCAGGCGTGGGTGGTTACTCGCGAGCAAACGATTGACGAGGGTTGGTGGGGGCCGAGGCTGACCGATCAAGCTGCCGCCATGCTTGGCGACGTGGCCCTGGTCGCTCGCGAACCGGTGGCGTTTTTGGATCCGGCGGACACCGGGCCGTTCGTGTTGCAGAGCCGTCACGGGTCGTTGACCAGCGCCGAGGTCATGGTGCCGCTGGTGGTGGCCAGGGGCTGGTAGGTCGGTACGATGGGCCATCATGGCCACTGATTCAGACACATCCCAGCCGGTCGACTCCCCGCCGGTCGCCGACAAGGGCCCAGGTGAGCGCCCCGAGGTTCTGGCCCGGGGCGTGGGCACGGCATCGGGCGGTGGGGCAGGGGGATCCGACGGCGGATCCGACGACGGCGAGCGAATCGATTCGCCGGCCAAGATCATCCGTGTGGGTTCAATGGTGAAGCAACTGCTGGAGGAGCTGCGCAACACGCCGCTCGACGAGGCGGCTCGGGATCACATGGTGGACATCTACGGTCGTTCCGTCGACGAGTTGCAGGCGTCGTTGTCGCCCGACCTGGCCGAGGAGCTCGATCGCCTCGCCCCCGATTTCGACGGGGACGAGGTGCCGTCGGAGGCCACGCTGCGCATCGCTCAGGCCCAGCTGGTGGGCTGGCTGGAGGGCCTGTTTCACGGCATTCAGGCCACGCTCGTCGCTCAGCAGATGGCGGCCCGTCAACAGTTGGAGGGCGTCCGCGGTCAACTGCCCGGTCCCGGCGGCATCCAAGGCCAGACCGAGGGCCCGATGGGCGGCGGCCCACCGCCCGGCGCTCCGGGTCGTGGCCCCACCGGCTATCTGTGATCGGAGTCTCGGGGTTCCGCGCGGATCACAAGCGTGTAGTTTCGTCGGTACATGCCTGACTCCTTCGTTCACCTTCATCAGCACACCGAGTTCTCGATGCTCGATGGTGCCTCGCGTATCGGGGAGGTGGTGGCGGCCGCCGCCAAGGACGGCCAACCGGCACTGGGCATCACCGACCACGGCAACATGTACGGGGTGCTCGACTTTTACAAGGAGGCGCGAGCCCAGGGGATCAACCCGATCATCGGGACCGAGGCCTACATGGCCTACGACAGCCGCTTTGAGCGTCCGTCACGGCGAGGTCGGGTGGACGACTCCGGCGGCGAGGTTGAGGGCGGCAGGAAGCTCTACTACCACCTCACGCTGCTGGCCGAGAACCTCACCGGCTACAAGAACCTCATCCAGCTGAGTTCCAAGGCGTTCCTCGAGGGGTACTACTACAAGCCACGGCTCGACTGGGAGTTGTTGTCGCAGCACGCCGAGGGCGTGATCGCCACCACCGGCTGCCTGGGTGGCCATGTGCTGCAGGCGCTGATGAACGAGAGCTTCGACGCGGCGCTGGAGAAGGCCGGTCGCCTGCAAGACATCTTTGGACGCGACAACCTGTTCGTCGAGATCCAGGATCACGGCATCCCCGAACAGCACAAGACCAACCCTCAACTGATCGAGATCGCCAAGCGCCTGAGGGCGCCGCTGCTGGCCACCAACGACGGCCACTACGTCACGCGTGAGGACGCCGAGGCCCACGACGCTCTGCTCTGCGTGCAGACCGGGTCGCTCGTCTCCGACGAAAAGCGGTTCAGGTTTCACGGTTCGGACCACTACCTGAAGTCGGCCCAGGAAATGCGACACCTGTTTCGCGAGGTGGAGGTGTCGTGCGACAACACCCTGTGGATCGCCGAGCGCTGCAACCTCGAAATCGAGTTCCCCGAGCCGGAACTGCCCCAGTTTCCGTTGCCCGAGGGCTACGCCACCGACACCGAGTATCTGAAGGCGCTGACCTACGAGGGCGCCCACATGCGTTGGGGCGCAACGCTCACCCCCGAGGCACGCGAGCGCATCGACTACGAGCTCGACGTCATCGACGAGATGGGCTACTCGTCGTACTTCATCATCACCTGGGACCTGATCAAGCACGCCCGTGACCTGAACATCCGGGTGGGTCCGGGCCGCGGCTCCGCGGCCGGCTGCGCGGTGGCCTACTGCCTTCGCATCACCGAACTGGATCCGATCCGCTACGACCTGCTTTTCGAACGGTTTCTCAACCCGGAGCGCGTGTCGATGCCCGATATCGACATGGACTTCGACTCTCGTTACCGGGACGAGATGATCCGCTATGCGGCCGAGCGGTACGGCCGCGAGCACGTCGCCCAGATCGTCACGTTCTCCACGATCAAGGCCCGTGCCGCGGTGCGCGACTCGGCGCGGGTGCTCGGCTACCCGTACTCGCTCGGCGACAAGGTGGCCAAGGCCATGCCGCCGCTGGTGATGGGCCGTGACACGCCGCTCTACGCCTGCCTGGAGGAGCACCCCAAGTACCTTGGCGGCTACAAGGTGGCCACCGAGCTGCGGGACATGTACGCCACCGATCCCGACGCAAAAAAGGTCATGGACGTCGCCAAGGGCATCGAGGGGCTGCGGCGCCAGGACGGCATCCACGCCGCCGCGGTGGTGATTACCAAGGGTCCGCTCACCGACTACCTGCCGATTCAGCGGAAGCCGGAATCCGGCGGCAACCCCGAGGATGCCCCGGTGGTGACCCAGTTCGAGGGGGGTACCTGCGAAGACCTCGGCCTGTTGAAGATGGACTTCCTCGGCCTGCGCAACCTTGACGTGATCTCGGACGCGCTCGAGCTGATCAGCGAGCATCGTGGCGTGGACGTCGACATCGACAACGTCGCGCTCGACGACCCCCCCACGTTCGCCATGTTGGCCAAGGGCGAGACCATCGGGGTCTTCCAGCTGGAGTCGCCTCCGATGCGGGCGTTGATTCGGGCGGTTGCCCCGGACAGCTTCGAGGACGTCGCCGCGCTCATCGCCCTGTACCGGCCGGGCCCCATGGGGGCCAACATGCACTACGACTACGCCGACCGCAAAAACGGACGCAAACCGGTCGACTTCTTCCACCCGGCGGCCGAGGAGGTGCTCAGCGACACCTACGGGCTGATGATCTACCAGGAGTCGGTGATGCGGGTGGCCCAACGCTTCGCCGGGTACTCCCTGGCCCAGGCCGACAACCTGCGTAAAGCCTGCGGCAAGAAGAAGCCCGAACTGATGATCAAGGAGCGGGCCAGCTTCGAGGAGGGCGTCGAGGCCACCGGTTTTGAGCGCTCGCTGGGTAAAGAACTGTTCGACATCATCGAGCGCTTTGCCGATTACGCCTTCAACAAGTCTCACAGCTACGGCTATGGGCTCGTCACCTATCAAACCGCCTATCTCAAAGCGAACTACCCCGAGGAGTACCTGGCGGCGCTCCTCACCTCGGTCAGTCACACGCTGGAAAAAGCCGCGGTCTACCTGGCCGAGTGCCGCTCGATGGGCATCACGGTCGAGGTGCCCGATATCAACCGGTCGGCGGCGTTTTTCACCCCGGGTGATCAGTCGATCATTTTCGGGCTGGCCGCGGTGCGCAACGTGGGGGAGGGGCTGGTCGACCTCATCGTCGCCGAGCGAGAGGCAAAGGGGCCCTTCACGGCCCGGGCGATCGACGGCCGTCCCATCGACGCGTTCGACGACTTCTGCCTGCGGGTGCCCTACGAGGTACTCAACAAGCGCACGATCGAGTCGATCATCAAGGCGGGAGGTTTCGACCGCTGTGATCTACCCCGCAAGGGTCTGCTGTTGCGCATGGAGGAGCGGATCGACCACATCGTCGCCCGCCGTCGCGAGCACGACATGGGCGTGATGTCGTTGTTTGGTTCGGGCGGTGACGAACCCACCATCGACGAACATCCGGTGACCGACGTGGAGTTCGACAAGGCCGAACGCCTCAGCCACGAAAAGGAGATGCTCGGCCTGTACGTGTCGGATCACCCCCTGATGGGCTACGAGGAGGCGCTCGGCCGCAAGACCGACGGCCCGCTGTCGGAGCTGTCCGAACTGTCCGACGGTGCCTCGCGTTCGATCGGCGGCGTCGTCACCAACCTGCAGCGCAAGTGGACCAAAAAGGGCGACCTGATGGCCATCTTCCAGCTGGAGGACCTGCAGAGCCAGATCGAGGTCATGGTCTTTCCTCGCACGATGACCGAGCACGGTCACAAGCTGGATGACGATGTGCTGGTGATCGTGAACGGTCGGGTGGATCAGCGCGACGACACCCCCAAGTTCATCGCCTTCGACATCGAGGTGTTCGATGGTGCGGAGGCCACCTCCGACAACCCCCTGAACCTGAGGATCAGCCCGTCCAAATTGGACGACGCGCTGGTGGAGGAGCTTCGCCGGGTGATCCTGGAGTTTCCTGGTCGGTCCGAGGTCCACATCGACCTCGGCGGCTCGTCGGTGCATCTGCGACCGCCGTTCTGTGTCAACCATTCAGCTTCGTTGATCTCCGAATTGCGCGTGTTGTTGGGCACCTCGGCAGTGGTGCTCTAAGGGCTGCGCCAGTCCATGAACTGAGTGTTTCGGTTTGCAAATCTCGCAGTTTGACGCTGAACTAGTGCGGCCACCACTGCGGCCCAGACGGGGGAACACATGGCGTTTAAGACCTACACGAAGGACTGCACCGCGCTGAGCGATGCCGAGTTGACCGAGATGGCCGACCTGGCGGCGGAGTGTGAGCGCGGCTTCGATGTCGGCCTGCTCTCCAAACAGCGTGAGGAGTGGGTGCTGGTCACCCTCATTCGGGAGGCCGACGAGGTCGAGTCGCTCGTCGGTTACTCGTACTCCACCCTCGAACGCATCGGAGGAACTCCAGCGGTGCTGCTGGGATTGGCGTACGTGCGTCGTTCCGATGACCGGGACGATGTGCTCAATGCGGTGATGTCGGCCAACTACCACCGGGCCCTGATGGCCTTCCCCGACGAGGACGTGCTGTTGGGGTGCCGCATGGTCAACCCCGGGGCCATGGCCGGTTTCGAGCGGCTGGAGGACATTCAGCCCCACCCCGATGTGGAGGCCGGGGGCGAGGAGCGTCAGTGGGGGCGACGCCTGGCCAAGCGTTTCAGCATTGGCGCCTCACGCTACGCCGCCAAGGCCTTTACCGTTGAGGGTGATGGCTCGTTCCCACCCTGTCTCGATTTCAAGCCACTCGATTCGGCCACCATCGACCCCAAGGTGGCCGAGATGTTCGCCCATCTCGATGTCGACAATGGCGACTCGCTCATCACCTACGGGTGGGCGATGGAGGAAGAGCTGCGCGGCTACACCAAGCCGGACTGAGGCCACCGATGCCCGGCAACCTGGCCGACGGCTCGCTGGCGGTCGTGATGGGTCGGCGACGCATGTGTCGAGATTTCTCGG